>Ga0255055_10000057_pt1 | contig 79079 bp, 65 predicted proteins | sample JV7_2_27_MG_FD_188633 | JGI IMG/M metagenome (GOLD analysis project Ga0255055, IMG submission 188633) | Seawater microbial communities from Jervis Inlet, British Columbia, Canada - JV7_2_27 | ecosystem: Environmental > Aquatic > Marine > Inlet | place: Canada: British Columbia | collected... | reverse complement strand
ACACCAAGCGTTCTTCACAGAAGAGGCTCTTCGGTCAATCGCCGCAACCACCATTGCCAACTTCGACGCCTTCGACACAGGCACGAAATCCGGAAACGAACTCCGAGCCCCTTCTTCGTGAAGACCGGACAACGTCAACACCGTGAGCGTCTCCCGAGCGAACAAGAAACGCCTCCCCGGGCACGCATATGTGCCTGATTGGGTGGGGTCTGTGGGGGTCTTGAACTCTGAGGATTCGGCAAAGGGGTAGGTCTGAAGTCGCCGAGGCTGTGACTGGCCTCAGACGACTTTGCCTTGGCGGATCTAGATGTAGAACCAGGTGTCGAGGAGTGCTTCGTACTCTTGCTTTGCCTTTCGCGCATCGGCCGAGGGGTCTTCGAGCGTCACCCGTGGTCCGGGGTAGGCGTAGAAATCTCCCGAGCCGTATGCGGCTTCTCCGTCGCCCACTTCGACGTAACAGAAACCATCTCCGTCGTATACGCCAGGTCTGTCCGTGCCTTCGATATCTGAGGCAATTGCTGCGGCTACTACCTGTGCCTCACCCTCGGCGAATACTCCGGCCTTGGGAAGGAGCATGGAGTTCAGGAGCCTGATGGCTGCAACGTCGCCGATTGCGTACACACCCGGATACTGGACCTGGAGCGTGTCGAGGTCAGACAGGATCTCGAGGGTTTGCGGGTGAACTGGCACATATCCGCTTGAATCGACCAGTCCAGCTCGCTGAAGCGGTGCCGGGGCACGGTGTGGTGGGATTCCGATGAGAAGATCGAACGTCACCTCGCCTTGTTCGAACCGAACAGTTCCTGAAGCTTTGTCGATTCCCTTGACCTGGTGGTTGAAGTGGTAAGAGATGCGTCGCTGGTCCATCAAGGCGCGCAGGCCCTGACCGACCGCAGGACCAGCCACCGCCATGGGCATCGCCTCAGGAGTGTAGAGATCGATCTCGACCCGGTCTCTGACACCGTTCTCTCTTGCCCAGGCTTCGATCAGCATCGCCGCCTCATAGGGGGCAGCCGGGCAGCGAAACGGGGCTCCCGCCACCAGGACGGCGATTCTCCCGCCATCGAATCGTTCCAGGCGATCGTGCAGCGCAGCCGCTCCATCCGGTTCGTAAAGGTTGAAGGCGGACTCCGAGAAACCCTCTATCGACTCCGGCACGAGTTCTGCGCCAAGTGCCAGCACGAGGTAGTCCCCAGCGAACGTCCCGGCATTTGTCTCCACGGTCCGCGCCTCGGGATTGACGCCTCGAACCTCGGCGTGAATCCACTCGATCCCAGGTCGCCGCAGCTTGGCCATGTCCCGTTGAATCTGGCGCACCGATTCCCGTTCCCCGGTCATGAGCCCAAGGTTGGAGACACCGAGCGAGAAGGTGGCGCTTCGCTCGATCACGAGAATCCGATGGTGCGAGGGCACTAGGCCACGCAGGTGATGCGCCGCCGTCAAGCCACCCCACCCGCCACCCAGGATCAATACGGTCTTGGCTTCAGTCATAGTCTCTTCCCTCTGTCGATGGATGCCAGGCTGGGCCGGTGACGCCGGAGCAGGCAGATACAACAAGCAGCATCATCGCAGTAACGGTGAGCAGTGGTCCGAGGTGCATTCAGTGCCTCTCCGGTCGCCCAACCCATCGTCTCATGCGGTATTGAGCGCAACAACCTCGAACTTTCTCAACATGAGACGAATCCATCGTGACCGGAGAGGTTCGGCTAGGACAGCCGCCCTCCGAACTCCAAGACCGCAGACAACCGACGGGATTTGCCGCCCATATGTGATGCGATGAGGGAGTGGGCCTCCGCTCCGCGTTGACGGATTCCCCGATACTTCGGGGTGTCAGCTCACGCCCTCGTGAAGGGAGGCCCGTTGTGTCACGTTACGTGGGTATTGACTTGCATCGTCGCCGTTCGGTGGTGGTGATCTTGGACGAGGATGGCACGAAGGTGTCGTCGGTGAGGATCGATAACTCGCCCGTCGGCGTTGGTCGGCGTTGTTGGCGAAGCGGGTTGCGGCGTCGAGGTGGTGATCGAGGCGACCTGGGGGTGGTATTGGGCTGCAGATGTTCTTCAAGAGGCCGGCTTCGGGGTGCATTTGGCGCATCCGCTCGGGGTGAAGGGGTTTGAGAACCGCAGGGTCAAGAGCGACGACCGGGACGCCACGTTGTTGGCTGATCTGTTACGGATGGGGAGCCTTCCGGAGGGGTGGATTGCGCCGCCGCCGTTACGCGAGTTACGCGAACGGGTGCGGTATCGCCACAAGCTGTCGCAGCTGCGTACCGGTTTGAAGTCTCAGATCCATGCCGTGTTGGGGAAAGAGGGCGCCATCGCTCAACTGGCCGAGTTGTGGGGCCCGGCGGCGTCTCGTTGGCTCGACGACCAACAGCTCGGTGAGGCGTACTCGGATGCGGGTCGAGTCGCTACGGCATCTCATTGCCCGTTACGACGCCGAGATCAGGCGCCTCGACCGTCAGGTCCATTTGCGGCTCCGCGACGACGTCGGCTACCAGACGATTCAACAACTCTCTGGGGTCGGTCCCGTCTTCGCAGCGGTGTTCGTTCGCGGAGATCGGTGACGTGACTCGTTTCGCCACACCCCAACAGTTGGCCTGTTGGGCCGGGTTGACGCCGCGGCATCGCCAATCCGACACCACCATGATCCGAGGCTCGATCTCTAAACAGGGCTCACCGCTGGTGCGCTGAGCCGGGGTCGAAGCCGTCGCCCGCTACCAAGGCGGCGCCCCCATCAAAGACACCTACCGCCGCATCGCCGAGCGTAAAGGCAACAAGATCGCCCGCGTCGCCGCGGCGCGGAAACTGTTGACCCTGGTGTTCTACGGGATACGAGACCACGAGATCCGCTGCCTGAACGAGGCGGCATGAACGGTTCGGGCACGGCAACGGCTACGAGCTCGCCTAGCGGCATGACCCCACACCCGTGTGCGGGTCGACATGTGTGATTGAGCCCAGCAGTTGCTGTGGCCGTAACGCTCCATGCACACCACCGTCGAGGTGCGTGGCGGATGGATGCCCAGGCACCGAACCGCCTCACTCCACACCGGGAAGCGGAGCAGGCCCCCGTACCCACCAAACCACCCCGCCGCTGTCACCACCAGCAGCAAACCCCGCCGCGCCCAAAACACCCCTCGACACGGCCCACTCCCTCATGGATGCCGATATGGGCGGCTCCGTTGGTGCTATTCCCCGGGTGGCATCGCAGCAACCTCGGTGTCGAGTTCACGCATGCGGAGTAGGGCGGTGCCGCGGCCGGCCGATAGGGTTCCGCCCATGACTGAACCCGATCGGCAGTCGTTCGCGGTCAGCGAGGAACCGTTGCCACCGGAGCAGTATCCGTGGCGGCCGACCGATCGGCCCGGCGTTCTGGCGGATGGGCGATTCCTGCCATCCGACGAGATCGACCGTGTGCTGGCAGCGTTTAGGGCCAGGCCCATGGCGGATCGGCACCGAGTGCTCGCCGTCAGTTCGAATGCGTCGCCCGAGGTGATGCACCGCAAGATGGCCCGAGCCGGTCTCGCGACCCCGCTTGCGATGACGATCACCCGCCACGAGGGTGTGGCAGTCGGCCACTCGGCGCATGTATCGCTCCCCGGCTACATCGCCGCCGCCCCGTATCGGTGTGCTCGCTGTGTCCGCCGCTTCGTTGCCCTCCACCTCGACGACGGCCAGCTCGCCGCGCTCGATGCGACCGAGCCGAACTACAACCGGATCGAACACGAGGGAACGTGGATCTACACCTCGCGATGGCAGGTGCTCGCGGTTCAGGGGATCCCGGTGACCCTCCGACCGCAGGACGACCTCCACTCCGCCCTCCATGCCGTCGACCCTCGGTGGAGCGAGCGGTTTGGGGCCACACCGGCAGCTGAGGTCACGAGGCTGCTCGCACACGACGGAACCGTCAACGAGTGGCGGCACCATTGGCTGTCTGTGGGTCTGACGCGCCACGCCGGTTTCCGCTCAGGCCACGCCTGAGACCTGCTGTGGTCCCTTTGCGCCCGGTTCGCGCTCAGATGTGCCGACACGGGCGGGTCGCGTAGCCTCTGAGTGGCGGAGGTGGGCAATAGTCCACAACGCCCACGAAACCCGTGCACAGTAAGGACTTCCCAACACCCATCGGACCCCTCAGGACGCCCGATCTAGGTAGGGGTCCTCGTGGACGTCGAGCCCGATCCCGTGGCCGGTCCGGTGGATGAAGCGGTCGCCGAAACCCCCGTCCGTGATGATCTCCCTCGCCACCTGATCGACCGCCTGCGCCTCGGCACCGGGCCGCACCGAGGCAATGGCCGCGCGCTGCGCTTCCTCCAGGACGGCATAGGCCTCGGCGACCTCGGGAGCGGGTTCGCCGACAGCGAACATCCTCGTCGTATCAGATGCGTATCCGTCGCTGCGTCCGCCGAAGTCGATGACGACGACGTCACCCGGCTCGATCACCCGGTCACCCGGGTCGTGGTGCGGAGACGCCGCATTGGGCCCGGAGGCAACGATGGCGAAGTCCGCACTCGCCAGGCCCTCGGCGAGCGTCAGGTCGCGAACCATCCGCGCTAGATCGCGCTCCCGGGTCCCCGAGAATCGCATGCGGTAGCCGGTGAGATAGGGAAGATCCGAACCGGTGGAGAGCAACATGGCGGCGAGCCCGCGACGCGCCATCTCGCGACGAGCGCGCTCGATTCGGGCCGACGACGCGGCCGCGTCTATGTTGCGGCAGCCAGGCTGTCCCGGGCGTGGTACGACGAGCGAACCAGCGGGCCGGCTTCGACGTGGGCGAGCCCCAGACGCTTGCCTTCCGCTGCGTAGCGTTCGAACTCATCGGGAGTGACGTACCGGTCGATGGGTCGGTGCCGCGGCGTCGGCCTGAGGTACTGGCCGATCGTGACGAGGTCGACGCCGACCGCCCTTAGGTCGGCGAGGGCACCGAGTACTTCGGATTCATCCTCGCCCATACCCACGATGAGTCCCGACTTCACGGTGCCTGCCGGATTCAGCCACTTGGCACGCGCTAGCAGTGCGAGCGAGCGGCCATAGTTGGCGGCTGTGCGAATGTCCCGCTGCAGCCGCAGCACGGTTTCTGTGTTGTGGTTGAGCACGGCGGGCTTCTCGACCATCACCGTCTCGAGAGCCTCCAGGTCGCCCTTGAAGTCGGGGATGAGCACTTCGATGTCGCACTCGGGCAACCGGTCGCGAATCTCGCGGATCGTGGCGGCGAACACAGCGGCCCCGCCGTCGGGGAGGTCATCGCGGTTCACGGAGGTCAACACCGCATGGCGCAGGCCCATGCGTGCCACTGCCGTGGCCGCTCGACCCGGCTCATCGAGATCGGCTTCTCCCGGCTTGCCGGTGAGCACATCACAGAACGAACACGCTCGCGTGCACACGTCGCCGAGCAACATGAGCGTGGCCGTGCCTGCTTCCCAGCACTCGTAGATGTTGGGACAGCCGGCCTCCTCACAAACGGTGTGCAGATCCATGCCCCGCATCAGCGCCTTCAGGTCCTGGTAGCCATCGGAAGCCGTCGTCGCCCGGACGCGCATCCATTTCGGCCGTTCTGGTTCTCCCGGCAGGACGCCGCGGATTGCGATCGGGGTTTCCCCGCGACGCTGGGCAGAGAAGACGCCGGCACCAACGAGCTCATCGACATCGAAGCGCCGGGTGCCCTGGCCCCTCGTGAAAGCACCGAGCTGCAGGTCCTCTCGCTCGTGACCGAACACCTGCGAGACGTGCGGGATGAGGGCACGAACGACGTCCTCCATGGTCGGCTCCCCTCCGGTGAGCCGCTGCAGCGACGTCACTGGCCGATCCGAGATGCCGCAGGGAACGATGTTGGCGAAGTAGCCGAGGTCGGGGTCGACGTTCAGTGCGAACCCGTGCATCGAAACGCCCTGGGTCACGCGCACGCCGATTGCCGCCACTTTGCCCAACGAGGTCCACACGCCGGTGTAGCCCTCTTCGACCCATCCCGCGACGCCCAGATCCGCGAGCGTGGCGATCAGCATCTGTTCGATGCGCCTGACGTGTCCGACGACATCGCGGCCACCGGGGAGCAGAGGAATGGCGAAGATGGGGTAACCGACCAGCTGACCGGGCCCGTGGTAGGTGATGTCGCCGCCGCGATCGACGTGGAGCAGCTCGACACCGAGTTCGGGGAGAAGCTCCTCGGCAATCGTCAGGTTGGACCCGTCGCCGTTTCTGCCGACGGTGTAGGTATGGGGGTGCTCGACGAGCAGCAGGTAGTCATCGTCGGATCGTCCGGTCGCCCGCCCCTCGCGCACGGCACGCTGCAAGTCCCACGCCTCGCGGTACGGCAGCCGACCGAGCCAACGGACCCGCAGCGCGCCGGGCTTCACACCAATTCCTGGTCCCAATCCCACGACTCCAGGTTCTGCTTGATCCGCTGCAAGAACAACACCGCCGTCGACCCGTCGAAGGCGCGATGATCCCAGGTCAACCCGAGGTAGCCGATGTGGCGGATGGCAATGGAGTCGGACCCATCCGGCGCCGTGACCACCGTGGCTCGCTTCGTGACGGTGTCGGTGGACAGGATCGCCACGTTGGGGACGTTGATGATCGGAGCCGACATGAAGGAGCCGAAGGGACCCGGGTTCGTGATCGAGAATGTGCTGCCTGAGATGTCATCGGGTTCGAGCTTCCGCTCCCGGGCCTTGACGGCAAGGGAACGGACGTTGCGTGCGATACCGCGAAGCGTGAGATCCTCGGCACCCCTGATCGAAACCACGACGAGGCCCTCCTGGTCGAGGTCCACGGCGATACCGAGATTCACCGATCCGTGGATCACCTGTATCCCTTCGTCGAGCAGGAAGGAACTGTTGACCACCCGGTAGGTGGCAAGCGCGTCCATCGTCGCTCGGGCGATGAACGGGAGATAGGTCAGCGAATAGCCCTCGGCCGCCTTCCAGGCATCCCTGTGCTGTTGGCGAACCTGCTCCACGGTTTCGAAATCCACCTCGATCGACGTCCAGACGTGTGCCGTGATCCGCTTGGCATGGACCATGTTCTCGGCGATGCGGCGGCGCAATCTGCCGATCTCGATGACCTGGTCGGCGGGGCCGGCCCCGCTGGCCGTCGCGGCCGGTGCAACGGGCTCGGCGGCCGGGACGGGTTCGGGCACCGGAGCAGCCGCAGGAGCCGCAGTTTCCATTGTCACCCTTGTTGGCGTCACCCTTGTTGGGGTCGCGGGCGTCGGGGCCGCGGGCGTCGGAGCCGGTGGTTGCGATGGTGTGGCGGGCGGAGCCGATGTACCCGCGGCGATGGCGGCGACGTGCATTTCGACATCGCGACGGGTGATACGCCCTCCCTCACCGGTCCCGGCCACCAGCGAGAGGTCGATTCCGTGGTCGGTGGCGAGGCGGCGCACGACCGGTGAGAGGATGCCGCGTCGCGGCGCCTCTGCCGATGGGACCGGCGGCGCGGCCGCCGCCGTCGCAGGCACCGCGGGTTCCGCTGTTGCCATCTCGATCGGCGGCAGCGGCTCGATCATCGGCGGCGGCTCGATCGGCCCCCCGCCGGTCGGGCCCATGTCCATCACGACTTCCGTCACGGGTTCTGGCACGGGTTCTGGCACGGGTTCTGGCACAGGTTCTGCCACGGGCTGCGGTTCCGGCGCAGCGACCGGCGTCGTTGCAGCCTCACCGGGTTCGGCGATCACCGCAAGCGGCGTGCCGACCTCAACGGTCTCCCCTTCGGCCACGAGGATTTCTTGAATGACACCTGATGCGGGCGACGGGACCTCGGTGTCGACCTTGTCGGTCGATATCTCGAGCAGCACTTCGTCTTCGTCGATGGAGTCTCCGGGCCGTTTCGCCCACGCGAGGATCGTGCCCTCGGTGACCGTCTCGCCGAGTTGCGGCATCGTGACTGTCACGGCCATGGCGTATCTCCTTCTGCCCTCGTGGGCTTCATCACGTAGCGGCGAGGCGGCGCACCGCTTCGACGACGTCGTCTGTCTGGGGTACGAAAGCATCCTCGAGTACGGATGCGAAGGGAATGTGCGTCTGTGGGCTGGTCACTCGGGTGATGGGTGCGTCGAGGTCCCAGAACAACTCGGCGGTGACCCGAGCCGAGATCTCGCTCGAGACCGAGGCGAAAGGAAGGCCTTCCTGGACGATGACCAGCCGCGACGTCTTCGTGACCGACGCCAGGACCGCTTCCCAGTCCAGCGGAACGATCGACTGGAGGTCGACTACCTCTACCGACACCCCCTCGCTCTCGAGTTGCTCGGCGGCCGCAAGCGAGGTGTGCACCATCGCCGACCAGGCCACGATCGTGACGTCCGTGCCGGCTCTGGCTATTCGGGCGAGGCCCAGAGGAATCTCGTAGTCACCCGCCGGGATCGCCTCCTTCACGGACCGGTAGAGCTTCTTGTGCTCCAGGTAGACGACGGGATTGGGATCGCGGATCGCGGCGAGCATCAGCCCCTTGGCGTTGGTCGGCGTCGATGGGCAAACGACCTTGAGACCAGGATGCTGGGCGACGAGGCTCTCCGGGCTCATGGAGTGGAATGGTCCTGCCCGCAACCCGGCGCCACTCGGTCCGCGCAGCACCATCGGAATGGCATCGCCCGCCTTCCAGTGGTATTTCCCAGCCTCATTGACGAGCTCATCCAGGCCTGCGTAGATGAAGTCCGTGTATTGGAGCTCGGCGATGGGCCGCAGCCCCATGAGAGCAGCCCCAACCGCCCCGCCGACGATCGCGCTCTCTGCGATCGGGGTGTCGACCACCCTCGATGGGCCGAAACGCGCGTGGATACCGGCGGTCACCTTGAACGCGCCGCCGAACGGGCCGACATCCTCGCCCATGAGGAAGACGCGCTCGTCACGGTCCATCTCTTCGGCCATCGCCTCCTTGATGGCGTCGAGCATGGTGATCGGATCGCCGACGGCAGGCCCCGGTTCGGGCCCCACCCCTTCACGGATTGCAAAGACATCGTCGGCAACGGTGACAGGATCGGGGTCGGGTTGATCCTGTGCCCACGCAATCGCCGCGTTGACGCGCTGCGTCGCATCGTCGTCGATCCCCTCGACCCGTTGCTCGTCGAGGTAACCGTGCTCGGTGAGGAATCTTCCAAAACGCTCGATCGGATCGCGCGTCAGCCAGTATTCGCGGTCGTCCGGCTTCACGTAGTCGGCGGAGTCGTGCCCGGCGTGGCCGAAGTGGCGGAACGTGGTCGCTTCGATGAGTGAAGGCCCGCCACCAGAACGAGCCCGATCGACGGCTTCCTTGGCCGCGTTGTAGCAGGCAAGCACATCGTTGCCATCCACGGCCCTCCCCGGGATCCCGTATGCGGTGGCACGGTCCGAGAAGTGCTCGGTGTTGGTCTCACGGTCGTTCGGCGTCGAGTAGGCGTACTGATTGTTCTGGATCGTGAACACGATCGGGAGATTCATCACCGCCGCCATGTTCACGGCCTCGTGCCAGGTCCCGGTAGCGGTGGCTCCCTCGCCGCTGTCGGCGAGCGCCACCCGTGGTTCACCTCGCATCTTGAACGTGAGCGCGGCGCCCATCGCCACAGGATGCGCATCGGGAAGAGGCGAGACCACCATGAGCGTGCCGTGATCGAGGACACCGAAGTGGCTGTTCCCATCCCTGCCCTTCGTGGGTGCATCCGCCTTGGCGAAGAAGTTCAGCATCGTCTCTTCCAGCGTGACGCCCTTCGTCAACTGCATGAGCAGATCACGATGGGTCCCGCCGAAGATGTCGGCCTGCTCGAGGGCAAAGGCCATGCCGACCATGGCGGCCTCCTGACCGACACCGGGGTAGACGGCGCCACCGAGGCGCCCACCGCGGTACATGTTGTGCAGCCTGGTCTCGAGGGTGCGGCCGAGCACCATCAGCTCGTACATCCGGATGAGCTGATCGCTCTCGAGCTCCGCGGCCGGGCCTCTCAGATCCATCTCAGCTCCATCGCTAATGCAAGCTTCTGCCGGCTGCGGTGAGCAATGTCTCACCGATGGCTTCCGAGACCGTCGGATGGGCGTGGATGAACGAAGCCGCCTCCTCGGGGAGGGCTTCCCACCCGACGGCAAACATCATCTCATGGATGAGCTCCCCGGCAACTGGATCCGCCACCGTGGCCCCGAGAATCGGCCCGCCCTCTTCGGACACGAGCTTGACGATGCCTCCCGTTTCGCCGTGGATGATCGCCCTCCCGACACCGCGCATCCCGTGGGTAGCAACGGCCACCTCGTACCCGCGTTCCAAGGCCTGTTGTTCGGTGAGCCCCACCGCGGCAACCTCTGGATTCGTGTAGACGATCATCGGGATCGCCCGGTAGTTCACCGGTGCGACCTCACCGGTGGCAATGTGGGTGATGGCGGCGATTGCTTCGGCAAAACCCACATGCGCCAGCTGGGGCGTTCCGGCGACGATGTCGCCGACGGCGTAGACACCTTCGCGCGATGTCTGCATCGTCTCCAGGTCGGCGATCACGTAGCCGACGTCGGTCATGATGCCGTTCTCCTCGAGCCCGAGGTCTCCGGTCACCGGTGCCCGGCCGACGGCCACGAGCACGACATCGACGTCGACGGCGGTGTCTTCGCCGTACGGCACCGATACCGCATCGGGCGTCCTCGTCGGAGGTCGCACCGCGACGCCGGTGTGTACTTTGACACCTTTCTTGCGGAACGCCCGATCGAGCACCTTTGCAGCCTCGGGCTCCATGCCGGGAAGCACCTGGTCGAACATCTCGAAGAGATGCACGCTCGAGCCCATGTCACCGAGGAACGAGGCGAACTCACAGCCGATGGCACCGGCGCCGATGATCGCCACGCTGTCCGGCTGCGATTCCCAGTCCAGGGCCTCATCGGAAGACACGATCTGGGTCCCATCGAAATCGTAACCCGGAATCGAGGCCGGCACCGAGCCCGTCGCCAGGACGATGTTCCTCGCTTCGAGACGTTGCCGCGAGCCATCTGCGTACGTGACCTCCACGCCACCGTCTACCACCCTGCCATAGCCATCGACAACATCGGCGCCGCGCGCCTTCAGCAGCCCGCCAAGCCCTTTCACGAGCCCATCGACCACCTGGTTCTTGCGCTGCAGGGCAGCACGCCAGTCGATGACGGGTGCCGACGAACTGATCCCGAACTCCTCCGACCGCTTGATCGTGGTGAAGACATCCGCTGCCTGGAGCCAGGTCTTGGCCGGGATGCAGCCCCGCAGGAGGCAGGTACCACCGATGCGCTGTTTCTCGACGAGAGCGACGTTCAACCCGAAGTTGTGCGCATAGAGCGCTGCTCCATAGCCGCCGGGCCCGCCGCCGATGATCACGACGTCGTACACATATCCTCCGAAAAGCGGTTTCCCACCGAGGTTAGTGATCGCCGGGAGCGCCACTGCAGCCGACGGTACGCTGCCCGTGTGCAGACCCGCTACTTGATCCTGACCTCGCTCGTCGCCGGTTTCGCCATCCTCATCGCCGCCGCCGTCTGGTTCTCAGGGATTTGACTGCGTCCCGATGATCGCGGTCACGCTCACGGCATCCGACGGCCTCGATCTCGAGGCAAGGTGGGATCTCCCTGCGGCCCCCAGCGGCTATGTCGTGTTCTGCCACCCCCATCCCCTGTTCGGAGGGACGATGACGGCCCCGCTGATGCAAGGCGTGACGAGCCGCCTCGTCGACGCCGGCATGGCGGTGCTGCGTTTCAACTTCCGCGGCGTTGCGGCTTCCGAGGGGCGGCACGACTTCGGCATCGCAGAGCAACTCGACGTGCAGGCAGCCGTGGATCTAGCCGAATCGACATACCCACAGCTCTCCCTCCGCATTGCAGGATGGAGCTTTGGAGCAGCCACGGCCCTGGCCTGGCAGGCCACCTCAGGGAACGCGTCGCCGTATGGCGGGATCGCCCCTCCCACAGACTTCGACCGCGCCCCCGAGCTTCCCCTGCCCGATCGACTCAACGGGGCCGACCGCGTGTTCATCCTCGGGGATCGGGACCAATTCACAACGGTCGACGAGCTCAGGACATACGCGGACTGCATCGGTGCAGCCCTCGAAGTGATCAAGGGCAGCGATCACTTCTTCCATTTCCGCGAGGACCGGGTTGCGGAGATCCTCGCCAGGCGGTTCACCTGACGAGCACGCTCAACCGTACCTGCGAAATCCCCGATTCCTCGCCTCTGGAAGCTCGTCTGGAGCAAACGTCTGGAGGAGGTCCCGGTCGAGCATGTCTTCATCGTCCACCCGCGACCCGAGCACGATGGACTGCTCTTCGCTGTCGGTGTCGTAGACGATCATGTCATCGCGGGTACCGACGTACCGATGGTCCTCGAAGCGACGGAGCCGTGCCACGGTGGCGAGGCTACACGCACAACCTACGGTGCCCGCCGCACACCGAGACGCGGAGTCGGCTCGCCGACCGCCAACACGACGGCAACCCGGTTCGTCGGGTCGGCTCGCCATAGTGGAACCGTCGACGGCGCGATGGCGAAATAGGCGGCCACCGCGATGGCCCGCGCCAAAGCTCTCATCGCGGCGGCTCCTCGGTCGATTCGGCAACATCGGCAATGGCGCCGATCGCAGCCAGATACTCGGCCTGGAGGTCGAGAACGGCAAAGATCACATCCGGGTCGTATGTGTGGCCCGCCTGATGGGCATGATCCTGCACATAGGCGGCGGCCTCCACGCTGCCCACGACCGCGGGCTCCTCCTCTCCCCGCAACGCCGGCTGCTGCAGGAAGTGCAGCTCCCACTCGAGGATCCGGCGGACATCGCTCCGTGTGATCCGGCCACGGAACTCCTGATTCAGGCCTTCCCACACGTAGACAACGGAGTCCTCGACACCGTAGACAACGGCATCGCGTGGTTCAGGCGGAGGGTGGCGCTCTTGCCAAACCATGGCCGCGGCCAGAGCGCCGATCAACAGGACGCCGAAGACGAGTAGGAACACCTCCATCGGCCCCAAGGTACCGCGGATTCTCGCCACGTCGACCCGAATCCATGATTCGACGTTCGGCCGGGTACCGTTCTGTCGCCATGTCCCTCGAGACCATGAAAGTGTTTTTCTCGCTGCTCGCCCTCGCAGCCAACGTCGGCACGATCCTCATCGTCATCGCGGCACTGACGCCGGCGTCATCATCACTCCGCACAACGGTGTTCGGCGTGTTGCGAGGATCGGAACTGTGGCTGGCCGCGATCGTCGCGTCGACGGCGATGCTGGGCAGTCTCTACCTCTCGGAGGTCGCCCACCTGATCCCGTGCACGCTCTGCTGGTACCAGCGAATCGCCATGTACCCCCTCGCCGTCGTACTGCTCATCGCGGCCTTCCGCAAGGACCACGGGATCCGAATCTATGCCGCCACGCTGGCGGTGATCGGAGGTGGGATCAGCGTCTACCACCGTCTCCTCCAGGACTTCCCGATCCTGGACGGAGGCTCCTGCAGCGTCGGTGTGCCATGCACCGCTGCCTACTTCCGGGTCTTTGATTTCATCACGATCCCCTATATGGCCTTGAGTGCCTTTCTGTTCGTGCTGGCGCTGTTGTGGGTGGATCGTGTCAATAGCGCGGCGACCGCCCCATCATTCGACAACACCGATTCGATCACGGAGCCAGCATGACGAGCACTGCCTCGAAGAAGGGCAAGCAAGCGCCGAAGACGAGTCGGGGAGGCCTCATCGCGGGCATTGTCGGCGGCGCGGTGGTCCTCCTCCTCATCCTGGCCGTGGTCGGGCCCTGGTCGAACACCTCACCTGGGTCCGAGTACGGCGATCCGACGGTCGAGGGAGGCCTGCCTCTCATGCCGCCATCGGCCACGATCGACGACAGCGCGGCAGGACTTGCCGCCCCAACCGTGAGCGGCGAGGACTTCGACGGGAACGAGGTGCGGATCGAAAACGACGGGCGGGCCAAAGCCATCGTCTTCCTCGCCCATTGGTGCCCCCATTGCCAGGCCGAGGTGCCGCGCGTTCAGGCCTGGCTCGACGAGACGGGTGGCGTCGAAGGCGTTGACATGTACTCCGTGGCCACGTCGATGAACTCGGGCCGCGATAACTTCCCGTCATCCGACTGGCTCGAGCGCGAGGGATGGACGGTGCCGGTCATCCGCGATGATCAGGCCAACAGCATCCTCGTGGCGTACGGCCAGGGCGGTTTTCCGTTCTGGGCCTTCGTCGCTAGGGACGGTACGGTCAGCGTGCGAACCGCCGGCCAGACGTCAATCGAGCAACTGCAGCTGATCCTGGAGACACTGGCCGCCGAGTAGCGGTCACAGCCCGAGGTCGACGGCCAGGCGGGCTCGCCATAACGCCGGATTGCCGAGGAGCAGCCGGTTCGCCTTCGCCCGCTTGAGGTAGAAGTGCGCATCGTGCTCCCATGTGAAGCCGATCCCCCCGTGGACCTGGATCGTGCCCGCCGCGATCTCGAAGTAGGCGTCGGTGCAGGCCGACTTGGCGATGGCGGCCGCGATCGGCAACTCAGCGGGATCGCGCGCCGCGGCCCATCCGGCGTGGTGAGCGGCCGACCGGGCTGCCTCTGCCTGGACGAGCATGTCGGCACAACGGTGCTTGACGGCTTGGAACGATCCGATCGGTCGGCCGAATTGGTGGCGTTCCTTGGCGTACTCGACGGACATCTCGACGCAGTGATCGGCGCCGCCGACCGAGTCGTATCCAATGGCAACGGCGCCGAGAGCCTCGACATGGCGGAGGACTCCGGCGCCGTCGCTCAACCGATCATCTTCGTGGACCACGACTCCGTCGAAGCGAACCGCCGCCATCGGCCTGGTGAGGTCGAGCGTCGGCAACGGCCTCATCTCGACTCCGTCAGCACCGGCGTCGACAATCAGCAGGTCGACATCACCGCCGGGAGCCTGTGCCGAGACAATGAACACATCGGCCGTGGCACCGTCGAGGACGTAGCTCTTCGTACCGTCGACGACGAGTTCGGAGCCGCGTCCATCCACCGTCACCGGGGGAGCATCTCTGGTCTCCGTCGTCGCCAGCCCGAGGAGGATCTCGCCTGAGGCGACGCCGGGAAGGAGCGTCTCCTTCTGCTGCTCCGTGCCCCCGGCGAGCACTGCACCCGCTCCGAGGACGACCGATGACAGAAAGGGCGCCGGAAGCAGGCAACGGCCCATTTCCTCGAGCAGCACCCCAAACTCCACCATCGAGTACCCCGCGCCTCCGTACTCCTCGGGGATCGACATGCCGGCCCAGCCGAGTCCCGCCATCTCGGTCCACAGGTCGCGATCGAACCCGGCGCCTGCCTCGACGCCGGCACGGGTCGAGCTGAGCGGCGCTCGCGAGTCGAGAAGGCTCCGCGCCGCGTCGCGAAGCATCTCCTGCTCCTGGGAGACCACGAATCTCATCGGCGGCATTCTTGCAGTCGCAGCCCAGTGGCGAGCCGGTCTATCCGCGGGCCATCTCGGTAGCCTCTCCCCGTGCCGGACCGACCACACCTCACAACGGATAGGTTCGAGATTCGCAAGGCATGCGTCGGGCCTCTCGAGAACAACACCTATGTGGTGGTGTGCACCCACACCGGGCGCTCGGTGATCATCGACGCCGCCGCCGAACCCGACGTTGTCGTTGAGCTCACGGCGGGCACCAACCCGACGGCGATCCTCACCACACACGGCCATGCCGACCACGTGGGGGCGGCCGCAGCGGTCGCGGCGCGCCTCTCGATCCCCGTGAGAATCCACTCCGCAGATGCGGCCATGGCCGGCGTCGACGGTGCAGTACCCCTCGGCCCCGGCACCATCGACGTCGGCGATGTCGCCATGGACGTGCTGCACACGCCCGGACACACCCCGGGGTCCCTGTGCTTCCTCCTCCCCGGTGTCGTCCTGACCGGCGATACCCTCTTTCCCGGAGGCCCCGGGGCCACACGAGGAAACAAGGAGCACTTCGAACAGATCATCGCCAGCATCGTCTCGAAGCTCTTCACCCTCGACGACGACACCGTGGTGATGCCCGGGCATGGTCTGGACACGACGATCGGCGAGGAGCTTCCCCAACTGGAAGGGTGGGTCGAGCGCGGTTGGTGAACCCGCAAAGGAGCGACATGGAACTCGGATTGATGGTGGAGCCGCAGGTCGGCGGTACGTATGCGCGCCTGCTCGAGCTGGCGCAATGGGCAGAGGCACAGGGGCTCGATGCGTTTGCCCGTTCGGACCACTACCTCGATATGGACCGCTCGGATCACGCCACGGATTCCTTCACGACCCTCGCCGGGCTCGCTAGGGAGACCTCATCGGTGCAGCTCCTCCCGCTGGTCGCCCCGCTGACGTTTCACCATCCATCACGCCTCGCCAAGGCGGCTGCCACACTCGATGAGATGTCTGGGGGACGCTTTGCCCTCGGCGTCGGCACCGGCTGGATGGAGTCGGAACACGAAGCATTCGGCCTGGCCCTCCCCGATCTCAACGAGCGTTTCAGCCGCCTCTACGAGACACTGGCCTATCTGCGAGCGGCATTCAACACACCCGGGGGCTTCGACGGCCGCCACTATCACCTCGACGCCATCGACGTGCTGCCGAGGCCGCAGCATCTGCCGATCGTCGTCGGAGGTGGCGGACCGAAGAAGACGCCGACCCTGGCCGGGCAGTTCGCCGACGAGTACAACCTCTTCACCACCGACCGGGAGTCTCTCGACGCGAGACGCGATGTGCTCCATGCCGCCGCAGAAGCGGCGGGCCGCGACCCCGCCGCCATCAAGATCAGCTTCGCAACGCCGGTGTTCGCGGCTGCGACGACCGCCGCGTCCGACCTGATCATTGAGGAGCGGGCGGCGAAAACCGACCGTACTCCGGCCGAGTACGTGGAGATGATCGACGGGCGGAACTTCCTCCACGGCACCCCCGACCAGGCTGCTGCCGTGATGGCACGGATCTCCGACATGGGCATCGACCGCCTGTATTTGCAGATGTACTCCCACCTCGATGAGGTCGACACCGCCCTCCTCGAGGAGATCCTCGTCGAGTACCGGGACGGCGACTAACTCCTAGCGCCGTAGGGGTTAGTCGGGACCTAACCTCGCTGCCATGGATGCTCCTCTCCTCGTCGTCGACGATCTGCATGTTTCCGTCGGGGATACCGAGATCCTCAAAGGCGTCTCGCTCACCATCCGCCGGGGCGAGACCCACGCTCTGATGGGCCCCAACGGATCGGGCAAGTCGACCCTCGCCTACGTCTTGCTCGGTCATCCCGGGTATCAGATAACCGGCGGATCGATCTCATATCTGGGCGAGGACATCACCACCTGGCCACCCACCAAGCGCGGACGTGCGGGGATGTTCCTCGGCTTCCAATATCCCGAGGAGATCCCGGGCGTTTCCGTGGTCAGTTTTCTGCGCACCGCGCTCTCGAACCGGACCGGCACCGACTACACCGTGCTCGAGCTGCGTCTCAAGGTCATGGACGCGATGGCTGAGCTCGACATGGATCCTTCGTTTGCCGACCGCTACCTCAACGAGGGGTTTTCGGGAGGGGAGCGCAAGCGCAACGAGGTGCTGCAGATGGCCGTGCTGGAGCCCGATCTGGCGATCCTCGACGAAACGGACTCCGGCCTCGATATCGACGCGCTGCGCACCGTTGCCGAAGGCGTGCAGCGTCTCGCTACCGAGGACCGCGCCTTTCTCATCATCACCCATTACCAGAGGATCCTGGACTACATCACCCCCGACTTCGTGCACATCTTCATGGACGGGCGGATCATCGACTCCGGTGGCCGCGGCCTCGCCGACCGCATCGAAGAGACCGGATACGACGGCTACCGGGCGGAAGCCACGCCGGCGTGACGGATCTCTCGCATCTGCGCAGCGATTTTCCGATACTGCAGCGCGAGATCAACGGGTACCCGCTGACGTACCTCGACTCGGCGGCGACGACACAGAAGCCGGAGCAGGTGATCGAAGCCATCGATACCTACTACCGGATGTACAACGCCAACGTCCACCGCGGCGCGTACACCATCGCCACCGAAGCGACGGACGCCTACGAGGCTGCCAGGGCCAAGGTCGCCGACTTCATCGGAGCACGCACCGAGGAGCTCGTCTTCACCCGCGGTACGACCTCGGCATTGAATTTCATCGCTTACGGGTGGGGTCTTGACAACCTCCATGAAGGCGACAAGGTGGTGCTGACGATGATGGAGCACCACTCCAACATCGTGCCGTGGCAGATCATCTCCCGACACACCGGATGCGAGCTCGTCTATCTCCCCATCGACGAGGGATTCGAGGTCGATCTCACCGATCTGGAGAGCGTCATCGACGACCGGGTGAAGGTGATCACGGTCTCTGCCATGTCCAACGTCACCGGAGCGCTCGGACCGGTGGCGGCGTTGGTCGAAGCCGGCCGAGCCGTCGGTGCCATCATCGTCCTCGACGGTGCCCAATTCGTGCCCCACATGCCGACCGACGTCACCGAACTCGGCGCCGACTTCCTGGCGTTCTCCGCGCACAAGATGCTCGGTCCCACGGGCATCGGTGCGCTCTGGGGCCGTCCCGAGCTCCTGGAGGCGATGGAACCCACCGAAGGCGGCGGCGAGATGATCTCCGATGTCCAGCTATACGATTCGCGCTGGGCTCCTGTTCCCCACAAGTTCGAAGCAGGCACCCCGCCGATCGCCCAGGCCATCGGCTTCGGCACGGCCGTCGACTACCTCTCGAAGATCGGGATGACCGATGTCCGCGACCATGAGAAGGCCATCACCGCGTACGCACTCGAGAGGCTCGCCGCCGTGCCCGACCTCGAGGTCTTCGGACCTCGCGATGTGGAGCGCCGCGGCGGCGCGGTCTCGTTCCAGCTCGGCGACATCCACGCCCACGATATCGCAACGATCGTCGATCAATACGGGGTCGCGGTCCGTGCCGGGCACCACTGCGCCAAGCCACTGATGCGGCACCTCGCCGTGCCGGCGACAGCACGCGCCTCCTTCTATGTCTACAACACGAACGAAGACGTCGACCGGCTCGTTGCGGCCCTCGAACAGGCCCGAGACGTATTTGGACTTACGTAAACCCAATACCCTCGCCCGACGGAGTTCACCATGACATCACTCGACGAGCTGTACCGCGAAGTCATCCTCGACCACTACCGCAACCCCCGGCACCGCGGGTCCCTGAGCGGTCCCCACATCCATGCCGAAGGACAGAACCCGTCATGCGGGGACGAGTTCTTCCTCGACCTGATCATCGAGGATGGCATCGTCAAGGACGTTGCCATCAACGGTCAGGGTTGCTCGATCTCCCAGGCATCGGGATCGATGATGGCGGACAAGATCGTCGGCATGAGCGTCGAAGACGTACGCGACGTCGCCCACAAATTCAAGACCATGATGACCATCGAGGAGGGAGAGAACCCCGTCGATCCCGACCGGCCGGGAAGCGTGCTCGGTGATCTCGAGGCCCTGCAGGGTGTGCGCAAGTTCCCCGTACGCATCAAGTGCGCCGACCTCGCATGGACCACACTGCAGGACGCGCTTGCACAGAGCGACTGATCCCGGGGCGGCCTCACGGTTCCATGGACGCAGAAGTATCCCGCATCAATCGATGCATCGCTTCCGTCACCGAGACGTGGTATTGCACCGGGTCGACGAGGCGGCGCACACCAGCATCGAGCCTGCCCAGATCTGCACTGCGCCGCAGCCGCATCGTCTCGATGGCAACGGTGCCGTCGAGGCGGCGCTCCTCGGTATGCACCGGAACCAGTAGCTCTTCCACCGCGCCCGCTCCGACCAGCTCCGCCGTGCGTTGTACACCCTCGCGACGTGGATCGTGCAACACCAGCGGGGCATCGGAGCGAAGCGTCTCGTCGGCGAGAGAAACCACGTCGGCAGTCGCCATCCCCCTCTCGTCGTAGAGCCTCCACACCCGCTTGCGCCCTGGAATCGCGGTCTTCTCGGGTGTGTCCGACAGCTTGATCGCCGGTTTCCATCCGTCGCTCTCGACCGCAACCAGCTTGTACACACCGTCCAGCGCCGGCGCGCCGTGGGAAGTGATGAGTCGCGTGCCGACCCCGTAGACCAGCCTGGAGAGGACCCCCTCGAGGTCGATGCCGTAGCGCGGCGCTTCGGCCTCGACCTGGGTGAGGATCTGCCAGATCGCCAGCTCGTCCAGATCGGAGGACAACACGATCTTCACGTCGGGGAAGCCCGCACCGTCGAGCATCGCCGCCGCGCGAACCGCCAGGTAGGCGAGGTCACCAGAGTCCAGCCGTATCCCAGCCGGCTCGTGGCCCAGTGCCCGCAGTTCCTCGAATACCGTGATGGCGTTGGGCACACCGCTGGCCAGCGTGTCGATCGTGTCGACGAGCAGAGTGCACTCATCCGGATACAGCTCGGCATAAGCCCGGAATGCGCCGAGCTCGCCCTCGCCCATCGTGATGAACAGCTGCACCATCGAGTGAGCGTGGGTCCCCTTCGGCTCCGTGCCGAGCCGTACCGAGAGACCGACATTGGAGGTGAAATCGGCGCCACCGATGAGAGCGGCCCGCCCACCCGCATTTGCGCCGAAGCCGGGGCCGCGCCGCAACCCGAACTCGATGACCGTGTTCCCCCGCGCCGCCTGGTCCACCCGCGAGGCCTTGGTGGCGATGAGCGTCTGATAATTGAGGTGGTTGAGGAGGGACGTCTCGATGATCTGCGCCATGGCCATGGGCCCCGTGACCGTCAGCGCCGGGGCGTTGGCATGAACGACGCGACCCTCGGGGACGGCACACACGTCGAGTTGGGCAAAACCGCCGGCCGATGCCAACCAGGTGAGAAACCCCTCATCGAAACGCCCCTGTGCCCGCAGGACGGCAATGTCGTCCTCCGTGAAGGCCAGACCATCCATCCAGTCGAGAAGTGAACCCAGGCCGGCAAACACGGCATATCCGGCACGATGCTCGCCGTAATCGGGATACCGACGGAAGAAGTAGTCGAACTGCACGGCCAGCTGATGAAGACCACGCTTCCAGTACAGCTGCGCCATCGTCAGCTGGTACTGGTCGGTGAACAGGATCCCCTCGGAGATCGGCGACTGGTCCATCAGGTCAACCGACGACCCCGCCCTCCGTCATGGGCCGGAGATCCAGCGCTGCATCCAGCTCAGCGGGGGGCAAGACCTCCATCTCGAGGGCGACGTCGCGCACCGCACGACCCTCGCCAAACGCCCTCTTCGCCACTTCGGCGGCGCGGTCGTAGCCGATCTTGGGGACCAGGGCGGTGATGATGATGACGTTCTGCTCGAGCAGCCAACCGGCCCGCTCCTCGTCGGCCTCGATCCCATCGACACACTTCTCGCGGAGCACCGTGGCGACGTTGGCCAGAAGCTCGATCGACTCCAGGAGGTTGTGCGCCATCACAGGCATCATCACGTTGAGCTCGAAGTTCCCGTTGGCTCCACCCCACGTGATGGCCGCGTCGTTCCCAATCACCTGCGCTGCGACCATCATCGTCGCCTCAGCGATGACGGGGTTGACCTTGCCCGGCATGATCGAAGAGCCGGGTTGGAGAGACGGCAGCTTGATCTCGGCGATACCGGTGCGTGGACCGCTCGCCAACCAGCGCAGGTCGTTGGCGATCTTGAAGAGGGACACCGCAACAGTCTTGAGGGCTCCGGAGACGTTGACGACCGCGTCCTTGGCGGCCTGCGCCTCGAAGTGATCCTCCGCCTCCCTGAACTCGTACCCCGAGGTCGAAGCCATCCGGCCGATCGTCGCCGCCGCAAGACCGTCCGGGGCATTGATCCCGGTACCAACCGCGGTGCCGCCGAGCGCCAGCTCGAGCAGCTCAGGAACGATGCCTCGCACCCTCCTCGCCCCATTGCTCACCTGCTTGGCGTACCCGGCAAACTCCTGGCCCAAGCGGACCGGTGTTGCGTCCATGAGGTGCGTACGGCCCGACTTGAGGATGTCGTCGAACGCCACGGCTCTATCACCCAGGGCGACGGCCAACGCATCCAGTGCCGGCAGCAGATCCTCTTCGATGGCTGCGACCGCGGCGACGTGGATAGCAGTGGGAATGACGTCGTTCGAGGACTGGCCGGCATTGACATGGTCGTTGGGGTGCACGAGCTTCGAGCCGAGTTCGCCACCGAGGAGCTCCGACGCCCGGTTGGCGATCACCTCGTTGACGTTCATATTCGTCGACGTACCCGAACCCGTCTGGAACACGTCCAAGACGAACTGGTCGTCGAACCTGCCGGCCATGACTTCTGCGGCCGCCTGCCCGATTGCCGATGCCGTCGCTTCGTCGAGGGAGCCGAGCTCCTCATTGGTGGCCGCGGCGCTTCCTTTGATCAAACCGAGAGCCCAGATGAACTTCCTCCCGAACCGGAGATCTGAGATCGGGAAGTTGTCGACGGCACGTTGCGTGGACGCGCCGTAGTAGGCGCCGTCGGGGACCGGTACTTCACCCATTGAATCGCGTTCGATGCGCATATCACGTCCTCGGTGCGAGAGTCTCCTACGAGTGGCTGGTACCGAGATTAGGAGTCGGGCGGGGCGGCTGATCCAGGGCTGCAGCGACCGCGGTCGGAAAGACGTCGAGAACATCGGCCTCCACTCGAAGTGTCACCGCGGGGTGATCGTCGTGCTCGGTGGGACCCCGGTTGACGATGACATACGGAGCCCCGCGCCGCGCCGCCGCCAGCGGGATGTTCGCGGCAGGCGTCACCGACAGCGACGAACCGAGGGCCACGACGAGATCGCATTCGGCGGCCGCCGCGAACGCCCGCTCGATGTCGTCCGACCGGAGGTTCTGCCCGAACGAGATCGTCGCCGGCTTGAGGAGTCCGCCACACCGGCAAACGGGGGCGCGCCCGGACGAGGCAAACGCAGCGAAGTGCGGCTCGGGATCGCTCCGGGCGTCACAGTCCAGGCACGCCACTTCCGCGGTAGTGCCGTGGACCTCGACGAGACGGTCGACCGAAGAGCCGGCCGCCCGGTGCAGCCCATCGATGTTCTGCGTCACCACCATGCCAACCCGTCCTGCACGTTCCAGAGCGACGATGGCATGGTGCACTGCGTTGGGCCTCGCGTCGGACCATGCACGGCGGTCCTCGAGCTTCTGTTGCCAGTAGCGAGAGCGCGCTTCCTCGGATGCGACGAACTCGTCGAAGAACACGGGCCTCCTCGTGTTCCAGACACCCTGCGGCCCGCGAAAGTCCGGAATGCCGCTCGCGGTGGAGATGCCGGCGCCGGTGAATACGAGGACCGAGCGACCCGCGGCGATGTAATCAGAGAGGTCCACGTCCCCATTCTCCCCACGACGGCCGCGACTTCGCATATCGTGGCACGCCATGAGCGACGACAAGGCCGCGGCAAGGCCGAAACTCGGGACCGGCTTCAACCGTCTGTGGGCAGCTTCGGCCGTCTCCAATCTCGGAGACGGCATCATGTGGACGGCGTTCCCGCTCCTCGTGGTGACGATGACGTCGGACCCTCTCGTGGTGGCCGCCGTCTCCTTTGCCCAGACCCTTCCCTGGTTCCTCTTTGCCCTCGTATCGGGAGCCCTCGTGGACCGGCTCGACCGGAAACTCGTCATGGTCCGCGTCGACCTGGTGCGAGCAGCAATCGTCCTCGTCCTTGGAGTGCTCGTCGTCACCGAGTCGGTCACGATCCCGTGGATCATGGTGCTGGCGTTCCTGCTGGGAACGGCGGAGACCCTGTTCGACACGGCATCGGAGGCGATCATCCCGGCGCTCGTCCCCGACGGGACGATCCCCGACGCCAACAGCCGGCTCCAAGGCACGCAATGGGTGATGAACTCCTTCATCGGCCCACCGCTCGGGGCGGTGTTGTTCAGCGTGGCGATCGCGGTTCCCTTCTTCATCGATGCGGCATCGTTCGCCATCGCCGCCGGGCTCGTGGCGCTGATCGTCGGCCGCTACAAGACCGAGCGAGCCCGGCCCGAGGCAACGATCCGAGGCGAAATCGCAGAAGGCCTTCGTTGGCTCTACCACAAGAGGATCCTCTTCACGCTCTCGATCATGGCCGGCATCACGAACTTCTTCGGATTTGCGATCTTCGCCGTGCTCGTGCTCTTCCTGACCGAAGAACTCGGTCTGAGTGCCCTGATGTACGGCATCATCGGGGCCGCCGTTGGTGTCGGTGGTCTGGTCGGGGCGCTTTTCGCCCCCCGCGTCATACGGTGGGTCGGGCCCGGAACCACGGTGCTCGGCTCCGTCGCCCTGGGGGCCGTGCTCTCGTTGGTGATGGGATTCGTGACGACCGCTCTCCAGGTCGGCGTCGTCGCGACACTGTGGGGGTTGTCGATAACTGCATGGAACGTCGTCTCGGTATCGCTACGGCAGGAACTGACACCCGACGAACTCCGCGGCAGGGTCGCCAGCGTCGCCCGGCTGCTGGCATGGGGCACCCAGCCGCTCGGAGCACTGGCCGGGGGCGCCATCGCCACGGCTCTGGGATTACGTGCACCGTTCTTCGTGGCCGCAGCTGCGTGGGGACTGATGCTGGTAGTCGCGGTCCCCATCGTGAACAATCGCACTATCGCTGCAGCGCAGGCGACAGCCGGTGGGGGAATTGCCGCGGACGGGGCTCAGAGCGAGGCGTAGCCCTCGGCCTCGAGCCGCTCGGCAACCTCGGGACCGCCGCTGTCCACGATTCGCCCCTCGACCATGACGTGGATGCGGTCCGGGCTCATGTAGCGGAGGATCCGCGAATAGTGGGTGATGAGCAGCACACCCATCTCCGGACTCCGCAGCGACTCGACCATTTCCGCAATCTCACGCACCGCATCGATATCGAGACCGGAGTCGATCTCGTCGAGAATCGCCATCTGGGGGCCACGAGCAGCGAGTTGGAACATCTCCGAACGTTTCTTCTCACCGCCGGAGAGGCCGACGTTCACGGAGCGGTCCAAGAAGGGCTCCATGTTCAATTGCACCGCAGCATCATGGGCTCGCTCCTCGAACGCCGACGGGTCCCCCGAACCCAGAGCCATCTCGCCGATGAGCTCCACGAGGCTCACACCGGGTATCTCCTGCGGGTACTGGAACGCCTCAAAAAGCCCCGTTCGAGCTCGTTCAGCCACACCGAGCTCCATGAGCTCGACGCCTCCGACGCGAGCCGAGCCGCCAGCCTCATACTCGTCCTTCCCCATGAGCACGTGACACAACGTGGATTTCCCGGACCCATTCGGTCCCATGAGCACGTGGATCTCACCAAATGGCACAGTCAGGTCGACACCGCGGAGGATCTCGAGCGCGCCGAGACGGGCGGTCATGCCGCGGACTTCGAGCGCTGCCGTCATGCCTCACCTCTGCGGTCGAGACCTCTGCCTTCGAGACCTCTGCCTTCGAGCTGGGCGGCTTCATCGATCTCGATGTACACCTCTCCATCACGCACCGCCGCGGCGAACACAGGCACCGGGCGGGTAGCGGGCAGGGAACTGGGATCACCGGTGAGGAGATCGAACTCGGAGCCGTGCCGAGGGCACTCGACCTCGGTGCCGAACACCTCCCCTTCAGCGAGGGAAGCCTCGGCATGACTACAGCGATCACCGATCGCGTACACGTCGTCTCCGATTCGGAACACCGCAATGCGGTGATCTCCCACCTCGACACGCAGACCGCTACCTTCGGGGAAATCGGCGAGTGGAGCGATGAGGACTTCCATCAGACTCGCCCCTCCTCCTGGGCTGCGACGTACTTGCGGTTCATCCGGTCGCGAATCGGGCCCACGACCTCGTCGACGGCCAGGCGGGACAGCACCTCTTCAAAGAATCCGTGTACCAGGAGACGGTCTGCGCGCTCATGCTCGAGGCCCCTGCTCATCAGGTAGTACCGCTGATCGGCATCGAGCGGACCGACCGTTGAGCCATGACCACACTTGACATCGTTCGCCAGGATCTCGAGGTTCGGTACGGACTGGGCCGTGGCCCCCTCGGAGAGCAGGAGATTGCGGTTGGTCTGGAATGCCTCCGTCTTCTGACCGGTCTCCTCGATCCGGATCAATCCGGTGAACACCGAAACGGCCTCGTCCTCCACGGCGCCCTTGAGAAACATGTCCGATCGGGTGTTGCGGCCGACGTGGTGCATGACGTAGCGGTAGTCGAGCGTCTGGTTCCCCTCCCCGAAATATGCCCCGATGATGTTCGCCGACGATCCGTCGCCGACGAGATCGGTCGTCAGCGCCAGCCGGGCCAGATCGCCGCCCAAGCCGATCTCGAACAGCTCGATCGCCGCGTCGCGCTCGACGACGACCCTGGCGTGCGCAATGGATGTCGCGGCGTAATCCACGTCCTGGACGATGGTCAGCTTCAGGCCCGATCCCGGGCCGAGGTGCAGCGCGAATTGCGGGACGAGAAGCGCCCCGGGAACGGCACGCAGGTGCACGACGAGGGAGGCGAATGATCCCTCCTCGAGCTCGACCCAGACACCGGGGAACGACACGGAGCGGGCGAAGGTCCCCTGGACGTCCACGTGGAACGGCCGACCGGCCACAACGCCCTTGCCAAGGTGGAGCAAAGCCCCGTCACCACCAAACGCACCGTGAGCTGCGGCAAAGATGTCCGTGCCGGGGTCGGTACGGGCCGTGGATGCCGAGCGCACCACGTCCTCCCTCTCGATCGAAGCCGCAGCAAGACCGACCAGCTGATCGGATGAGGACCCGGATGCCCGGCCGTCGATGACTGAGATCCGGGGCAACGGGGCGAGGGACGAGGCGACATCGTCGTCACCGAGCGGGGAGCCCGCCTCGGTCGCCAGGGCGAGATCGTGGACGTCGAAGTCGAATTCGACATAGCGCCATTCCTCGGCACGCGACGATGGCATCTCGGCCTCGATGAAGCCGTTGAACGCCTCGATTCGGGCCTGGCGCAGCCAATCCGGCTCGCCATCGGGGGCGAGCGCCAGGGCCTCTTCGTTCAACGGGTGCATCGATAGGTCTCCTGCGAAGACGTTGCGGAGCCTAGGGATGAGGGGCTTGCTAAAGGGCGCTCGAGCACGTCGTTTCGGGCAGTCGACTCAACGCAAAGCGTCCTTCGCCGACGCGAACACCTCGTCGAGCATCTCCTCGGTGAGCCGACCGGTGAACGTGTTCTGCTGGCTGACGTGATAGCTGGTGAACAGCGTCTTGGCGCCGAGGGTCACGCGGAGCCCGTGGGCGAACTGCGGAGTCTTCACGGACGGGCTCCCGTCTGTGCGGGCGCGAAGGTACTCGACGGTGCTGCGATAGCCGAAGGCACCGAGTGCGACGTACACCCGGGCTCTGTCCAAGAGATCCAACTCCGCTCCCAACCAGGTGGCGCAAGCATCGCGTTCGGCCGAGGTCGGCCGATTCTGCGGCGGGGCACAACGAACCGGCGCAGTGACCCAAGCATCGGTCAGCTCGAGACCATCGCCGCGATGGGTCGATTCCGGCTGCGAGGCAAACCCGGCCCGATGAAGCGCCCGGTACAGCCAGTCCCCGCTGCGATCCCCCGTGAACATCCTGCCGGTGCGATTCGCCCCGTGCGCCGCCGGGGCCAGGCCCACCACGACGAGGCGGGCCTCCGGATCGCCGAACCCGGGCACGGGCCGGCCCCAGTACTCATCCTCGGCGAAGGCTGCGCGTTTCTCCGCCGCCACGGTCTCTCTCCATTCGACGAGACGTGGGCAGCGCCGGCAGTCGATCAGCTGAGAATGCAGAGCCTCCAGGGACGTGTAGCTCACCGCGACGGAAGCACATTCGCCGAGTACTCGCCGGCGTTGCTCCACAACATCCAACCCATTCCCATGTCCTCGGCGATGGCTTGCACCCCTCGGGCGTCTGCATCTGAGATCGACCAGGTCTGCAGCCAGGGGCGGTAGTAGGCAAACCCCTCGAGCTTGCGGACTCCGGCGGACAGTGCGTCATCGACGATCTGGCGCGGATGGGCCGTCGGATCTTCGAGGTTCTTCCACCCGGGGCCGTAGTTCGTCGTGTAGATCGTCGGACTGAGCACATCGACCTTGCGCGACATGGCGCCCGGCCGTTGCCCGACGTTCTCGTCCGTCGGCGACTCGAGCGTGATCGCCAGGACGGTCGATCCGACGGCACAACCCATCGGGCTCAACACTGTGTACGCCCGATCGAGGAAGGCGAGGATCGAAGCGACTCGGACCTCTTCGGTGTAGGCACCATCGAAGGTGGCGTCGCCCAGCGCGCCGGACGGATACGCCACATCGTCGAACTGCACTTCATCGAACCCGCGCCGACATGCCTCTTCTCCGAGATCGACGGCATACTCGTACGCCGCCGGGTCGCTCGGATCCATCCAGTTGTGACCCGCTGCGGTCTCCCACAACGTGCCCTGCTCGTTGAGCACCGCGTGGTCCGGATTGGCGCCGGCGAGCGGTGTGTCTTGAAACACCACAATTCTGGCGATCTTGTACAGGTCGTGCTCCGCCATGTTCTGGAGCACCAGATCGATTTCGTAGAACGCCTTGACGGCCCCGATGCTGTGGGCCTCAGCGACCTCGGTGTCGTGGAGAACGGTTCCTGTCTCATCCTTGACGTCGACGACCAGCGCATCGACACCGGTGAGGTCGGCAAGCGACAGCACCCGACGCCACTCCGCCGCGTCGCCGGCCTGCTCTCCGGAGACGCGGAGCGCCCTCACTGCAACGGGCTTCATCTGCAGATCGCCGATCGATTCTGAAGTCCCGTCCCAGCTCAGCGTCATAGCCGTCCAAGCCGGCCGGGACAACACGAGATCGCCCGGAGCCGCACGCTCCAATCGAAAACGGCCCTCCTCGTCACTGATGTCCGATGCGGAGCCGAGGATCACCGTGGTACCCGGCAACGCGATACCGTCCTGGGTCGTCACGCGGCCGCCGAGGACCACCGGGTCGAGACGGAACTCGATGCGACCGGCGGACGGGTAGTCCTCGAGGTCCTGGGTCCACGGGTGAAAACCCGGTGCCGCCACATCGATCGTCACCGGGCCGTGTGACCACTCGACCCGGCCGGTACCGACGGAGTCCAGCGCAAGACTCATCCCGCCGACGGCAACGGTCGCCGGAATCACGCTGAGGTCGTCGCCGGCGAGGACGGCGATCTCGAGCACGGGTGCGGCGAGTTCGGCCCCCGTCACCCCCGCAGGGTCAATGGTCAGCGAGCTCGAACATGCCCCGAGCAACAGCGATCCGCCGATGAACGCCGCAAGGCGCATCGGGACAAGATGTGGATTGTCGGCGACGAATCGTGGAAACACGGCAATCCTGAATCGTGGAGATGCCAGCCGACAAAGGCTAATGACGTATTGCGGGTGTCGCCCGGTCGTGATAACTTCGCCGCGCTCCTCCCTCCGCACGGGGGGCTGGCGAATGGGAGGGGGCACATGGCGGAGATGGCGCATCGCGCCCATGAATCGGATGCTTCGATCGCCGATGCCGTGGGGATGTACCTCGAGGAGGTCGCAGCGCACGACCTCCTGACGGCGGAGGACGAGGTCTATTTGTCGCGCGCCATCGAGACGGCGCGCCGCGCCCAACTGCGTCTCGACACCGAGCCCCACCTCACCGCGGCCGAACGCGTCGCGCTCTATGGCCAGATCGCAGCCGGCGACGATGCGAGAACGGAGTTCATCCGCTCCAATCTCAGGCTCGTCATCTCGATCGCCAAACGTTACGCGGGCCGTGGCCTCGATCTGCTCGACCTGATTCAAGAGGGCAACCTCGGCCTCATCCGCGCCGTGGAGAAGTTCGACTGGAGGAAGGGATTCAAGTTCTCCACCTATGCCACGTGGTGGATCCGTCAGTCCATCACCAGGGGGCTCGGGAACCAGGGCCGTACGATCCGGCTTCCGGTCCACATGGTTGACGTGGTGCGCACCGTCCAGGAGACGGAGCTCTCCCTCCAGGAGCAATACCGGAGGGCGCCGACGGTCGCCGAGATCTCACTCGTCTCCGGCCTGGATGAGGAGAAGATCGTGATTGCCCTCAAGGCTCCATCCGAGACGGTTTCGCTCGACCGTCCCGTGGGAGACGACGGCGACGCCGAGCTCGGCGACTTCGTCAAGGACGAGGCCGCCGTCGACCCGTTCCTCCGGGTGGCCGAAGTCGCCAGACGGGAGGAACTCGACAAGGCGCTCTCAATGCTCGACGACCGTGAGCGTACGGTGGTGGGTCTCCGCTACGGCCTCGACGGCAGCCCACCACGGACTCTCTCCGACGTTGGTAACTCCCTCGGCATCACCCGTGAACGCGTGCGCCAAATCGAAACCCGCGCCCTGTCGAAGCTGAGACATCCGAGCAGCACATACGACCTGGAGAGCCTGCTCTAGAAGAGACGGAGGGCGTTGCTGTCCGCCCCGCGAAGCTGGTCGTAGTCGACCTCTGCCCAGTCGATCCCGCGGTCCATGGCGAGCGTGCGCGCCTGTGGCTTCACCTGCTGCGCGACAAGGATCCCGCGGACCGGAGCGAGACGATCATCCCGGTTGAGGAACTCGAGATACCGGGTCAGCTGCTCGACGCCGTCGATCTCGCCGCGGCGCTTCACCTCGACGGCCACCGTGGTGTCGCCGGCATCGCGACACAGCAGATCAACCGGCCCAATCGGCGTCGGATACTCGCGCCGCACCAGGGTCAGCCCCTCCTCGATGGTCTCGGGGCGCTCCCCGAGCAATCGCTGCAGTTCGAGTTCGACACCGTCCTTCTGTAGCCCCGGGTCGTCACCCATCTCGATCGACGTCTCGAAGTGGATCTCGTGGAGCTCGATGGTCAGGGTCTCACCCTTGGTATTCGTCACCACCCAGCGGCCGTCCTCTTCGACGAGGGTGTTCGGCGAATTCATCCAGTTGAGAGGCTTGTACGCGCCGCCGTCGGCATGCACGGCCACGCACCCATCGGCCTTGACCATCACCAGGCGTGTCGCCCGCGGCAGAAACGCGGACAGGCGCCCTTGGTAACTCACGGTGCATTCGGCAACGACGATCCGCATCCCGATCCAATCAACCAACGCGCGTGCCTAAAGGTCAACATAGCGGTCCTTTAGACACGAGCGTTTGGATGGATTAGCCGACGGCGCCTTCCATCTGCAGCTCGATGAGCCGGTTGAGCTCGACGGCGTACTCCATCGGCAGCTCCTTGACGATCGGCTCGATGAAGCCGGCCACGATCATCGCCGTCGCCTCTTCCTCGGAGAGCCCTCGGCTCATCAGATAGAAGAGCTGGTCATCACCGACCTTCGACACCGTTGCCTCGTGGCCGATGTCAATGTCGGACTCCTCGATCTCCATGTATGGGTAGGTGTCGGAGCGGGAGTCCTCATCGAGGATGAGGGCGTCGCAGCGAACGAACGACTTCGACTTCTCGGCTCCCGGCTCGACGCGGACGAGGCCGCGGTATCCGGCCCGGCCACCGTCCATGCTGATCGAGTTGGACGGAATGAGCGACGTCGTATCCGGAGCGACGTGCACCATCTTGGCGCCTGCGTCCTGGTGCTGTCCGGCACCGGCGAAGGCGATCGAGAGCACCTCGCCGTGGGCACCGGGCTCCATGAGCCACACGGCGGGGTATTTCATCGTGAGTTTGGAGCCGAGGTTGCCGTCGACCCACTCCATCGTGGCGTTGCGGTAGGCAACGGCGCGCTTCGTCACCAGGTTGTAGACGTTGTTCGACCAGTTCTGGATGGTCGTGTACCGGCAGCGACCACCCTCCTTGACGATGATCTCGACGACCGCACAGTGCAACGAGTCGCTCGAGTAGACCGGGGCAGAACACCCTTCGACGTAGTGCACGTAGGCACCCTCATCGACGATGATGAGCGTGCGCTCGAACTGGCCCATGTTCTCGGCATTGATGCGGAAGTAGGCCTGGAGCGGCTGGTCGACGTGCACACCGGGGGGCACGTAGATGAAAGAACCGCCCGACCAGACCGCAGAGTTGAGCGCCGCGAACTTGTTGTCGTTGGGTGGGATCACCGTCGCGAAGTACTCGCGGACGATCTCGGGGTACTCACGAACGGCCGTGTCCATGTCCGTGAACAAGACACCCATCGCCTCGAGGTCTTCGCGGTTGCGGTGATAGACGACCTCGGACTCGTACTGCGCCGTGACACCGGCGAGATACTTGCGCTCGGCCTCCGGGATCCCCAGTTTCTCATAGGTCTCCTTGATGGAGTCCGGGACCATGTCCCAGTCTTGAGCCTGGCCCTCCATCGGCTTGATGTAGTAGTAGATGTCGTCGAAGTCGATGTCGTCGAGGGAACCGCCGCCGCCCCAGTCGGGGACCGGCTTGCGTAGGAACCGCTGGTAGGCCTTGAGACGGAACTCGAGCATCCACTCGGACTCGCCCTTCATGAGCGACATCTCGCGGATGATCTCTTCGTTCAAACCCTTCTTGGGCTTGAAGACGTAGTCCTCCTCGTCGGACCAGCCGAGCTGGTAGCCACCGAGCTCGATGTCGACTGTCTCTGCTGAAGGAAGCTCTGCTGAAGGAAGCTCTGACTTGGTACCGGTCATGAGGTTGGTCCTATCGGATTTGCACTACCGCCATAGTGCATTATACACGGCACGCGGAGTTCGCTCTTGCATCGAACAACACGGCCTTGGGGAAGAGCGTACGGGGGGTCGGGACCGAAGCAGACACTTGGTGGCGACCCCGCCGAGGCGGCAACGAGTGGGAGTTGGGGAAGACCGGGTCCGCCCCGGCGGGTCGCCTAGTGATCATTGCAACGCCCGGCCGCCTCCCCACGTTCCCGACATCGCCCGCATTGCGACAGTTCGCATGAGGGCGACAGTTCGCATCAGGCCTGCCCATCGACGAGGCCTAACCGCGAGGCCTCTCAGAGGAGGCGTCCGCGGTGGCGGTCGGCACGACCCGGCGTGACGGTGGTGGCCGCAGCACCCAGAACGCGTGCTGTACCTCGGCCCAGCCATCGAGGATTGCAGCAGCTCGCGCCGAACCGGTGCGAGCGAGATGTTCCTCGACCAGTCGCCTGACGGCGGTGGCATCATCGTCGGAGAGTCGCGCCGCCGGAGGTGCCGTATCGGCGAAGCGTGTCTTTGCCGTCATGTCGGGATCCCAGACGTAGAGCTCACCGCCGGTCATGCCTGCCGCCGCGTTGCGGCCAACCGGACCCAGAACCGCGACGCTGCCTCCGGTCATGTACTCACAGCAGTGATCGCTCGTTCCCTCCACCACCGCGACTGCTCCGGAGTTCCGCACAGCGAAGCGCTGCCCGACGGACCCAGCGATGAAGAGCGAGCCCCCCGTTGCTCCATACAGGCAGGCGTTGCCGGCGCCGTGGGTGGGACCGTCTCCATCGACGCGGGGCCGAACAACGATCCGGCCGCCGCCCATTCCCTTCCCGACATAATCGTTGGCCGCGCCGTCGAGGTCGATGCTCACGCCTCGCGTCAGGAAGGCACCGAGGCTCTGGCCGGCCGCACCGGAGAGACGCAGGCGCACCGAATCATCGACGAGACCCTCATCGCCGTGCATCTCAGCGATGACGCCAGCCAACCGCGTCCCAACCGCCCGGTCGCGGTTGTGGATCGGATACGACAGATCCAGCGCAGACCGGCGTTCGGCAACGGCAGGTCCCTCGGCGCCGAGAACCTCGCTCAAGGGAGAACGGCGGAACCTCTGGAAACTGCGGTCCTCATCGGCACTAGCGTCGACGAGCAGGGCGGCAAAGTCAGCCGCCAGTGGGTTCTTGTCGTCGAATGCAACAAGCAGGTCACCGCGACCGACCACCTCATCGAGCGAGCGCGCCCCCATGGCGGCGAGATGGCGACGAACGTCCTCAGCGAGCAGCGTGAACAGCTGAACGACCTGGTCGACGGAGCCCGTGAACTTGGCGCGAAGGTCGATGTCCTGTGTGGTGATGCCCACCGGGCACGTGTTCTCGTGGCATTGCCTGACCATCTTGCAGCCGAGAGCGAGCAGCGGCAGCGTGCCGAAGCCGAACCGGTCGGCGCCGAGCAGCGCGGCGATGACGACATCGCGCCCCGTGCGTAGCCCACCATCGGTCTCGAGTGTCACCGCAGAACGGAGGCCGTTGGCAACCAGAGCCTGGTTCGCCTCCGCCAGGCCGATTTCCCACGGAGAACCGGCATGCTTGATGCTGACGAGCGGGGAGGCTCCGGTACCGCCCGCATTGCCCGATACGGTGATCACGTCTGCATGTGCCTTGGCAACACCGACGGCAATCGTGCCGACGCCTGGGCCGGAGACCAGCTTGACCGCCACGCGGGCCTGGGGTTTGAAGGTCTTCAGGTCGTAGATGAGCTCGGCGAGGTCCTCGATCGAATAGATGTCGTGGTGCGGTGGAGGCGAGATGAGGGGCACCCCCGGCTTTGTATGGCGCAGAGTCGCGATCTCGTCGGTCACCTTGTGGCCCGGCAGCTGACCTCCCTCGCCCGGTTTGGAGCCCTGCGCCATCTTGATCTGCAACTCCTCGGCCGACGCCAGATAGCCGGGCGTGACACCGAAGCGGCCCGACGCGATCTGCTTGATGCCGCTGTTGCGGCTCGTCCCCCAGCGGTCCGCCGCCTCACCGCCCTCACCGGAGTTCGACATGCCGCCGAGGTAGTTCATCGCTTCGGCCAGCGTCTCGTGAGCCTCCTTCGACAATGCGCCCATCGACATGGCTGCCGTCGTGAAACGCCTCGCAATGCGATCTGCAGACTCGACCTCGTCGATATCGACCGGCGCACCCAAGGGATCGATCGCCAGCAGATCCCGGATCTCCATGGCGGGCCGTTCTCGTTCCACGAGCCTCAGAAATGCCTCATACCGCTCCCATTCGCCGCTGCGCACGGCTTTCTGCAACGCCAACACGGTCCCTGGGGCGTTGGTATGCGTCACGCCGCCGCGACGATGCTTGTAGAAGCCCTCGATCTCAACGGCGTCGGGGGCGGCGTAGCGGGCGTGCCGGACGAGCACGTCGGCGGTGAGCCGCTCGAAGCCCCAGCCGCCCACACGACGCGACACGAACTCGAACGACCGTCGGCAGATCTCCTCGTCGAGGCCGATGGCCTCGAACAATTCGCTGCCGCGGTATCCCGAGATGGTGCAGACGCCCATCTTCGACATGATCTTGAGCAGACCCTGCTCCAGGCTCTTTCGAAAATTCTCCTGAGCCTCGATGACATCGGCCTCCACCTCGCCCGAGGCAGCCATCGCCCGCACCTGCTCGATCGCCATGTAGGCATTGACCGCCGAAGCACCAAAGCCGACGAGGCATGCCAGGTCGTGTGCGTCCCGTGGCTCGCCGGAGACGACGATGATCGATGCGTGGAGACGAAGACCCGACTGGATGAGCCGGTGGTGCACGGCACCGACGGCGAGCAGGATCGGGATCGGAGCCCGTCGTTCGTCGAGTTCGCGATCAGAGACGATGATCAGCGTTACACCATCGCGGACTGCTCGATCGGCTGCGTCGCACAACTCGTCCAGAGAGGCGCGGAGGCCCTCCGCACCCGAAGATGCCGGGAACAGGGCTTCGAGCCAGACGGACTGAAACGCCGGATCGGTAGACGTTCTGAGCGCTTCGACCTCCGCGTCACTGAGAACAGGGGACGAGAGCTCCATGAGGTGTGCTTGTTGCGGGGTCTCCTCCAGGAGCGATCCGCGCCGGCCGAGATACGTGCGCAGCGACATGACGAGCCGCTCCCTGATGGGATCCATCGGCGGGTTGGTGACCTGAGCGAATGCCTGGTGGAAGAAGCGAGAGAGGCGCTGTGGCTCCCCCGACAGCGCGGCCAGTCCGGTGTCATGACCCATTGAGAGCACCGGCTCACGGCCCTCGGTCATCGGCTGGAGGATGAGTCGGCGTTCCTCGGCCGTGTATCCGAAGACTCGGGCCAGGCCCTCGGCATCGAACCGATCGTCCTGGAGATCGTCGAACGGGTCCTGCAGGTAGAACGTCTGGTTGCGGATCCAATCTCGATAGGGGGCACGGCCGGCCAGCGCCCGCTTCAGTTCGGCGCTGAATTCGTGCTTTCCGGACTCGAGGTCTACGACCAGCACGTCGCCCGGCCCGAGCTGGCCGGTGGCAACGGCATGGATCTCCTCCGCGGGTGCGACTCCTACCTCAGACGCCAGAATGAACAGGTCGGGGGTGATCGTCCACCGCGCCGGACGCAGGCCGTTGCGGTCGAGTCCCGCGACCAGCTGAATCCCGTCGGAGGCCACGATCGCTGCAGGGCCATCCCACGGTTCGGTCAAGAAGGCGTGATATTCATGAAATGCCCTCAGCTCGTCGTCGAGATCGGTTACGTTCTCCCATGCCTCTGGAATCAACAGCTCCTTGACGTGCGAGACCGATCGACCGGACCGGACGAGCACATCGAAGGCCTCGTCCAGGCTCGCCGAATCGGAACCGGAGACCGCCACGAGCGGCCGCAACTCGTCGGTCCGGTCGCCCCAGACGGTGCTCGTGAGATCGTTGCTCCTTGCTTCCATCCACGAACGGTTGGCGCGCACGGTGTTGATCTCACCGTTGTGGGCGAGCATCCGGAACGGCTGCGCCAGCGGCCATGCCGGGACCGTGTTGGTGGAGTAGCGCTGGTGGAATATCACGAACTCGCTCTCGAAAAGCGGGTCCTTGAGATCCCAGTAGAAATCCTCGATGCGAGACGCGGTGAAGAGCCCCTTGTAGACAACCGTCTGCGCCGACGCGGAGGCGACGTAGAGGCCCTCGACACCGGACCGCTCTGCTCTTCGTCTCGCCAAGTAGAGATGGCGCTCGAACATCTTGGTGTCGTGCACCGTTTCCGGGGCGCGGACGATGGCCTGCTCGATCTTCGGCATCGAGGCCCGCGCCGAAGGGCTGAGCGCCATCGGCCCCACCGGCAGCTTCCTCCAGTGGACGACGTTGATCCCCTCACGGATCAACGCCTCCTGAACGGCGAGGCGAGCCTCGTGCGGGTTCTCCGTCGGCAGAAACGTCATGACGACGCCCATGGCCAGACGAGGCACCGACCTCACCCCTGCCGAACGGAGCTCACGCTCCAGCAGCTCGTACGGGATCCGGGTCATCACGCCTGCACCGTCACCGGTGCCGTCGGCCGCCTTGGCTCCCCGGTGATCGAGGTTGTGGAGACATTCGATGCCGATCCGCACGACACGATGGCTGGGCCTGGCGTCTCGCGCCGCGACGAACCCAACGCCGCATGCATCGCGGACGTCGGCGTCGTCGTACAGCGGGTACGGTCGCACCATCGATCTCCCTTCCGCCGGAGGCGTCACCGGTCCTGGTGGAGGCACCGCCCTGGCAGCACGGTGACGCATCGAGAATCCCCGAGTGTATGGGCAATCGGGGGAACCGGGAAATCTGCCTACGATCGACCCATGCCCGTCATCGTCGTGGGAGCCGACACTGCGACCGGTCGCCGGATTGTGAACAGCCTCTTGACGCGCGGCGGCGAGGTGCGGGCCTTCGTCTCCGATGCCGCGGTCGTTCGCGACCTGAAGCGACGAGGGGTGAAGGTCGCAATCGGGGACGTCAGCGATGGCTCACACATCGGCGGCGCCGCACTGAATGCTTTTACCGCAGTCCTCGTTGCCGAGGCCACAGACGACGGACGCGAGCGGTCCTTCGCTGCAGATCCGAGCCAGGTGGTCGCCAACTGGGCCGAAGGGCTGGAAGATGCCGGAGTGACCCGTGCCATCTGGCTGGGCGATCAGGTGCCTGCCGAGATTGCAGCCGCCGTTACCGAATCGGTCGCGGTGCCGGACGGCCCCAACGCTGCAGACACGATCTGCGAGCTCGACGATCGGCGGACACTTCCCTGAGGTGATGTCACATCCCCCACGACGCGAGGGCGGCGCGAGCAACGGGTTCACCCCATTCCTGCACGAAGTGTCCTGCCTCTTCGACCCGCATCGGCTCGGGGCATCCGCGGATGAAGCCGTGCACCCGCTCCATGACGGCGGGCCCGAGAACCGGGTCCTGCATCCCGATGGCCATGAACGACCGTCCTGGGGACTCCTCGGCCCACCACCGAACGGCCCGGCGGGATACTTTCACACCGTCCATCGAAGGATCGGTGGGGACGATGGCGGGAAACCGGCGAACGCCGGCCTTGAACTCGGGCCCGGGGAACGGGGCGTCGTAGGCGGCGATCTCGGCTTCGGTGAGGTGTGGAACGGTGCGGCCGATGAGCCTGCCGACCGCCAGATCCGGCGTGTTCGCCACGTAGTCGCGCCAGGCGACGAAGCCCTCGGATGGCTCGATGCCGACACCGAACGTGGTGTTCATGATGAGCAGGCCGGCGATCCGATCGGGGAACTGGACCGGCAGGGTGAGCCCGAGAAGGCCGCCCCAGTCCTGGACGACCAGGGTGATGTCGGTGAGGTCCAGTGCCTCGATCAGGCGGATCAGGGTGTTGCGGTGGAAATCCCACGTGTAGACATCGTCGTCAACCGGCTTGTCGGACCTGCCGAACCCGTAGAAGTCGGGAGCAACGACGCGCACGCCGGCATCGAGAAACGGCGGGATCATCTTCCGATACAGATACGCCCACGTCGGTTCGCCGTGGAGACACAGGAACACGGGTGCGTCGGACGGTCCCTCATCGACGTAGTGCAGGCGCAGACTCTCGTAACCGGGGAGCGTCTCTGTGTAGTTGGGGGTGTACGGCCACCCCGGCAGGTCGTCGAAGCGGGCGTCGTCGGTGCGGAGCGCTTTGATGGACATGGAGCGAGCGTAGACCGACACACCCCACATCTCCTACCGACGAAGGAGAGGGCCGGGTGCGGACGTCCCAAATCCAGACCCGACCCTCGTTGATCGACGTGTTCGCTAGAGGTAGCCGAGCTCGGTTCCGATGCCGGCGTACCGCGACATGCTCTCCGCCAGCTCCTCGCCGGTGATGTACATCTCGTAGCGGAAATCGGTCGATGTGAACGATGCCGTTGTGAGCGACTTCCTCGCTTCGTCCATCATCATGATCTCGTGCAGGATTTCCGGTGTCTCTGCCTTGATGATCATCATTCCGCCGCCGTAGCCGTGGTGGAACACCTCCGGTTCGGCACACCTGCCGTCGGCCGCCAGTTTCCCGAAGAAGGTCTGGGCGTCGGCGAAGTTCTCCAACGCCGCCTCCTCACGGCCCGGTACCGGGACCCCATAGCTGAACACGAGTGCTGCGTTCCAATGCATGACTCCTCCTCTCGTCGGAGCACTCGGTTCTGTGGGCTTACCACGGCGACTTCGCCGTCACTAGAGGCTTTGGTCACACGACGCTGTGGGATTCAGCCTTTGTCAAGGAATCCGCCCTCCGGCCCCCACCAAAAGAGAACCGGTCAGAACACTTCCTCACACCACGGCGCCGGGTCGGCGGCGAAGATGCGATGCAACTCATCCCTGGCGTCCTGAGACCCACGCACCCTCCCTGCCGCGGCCAGGGCCGGGAGCTCACCGCCGCCGAGGTAGATCGCCCCGAGCACATCGACATCGAATTCAACATCGGGAGACCTGTCGGTGCGCTCACACGCGGCCTCTCCACCCGACACGTCCAGCCGGTAGGCACCGGCGACCTGCGGCCGGAAGGGATCGACGACCCCGATGGTCAAACCTCCATCACGTTCGTATGTCCTTCCATGGAGGGCCGCCGGAACATCGAGCACCCGCAGCCACAGTGCATCCTCCAGACGGCGGCGGACCTGTCTGGGGTCGGTGACCTTGGCAGGGAGCGGTTCGTCGACCGGGGCGTTCCACCATTCCACCTTGGGGTAGAGGTCGATGTTCGTGAGAAAGTGCCACAAGGCGGTGTGGGAGGCATCGGTGGTTGGCATCACCTCGATGACCGCCACCTCCCCCTCCGGGAACTCGTCCCACTTCTCCTTCTGCCGGTAGGTGGTGTAGCCGGTCGGCTCGCCACCTTCGAAGACGACGGCGTAGCGCCGAGCGGATCGGCCGTTCCTGCGGTGCTCCGGGTCCCACATGACACCATGGCGCCAGTCGGCGTCACTGCGGGTGAGCATCCCGGGACGGGTGAGTCGAACCCGCTCGTACAACGTGCGCATGATCGGCTCGGCCGCCTCGGCATCGAGCAGACGGACCCGTTCCAGCGAGGTCTCGTCCCGGAACTCGATCGCGGCGGCGTCCATGGTCATGTTGAAGCGCATCGAGGCTATGCCGAAGCCGAAGCGTCCGTAGATGGCGCCCTCTGCAGCCCACAGGCCGGCAAGCGGCTCGCCCCGCGAAGCAACCTCGTCGAGGTGGTACTCCATCATGGCTCGCAGCACGCCGCGACGACGATGGGTGGGCTGCACCGTGATGATGGTCGTACCGCCCATCGCGACGGTGCGGCCGCCACGCACCGTGAGCCCGAACGAGAACGCCCCACCGGTACCAACGATGTCACCATCGTCGAATGCGGCGAACGTCCGGTCGATGTCGAAGACCTCTTTGAAACGCGTCGGGTCGGCGTCGGCCTCGCTCACGTCGCTGCCAAAGCCACGCGAAAGGCGGTGCCGGAACAGCTCGACCTCGTCGTCGGTGATGGCGCGCACATCCCACATGGGTGAGACGCTAGGCAGGAAAATCAAATCATGTGGCTTCGGTAGGGTGCCGCACCCCGGACACCGGAAGGAAACACATGCGCATCGCGGTCCAGGTCCAACCGCAGCACGCGGAGTACGAGCAGATTCGCACGACCGTGCTCACCGCGGAAGAGCTCGGCGTCGACATCATCTACAACTGGGATCACTTCTTCCCGCTCTATGGCGGTGAACCAGATCCCACGACGGGCAAGCACTATGAGTGCTGGACGATGCTCGGTGCCTGGGCAGAGCAGACCGAACGCGTCCAATTCGGCGCGCTCGTCACGTGCAACTCATACCGCAACCCACAGCTTCTCGCCGACATGGCCCGCACCGTCGACAACATCTCCGACGGCCGCCTGATCCTCGGCATGGGCGCCGGTTGGTTCCACAAGGACTACGCGGAGTTCGACTACGAGTTCGGCACCGGAGGTAGCCGCTTGCGAGCCCTCGAAGAGGCACTGCCGCTCATCAGGGCCCGGCTCGCTGCCGGCGATCCTCCCCCACGGCGCCACATCCCCATCCTCATCGGAGGTGGGGGCGAGAAGGTCACCCTGCGCATCGTTGCCGAGCACGCCGACATCTGGCACGGCTTCGGCGACCTGGAAACCATCGAGCACAAGATGGCGGTCCTGGATGGTTGGTGCGATGAGGTCGGCCGTCCTCGGGACGGCGTGCAACGTTCCACCGGGATCAAGCGCGAGGATTTCGACCGCCTCGATGAGTACGGACCCACCGGCATCGACGAGCTGGTCCTCTCAGTCGGCGGACCCGACTACGACCTCGAGCCGGTTCGCGAGCTCGTCGCCTGGCGTGACACGAGTCAGCGCCCGGGTTGATAGTCCCTGATGGAGCCTGGAAGGTCGATGCCCGGAGCGAGGGCCGGATCGGGCTGCGGCTCGCCCGCCACCACCGACAGCGGGATCACTCCGGCCCAGACATCGAGGCCCATGTCTTCGTCATCGTCGACGGGAGGGCCCGACCGCATCTTGGCCGAGGCGTCGTCGATGGAGATGGCGAGGATCATCGTCTGCCGGTCTTCGGCTCGCGACGGTTGGCGGGCTTCGTCCCATCGTCCCGGAAGCACATGCTCTGCGATCGCACGGAGGGAGACGTCACGCTCATCGGGGTCGGTAACGAGTCTGGGCGTCCCGAAGACGACGGCAGATCGAAAGTTCATCGAGTGGTTGAAGAGGGATCGTGCCGCCACGATCCCATCGACGAGAGTCACCGTCAGGCACACGTCGATCCCATCGCGCAACTCCCTCAGGTTGCCGGCGGCCACCGCGCCGTGGATGTAGATCACGTCGTCGACCCTGGCGTGGATCGTGGGGAGGACGACCGGGCGCCCATCTCTCACGAAGCCGAAGGTGCACGTCAGAGCCTCATCCAGGATGGCATCGATCGTTTCCCGGTCATGGCTGCCGCGTTCGGGGTGCCTGTGAAGGTCACTGCGCCGTGTCATCCCGAGGACGGTAGCCCGCACAGACCGCGCTCAGACCAACCCGCGCTCCCATACCTCCACCAACCTGCGGTAGGCAGCGCTCTTCTCGAAGAGTTCCTCGTGGGAGCCGTCGGCAACGAGCTCGCCGTCGTCGACCATCACGATTCGGTCCGATCGCTGCGCCGACCTGAGGCGGTGTGCGATGACGATCGATGTGCGGTCCGCCAGCAGCACGCGGAGGGCCCCTTCCACATGGACCTCGGTCTCCGGGTCTAGATTGGAGGTTGCCTCGTCGAGAACGATCACCTCGGGATCGGCGAGGAAGGCCCGTGCCAGGGCCACGAGTTGCCGCTCACCGGCTGAGAAGCGGCTGCCGCGCTCGCGCACCTCGGTGTCCAGTTGGTCCTCCAAGTCGCGGATCCAGCCGTCGACCCCCATGGCCCGGAGCACGTCCCACACCTCCTGGTCGGTGGCATCGGGGCGGGCGTACTTCAGGTTCTCGCGCAGGGTTCCGTTGAACAAGAAACCGTCCTGGGGGATGAGCGCGACAGCCCTATTCAGGCTTGCCTTGGTCACGTCGCGCAGATCGCTCCCGCCGATCGCAACAGCGCCCTCATCGGGATCGTAGAACCGAAGGATCAACTTGGCGATCGTCGATTTTCCAGCGCCCGTTTCCCCCACCACCGCAAGGCGTTGACCCGGCGGGATCGCCAGGTCGACATTCCGCAGCACCGGGCTGTGCGGGTCGTAGCCGAATGAAACGTCTTCGAAGCGGACGCCTCCTCGTACCGGACTCTCCAGATCGTACGCGCCGGGACGCTCCGCAATCGCAGGCTGTTCGTCGAGTACGGAGAACAGCTTCGCCAGAGCGGCAATCGCCGCCTGTGCGAGGTTGTACACGTTGGCCAGGTTGATGATCGGTTGGAAGAACCAGTCGAGATAGAGCAGGAACACGACCAGCGTCCCGAACGTCATGTTGTCGTCGATGACACGAAGCCCCCCGAACAGCAACACCGCGGCGATGGAAACGACACGGATGAAGGCGACCGCAGGGAAGTACCACGTGATGGCTCGGGCGGCCGCCATGTTCGCCTCGTAGTAGTCCTCGTTGACGCGACCGAACTCTCCCGCCTGGCGAGACTCCTGGGTGAATGCCTGGACCACCCGAACGCCGGAGATTCCCTCCTGCAACGCGCCGAGCACCAGGCCGATCCGTTCCCTCACCTGTGAGTAGGCCTTCGAGGACTGCCGCTGGAAGAGCACGGACAGCGCAACGAGGACCGAGATCAGCGCAAACACCACCAGTGCCAGACGCCAGTCCACGAGCACCATCGCTACGGCAACCCCAACGACAGTCAGCACGTTGGCCAGCGCCATCGCCGCGGCATCGGACGCGAACTCCTGCAGCGACTCGATATCCGATGTCATGCGGCTGACGAGCACACCGGTCTTCGACCGGGAGTAGAACGCAACGTCGAGACGCATCAGGTGGGAGAACACCCGGTCTCTCATGTCGAGCAAGAACTGCTCTCCCACCCATGCCACCGAGTACCTCGAGATCACCGCGAACAGATACTGGATGGCGAGGAGCGCGAGAAACACCAACGCGGCCCTCGTGATCATGCCCTTGTCGCCCTGGGCGATGCCGTCGTCGATCCCGCTGCGCACGGCGAGCGGTCCGAGCAGTCTGGCCGCGGTGGCGGCAACCGTGGCAAGCAGGGCGCCGAGCGCCGGCCATCTCAGCCGTCGCCCCATTCGCATCGCCCGGCGGATGACCCCACCGGGATCCTCGACGTCGAAATCCCCGCCATGCTGGGCATACCTCATGCCCATACCCGCACCCCCTCCGGCTCCGTGCCCTCCTCGCTGGCCAGCACGGCTGCGTATCGAGGAACGGTCGCCAGAAGCTCTTGGTGAGAACCCGCAGCCACGACCTTGCCGTGTTCCAGGAACACGACGAGGTCCACGAGTGCCAGCGTCGAGGTCCGGTGGGCGATGATGACCGTCGTGCGCCCCGCCATCACCGACTTCAGAGCCTCCTGTATCTCCGCCTCGACGACCGCGTCGACGGATGACGTAGCGTCATCGAGGATCAGCACCCGTGGATCGCGGATCACCCCGCGTGCGAGGGCCACACGCTGACGCTGTCCTCCCGACAGCGTCGCACCCCGCTCGCCGACGACGGTGTCGTAGGCGTCGGGTGTTTCGCAGATGAATCCGTGAGCCTGGGCGAGCCGCGCCGCGGCATGGACCCTCGTGTCACTCGCCATGGGATCACCGACCCTGATGTTGTCGGCGATCGATACCGCGAAGAGGAACGTCTCCTGGAACACGACGGCCACCTCGGCCCGGAGCTTGTCGAGTGCGAGGTCGCGCACGTCGCGGGCGTCGAGGAGGACCCGGCCCTCGGTCACGTCGTAGAACCGCGGGATCAGGTGGGCGAGGGTGGTCTTTCCCGACCCGGTCGCTCCGACGAGGGCTACCGATGTGCCGCCGGGTATGACCAGATCGACACCGGCGAGCACTTCCGGCCCATCCTCGTAGCTGAAGTGGACATCCTCGAAACGGATCTCGCCGGATCCGTCGGGAAGGGGCTTGGGTGACTTTGGACTGGCCACCTCCGGCGCCGTCGCCAGCAGGTCGTCCACACGCGATGCTGCCGCCGCGCTCCGCGGAAGGCTGGCAAAGAACCAGCCGGTGATCAGCAGAGGAAACACGAGGACGGCGAGATACTGGGTGAACGCAACAAAGTCCCCGATCGTGAGGGCGCCGTCGATCACGCGGATTCCGCCGAGCCAGAGCACGGCGACCATCCCCATGGAGGGGATCAGCTCGAACACCGGTGAGAACACAGCCCTCTGCCTCGCCAACTTCATCGTGTCGTCGTAGACCTCACGAGCCGCCTCGTCCAGCTTGCGTTCCTCCTGCGCCTCCTGGCCGTACGCCTTCACCACTTCGATGCCACCGATGGCCTCCTCCACCACCTGGCTGAGATTTGCCAGGCGCTCCTGCACGGAGAACGAGATGCCGACGACCTTGCCCGCGTACTTCCGAGCGGAAAAGAGCAACGCCGGGATCGTCATCGATGCCACCACACCGAGCACCGGGTCGATGGTGATGAGGACGATCACCACCAACACGAACATACCGAGATTGGCGATCGTGATCGGGAGCATCACGAAGATCAGCCGCACCTGCGACAGGTCCGACGAGGCCCGGGCCATCAGCTGGCCGACGGACGTCTTGTCGTGGAAGGTGAACGCCATCCGCTGGATGTGCTCGAACATCCGGTTGCGAAGATCCGCCTCTGCGCGGTACGTCAGCTTGAAACCGTAATAACGCCGCACGGCGATGGATCCGGCCTGGAGGAGGCCAACGGCGATCAGACCGAGCACGGCTGGGACGAGGACATCTCGCGCTCCGGGGGCGATTGCCTCATCGATGATCTGCTTGACGACGTAGGGGATGGCCACCACCAGCGCCATCCAGGCAAGTGCCCCGGAGATCGAGATCGCGGCCAGGCCCTTGTACTGCAAGAGCGTGCGGGTCAGGAGCCGGAGGCCGCGACGGACTTCGGGGCTCCGCAGACCCATGCTGACGTCTCGCTCGACCACCACTTCGAGGCTAACGCCGCTGCGAGATGACGTGTTTGCTCATGGCGACCGCTCCGGACACGAGCTCCGGCACCGTGATCACGATGAAGGCCATCGCGTAGACCCACACGAGCAGCACCCCGATGGTTCCGAGCGCCGCCAGCGTCGACGAGCCGAGCCTGGGGACGATCAGCGCGAAGAGCCAGGTGGCGAGCGCAACAAGGACGGTCGCGATGGTCCCGGACACGATGGGGTTGTCTACCCGCCGCGGTGGGCCCCAGGCGTAGATGGAAGCGATCAAGGCAATCGTCCAGATGACGATCGTGGGAAGCACGAGAAACTCGGTGATGGTCTCCGCTCCTTCGAGGCCCATGTAATAGTCGAGGAACCCAGCGATATGGCCGCCGAGGACGATGAGGAGCTGGCCGACGAGAAGCGAGATCCCGGCACCGATGGTGAATGCCACCCCGAGCCCGCGAACAACCAGCCACGGACGCGTCTCGACCGTGCCCTGCATCAACCGGATGGCCTTGATCACCGCGTAGATGCCGCGCGATCCGGAGTAGAGCGCGACGAGGAGGGCGATCACAATGACGGTGCCCGTGGAGCCCGAGAGCGATTGCTGGGCGTCGGCAAAGAGCGAGACGAAGAAGCCGGCGATCTCCGGTGGCAACGCCTGTCGTAGTCCCGCCTCCAGTTGGGCCGAGCGACTCGACGCGCTACCGAGCAGGACGGCGACCGCGATGAACGCGATCGACAACGGCACGATGGCGAAGAAGAAGTTGTAGGCGATGGCTGCCGACATCATGAAGGGGTCGGCGCGCCGGATCCGCTCGATCGAAGGCTCGAGCGGCTTCAAAAACTCGGGAACGGCGAGGCGCGCCACGCCGACGACGATAGGCAGAGCGAGTGAACCGGTACTAACGCATACCGTCAATACACTCGCGCCGAATGCGCCGCATCGTCCTTCTGATCGCCGTGGTGTCACTGCTCGCATCCGCCTGCATCGCGGGCGGAGACAACATCGTCTCGAACGGTCCGAGCTCTTCGACCACATTCGCGCCGCTGGCAGCCGGAGATACCACGACGACCACGGTCGGTGCCACGGTGACCGACGGCTCGGATCCGTCGTCGACAACGACCACGCCAATAACCACCACGACAGAACCGATCCGGCCGGCCGGAGTTGTGACCGGGGACACCGTGTACGAGCCCTGGGGCACGGTGACCGGGATAACCATGTTCCGCGGTAACCCGACCCGTACCTACTTCGGCTCGGGGCCCCTTCCCGATTCCCCACCGGAACTGGCATGGCAGTTTCCCGAGCAGGCGATGGCCGCTCAGTCCCCGGTGGGCACGAAGACGCGGTGGTGGACCGGCACGGGCTGGACGGGGCAACCCGTGGTGTGGGAGCGACCCGACGGCGTGACCGAGGTGATCTTCGGAGCCTACGACAAGAAGATCCATTTCCTGGACGCAGCCACCGGTGAGCGCACCCGCCCCGACTACTCCATGGGCGAGATCATCAAGGGATCCGTCACGCTCGATCCAGACGGGTACCCGCTGCTCTACACGGGGTCCCGGGACCCACGCTTCCGCATCCTCGCTCTCGACGAAGACGAGCCATACGAAGTGTGGTCGCTCCACGCCCGCGATGTCGAGGGGATGTGGAACGACGACTGGGACGCGAACGCCGTTGTGGTCGACGACATGCTGTACATCGGCGGGGAAAACTCCTGGTGGTACGCCGTGAAGTTGAACCGTGCCATCGACGATGGGGGCAAGGTCGGCGTCGACCCCGAGGTCGTCTACACCATCCCGGCATGGACCGACGAGCTGTTCGACGACCTCGGCAACCAGCACTCGATCGAGAACTCCACGGCGGTCTTCGGCCAGGCTGCCTACTTCGCCACATCCGCAGGACGGGTCGTCGGCGTCGACCTCACGAACATCGAGTCGGGTGGCGGCGAGGTCTTCTTCGACTTCTGGGTCGGGGACGACACCGATGCCACGATCACCATCGATGACGAAGGCTTCGTGTACGTCGTGGCCCACGCCGACCACGCCAAGTCGAACAACAAGGCGGCGCGCAGAATCCGCGAGGTCGGCCACCTCGTCAAGCTCGACACCTCCCTCGAAGGTGACGATGCCATCGTGTGGAAACAGGAGCTCCCTGCCGCTCGGGGCCAGGACGCCGGCGCCTGGGCGACGCCGGCCCTCCATCCCGACGGTCTCCTGTTCGTGGCTACCGATGCGGGCGACCTGCAGGCATACGACACCGAGACCGGGGAATTGGTCTGGGATGACTTCGTTGGTGCCAATGCCTGGTCGTCCCCGGTGATCGTCGATGACAAGCTCCTCATCGCGGTGAATTGCCTCACCGAGAACCACGCCCTCCGGGTGTACGACCTGTCGGATCCGACGGCTCCGGACCAGCTCTACGAGGTCGTCGTCGGCGGCGGCTGCATCGAATCCACCCCCGCCGTATGGGAGGGACGGGTGTTCGTTGGCTCTCGAGACGGCTTCTTCTACGCTCTCGAGAGCTAAAGGCGAGGACGATGACGCCCGATTCCAGGCTGTAGCCAAGAGCCAGTAGCCAAGAAACGGTACCCAACAGACTCATGGTCGCCCGCACCTCAAGCATCAGCACGGGAACGAAGACGGTCATCGGCATGATCTTGCTGACCGCCGGATTCCTCGCGACCCTCGGGACCGTCTTCGGGTTCTTCGGCGGCGTGTGGTGGGCCTTCGACTTCGCCGCGAATTTCCGGCTCCAATTCGGTGTCGTGTTGGTCGTCGTCTCCGTCTTCTACTGGATCATCGTCGGCAAGGGTGCCGCCCTCCTCTTCCTCACGGCCGGGCTCGTGAACCTTCTGCTGGTCATTCCGATCTTCGCGGGAACCCAAGCCGCGGCGGCGGGAGATGCACGCCTCGACGTGGTCACATTCAACGTGAACAGCGAGGTCACCGCGCGGGGCGAGATCATCGAGTGGATCCGCACACTCGATGCGGATCTCGTCATCCTCCAGGAGAGCACGGAGGCATGGGTCGAGGCACTCGAGCAAGCGCCGCTCGACATGGCAGTGATAGCGGTTCCGGACTTCACGATGGTGTACGGCACCACGGTCCTTGCCGCCATCGACGCCTCAGCGAGAACGTTGCCGATCGGCACCGGCGACAAGACGATCGTGGAGATCTCGACGTCGCTCGGTGGCGAGGACATCACCGTATTCGCCGTCCATCCACCGGCGCCGACGAGCGAGGCGAGCGCCATAGTCCACGACGAGATGCTCGAAGCCGTCGGTACGATCACTGCGGCGCGGTCCGAGCCCGTCATCGTGGTGGGCGACCTCGGAGCCACCCGCTGGTCGAGTGCCTTCGGGACGCTCATGTCGGAAGGGTCGCTAATCAACTCGGAAGACGGCAACGGCTATCAGGGCACTTGGCCGGCCCGTGATCTGACCGTGATCGGCCCCTATGTGTCGATACCCGTGGACCACGCACTCATGACGAGGGCGCTCACCACGACCAGTCGCGAGACCGGACCGATGATGGGATCGGATCACCTCCCCCTCCTCGTTCAGATCGCTCCCGCCGGTGCCTGATTCGGGCAGTTCACCCCACCTTCCGGGGTACCCTCCACAAATGCTCACCGACTACACGTCGCTTTCCCCGGACGCCGTCATTCAGTTGGTCGACGATGCGATAGCCCAGGGTGACGCCCTCGTCCGCTCCGTGATCGAAACCGACGGTTCCCGCACCTACGACAACACCATCTCCTCGCTCGACACCGCACACATCGTGCTCTCGGACGCGTATGGGATCGGGCCGTACATGGCCAGGGTCCATCCCGATGACGCCATCCGCGAGGCGGGATCCGTCGCCGACGAGAAGTACAAGAAGTGGAGCGCGGCTCTGGCATTCAACCGCGACCTGTTCGAGGCGGTGAAGGCCTACAGCGAGTCTGACGACGCCGACGCTCTTCGCGGTGAGCGAAGGCGCCGGGTCGAGTTCCTCCTCCGCGACTTCCGCCGCGCCGGTCAGTACCTGGATGAGGCGGGCCGCAGCAAGCTCCAGGCTCTGAAGAACCGACTCATCGAACTGCACGTCGCGTTCAGCCGCAATCTCGATGAGTGGGAGGACGGCATCGACATGACCAGCGAGGATCTCGCCGGGCTTCCAGAGGAGTACATCGCGCGGTTGAGCCCCGGCACGGCCGATGGCACGTTTCACGTCTCGGTCGCATACCCGGACTACATCCCCTTCATGGAGGATGCCAGGAACCGGGACCTCCGCCGGCGGCTGCAATTCAAGTTCTACAACCAGGCAGCGGAAGAGAACATCCCGTTGCTCGATGAAGCTGTTCAGGTGCGTTGGGATATGGCACGACTTCTCGGTCATTCCAGCTACGCCGAATTCGCCATGGAGATCAAGATGGCCAACCCCAAGGCCGTCGACGACTTCTACGCGTCGATTGTGCCCGGCCTCACCACGAAGGCCCGAGCAGAGCTGGCCGAACTCCAGGAGATGATGGACGTCGACCATCCCGGAGAGTCGATTCAGGCTTGGGACTGGACGTTCTACGACACCCAGCAACGCAAGCGCGATTATGGCTTCGACGAACAGACCGTGGCGTCGTACTTCCCGCTCGAAACTGTGGTCGAGGGAATGTTCTCCGTGACCGGCGACATGTTCGGCATCGACTTCGTCGAGATCGAAGACACCAATGCCTGGCACGAGGACGTGAACGTCTACGAGATCCGCGAGCGGGCGACGGACGAACCGATCGCGTACTACTACGCCGACCTCTTCCCTCGGCAGGGCAAGTACGGGCACGCCGCATGCTGGTCGCTCCGCCTCGGCTACGCCCTTCCCGACGGCGGATATCGCATGCCCATCGCGGCGGTCGCTGCCAACTTCACCAAGCCCACGGCCGATGCTCCGTCCCTCCTCAAGCACGACGAGGCCCTGACCCTGTTCCACGAATTCGGACACGTCCTGCACAACACGCTCACCGAAGCAGAGCTGCCTCAGTTCTCCGGGGCAGAAACCGAGTGGGACTTCGTGGAGGCGCCATCTCAGATCATGGAGAACTGGATGTGGGAGCCGGAGGTGTTGAACCGCTTCGCCCGCCATTACGAAACCGACGAGCCGATCCCCGCCGACCTCGTCGACAAGCTCGTCGCAGCCCGCGACCAGAACATCGGGCTCAAGACGCTGCGCCAAGCGATGCTCGGCCTGTACGACCTCGCCATGCACGGTGGCGATGAGCCCAAGAACGCCGCCGAGGCCTGGGAAGCAGTCCAGGGAATCGGGTTGGTGCCACCGCACCCGGACACGCACTTTGGTGCCGGATTCGGTCACATGATGCACGATGCCTATCCGGCGGGGTACTACGGCTACCTGTGGTCGCTCGTATACGGGCACGACATGTTCTCGGTGTTCGAGGAAGAGGGCGTGCTCAACCCGGATATGGGCATGCGCTATCGCAGAGCGATCCTCGCCAAGGGTGGCACCGCCGACGGAGACGAGCTGCTGCGAGGGTTTCTCGGACGCGAACCATCCTCGGAGGCGTTCCTTGCCAAGATCGGACTCGACGGCGACTGATCTCGCGCCCACTACCGTTCGCATGTGAGCGAACTGGCAGTACGTGAAGCGACCTTCATCGTCGAGCGCGGCGAACCCGAGATCGCTCCGGATGAGCCGCTGCCGATCGCGATGCAGCGCATCACCGTCGACCTGTTGGGCCGCGCCATCTCGGATCTTCGGCCGCGTGAGCAAGCCCCCTTCGATCCCGGCATCCACGCTGCTCGGAAGAAGATGAAGCGGCTGCGCGGAATCCTCCGTCTCGCTCGTGACCAGATCGGCCGAGAACCGTACCGCAACGCGAATGTGGTTCTGCGCAACACGGCGCGGAGCCTCTCCCCGGTCCGCGACTCATGGGTATTGGTGGAGACCGTACGTGAGATTCGCCAACGCTACGCAGACCTCCTCGATGAGCAGACGTTCACGACTACCGAATCCTGGCTCCTCGATCGCCATCACCGGCAGCGATCACTCGTCACCGGTCAGACGATCACCTCTGCCGTCGCCAACTTGAGTACCGCCCGACGGCGCTTCGCCGTCTACCCGATCGAGGACGTGCTCGATGACGAGTACGCCTCGATTGCGCCCGGGATCGGCCGCGTCTACCGCCGCGGTCGCCGTGGCTTTCGCCGTGCCGCGGCATCGCGCCGCACGGCCGACCTCCACGAGTGGCGCAAGCGTGTCAAGTATCTCCGCTATCAAATGGAGACTCTGATCCCGATGCAGCGCATGCTCATCGCGGCCCAGTCGTCCGAACTCGACACGCTGGGCGAAATCCTCGGGGACGACCACGACCTGGCGGTATTGGAGGAGGTCTTGCTCTTCCACCCCGATGCCTGCCCTGATGGTCGGGAGCGCTGGCTCCTCGTCGCCCTCATCTACGAGAACCGCACATTGCTCCAGGCCCAGGCCACACGGATGGGCAGGGCGCTCTACGGCGAGAGCACGGGGGCGTTCGTGAGCCGCATCGGCGACTACTGGTCCGCAGCCCGCGCCTAGATCGCCCGGAGCACCCCACCATCGACCTGCAGCGAGGCCCCTGTGATGTAGGCCGCGGCATCGGAGAGCAAGAACACGGCTGCCGAGGCGTATTCGGCGGGGTGTCCGTACCGCCCGAGCGGGATACTCGCCTCTTGACCCGCACGGACGACCTCGACCGACACGCCACGGCGCTCGGCCAAAAAAGCATCGAGCTCGGCCACCCGCTCGGTGAGGATCCGCCCGGGGATGAGGTGGTTCACCCGGATCTCGTCTCCCGCCCATTCGTCGGCGAGCAGCTTGGCAAGAGCCGCGACGCCACCGCGGAATACCGTCGAAAGCGCCAGCGCGCCGAGCGGTTGCCGTGCTGATATCGACGTCATGAAGAGGATCGACGCACCGGAGCCGAGGTGCGGGCGGGCGTATGCCGCAGACGCCAGCGCCGAGCGCAGCAGAAGGCGGTAAGCCGAGTCCCAGTCCGATTCGTCGAGGTCACCAAAGGTTGCAGCCCGAGGGCCGCCGGCGTTTGGCACCACGAGATCGAGCCCGTCCCAGCGCTCAGCCGACCAATCCATCCAGTGACGGATTTGCTCGCTCTCGGAAACGTCGACGACCGCTGTGTGCACCTCGGCGCCATGTCGCGCACGAATCCGCTCGGCTGCTTCGTCAATCCGTTCCCCGTCCCGGGAGCAGATGGCCAGTCGACAACCTTCAGCTGCCAGGGCATCGGCAATGGCGAACCCGAGCCCCTTCGATGAGGCCGCTACAACGGCTCGCTTTCCGCGCAATCCGAGATCCACGGGTGAATCGTACCGACGTATGACTAGCTTCTCACCATGCCACGCCCATCATGGAGCGGCCTGGCCAGCAACTGGTCGGACTCCGATCTCTCGTTGCAGGAAAAGGTGCGGCTCGCCGTCAAGAACAACCTGATCAAGATCAAGAACCGATCGGACTGCTGCGGAAACCACGGGGAACCGGGCTGCTGAGTGGGTCCCGACGACGAGTCCGGTCCGGGCTCACATGGACACCACCACGATCACGACAACACCTGATCACATCGCTCGAGCCTCGTGGACGGCCGAGCGGTCGACCTTCCCGGAGCTGAGCCGGGGTAGGTCGTCGACTACCTGGATCGCTTTCGGCGTCTCGTGTCGCGCAACGCGACCGCGCAACCATTCGGAAAGCTGTGGCCCGCCGATCTCGGTGGCCTGCACCACGGCCACGACCCGCTCCCCCCAGTCGTCATCGGCAACTCCGAACACGACGGCGGCCTCCACGGCGGGATGCTCCTCGAGAGCCGCCTCGACGGTTGCCGGGTGCACGGTCTCGCCGCCGGAAGTGATCGCGTCGTCTCTGCGACCGTGCACGATGAGCTTGCCTTCGCCGTCGATGCTGCCGAGGTCGCCGGTGTGGTGCGGGCCCGAACGATCCTCCTCACCGACGTAGCCGACGAAGACGGCATGTCCGTCGACGAGGATCTCGCCGTCGTCGGCCAGTTCCACAGCCATCCCGGCCAGGGGCCTGCCCACCGTCCCAATGCTGGCGCGGACCTCGCCGGGAGCGACGGTCGCCACTTGGGAAGCCGTCTCGCTCATCCCGTAGCTGGCTAGCACCTGAAGCCCGGCATCGGCGCCGCGCCCGATGAGCCCCGAACCGGTCGCCGCTCCGCCGACGAGCACCCATCGCACCGAATCGAAGCGATGCCCTTTCTCGAGCACCCGGCGGAGCATGGTGGGGACGAAGCTGGCCACGATCGCCCGCTCCGACAACGCGGAGGCGGCGAGGCCGGCTTCGAAGCGAGGAAGGGCCACAACGGCGCCGCCTGCGGCCATGGTGCGCCATACAACCGACAAGCCGGCGACATGATGCAGAGGCAGACACAGCAGCCAAGAGTCGTCCGCCGAGTTGCCGAGTCGTTCCTGAGATGACCGGATTGCGGCGGCAACGTTTTGCGCCGAAAGCCGAACAAGGCGTGTCGACCCTGAGCTGCCGGAGGTCGCGACGTGAACCATTGCCCGCTCTGCCGTGTCCGACACGGCCGGTTCGGCCGGCTCGGCCACAGGCCTCACCACGGCATCGAGAGCGTGCAGTCCGAGCAACGTGGAGATTCCCTCGACGTCCGAGGAGAGATCAAGCGAGACGACGGTGCCGGCCCCCGCGCCGAGACGCCGCCAGCGCCGCATCATTGCCTCCACACGACCGGCCAGCGCGGCGTAGTCGACGGACTCCCCGGGGGTGATCACGGCGGGCGCGTTGGGTGTGTCGGCGGCATGCCGAAAGAGGCTCCGGACCGGATCGAGATCGCCCATCAGTGGCTCACTACAGTATCGGTCCCCGCCCGGAGGAGGACCAGGGCTCGATGGTGTCCGAGATCTTCACGCCCGAACTCTGGCAGCAGGTCCCCGGGTTCGACTTCACCGACATCACATACCACCGCGCTGTGGACCTCGGCGTCGTGCGTGTTGCCTTCGACAGGCCGGAAGTCCGCAACGCGTTCCGCCCCTACACCGTGGACGAGTTGTACACAGCACTCGAGCATGCGAGGACGACATCGGACGTGGGTTGCGTGCTGCTGACCGGCAACGGCCCATCACCGAAAGACGGAGGGTGGGCGTTCTGCTCCGGAGGCGACCAGCGCATCCGCGGTGCGGATGGCTACATGTACGAGGGAGTGGAAGGCAACGTCGACCCGGCTCGTCTGGGCCGTTTGCACATCATGGAGGTGCATCGCCTCATTCGCTTCATGCCGAAGATCGTCATTGCCGTGGTGCCCGGATGGGCGGTCGGCGGGGGCCACAGCCTCCACGTGGTGTGCGACCTCACTATTGCCTCTCGCGAGCATGCAGTGTTCAAGCAGACCGACGCCGATGTGGCGAGCTTCGACGGCGGGTTCGGGTCGGCGCTGCTGGCACGCCAGATCGGTCAGAAGCGTGCCAGAGAGATCTTCTTCGTCGGCGAGGACCACTCGGCCGAAGATGCATACCGGATGGGGATGGTCAACAAGGTCGTCCCCCACGCCGAACTCGAACAGGCCGCTCTCGATTGGGCCGAGAAGATCGTCACCAAGAGCCCGACATCTCAACGCATGCTGAAGTACGCGTTCAACCTGATCGACGATGGGCTCGTCGGACAACAGCTGTTCGCGGCCGAGGCCACCCGTCTCGCTTACGGCACGGCCGAGGCCCAGGAGGGCCGCGATGCCTTCCTCGAGAAACGGGATCAGGATTACTCGGAGTTCCCCTGGCACTATTGAGGAACGCGGCATGAGCAGATGGCTCCAAGCTGCGCGGCCGCAGACACTCACTGCGGCGATCTCCCCGGTGCTCGTCGGGGCGGCGCTCGCCTATCGAGACGATGTGTTCGCCGTTGTCCCCTTCTTGGCGATTGTCGTCGCCGCACTGTCCATCCAGGTCGGCGTGAACTTCGCCAACGACCTTGCCGATGCCCGCTCTGGCGCCGATAACACAGCAAGGATCGGTCCGACGCGGGCAGTGAGCACCGGGCTCATCAGCCCCGCCGAGATGCGCCGAGGGATCGCCGCCGCTTTCGGTTTGGCGTCGCTCTGCGGGTTGTACCTCATCTTCACCGCAGGCTGGGTCATCGCCGTGATCGGCGTCCTCTCCATCGTCGCCGCCCTCGCCTACACAGCCGGACCCTGGCCGTACGGCTATCGCGGGTTCGGAGAGGTCTTTGTCTTCTTGTTCTTCGGTCTCGCTGCCACCGCCGGCACCAGATACGTGTTCGATCGATCCGCCCCCGCCGACGCGTGGGTCGCCGGGGCGGTCATGGGCTTGCTGGCGGCCGCCATCCTCGAGGCCAACAACATCCGCGACCTCGACACGGATCGGGTCGCACAGAAGATGACGCTCGCCGTGATGCTGGGACGCCGGGGGGCCAGGGCTCTCTACGCCTCGACGCTGGCGGCCGTGTTCGCCGTGCTCGCGGTGGGGCTTCTCGGCGGCGTCCTGCCTCCGTGGTCGGCGCTGGCACTGCTCGCCATACCGCTCGCCGTCCCACTCGTCCGCACCGTGTTCCGGGAGGCGAGCGGGCCTCCCCTGATCGGCGTACTCGTCGGCACTGCGCGCCTCCAGATGCTGATTGCGCTGCTCATGGGCATCGGCGCCTTGATCCCCTGATCGCCCCGCATTCAAGACCAGGGTGGTGTCTGCCGATATCTGGCAGAGGCTGGGATCACGGTCATTCCCACCAGCCACACTCATACCGGTGGATTCGCCGGGTCAGGGCGAGCGGATACCAGCGCCGGCCGACGGGCCGGCGCTCGCTCATCCCAAGTCCATCGCGCGTGCCTAAAGGACTGCTCACGTGACCTTTAGGCACGCGCGTTGGTCGGTCTAACCTCGCTTCTGGTGAATTCACCCGACGCTGCCTCGACATTCGCACGCAACCTCTTCGCCGCACTGGCGGAACTCGGCGTGCGGCGAGTGTTCGTTTCACCAGGCTCGCGCAGCGCACCGCTCGCTCTCGCCGCAGACGCAGACCCCCGGCTCGCTGTGACGATGGTGCTCGACGAGCGTTCGGCCGGGTTCGCCGCGCTCGGTGCGGCCAAGCTCAGCGGAGACACGACCTGTGTGGTGTCGACGTCGGGAACAGCCGCCGCGCACTACCACCCTGCGGTCGTCGAGGCCCTCCAGGCCCGAGTGCCGCTCCTCGTGATCACCGCCGACCGCCCGCCAGAGCTCGTCGGCACGGGCGCCCCGCAGACCATCGATCAGATCCAGATGTTCGGTGATCACGTCAAGCTCTTCGTCGCCGCCGCCGTCCCCGACGAGCACACGGCCGTCACCGCCGCCGATGTCGCCGTGCGCCTCTTCGCTGCAGCGATCGACCAGCCGCCGGGGTCGGTTCACCTCAATGTTCCATTTCGCGAGCCACTCATCGGCACGCCCCGAGGCGAGGCTCCCGCCATACCGCGCCACTACCCGGCCGTCCCGCGCCTGCAGCCGGAGGGTCTCACCGACCTGGCCCGGTCCCTGTCGGGTGCCCGGGCCATCGTCGTCGCCGGTGGCCGGCAGCGACAAGGCTTCGGTGCAGCCGCAGCTCTGTTCGCGGCGTCGACCGGCATACCGCTCATCGCCGATCCACAGTGCCGCTACCCAACGGCGACCACCGTGGCCGGCGGGGACCTCCTGGCGTCTGCAGGAATCCCGGAGGTGCTCGAACCCGACGTCGTGCTGCGACTCGGAGCCATCCCCACGTCCAAGGCGCTGTGGCAGTGGTTGAGCACGTCGGGCGTCGAGCAACTGTGGGTCGATGACGGGTCCTGGCGCGACCCGCTCGGCACCGCCGACGCCGTCTACCGCGCCGATCCCGCAGCCACGCTTGCCGAGCTCGCCGGCAGTGTCGAGACCGTTCCTGCGGCATGGACGCGCCTCTGGCTCGATGCCGACCGGGTGGTGAGGGAGGCGGCGCACTCCACGATCGCAGCGGAGGCGTTCCCCAACGAACCCGGGATCGCAGCGGCCGTCGTCGAGTACGCGGTGGACGGCTCAGTCATCTATGCGGGCTCGTCCATGCCCATCCGTGATGTCGACACGTTCGGCGGCATCCCGCAACGGGGCACCCAGGTTCTGGCGAACCGCGGGGCGAACGGCATCGATGGGACGCTCTCGGCTGCCGCAGGGGCGGCAATGGAGACTTCGCGGGCGTATGCGATCGTGGGAGACATCGCCGCCCTCCACGACATCGGAGCCCTCGGCCTCATCATCAACGAGGGCCTTGCGATGTCCATCGTCGTGGTGAACAACGACGGGGGCGGCATCTTCAACTTCCTCCCCGCGGCGACAGATCCCAGCGTGGAGGCGGATGTCTTCGAGCGGGTCTTCGCCACTCCCCACGGTTTGGCGCTCGACGCCATCGCGGTGTCGTTCGGCATGCCGGCACGGGCGATCCGCAGCCGCGACGAGCTCATGACAGCCATCGCAAACCCGCCGCACGGACCGGAGTTGCTCGAGCTTCGCACCGATCGCTCCGAGAACGTCGCCGTGCACGAGCGCATTCGGGCTGCCGTTGCCGCTGCTCTCGATGCTTGGAATGGTTAGGTAGCGGCCAGCAGTTCCAGGAGCGGCCGCAGCTTGAGCCGGGTCTCGATCAGCTCCTCGTCCGGGTCGGAGTCGGCGACGATGCCGGCACCTGCATAGAGCCGCGCCGTGTTGCCACGCACGAGACCGCAGCGCAGGGCGAGGGCAACGACGCCGCTCCCTCCCGCCTCCAGCCATCCGATGCCGCCGGTGTACCAGCCTCGATCGATGCGCTCGACCTTCTCGATGAACCGCGAGGCTTCGGCGCGCGGGGTCCCGCCCACAGCCGGAGTCGGGTGAACATCGGCAATCAGGTCGAGAAGGTGAGAACCATCGGGGATAGTTCCCGTGATCTCCGTCGACAGGTGCTGGACGGTGGCGACCCTGCGCAGGGAGGGCCTCGCCGGGACGACGAGGTCGGTGGTGTGCGGGCGCAAGCGAGCGGTGACGTCCTCCACCACAAGGGCATGTTCGGAGAGGTCCTTCACGGATGTCATCAGCGATTCACCGAGAACACGGTCTTCGACGTCGCCCTCTCCTCGCGCCGCGGAACCGGCGAGTGGGTTCGTGCTCACCCGGTTGCCCTCGATCTCGAGCAGTAACTCGGGGCTGGCACCGACGAAGGTGGCGCCACCCGACGCCCAGGCAAAGGCATAGCAGCCCGGATAGGCGCCGGCCAGGTGGTGCACCAGATCGAAGCCATCGGCGGGCAAGGTCGAGCGCACGACCACCGAACGGGCCAGCACGACCTTGTCGAGGAGATCGCCACGAATGGCGTCGACGGCCTCGGACACCTCGTCCCGCCAGTCCGACACATGGGGGTGGGACTCGATGACATGGTCACCGAGGTCCGGGGCGACGGGTTCGGGGAGCGGGCGGAGCGATCTGAGCACGTTCGAGATGGCCGTGGTGTCCCCGCCGGGCGTAACGGCGACACAGATCCGGGTCGGCTCCCCCCTGGCCGTCGCCAGCGTCACCAGTGGGAGCACGACATCGGCGGCATTGAAGCCCGACCAATGCTCCTCCATGGGGCCCTCGTCGGAGAAGCCGAAACCGAAGAGGAGCCTGGTGGCGGGCGGGATGGCGAGTTCGTCGATCGCTACTCGCAGGTCGTCGAACCGTGAATCCCCCGCCCGGTCTGCCCGCCACGCAGCACCGAGCCCTCCGAGCTGGTCGCCGTTGGGTCTCGACACGAACGCGGCATTGGCAAAGAGGCGGGAGCCGGCGCGTACGACGGTGAGGGGATCGGCCTCGATCGTTGCCTCGACGAATTGGAACCGGTTCGACGGTTCGATGGCGGCGAGCCACTCGATGAACGAAATCGGGATCAGCGTCACGATTCGATGGTACCGACGGCGTCCGCCGTGAAGCGGCCGACCACTGTGACGATCACCCCGTGTCGTCGATCCGCCAGGTCAGGTCGCTTTCGACGCGGATGACTCCGTCGAGCCGCCGCGCCAGCTCCTCGAGGAGTCGCGCCTCGGTTCGGGTGCCGATCTCCCCGATGAAGGTGACGATCCCGTTTCGAACCATCACATCGAGCTCATCGGGATCGACGAAGAGGACCCGCCGGATGAGGTCCTCCCGGATCTCGTCTTCGATCACCTCATCGGGGCGTGTGAACAGAGCCACGATGTCGGAGCGAGAGATGATGCCGACGACGCGACCTTCGTCGTCCACGACCGGGACCCGCTTGATGTCCTGGACGCACATGATCTTGGCCACTTCGTGCACCGGGATGTCGCGATCCACCGTGACCACGCCCTTGGTCATGACGTCGGCCACGCGTTCGTATGGGGTTCCGCTGCCCTCTTCCCTGGCCACTTCGAGACGCAGGAAGTCGGCCTCGGTGATGATGCCCTGCAATCGGTCCATCGGATCCACGACAGGTAGGCCGCTGACGCGGTTGCGGAACATCAGCCGGGCTGCATCGCGGATCGCGGTGTCGGGTGCAACTGCAATCACATCGGTCGTCATCAGGTCAACGACGTCCACTTGGCTCCTCGTGTTGGCCGGGCCATTCTTGCAGAGCTCTGTCCTCAGTTGGCAGGCTCACACACCCGACGGCATGTCTCCGCCCGGCGGCAGCCATCCCGGCTCCACCCACCGCACCTTCACCCTGGCATCGACGATCGTCACACCCTCGCCGGGAGCCCGCACCTTGACCGGGTTCAGGTCCATCTCGATGATCTCGGGCAGGTCTTCGATCAGGGCGGAAATCCGCAGCAATGTTTCCTGCACGGCGGCGACGTCGCCGGGCTCCGCACCGCGGTAGCCCTCCAGCAGGCGCGCCGATTTGACCTCGCTCACCATCTCTCGTGCATCGAGATCGGTGAGAGGGTGGATCCGGAACGCCACGTCGCCGATCAGCTCGACGAAGACCCCGCCGAGCCCGAATCCCACGAGCGGCCCGAAGTTGGGGTCCTCCACCATCCCGATGAACACTTCGTGGCCCCCCTCGACGTACTGCTGGACGAGAACGCCCTCGGGATCCGGGACCGCGCCGGTCACCTGCTCGAAAGCCGCTCTCACCTCGGCGTTACCCTCGACGTCGAGCACCACGCCTCCAACGTCTGATTTGTGCACGGCGGAGGGAGAGAGCACTTTGATCACCACAGGACCACCGATCTCGGCGGCAAATGCGACGGCTTCGTCCACGTCGGCGGCTACGCCGCTACGCGGCACGGACAGCCGGTAGGCGCCCAGGACGGCTTCGACCTCCTCCGGCTCGAGCCATCCGCCTTGTTCACGCATATTGGGTTCACGCATATTGGGTTCACGCATATTGGGTTCACGCATATTGGGTTCACGCACATTGGCTTCGCCGATGCGGGTGAGTGCCTCGTCGACGGCACCGCGCGCCAACGCGGGGTCCGTGTCATCGAACTCGACGACGGTCCCCTCCGGTCGCTGCCGCCACTCGCCGTAGGCCACCGCCGACTCCAATGCCATCGCGGCCCGCTCGGGGAAAGCGAAGGTCGGGATCTGGGAGTGATGGCCGGAGAGCTGGGAAGGCGCCCCTGCCGAGTCCATGTATACGGCGAGGAACGTCTTCATCCCGTGGTACTCGTCACCGATCTCGCGGATCGCCAGCGCGGTCTCCTCGACGCCGACGGGAGAGGCAGGGATATACAGTGCCATCACCGAGTCCACCTCGTCGGATTGCATCAGCAACTCGAGAATCGCGCGGTACTCCTCGGGCCCGGCCGCCGCGATCATGTCCACCGGGTTGTAGACAGACGCATCGGGCGCCAGCAACTGTCGCATCTCGTCCTGGAGGACCGCGGAGAACTCCGGAACTTCGAGCCCGGTCGATACTAGGGCGTCGACGGCGAGAATCGCCGGTCCTCCGGCATTGGTCACGAGCCCGACGCGCCTGCCATCGGGAACCGGCTGATTCGCCAGCAACGCCGTCACATCGAACAGCTGCTCCAGGGTCTCCACCCTGACAACGCCCGACTGGCGGAAGATGGCATCGACGGCGACCTCCAGTGACGCCAGCGATCCGGTGTGGCTCGAGGCGGCGCGTGCGCCTGCCGCGGTGCGACCGGATTTCACCGCCACGATCGGCTTCTTCTTGCCGACACGCCTCGCCACTCGTGAGAAACGGCGTGGGTTTCCGAACGACTCCAGGTACAACAAGATGACGTCGGTCGCGGGGTGGTCCTCCCAGAAGAGCAGCAGATCGTTGCCCGACACGTCCGTCTTGTTGCCGACGGACACGAACATCGAGATACCGATGTTGAGGCTCTTCGCGTAGTCGAGGATGGCGAGTCCGAGCGCACCGGATTGACTCGACATCGCCACGTTCCCCCGTATGGGCTCGACGGGGCCAAACTGGCCGTCCATGCTGATCGTGGGATCGGTGTTGAGGATCCCCATGCAGTTGGGTCCAACCATGCGCATCCCGGCATCGCGAACCACTGCCAGGAGGCGCTCCTCCTCGCGGCGGCCCCCCTCGCCGGTCTCGGAGAATCCGGCCGAGATCACGACGATGCTCTTGACGCCCTTCTCGACACACTCCTCCACCGCGGTGATGACGAGCGCCGACGGCACGATGATGAACGCCAGGTCGACCGGATCGGGGATAGCGCCGACCGATGGATAGGCCTTCACCGAATGGACGACGGCGCTCTTCGGGTTGACCGGATAGACCGGTCCCTCGAATCCACCGTTGATGAGATTCCGGAACAACCTGGCGCTTATCGAGGCGGGGTTGCGCGACGCCCCGATGACGGCGATCGACGTTGGATAGAACAGGGGCGCGAGGGAGGCAGAAACCGCGATCCGCTCGTTGCGGGCCTCGACCTCGCGAGTCTCGTCGGACTCCTCCGTGGGGAAGTCCACCGTGTACACGCCCTCCTCCAGTTCACGCGTCAGATGGAAGCCGGCATCGCGAAATACCCTCATCATGGCGTAGTTGTGGGCAAGGAGAAAGGCGCGGAACCGTTTGATGCCATGGGTCCTGGCATAGGCAGCGACACGGGCGAGAAGCACCGTTCCGATGCCGCGACCCTGATGCTCGTCGGCGACTGCGAACGCCACTTCTGCGATACCCGGAGTTGCCTCGACACTGGTGTACCGCCCGACGCCTACGATCTCGCCCTCGTGGAGTCCCACGAACGCCATGTCGCGCGCGTAATCGAGATTCGTGAAGTCCCTGACCTCATCGTCGTCCAGATCCCTCTTCACGCGAAAGAAGCGGAAGTAGCTGCTCTCTGCGGAGAGGTTCCTGACCATCTCCCGCAACGCTTCGCCGTCCTCGGGAGCGATCGGGCGAACGCGGATGGTCCCGCCGTCCTTGAGGGCCACGTCGCCGACCCAATGCTCTGGATAGTGCTCCGGCGGATTCTCGACAGTGAGATTGGCGGTTTCGCTCATACGGAGATTCTCGCGGGTTTCGACATGGCTACGTTTGCACCGTGACAGGAGACGTCTCTCCCCTCGGGTTGATTGCATCAACCGCGCTCATCGTCGTCGCCGTCGCGATCAGCATGTGGATGAGCCTCGGCCTGGGACGTCAGATCCTATGGGCATCGCTGCGCGCCATTGTCCAACTGCTCGCCCTCGGCGTCGTCCTGACCTTTCTCCTGCAACCGGGGCGCTCCCTCGCCTGGTCGGTGGCGTGGGTGGTACTCATGGTGGTCTTCGCCGGAGATGTCGTGGCAAGGAGGGCACCGGAGATCCCCAACGCCCGCATGCTCGGCACCGTCGCGTTCGCAGCCGTTGCGCTGATCTCGCTCGGAATCCTCTTCGGGTTCAGAGTCTTCCCACTCGAGCCCCGGACGCTCGTGCCTCTCGCCGGCATGACGATCGGCAACTCCATGACGGCGACCATCCTCGTCGGCAAACGGCTCCTCGCCGAGTTCCGAGACAATCGTCAGGTGATCGAGGGTGGCCTCGCATTGGGCCTGACCGGGAGACAGGTCATCCGCTATTACCTCAAGGAGTCCATCACCACCGCGCTCGTCCCGCAGATCGAAACGACCAAGGCGGTGGGGATCGTGTTCATCCCTGGAGCGATGACCGGGCTCATCCTCGCCGGCGTTGCGCCGCTGGACGCCGTGATCGTGCAAGCGGTGGTGATGTTCCTCGTTCTCGGTTCGGTGGCGGTATCGACAACGGTGGTAGCCATCGGGATTTCACGCTCTCTCTTTTCGCCCGACCAACGCATCGCTCGCCTCGACGGCACGTGACCCCTGAAGCAGACGGCACCACCAACCGATAGATGGCGTAGCCCGCGATCCCTGGTTCTCACAAGTGGACAACGTCACCGACCTCCAGCTGCTGTTGCGCTCCCACCACCCGCTCCTCGTCGTGCCGGTGTCCGACGAGGAGCGCTTCGTCGACATCGTGCGCACTGCTGCGGCCGCGACCCATCTCGACATGTGGGTGTGGACGGTGACAAGGGGACTCGCCCGCGACGGCCTCGAAGCCATGTACGGCACCAAGCAACTCCAGACGGCACTGGACTTCATTGGGGAGCGCGACGGCCCGGGCGTCTACATGCTCGCCGATGTCCACCCCCAGCTCACCGATCCGGTCATCGTGCGCCGGATCAAGGAAATCGCCACCTCGCTCGGCGTCGGCAGCACGATCATCATCACGGGTCCCGGGATCGAGACACCACCCGAGCTGGAGTCGATGGCTCACAGTTGGCGGTTGCGCCCTCCCGACCGCAACGAATTGCGTGACCTGGTGGCGCGAACCCTGCGCGACCTCGCCGATCGTGGGTTCCTCGTGGCGGTTGGCCCCCAACACGTCGACGGCATCGTCACCTCGATCTCCGGGCTCACGATTCATCAGGCCGAGCGCATCGTCCAAGGCATGGCTCTCGACGACGGCACCATCGACGAGGACGATCTCCCGCAGATCGCCCGCGCCAAGGCCGACATCCTCTCCGAGGATGGCATCGTCGAGCTCGTCGAGGCGGATACCGGGACTCTCGACGACGTTGGTGGCCTCGACACCCTCAAGAACTGGCTGTCGGTGCGAAGAGAGGCCATGCTGCGAGAGAGTGGTGAGCGTCTCGATCCGCCCAGGGGTGTGTTGCTGACGGGTGTCCCCGGAGCCGGCAAGTCGTTCGTCGCCAAGACGCTGGCCCGCACCTGGCAACGCCCCTTGGTCCTTCTCGATCCTGCCCACCTCTACTCCAAGTACCTCGGTGAGAGCGAACAGCGCTTGCGACGGGCCCTGGAGACGGTCGATGCCATGGCCCCCGTGGTGCTGTGGATCGACGAGATCGAGAAGGGATTTGCCCGCACCGGGGACGGTGACGGCGGCGCCAGCGCGCGGATCCTCGGCACGCTGCTGCGCTGGATGCAGGAGCGAACGACCGATGTGTTCGTAGTTGCGACGGCCAACGACGTCACCGCCCTTCCGCCCGAGTTGGCGCGCAAAGGCCGTTTCGACGAGGTGTTCTTCGTCGACGTGCCGGGCGACGCAGCACGTCGCGAGATCCTCGAGAGCCATCTCGAGCATCGAGCCATCGACAAGGGGACCCTCGATCTCTCCGCCCTCGTGGATGAAACGACGGGATTCACCGGCGCCGAGATCGAGACCGCGATCGTCGCTGCCCTCTATGCATCCGTTGCTGCGGACACCGCCGTCACCCAATCCTCCCTGATGGCCGAGATCGAGAGCACCATTCCGATCACGGTGTCGCGACGCGAGGAGATCACCCGATTGCGGACGTGGGCAGACGAGCGTGCGCTCCGCGCCTGAGGCACCTGCTTCCCACAGCTCTTCCCACAACTATCGATATCTGTCAATATGTCGTGATGCGAACCGTCTGTTGTGCCCAGCCCGCAGCGACCCCACTGAACGCCGCCGAGGCCACCCTTCTCGCAGGACGACTCAAAGCGCTTGCCGACCCGGCCCGACTGCGAATCATCAGCCTGATCAGCGCCGCCGGCGAGATCTGCCAGTGCGATCTCGAAGAGCCACTCGCCCTCTCCCAGCCGACGGTGAGCCATCATCTGAAGGTACTCACCGGAGCCGGGATCCTCGCTCGCGAGAAGCGCGGAAGGTGGGCCTACTACCGGGTGACGGCGGAAGCCATGGCCGACATCGCAGCCTCGCTCGAGCCGGTTCATGCCAGCTCGACCAGCTCCAGCATGGAATCGTCGAAGTAGGCGGTCTCACCGTCGGGCATCAGCACCGCACGATCGGGTCCGATCGCGGCAACGAACTCGACATCGTGGCTTACCAGGATGATCGTTCCCTCGTACTGGTCGAGGGCCTCCAGCAGCGCTTCTTTGGCTTGCGGGTCGAGGTTGTTCGTCGGCTCATCGAGGAGGAGCACGTTGTGCCTGCCCACGACGAGCATTGCCAGGGCGAGCTTCGTCTTCTCGCCGCCAGACAATGATGCGGCATCCTGATCGATCTTGTCGGCGAGGAGGAAGTGGCCGAGGGTGCTGCGAAGCTGCTGATCCGGCAGGTTCGAGACGCGGCGCATGAGGTCGAGCACCCCCAACGCCGGGTCCAAGTTCTCGTGTTCCTGGGCGTAATAGCCCACCGAAACCTTGTGCCCGATCTCAACCTCGCCCACATCCGGGGCGGTGACTCCGGCAAGGATCTTCAGCAGCGTCGTCTTGCCGGCGCCGTTCAACCCGATGATCGCCAGCCGTTCTCCACGGTCGACATCGACGTCGACATCGACGAACACCACGTTGTGTCCGAATGCCTTGCCGAGTCCCTCCGCCCGCAGCGGCGTCCGCCCGGAAGGCTCGGGTTGCGGAAAGCGGAGATTGACCCGTCGCTGGCGCTTGCCGACCTCGACGAGCTGGCCTCGCATCTTCTCGACCCTCGTCTCCCACGACCTTGCCCGCTTGGCCATCTTCTCGGTCGAGCCTTTGAAGCGACGGATTCCCTCCTCGAGCCGGTCGATCTTCTCCTGCTGGTGCTTGCGCTCCTTGATCCGCTGTTCACGGCGCCGCTCACGCTCGCCGAGGTAGTGCGAGTAGTGGCCGCGGTAAGCCTCGATACGGTGGTCCTCGACCGAGAGCACCGAGGTGATCGATGCGTCGAGGAGCGGCAGGTCGTGGCTCACCACCAACAGGCCGCCGCCATACCCGTCGAGGAACTCCATCAGCCATGCCTTGGCATCGAGGTCCAGGTGATTGGTCGGCTCGTCAAGGAGCAGCGTTTCGGTTTCCATGAAGAGGATCCGTGCCAGCTCGACCCGTCGCCGCTGCCCTCCGGACATCGTGGCGACCCGCTGGTCGAGCTCGTCGGCACCGATACCGAGAGAATGGGCGAACCGCTTGGCCTCGGCCTTGGCCACGTATCCGCCGCGCGCGGTGAACTCGTCCTCCAGACGCGAGAAACGCCGGATCAACCGGTCCCGCTCATCGCCGGAGACCGTCTCCATCTCACGTCGTGTCGTCTCGATGCGTCGCTCCAGATCCCCGATCGAACGGGCACTCAGGATGCGTTCGAGAGTCGTCGTCTCTTCGTCGGCGACCTTGGCCACCGCCGCCTCCTGTGACAGGTAGCCGATGACGCCGCTGCGTTGAATGGAGCCATCGGCCGGGGAGCGGCTGCCGGCGAGCGAACGGAGCAGGGTGGTCTTGCCGGCGCCGTTCGGCCCCACCAGCCCGATCTTGTCTCCTGGCTGCACGGAGAAGGTAGCGCCGACAATCAGTGGGCGCGCGCCGGCTTCGATGGAAACGTCGCGGACAAGGAGCATGAGCCGCCGAAGCCTACGACGGGATCAGCCAATCACCGCGGCGCCGGAGGTCATCGCCGCCACGAACGCTCGGACCTCGGCGGCGGGAAGTGGTCGTGAGAAGTAGTACCCCTGCATATTCCGGCACCCGAGCCCACGGAGGAAATCCGCCTGGACGGCGGATTCGACACCTTCGGCAACGACGTCCATGCGCAGGCTCGTCGCCAACCTGACGATCGCCGACGAGATCGCGGCGCCATCCCGATCGTGGGCCACATCGCGGGTGAACGAACGGTCGATCTTCAGCGAATCGATGGGGAGTTGATTGAGATTGCTCAACGAGGAGTACCCGGTGCCGAAATCGTCGATGGTGATCCGGACACCCATGTCGCGAAGCCGCTCGAGCGCCCTCCTCGCGAGTTCGATGTCGGCGACGAGTGTGCCCTCGGTCAGCTCGATCTCCAGATAGCGGGGACTCAAGCCCGCCGCGGCGAGCGACGTCGCGACCGTCTCGACCAGGTTGCCCATCCGGAACTGTCGCGCCGACACGTTCACCGCCACCGTCATCTCTGGGAGCCCAGCGTCCAGCCATGCCCGCATCTGGGTGCACGCCTGGTCGAATACCCATTCTCCGATGGGAATGATGAGATCGGTCTCCTCAGCGAGGGGGATGAACCTGCTCGGAAGCACGCGGCCCATCTCGGGGTGGTTCCAGCGCAGCAGCGCCTCAACTCCGATGACGGTCCCGAGCGAAACGTCGACCTTCGGCTGGTACACCAGCTCGAGCTGATCCCCGTCCTCGACGGCCTGGCGTAGCCCATCTATCAGCGCAATGCGCTCGGAGGTGCGCTCACGCAACTCCCTCGTGAAGTACTGGTACGTGTTCCTGCCGGCGGCCTTTGCCGAGTACATGGCGAGGTCGGCACCGCGGAGGAGCTCGTCGGCGTCCTCGCCATCCACGGGATACATGGCGATGCCGATTGATGTGGTCACGACGAGTTCTCGATGGCCCAGTCGATACGGGACCGCCAGCGCCGCCAGGATCTTCGTAGCAACCCGCCCGGCGTCCTCGACACGGTGGCCACCCTCGAGGATCACCGTGAACTCGTCCCCGCCGAGCCGGGCGACAGTGTCGGACTCGCGCACCGAACCCACGAGACGCTCCGCAACCTGCCTGAGCAGGGCGTCTCCGGCGGCGTGCCCGAACCGGTCGTTGACGTCCTTGAAGTCATCGATGTCCAGGAACATGAGCGCCACGAGCCCGCCATCGCGGCGGGCACGGGCCACGGCCGATTGGAGGCGGTCGGCAAAGAGCGTCCGATTCAGCAGGCCCGTGAGCGGGTCGTAACGCGCCAGGTAGTTCATCCGTCCGGCATCGATCTCCCGCTCAGAATGGTGCGATGCGTCGCGGGCACGCCACCGCCGGCGCAGGCTCCTGGCAGCCGGGCGGAGCAGGAACAGGGCCTCGAGGAGGACGAGCACCAGGATGGCGCTCAACAACACGTATTGGGTCTGTTTCGTTGTCGCTACGTGCTCCTCGGCCTCCACCTGGATCTGGAAGGACAGGCTCCCCATGTGGGAGTCGAAGGCTTCAGCCGCCGCTTGGACACGATCGAGGGTCACGGGAGGAACCGTGATGCCCACTTCGAGCACCGCCGTCAGTTCATCGGCGGCGTGCACGAGGCCGCCGATCGCCGTCGATGCTCCTACGAGAAGTGGATCGGCGGCGACACTCGAGATCGCTTCGACACCCTGGGCTTCGTCACCGAACTGCATTGCGAGCTGCCGACGCTCGAGAGTTTCGACGAGATCTCGGATCTCTGCGGCGATGTCGGGGCCGTCTCTTCCATCCTCGATGAGGACGGTCGCGTCGGCGATCTCACGGACAACCCGGCTCTGGGCGACGACGAGCTCGAGGGCGTCGGCGTCGGCTTGCTGGCGCGACAGCGCCGCATAGGTGACGACGGCCGATGCGATCACCAGCGCGGCGATCACGACCAACCCGAGCAGGTAGCGGACCACCGGCCGCTCCGGCAGGTCGAACGGGGGCGGCGGGTCGACCGAGATCGACTCGAGGATGTCGTCGGGCGAACCCGACAGGGCGAGCATCGATGTGTTGTTCATGGATCATCCACCAACGGAGAGTGGCTATTTCACCACTCTGAGTCAATATCGGCAAGAACCCCCACCCGACTGAATCGAGTTCGCCGGTTCTCACTGCGGTTGCGTACGATGGGTCCCGTGACGACCTGGATCACCGACGACGGTTACGTGGTGTTTGCTTTCGTCGTGATCACGCTGCCGATTGCCGCCCTCTACGTCTACTCGGTCGTCGACCTGTTCCGCCGCAAGGGACTCTCGGGGATCAAGAAGGCGGGGTGGGGTGTCTGGATCGTCTTCGTCCCCGCCGTCGGTGTGCTGATGTATCTCGCCTTCAGGCCGACCCCGCCACCGCCGGGCAAGCGCGACCGGGGAGAGAACACGGGTGTCGTGGATGAGGCGGAACGGTTACACAACGAACACGATGCCGGTCGGCTCGACGACACCGACTACCTCGCCGCCAAACGGGCCCTCTTCAGGGTCTGATCGGTTCAGAGTCTGATCGGCCCGGTGACCCCCGGTAGTCTCACCTCAGGACTCTTCGAGCCCGGGTGCTGCAACTGGTAGACAGAGGGCGCTTAAAACGCCCCGCCCGCAAGGGCATGTGGGTTCGACTCCCACCCCGGGCACTCTCCGCCGCGTCGTCGCCATCTACGGACGGGACGACCCCGATGCTGGCAATCGGCGTCTGGGTATCCTCTCGCACTCAGCAGCAACGGAGGATGCGACCGTGAAAGTGTTCCCGCCGGAGAAGATCCGCAACGTCGCCCTGGTGGGCCACAACGGTTCGGGCAAAACCACCCTCGCCGAGGCCCTCCTGTACCGGGCGGGAGCCATCGACCGCCTCGGCCGCGTTGAGGACGGCAACACCGTCACCGACTTCGATCCCGAAGAGCACAGCCGCAATATGTCGCTGTCACTGACGCTGGCCCCCTTCGAGTGGAAGGGCCACAAGATCAACATGATCGACACGCCCGGCTACGCCGATTTCGTCGGCGACGTCCACGCCGCCCTCCGTGTCGCCGACCTGGCCGTCTTCGTCGTGAGCGCCGTCGAGGGCGTCGAGGTGCAAACCGAGTATGCCTGGGGCGTGGCCGAGGATCTCGGGATCCCGCGCATGATCTTCATCAACAAGCTCGACAAGGAACGCGCTTCGTTCGATCGCACGCTGCAGAACCTCCGTGACCGTTTCGGCGCCGGCATCGCACCGATCGAACTCCCGGTCGGTGCGCAGGCGAGCTTCCACGGCATCGCCGACCTCTTCCGCGACAAGGCCTACATCTACGACACCGGCCACGCCGAGGAAGCCGAGATCCCCGACGACATGGCCGACCAGGAGCACGCCGTGCACGACAACCTGGTCGAAGGGATCGTCGTTGCCGACGACGACCTCTTGGAGCGCTACCTCGAGGGTGATGTTCCGGACGTGGAGGAACTCGAGCACACAATGGCTTCCGGCATCGCCGAAGCCACCGTGTTCCCCGTGGTGTGCGGCTCCGCCACCGGGCCGATCGCCGTCGACCGGCTCGCCGACTTCATCGTCGAACTGGGGCCTTCCCCACTCGATCGGCCCCCTGCCAAGGTCGAGGCCGGGGACCAGCTCATCGAGATCGACGCCAAGCCGGACGGAGATCCGCTGACCTTCGTCTTCAAGACCATTGCCGACCCGTATGTCGGCCAGATCAGCCTGCTCCGGGTCCTCTCCGGCACGGTGCGCCCGGAGATCACGCTCCACAACCCCCGTTCGGGGACGGACGAGCGTCTCGCCAAGATCGCGACGATGGTGGGCAAGGAGACCGTGCTGATCGACGCGGCGCCCGCCGGAGACATCATCGCCGTCGCCAAACTCAGCGACACCAAGACTGGAGACACGCTCACACCGAAACACAAGCCGGTCCGCGCTGAGGGCATCGAGCGGCCGTCGCCGGTGCTGGCGATGGCCGTCACCGCCAAGACCCAGGCCGACGAGGACAAGCTCGCCAACTCGTTGCGAAGGCTCCTTGCCGAGGACCCGGCCCTCGGCCTGGAACGCAACGACGAAACCAAACAGACGCTGCTCAAGGGCATGGGGGAGACGCATCTCAAGTTCACCCTGGAGAAGCTGGAGCGGAAGTTCGGCGTGGCGGTGGAGACCGAAGACGTCAGGGTGCCATACCGCGAGACGATCAGCCGGCCCGCCGAAGCCGAGGGCAAATACCGGAAGCAGACGGGTGGCCACGGCCAGTTTGGCGTGGCCTTCTTGAAGGTGGCCCCATTGCCGCGGGGCTCTGGCTTCGAGTTCGTCGACGCCATCAAGGGTGGGTCGATCCCGCGCCAGTTCATCCCCGCGGTGGAAAAGGGAATCCGGGAAACGATGGAGAACGGCGGTGTATGGGGATACCCGGTGGTCGATGTCCAGGTCACGCTCTACGACGGCAAGTACCACTCCGTCGATTCGTCGGAGATGAGCTTCAAGATGGCAGGCCGGCTCGGCTTCAAGGCCGGCATGGAGCAGGCGGGACCGACGCTTCTCGAACCGGTGTCGAAGATCGAGGTGATCGTCCCCGCCGACTACCAGGGTGATGTCATGGGCGACCTCTCTGCGAGGCGCGGCCAGCTCCAAGGCACCGAGGCCGCTCCCGGCGGCAAGCAGAAGATCACCGCCCTGGTTCCGACTTCGGAGATCATGAGCTACGCCATCGATCTGCGATCGATCACGCAGGGTTGGGGCCGGTTCCACGCCGAGCACGACCACTATCAGGAGCTCCCGGCCCACATGGCCGACCGACTTGCCGCCGCGAACGACGACGAGGACTGAGGCTCAGCGGACCGGCTCTCGCCAATCCGGATTCGACGCGACTCCCGCGTCGGCGACCACGACGCACGGGGTGACGCAATCGAGCGGCTCGATCGCCGCGGCCACCCATGCCCCCACCGGGTTGTCGTTTCCGGCAGCGTGATCGGCGTAGTGGGCGTGGAGGCATTTCAGGCCCCGACCCGTCGTGCCTGCCACCCCGCCCCGGGGGCGTGGTCCGGTGTAGTCCACCGGAACCAACGAGTCGCGTTCGCTCTGGTAGCGACCCATCGCGGCTTCGTGTCGTGCGGCCAGTTCGGGATCGGCGGCGAGCAACGACTCGGCCTCCACAATGCCGCCGGTAGCCTCGATGCGGCTGATCCGGCGGACCGCGAGCGGGCAGCCGACCCAGTACATCGTCGGAAACGGCGTGCCGTCGTCGAGGATGGGCGGCACCGAGGAAACGACTGGTAGATCGAGATGGCATCGAGCCGAGACCTCGACTACGGACCTCGGTGGTCGGCCGATCTGCGCGGCGACGGCGTCGTAATCACGCCTCGCGTGGTCATCCATCGCCGTCGACGTCACCTCCCGTGACGAACAGCCACACCCGCTCCCACCACGAGCGTTCCGTCTCGACGACGTCTGGTTCTTCGGTTGCATCCTCGGTGGCGTCGCCCGGCGTCGGCTGCACGACGATGTAGGCCGTCTCCCCGGGACGGACGAGCCCGTACTGCTCGCGGGCGATCCGCTCGATCTCGGCGTCGGTGTCCAATGCGGCGAGGTCGGCGGCCAACTGCTCGTTCTGCTCGGTGAGCTGTTCGAGGTGCTGCTGGGTGGCCTCGATCTGACGGCGTTGCTGGATGAGCTGTCGGAACGGGAAGACCCCGGACACGGTGAACGCCAGCGCCACGAGCAAGACGATGGCGAGGACCGGCGCCACGCGTCCGCGTCGCCGCCGGGGTCGCGTGGCCGGGGCCTCGGTGAGGGTATCGGTCATCGCCACCTCGAAAACGGGGCCCAGCCGGCGTAACGCGCATCGTCACCGAGCGACTCCTCGATCCTGAGCAACTCGTTGTACTTGCCGGTGCGCTCGCCGCGAGCCGGGGCTCCCGTCTTGATCTGGCCGGCGTTCGTCGCCACTGCGAGGTGGGCGATGAACGAGTCCTCGGTTTCACCGGATCTGTGGCTGATCATGCGGCCGTACCGGTTCGCTTCGGCCTTGCTGATCGTGTGCATCGTCTCGGACAATGACCCAATCTGATTCACCTTGATGAGGATGGCGTTGGCGATCCCTTCACGGATGGCGCGATCGAGTAGATCCTCGTTGGTGACGAGCAGATCGTCACCGACGATCTGCACCCGATCTCCCAGGCGGTCGGTCATCAGCTTCCAGCCATCCCAGTCATCCTCGGCGAGTCCATCTTCGATCGAGATGATCGGGTAGTCGGAGGTCAAGGCACCGAGATGGTCGATCATCTCCGCCGAGGTGAGCTGCGCCCCCGATAGCTCGTACCTGCCTGCGACGTGGAACTCGCTAGCGGCCGCGTCCAACGCGATGGCGATGTCATCTCCCGTGGTGTAGCCGGCTGTCTCGATGGCTTCGATGATGAGATCGAGCGCCGCCCGGTCGTCGGGCAGATCGGGCGCAAAACCGCCTTCGTCGCCGACGTTGGTGGTGAGGCCGCGCCCCGCGCATACTTTCTTCAGGGCGTGATATGTCTCGACACCTGCCCGCAGCGCCTCCCGATAGGAAGGCAGCCCCCCGGGGACGAGCATGAACTCCTGGATGTCCACCGAATTCGCGGCGTGGGCTCCTCCGTTGAGAACGTTGAAACACGGCACCGGCAACACCCGGCCCGCAGTCCCACCGAGGTAGCGGAACAGCGGCAGGCCGACCTGGTCGGCGGCGGCCCGCGCCACCGCCATCGATACCGCCAGCACGGCGTTGGCCCCGAGCTTGGCCTTGTTGGGTGTGCCGTCGAGATCGAGCATCACCTGATCGATATGTTCCTGGTGGGTGGCATCGACGCCGAGCAGAGCCGGAGCGATCACGTCGCGCACGTTGGCGACGGCATCGAGGACGCCCTTGCCCAGGAAGCGGTCGCCGCCGTCGCGAAGTTCTACGGCTTCGAGAGCGCCGGTGGAAGCTCCCGAAGGGACGATCGCCCGGCCCCATGCCCCGTCGGCGAGGATCACATCGGCTTCGACGGTGGGATTGCCTCGCGAATCGAGCACCTCGCGCGCCAGGACCTCGGAGACGGTGGTGTTGCCCATGACGCCAGGAGCGTAGTGGGCGCCGGGCTGAAGACCTTGGCTTCAGCGAGGCCCCTCGAGTTCGAGCTTTGCCTCACTCCACAGGGCATCGAGGTCGTCGAGGCTCATCGAGCGCATGTCGAGGCCGCGCTCGGTGGCGATGCGCTCCATGGCTCGAAATCGGTCGCTGAACCGATCGTTCGATCGCGCCAGGGCGATCTCGGGATCGACACCGAGGTGCCGCGACAGATTGACCACGGCGAAGAGGACATCTCCGAGTTCGTCAAGCTGGGCCTCGACGTCCGGCGCTTCACGGAGCTCTCCGAGCTCTTCGCTGACCTTGGCAAAGACGGGATCGGCGTCTTCCCAGTCAAACCCGACGCTGGCGGCCCGCTTCTGGAGCTTGTCGGCTCTGGCAACCCCGGGCAGGGCAACGGGGACATCGTCCATGAGCGACTCGCGGCCCTTTTCCTCCTGCTTGATGGCCTCCCAATTGCAGAGAACGTCCTGGACATCGCCGACCTCCACATCGGAGAAGACGTGGGGGTGGCGGCGCACGAGCTTGCGGCGAATGCCCTCGGCAACGTCTTCGATATCGAAGGCGCCGGTCTCCTCTGCCAGCGTGGCATGGAACACGATCTGGAGCAGGAGGTCTCCCAGTTCCTCTTCGACCTCGGCATAGGCGCCGAAGTCGATGTCGCCGCGCGGGGCAGCGGCAGGGAGGCTGCCGATGGCGTCGACGGTCTCGTATGCCTCCTCGATGAGGTGGCCGGCAAGACTGTGGTGGGTCTGCTCCCGGTCCCACGGGCACTCGGCTCGCAGCGTGTGGTTGATGTCGACGAGGCCCATCAGCCCGACCGAGGCAGGCGGTACGTAAACCGAAAACCGTTTGCCGTGACCGGCGGCGAGGAGGTCCGACAAAGGCAGTCGGAGAACGGTTTCGTCGTCATCACCGAGACGGTCGAGGACCACGATCTCGTGGTGATCGGGGAGCACCTTCGTCAGCGTCACTACCAGGTCCGCAGCAACGAGTTGAGAGTCGATCTGCGTGATGAACATCGGGAGATGGAAGTGGAGGGGGCTCGGGAGATCGCGGGCGTCGACCACCTGCAGCCCGTCGCTGATCGGGTCGACACTCACCGCCACCAGTGCCGGGTCGAGAAACGACTCACCGGGAATCACCGAGACCGGTATCCCGGCGGCCTCGGCCAGTCTGCGGATGAGCGGTACGGCCCTCTCCCCCACCACCGCACTGCCCGGTGTTGCGTACGTGGTCGGGCCACTCGAGGCCGCTTCGATCACGCGATCGGCGATTCCCGCGTATATGGAGTCGAAGTCTGCCCCCGACTCGTACACGTCGTCGCAGGTCACGATCGGCCGCAGCGCCGCCAGCTCTGCGGCTGCAGGGTGATCGATGGTACGGACGACGACGGTGCGATCCTCGTCGGTGAGCAGACCCGCCACAGACGGTGGGATGCGATCGAAGCCGGAGGGTCCCAGGCCGACGATGGTGAGCCCGGGTTCGGTGGTCACGGAGGCGGGAGTATGGACCCGTTGTTCGCAGGGTCCCATGTGCCGATCTGGGAGACCACCACGATGTCGGCGTCCAGGATCACCAGGGCGAGCCATGCTGAGTACGCATCAGAGGCGGCTTCCACCGGAACGCCCGCGGGATCGGCAAGCAGCTCTTCGAGCGAGGTGGGGCCGGTCCGCTCGTCGACGAGGACGATGTGCCACCCGAACTGCGTCTCGAACGGCGCGCTGACCTCGCCGACCGGCGCCGTTGCCGTCGCCTCAGCGAACTCGGGGACGTAGGCCCCTGCCGGCGAGCACGGCAATTGCCCGCCCTGGGCTCCACTGCCGGTATCCAGACTCAACTCGCTCGCAACGGCGCCGAAGTCCTCGCCAGAATCGACGATGGTCTTGGCACCGATCGCCTCCTCCTCGGTACCGACGAGGATGTGCCGGGCGCACACCTCGATGAGGTTGTATCGATTCGTCTCCCAGTAGTCCTTGACAACGGCTTCGTCCCTCAGCAGTTGCTTCGAAACCTCGTCACGCACGATCAGTTGCGCGGCGACGACGCGCACCGTGGCCGCGTTGCGGTCGTCGGAACTCTCGACCTGTTCGAACACCGCGGCTTGCTGCTCCGTCGGGTTGGCAATCATCTCGTCGATCTGATCTTCGGTGGCGATCTCGATGCCCCAGTCCTCGGCGGCAGCCTGGATCTGGGCCTCGATGTGTATGAGTGGGGTGAGGTCGAAGCGGAAGTCCTCGCTGGCGATGTTCACGTCCTCGGTGAACGAGTCGCGCAAGGCAATCACCTGCGACGCGTCAATCGCTTCACCGTTCACCGTGGCGACGGTCGTAGAGGAATCACTGGAACACGCCGCGGCGACGAGAGCCATGCCGAGGAAGAGACCGGGGAGTCGGGTTCGCATCATGGACCAACCTGGGAATCGGGAGAAAGGGGGCCTTCGTCCGGCCACAGTGTACGAAGGAAGCCAATAAGCGACGCGACGAGGTCTCGCCGTGGGGCCGGGATGAAGAGAGCATCGCCACGGATGACCGCCTCCCGCGAGATTCTGCTCAACCGAACCTCCTGCGAGGCCTTGAGGGACACGGGCGACAAACGCACCTCTCTGCGCACCCCGACAACTTCCTCGACACCGACCCTGAGGGCTTCGACCCGCAACAGGGCAACGTCGATCAGGGCCGCGGCCTCCGGAGGCAATTCACCGAAACGGTCCTTCCACTCCGCCTCCACGTCCGCAACGGCGGCCACCGTCGCCGCCGCCGCCAGCCGACGGTAGGCCTCGAGCCGCGCATCTCCCACCGGGACGTAGTGGTCGGGCAGAAGTGCATCGACGGCCAGGTCGATGCGGACGTCGGGTGGCGTCTCCGCGGGTACCTCGCCCTTCAGCTTGTCGACGGCTTCGGCGACGAGTTTCGTGTAGAGATCGAAACCCACTGCGGCGATGTGACCGGACTGCGTCTCAGAGAGAATGCTTCCCGCCCCCCGGATCTCGAGGTCTCGCATGGCGAGCTGGAAGCCGGAGCCGAGGTCGGAGAACTCCCCGATTGCCTCGAGGCGCCGGTACGCGTCCTCGCCGAGACGCTCGTGTGGCGGGTGGAACAGATAGGCATAGGCGCGTTGGCTGGAGCGGCCCACCCGACCCCGAAGCTGATACAGCTGGGCAAGCCCGAGCCGGTCTGCTCGCTCGACGATGAGCGTGTTGACCTGGGGAAGGTCGAGTCCAGACTCGATGATGGTGGTTGCCACGAGAACGTCGTACTCCCGGTTCCAGAAGTCGTACATCACCTGTTCGAGCTGGCCTTCGCTCATCTGGCCGTGAGCTACCGCATAGCGGGCGTCCGGCACCAGCTCGCGCAGCCTGGCGACGGCGTGGTCGATCGACTGCACGCGGTTGTGCACATAGAACACCTGGCCCTCACGCAGCATCTCGCGGCGGATTGCCGCCGAGACCGCCTGCTCGTCATGGGGACCCACGTACGTCAGGATCGGATGACGGTCCTCAGGCGCCGTCCTGATGTGGCTGACCTCACGGATGCCGGTGAGGCTCATCTCGAGCGTGCGCGGGATGGGGGTGGCAGTCAGCGTCAACACGTCGACAGATGACCGCAGCGCCTTGATCTTGTCCTTGGCCGACACACCGAACCGTTGCTCCTCGTCGATCACCAGCAACCCGAGATCGGCGAACGTGACGTCGTCGGAAAGGAGGCGGTGGGTGCCGATGACGATGTCGACCGTGCCGGCCCGAAGCTCCGCGATCACCTCTCGCTGCTGTTTGGCGGTCAGGAAGCGGCTCAGCATCTCCACCCGCATCGGGTAGGCGGCCAGGCGCTCCTCGAAGGTCGCATGGTGTTGCTGGGCCAACAGCGTGGTCGGCACCAGGATTGCGGTCTGCTTGCCCGCCTGCACGGCCTTGAACATCGCCCGGATCGCCACTTCGGTCTTGCCGAACCCAACATCGCCGAAGACGAGGCGGTCCATCGGCATGTCCGCCTCCATGTCGGCCTTGACGTCGGCGATCGCCGTGAGCTGATCCGGGGTTTCTTCGTAGGGAAAAGAACTCTCGAACTCGCTCTGCCACGGGCTGTCGAGAGCAAAGGCGTGGCCGGGTGTCGCCGCTCGCCTCCGGTGAAGCGCTACCACTTCTTCGGCGACCACTGCGACGGCCTTCCGCACCCTGTTTCGTGTCTCGGCCCAGTCCGAGCCGCCCATCCGGGAGAGGCGGGGCGTCTCCCCACCCGTATAGCGCTGAATGGCAGCCAGCTGATCGGTCGGCACATACAGCCGGTCTTCGCCGGCATAGGCGACCAGCAGGTAGTCGCGCTCGACCCCGGCCATCGACCTGTGCACGAGTCCTTCAAAGCGGCCGATACCGTGGTGATGGTGGACGACGTAGTCGCCCGGTCTCAGATCGCGATAGACGTCGCGGGTCGTGTCGACGGCGCGAGCACGCGACGTGCGGTGGGCTCGGCGCCTGCCTGCGACCTCCGACTCCCCGACGACGGCGACGTTGCCGGCCGGGAACACGAAACCCTGGTGGATCCCCGTCGGCACCACGGCAGTCGCCACCTCTTCCAGCGATGAGACGACCGAGAGACCGGCCCCGGCATCGGCGAGCAACCTCGACACCCGCTGCGCGGCGGCCTCTCCGTCCATTGCCACGATGACGTGCGTCTCCCGCGAC
>Ga0255055_10000056_pt1 | contig 79382 bp, 78 predicted proteins | sample JV7_2_27_MG_FD_188633 | JGI IMG/M metagenome (GOLD analysis project Ga0255055, IMG submission 188633) | Seawater microbial communities from Jervis Inlet, British Columbia, Canada - JV7_2_27 | ecosystem: Environmental > Aquatic > Marine > Inlet | place: Canada: British Columbia | collected... | reverse complement strand
GCGCGGCAACGCAGACCGATGCGCCGGGAGCCTCTGGGACACCGCGCTGATCGCGGTGATCGTCGGAATCTTCGTCGGCCGGTTGGTCGAGATGATGATCAATGGGGTGATGCCGTGGCTGCACCCGGGCGACATCGTGCTGGTACGCGCCGGCATCTCGACCATGGGGGCCACGCTCGCCGCAGTCGGCACCTTCTTCTGGGTGTCGCGACGCGAGCCGGTTGCCATGGCAGACGGGATCTCGGCGGCCGCCCTAGCCACCCTCTCCGGATGGCACGGCGGGTGCGCCGTCCGCGGCGCCTGCCTCGGCACCGTCTCCGACCTCCCCTGGGCGATCGCTCAAGAGGGCTCGGCCGTGACCCGTCATCCGGTGGAGATCTACGCCGCGATGCTGTTTGCGGCCGCCGCGGTCGGCCTTGCCCTGTGGAAGGCCTATGGGCGACCACCGGCCGGCGTCCCTGCGTCGTTGGCGTTGCTCGCGGCGGCTGGGATTCGGCTGATCACCGAACCGATCCGGCCCTCCCTCGGTGGCGGCCCGGTGTGGTTCTACGTGCTCGGCATCGTCGTCGGAGCGGTCTCGGCGGTCTTCTTCTGGCTCAGATCTCGAAACCCGAGCCCCGAGCCTCAGACTCCGTAGGAGACCAGGAGGTCGAGCGCCTCTCGTATGTCCGGCTCGGGGAGTGCACCGAACCACCCGTCGACCACGACGTCGTTCCCGGTGATCAGCACCGACGCCGGTTGCCCCGGGATTCCGTAGAGCTGCCAGATGGAGTCGTCGTAGCCCCAGTCGAGGAGCGAGAACAACGAATCGGCCACGGCTGCAGACTTGTCGAGATTGGACCGGCCGGCCACAGCGATGAAGCGGATCTCATCGGGGTAGTTGGCGGCGACGCTGTTGATGACGGGTAACTCCCGTTTGCAGATGCTTCACCACTCTGCCCAGAACACCAGGTATACGGGTTTCTGCTCGGCACTGAGGCTGAACTCGGTGCCGTCGGCGAGTACGAGCGTGAAATCGGGTGCCGCCGGCCCATCGACGGCGATCGTTGTAGCCGTCGTCGACGTGGTCGGCGGATCGGGGGCAACAGCGTCATCGACACCGGCAACCGTGGTAGCCGGTGCGGTTGTCGTCACGGTGGTTGCCGGCGTCGAGGTCGTGCCTGGCACGCTTTGCGTAACGGCGGCGCCGCTGCTGCAGGCAGCGGCGATCACCCCGGAGACGGCGAGGATGATCAGCAGCTTCTGCATCGTGGGCAAGGTACATCCTTCGTCCGGATATGAGCGGTTCTGTAGCCCGAGTTCACCGATTGTTCAACAGTCTGCTCAACGGGTCGGCTCAGGCGTCGGACAACTCTCGACTCAGCGCCACCGCTCGATCCAGCACCGCGGCTGCATCACCTGAGTCGACGGCTTGTTCGGCGAGAGCCATGGCCTCCGTGAAGCCGTCGGCGAGCCCGGCAGCGACGATGGCCGGGGCGGCGTTGACGAGAGCGACGTCACGCTTCGGGCCCTTGACTCCCTCGAGGATCCCTCGGGTGATCGATACGTTCACGTCGACGTCGCCTCCCTGCAGGTCTTCGAGGGTGGCTCTCTCGACGCCGAAGTCTTCGGGGGTGAACTCCGCATGCGTCACCTCGCCGTCCTTCAGCCGGTAGATGAACGACGGACCCGTCGTCGTGAGCTCGTCGAGACCGTCCTCGCCGTGGAAGACGAAGGCAACTCCGGCCCCCCGGTTCTTCAAGACCTCGATCATCAACCCCGCCATACGGTGGTCCGAAGTGCCGACCGAGAGCCGGTCGGCACGGGCGGGGTTGCACAACGGCCCGAGGAAATTGAAGACCGTGCGGACGCCGAGTTCTTTGCGTACGGGTGCGGCAAACCGCATCGCAGGGTGGTAGCGAGGAGCGAACATGAAACCGAACCCCACCTCGGTGATCATCCGGGCGGTGGCCTCCGGCGCCAGATCGAGATTCAGACCCAACGCCTCGACCAGATCGGCAGATCCCGTCTGCGATGATGCGGCCCGGTTGCCGTGCTTGGCCACCTTGGCCCCCGCACCCGCTGCGATGAACCCCGCCGTCGTCGAGATGTTGAAGGTCCCGGAGCGATCGCCGCCGGTGCCGACGGTGTCCACAACAGGCTCGTCCACCTCGATCGTGACCGCAGCGTCGTACATGGCGTCGACGAGGCCGCTCATCTCGTCCGGCGTCTCCCCCTTGGCGCGCAGCGAGACGATGAACGCCGCGATCTGTGACTCGGTGGCGTTGCCGGACATGATCTGGCCCATCGCGGCGTGCGTTTCCTCGCGGGTGAGGTCACGCCCGTCCATCAGCGGGTCGAGAACGTCCGGCCATGTGAAGGTCATCGGCGACGGACACTAGCCCCAAACCGTTCTTGGACCGTTTTGGCGTAACTGGACACGAATATTCGTGTCCAGTTACGCCAAAACGGAGAAATGGACTCAGGCGAGTTCGCGGAGGAGACGCTTGCGTTGCTGCTCGGTGGTGGCGCCCCAGACGCCGAACCGTTCGCGGGTATCGAGGGCGAACGCGAGACAGTCATCGACCACGGGACAGGTCTCGCAGACACCGAGTGCCTGTCGCTCCATCGCTTTGGTCGCAGGAAAGAAGAGGTCGGAGTCGGCGTCGCGGCATGCCGCGAACACAGCCCAGGGCCGCTCGGCGAGCACAGGGGCGTCGAGGAACCCGAGGTCGTACTCGAGCGCATCTTCCATGGTCGTCATTTGGAAAACCTTTCCACAAGGTGTCAGAGCTTTTCAATAAGACGACGGAGGGGGCGGATTTGGTTCCCGGCGGCCCCGGAGAGCCGCGAATCCTCCCGCTACCATGCGATGTGGCATAGCAGCAGGGTCCAACCGAGGAGGCGTCCATCCTCTACTTTGCCTATACCGCGCGCATCGCGCCTCGAGAGCTCCTCGACGTCGCCCCGGGCGCTGCGTTCGCGTTCATCGGCCATCTCCCGGATTGGGGTCTCCGCTTCTCCATCAACGGGAGCGAGCGCGCCACCGCGTCGTGGGATGGAGCGCTCCCCAATGCGTACCCGGAGGAAGGCAGCACGGTGTGGGGCGCGGTGTTCCATGTCCCCAATGACCAGACGGACGCCATCCACGCAGTCGAGCGCGGCGAGGGTCGGACTGCCGTCGATGTCGAAGCGATCGACCGCCTCGGCAAGCGGCACCCCGTCGTGACGCACGTATCCGACGGCGAATCCGCCAACGGGGCCGAACCGTCCGTGGACTATGTACGGCTGATGCTGGCCGGATCGAGGCATTGGGCGCTCCCGGCAGGTTGGATCGTGGGACTCCAGGAGCATCTCGGGGAATTGCGGTGACCTGCGGGGCCTCGACCTGACCTCGATCAACTGGGCCGCAATCGCGTTGGGGGCGATGGCCGGTCTCGGTATCGGCCTGGCTCTCTTCCTGCTGCTCGCGATCGTTGGACTCGCCGCGGCCGTCGTCCTCATCTTCCTCCAGTTCGCCACCCTCGTGTTCGCCGGCTACGTCGCCGGCCGCTTCTCCCCGGGGACGGCCGCCCTCAACGGTGGACTCGCGGCGTTGACGGCTTTCCTGGTGGTTGGTGCGCTCGCGGTCGCCTCAGCGGCATCGCCGAGCCCGTTGGAACTGGTGATCTTCGGCCTCATCGCTGCCGTCCTCGGCTCGGCCGGCGGCGTCCTGGCCGAGTGGCGCCGCCACCCCTGACTGTTTTGTCTGTTTTGGCGTAACTGGACACGAATATTCGTGTCCAGTTACGCCAAAACAGATCTTCCTCCCAATGAGACCGGGACTAATGGCCCTATTTGAGGCTGCATACTGCGGCATAGACTGCATGGGATGCAGGAGAGGCAACAGTGACGGTGCAGGAGCAGCAGTACCTCACCGCAGCGGACGTGACGGCGTTGCTGCGAATCGACAAATCCACCGTGTACCGGATGGCCGAGGACGGCCGCCTCCCCGGTTTCAAGGTCGGCCGCCAATGGCGGTTCCGCGCTGAGGACGTCGCTACGGCTCTCGGCGTCGACGTAACGGCACCGGCGCGCGCGACAACGCCCATCGATCTCCACAAGGCCGAGGGCCTAGCCGGATTGTTCGCCGACCTCTTCGATGTGATGGTGGTGGTCACCGATCTCGAGGGACGTCCCCTCACCCAGGTGATCAACCGCAGCCCCTATTTCGACGTCCTCAGCCGGAACCCGGCCGTGGTCGAGACGTGCGCCCTCGAGTGGCGCGGCTATGCCCACGATCCCAAGTTCGCCCCCCACTTCAAGGAGAGCCACCTCGGCTTCCTGTGTGCGAGAGGGTTCGTGCGCAGCGGTTTCGAGCTGGTGGCCATGGTCATCGCCGGAGGAGTCGCACCACAGATGTGGCCCGACCCGGACCGGATCAGCGAGATCGCCATCACACACGACCTGAGCGCCGAAGATCTGCTGGCGACGGCGCCGACCCTTCCCTCGTTGGACGACGTCGAGACAGATGCGATGTTATCCGCCCTCAACGTCCTCGCCCGACACCTCTCACCAGACACCAACAACGCAAGGAGCGAATCGTGAAGAACCTCGTCGTGCTCGGCGCCGGCACGGCCGGCACGATGGTGGTCAACAAGCTCCGTCCCCGGCTCGCCGCGGACGAGTGGAAGATCATCATCGTCGACCAACAGCCTGAGCACCACTATCAGCCCGGTTACTTGTTCATTCCCTTCGGCACGTACCGTCCCGAAGACGTCGTGAAGCCGAAGCGGGATTTCATCCCTGCCGGCGTCGAATACATCGACGCCACCATCGACCGCGTCGACACCGAGGCAGAAGAGGTCCTTCTCGAGGACGGGACGAAGCTCCCCTACGACCAGCTCGTCGTCGCCACCGGCGCCCACCCCCGTCTCGACGAGACACCCGGACTCGATGGTCCCGAGTACGGCAAGACGGTCCACGACTTCTACACGCTCGAAGGAGCAACGGCTCTGGCAAGTGCCCTCGAGTCATTCGAGGGCGGCAAGCTCGTCGTCAACCTGATCGACCTGCCCATCAAGTGCCCGGTTGCCCCGCTCGAGTTCACCTTCCTCGCCGAGTCCTGGTTCCGGGACCGCGGCATGCGGGACCTGGTGGAGATCACCTATGTCACCTCTCTCGACGGGGCCTTCACCAAGCCGGTCGCATCGAAGCACCTGGGGGGCATGCTCGAGGAGCGCAAGATCGCCGTGGAGACCGACTTCTACGTCGAGCAGGTCGACACCGAAGCGAAGAAGCTCATCTCCTACGACGAGCGTGAGGTGCCCTACGACCTCCTCGTCGCGGTCCCCCTCAACATGGGCGCCGAGTTCGTGTCACGATCGGGCCTCGGGGACGAGTTGAACTTCGTCAAGGTCGATCCACACACGTTCCTGGCCAAGGGTTTCGACAACATCTTCGCTCTCGGGGATGCTGCCAACCTGCCGACATCCAAAGCGGGATCGGTCGCTCACTTCGCGGTCGACGTCTTCACGCAGAACTTCCTGCGCCACATCGTCGGCATGCCCATGCTCGAGGAGTTCGACGGCCACGCCAACTGCTTCATCGAGTCCGGCGACGGCAAGGCGATGCTCATCGACTTCAACTACGAAACCGAGCCGCTGCCCGGCAAGTACCCCCTCCCCGGCATCGGTCCGTTCACGTTGCTCGATGAAACCGAGATCAACCACTGGGGCAAGCTGATGTTCAAGTGGACCTACTGGAACGTCCTCCTCCCCGGCATAGAGATGCCGCTGGCAGCGAACATGTCGCTGCTCGGCAAATACCAGGAGGAGGCGTGATGACCACGACCCTCAGCGCAAACGAGACATTCGAGGCCAAGATCGACGCCCTCACCGAACAGGTGGCGTTCCTCGCCGAGGAGACGAGGCTGGAGCGCAAGCGGCGGGAGCGGCTCGAGGAGCTCATCGACGACACGATGCCCATCGCCCGCGTCGCCATGACACAGCTCGCCGAGCAGCTCGAAACGCTGGAGAGCAAGGGCTACCTCGACTTCGCCAAGGCGAGCCTCGGAGTGGTCGATGCGGTGGTGACGAACTTCACCGAGGAGGACGTCGAGCAACTGGGCGACAACGTCGTGCTCATCCTCAACGTCGTGAAGGAGATGACGCAGCCCGAGATCATGGCCGTCCTCTACCGAATGATCGAGGCCGTCGAGCACCAGCGACTCGTCATCGAGAGCGAGCCCGACGACCCGCCGAGCCTGTGGCAACTCGCGAAGCAGGCCCGCGACCCCGAGGTGCGGCGCGGGATGAGCCGGGCACTCAACACACTGCGGGCGGTCTCTGAGGTCGATACCGGACCGCCTCGCAGGTTCGCGCCCGACACGCAAGATCAGAACGAGAAACCGAGTACCCAAGGAGGTAACTGACATGGCCGTGACAGAGATCGCCGGCAAGGAAGTTCACGTCGACAACGAGGGCTTCATGACCGAGTACGACGAGTGGGACGAGGAGCTGGCCACGCAACTCGCCGCCAACATCGGTATCGACACGCTGACCGAGGACCACTGGCGCACGATCAAGTTCCTGCGCGAGGACTTCGTCGAGGAGGGCGAGACCGCAACGTTGCGTCGGGTCAGCATGGTCGGCGGGATCCCGACGAAACAGCTCTTCCAGCTGTTCCCGAAGAAGCCGGCAAAGAAGATGGCCTACGTCTCCGGCCTACCGAAGCCGGCAGGCTGCATCTGAGAGGAGCGACAATGACGACTACTGAAGAGACCACAACGATCGTTCCCGATTTCGGCGACGATGCTGAGCCCAGAAAGATCGCCTTCATTTGCTCCAAGGGCAACCTCGACATGGCCTATCCGGCGCTGATCATGGCAAACGGGGCCGTCTCCGAGGGGATCGAAACCCACATCTTCTTCACGTTCTGGGGCATGGACATGCTCAACAAGGCGACCATGGACAACCTCCAGTTCACGATGCTGGGCAACACGGCGATGCACATGCCGAACTCGGAAAAGCACATCCCGCAGGGCCTCGGGGGCCTGCCCGGGATGACCGCCTATGCAACGAAGATGCTGAAGAAACAAATCGGGGACCAGGGCGTTCCCGAGGTACCGGAGTTCTTGAAGATGCTCCACGACATGGGCGTCCAACTGTGGGCATGCAAGATGTCCGTGGACATGATGGGCCTCGAGGAAGACGACATGATCCCTGAGGTCGAGGACATCATCAACGTCAACGAATTCATGGATCTCTCCGAAGGCGCCCAGGTGATCTTCGTCTGAACACAGTCCGCCCGGACGTGCGGGGCCGCAAGGCTCCGCACGTCTGCTTTCTCAACACCACGAGGAGGAGAAGCCATCGTGGCATACACCTTTGGACGAAACATCGAGGCTCCGTTTGACGACGTCCTCGCCGACGTCACCACGGCGCTCGGCGACGAGGGCTTCGGGATCCTGTCGACGATCGACGTCCAGGCAACGCTCAAGGCCAAGATCGACATCGAGATCCCCCGCTACCTGATCCTCGGCGCCTGCAATCCACCGCTCGCCCACAAGGCGATCACCGCAGAACCGGACATCGGAGCTCTCCTCCCCTGCAACGTCGTGCTGCGTGAGCAGGACGATGGCGTCGCGGTGCGGTTCATGGACCCGGAGGCGGTGCTCACCCTCGTCGACGAGCCGGCCGTCGCCGAGATCGCCGCCGACGTGCGCACCCGATTGCAGCGGGTCGCAGCGGCTCTCTGATCACGGAACACTGCCCGGCCCGGTAGCGTTCATGAGGCGAGTTCGGGAGACGGCCGCGGTCCTTCGGGATCGAGGAAAGTCCGGACTCCACAGGGCACGGTGCTGGCTAACGGCCAGGCGGGGCGACCCGATGGACAGTGCAACAGAGAACAGACCGCCGATGGCCCGGCAACGGGCACAGGCAAGGGTGAAACGGTGGTGTAAGAGACCACCAGCGTCCCGGGTGACCGGGGCGGCTCGGTAAACCCCACCGGGAGCAAGGTCGAGCAGGGACAGGGTGGCCCGCCCGTTACGTCCCGGGTAGACCGCATAGATAGATGGCCGTCCACGACAGAATCCGGCTTACACCCGGACTCGCAAGACCACGTCGGGGCCCTCCGGGGCCCCGACTTCGTGCCGAGACATGATCGATCTATGGTGGCTCGATCATGAATGATCGACCAATCTTCGAGACCATCAACGTATCCATCGATGGGGCGGTAGCCCGCCTGGTGCTGGCGCGGCCCGAACGACTCAACGCGTTGAGTCTGCGACTCATGGGCGAGATCATCGTCGCCACCGACTGGCTCGATCGGCAGCCCGGGACCCGGGTCGTGATCGTGTCCGGCGCCGGCCGCTCCTTCAGCGCCGGATTCGATCTCGCCGACTTCGACAACGTCGCTGCGACCGATGTCGATTGGGCCGACCGGGACGCCAACGCGCAGCTCGGACGTCGAACGGCCGACGCCATAGAGTCGATGCGCCCCGTGGCGATTGCGGCCATGCATGGACACGTCATCGGAGGGGGGCTCGTCCTTGCCGCGGCATGCGACCTGCGCGTTGCCGCCGACGATACCCGGTTCTCCATTCCGGAGCTCGATCTCGCCATCCCGCTTTCGTGGGGAGGCATCCCGCGCCTTGTTCGCGAACTCGGACCGGCCCTCACCAAGGAGCTCGTCATGACCTGCCGTCCGTTCACGGCGGCGGAGGCGCACGCCAGGGGATTCCTCAATCGGGTGGTGCCGAAGGACCGGGTACAAGAGGAGGCACTGGAGCTGGCCCAGGAGGTCGTGTCGCGCCCTGAGGTCCCGGTCACGATCACGAAGCGCCATGTCAACGCCGTCGCCCGCCACATGAGCGGTGCCCAGTTCGACTTCGCCGACGCCGGCTCCCTGTTGGCGGCCATCACCGATCCCGAGGCGGCCGCCCACCGCCGACGCTACATCGACGGTGGGAACCGCGAGACCTGACCCTCCTCCCCGGCCACCGGTAGCGGCGCCTCAGCGCCGCGCCCATGATGGCCGGGACGTTCGGTCCACCGCCCCCACCCCCCTGAGGGGGAGCAGAAGCATCAGGGACGGCCAGCCAGGATCCAGTCGGCAACCTCGGAACCGATCTCAGCCTCGAACTCGCCACAGGGACCCGTCCATTCGTACCCGTAGATCACCCACGCCGGCGCGGTGCTGACACCCTCAGCACACACCTCGGCAAACCGATCCGGGTAGTTCGCCTTGGCGTAGGTCGCGAAGTCGTTCATCGCGAACCGAGAGCCCGGATTGAGCAACACGATCTTTCCCTCGGCGTCCACGTCGGCGCCGAACGGAGCCATCGTGAGGCCCTGGGCACTCAAGATCGGGGTGCTGAAGGTGCCTCGGCACCTCACGTGCTGAGTGCCATCACCCGGCGCCTCCACTATGCATGATTCCAACGTCACCCTTTCCGATGAGGCGGCGAGGAAGTGCATCGCCGAAGCGATGGCCACGTCGTCGGCCACATACGACTCCGACAGCAGCGCCACCGCCGCTTCGCCGTCACCGTCCGTGATGGCTTGGGCCCACGACTCGACGACAAACTGCGCGCCCTGTGGGGTGGCGTAGTCCACGGTCTCTTCGCCCAGGCTGCCGGCGAGGAGGATTGCGGCCACCGCGGCAAGGACGACGGCAAAGGCTGCCACCGCGATCAGCCACGGCCTCTTCTGCTTGCTGTGTTGCGTTGTCTTCTCCAACGATTCGGTCTGCATGAGACCGCTCCTCTCCTGAACGCGGAGATGGAGCGCCTCATAGCCGGGGCGGTCGAGCAGGCCGTCCGGGTTGGGAACCGGATTGGCGCGACGGACCCTGTCCAGCGTGGCGCTCACGAGCCACCTCCTTCCGGAGCAGAGTGGGGGGTGGGTACCGCATTCACGTGCTCACCGAGACGCCGTTCGAGGCGCTTCAGGGCACGCTGGTAGCGCTTCTTGGCAGCCTCCTGGCTGCATTCGAGCGCCACCGCGACCTGTTGTCGGGTGAGGTCTTCCCAGGCAACGAGCATGATGACCTCGCGGTCTATTCGGGAAAGAGAGGCAAGGGCTTCGCGCACCTCGCGGTCCTCTTCGTTCCTCACGACCTGGGACTCGGGACCCGGATCATGGCGCATCGCCAGTCCGGAGACCTTCGTGACGAGCCTGGTGAATCGTGCGGTAGCCCTGCGGTGGTTGGCGAGCACCTTGGCGGCGACACCGTAGAGCCAGGGAAGGGCCTCTTCCCCGTCTGGCAGATCATCGATGCGCCGCCAGGCGACGGTGAACACCTGGGAGGTCAGGTCGTGGGCGTGTGAGGTCTCGGTACGACGTGCGCAATAGGCCAACACGGCCTGTGCGTGCCGATCGAAGATCTGCTCGAACCGCTGCTGAGCTGTCTCCACGCCTCACTCCCTTCTCCAACCCTATGTCCTCGAGACGCCTCGCGGGGACAATGTCCCGCACGGTGAGCGTCCGGACACATCGGAAGTGAGTGGGCAAAGAGCCCGCTCAGCAGAACGGGGGGTTCCGCCCGGGGTGTCGATGACACCTCGGGTGGGCCGCGTTCAGGGTTGGAGGACTCCGAGCACCTCGTCGACGTCGTAGTCGATCGTCGTCGCCTGGTTGAGGGTGCCAAGTTCGATCCATCCCGATCCCAGCGACCATTCGCCGGTCCAGGTGAACGTCGTCGTGATCGGATACGCAGCGAGGAACGGATGGCAGCGCTCGGCTTCGATGGGATCGGTGCGCTCCGCCGTCGTGCAGGTCTTGGCCCCGTACTCGTGCGTGACCGATCCCTCCGGGAAGCGTCGGGCGTCCCGGGGCTCGTGGCGTGTGGTCACCGCGTCACCCCAGTCCACCGTCACCAGCGTCACCGCCGCCCGCACCTCGAGGGTGCGGCCATCGGGAAGGACCTCGGTATGGGTGATGACATCCGGTTCGGTGGCGGCCAGGTAGGTGGGGAGCGCCACGACGCCGTTGTCGGCAGGCTGCAGCTGCGGGAGCGGCGGCGTCAGGGGGAACGACCGGAACACCTCCCATGCCCGGCCCGCGGCGTCGACGGCCGCCGGGGCCACCGGGCACCTGGGGAGTGTTGCCGTGATGGCGAGCACGTCGCCGTCGTTGCCGGGATCCCACAGATCCAGGCCCCCTGGGACGGCGCTGCCATACCAGCAGTCCCCCACCACCGGATCGGTGCGGGTGTAGAGGTAGCGCAGCGGTGGCGGTGCCTCGGGATCGGCGCCCGCTGTGGTATCGGCGGGGATGTCACCGGAGGCGGTGCAGATGAGCCTGTTCTCTACCGGATCGAACGAACACTCGTCGGCGCGAGCATCGTTTGATGCGAAGAGCAGCACAATCAGGAGCCCAACGGATGCGAACCTTCGCATGCCCACCCCTCTCCGACGTAGGAGAAACCCCAGTCGCTGGCGTCGGTTCGCTCCATCACGGCGATGAGTTCGGGCCCCTCAAGCGCAAGGTCCACCCTGTACAACACGCGACGCGCTGCGATGCAACCCTCTGTGTCCTCAAGAACGACAAGCACTTCGACGGACACGCCAGGAGGCACATCGAAACTCGACAGTTCGAAACTCTCAAGGTCGCGCTCCAGATACGCCTCGTTGGCAAAGAGGGCGGAGAAGGCCTCCCGGTCACCGCGGTAGAGCGCATCGAGCCGGCGCTGCTCGAGATCCTGGAAGATGGCCTCGATCTCGGCTACCCGATCGACGGTCGTGATCGGAGCTGCGGGCACGGTGGTCGACGGCGGCGCGACCGTAGTCGTCGTGGTGGAAGTGGCCGCGGTGGTCGGGGCGGTCGGTGGCGCGGTCGCCGGGACCGATGTCGACGTGCATCCGACGGCGACCATCCCAAAGATGACCGGCCCGAGGATGACCAGGAGGCCGTTCGCTCTCACACCACCAACCCTACGAACGCTCCACCCCCACCTGAAGAGGTCTGCCGAGGATTTCTTTCCCGCTCAGCCGGCGAAGACGTGCGTCGTCCACACGGTGCCGTTGGCGGTGACCCAGACACCGATGCCGGCGTGGGTGAAGCTCGGGTTCACCATGTTGTTGTAGTGGCCCGAGCTGTTGACCAGCGAGTTGAACGCCGCCTGCACTGTCTGGTTGATGGCGATGTTCTCCCCGACCGTCGTCCACGGGTTGAGCAGACTCCCGATGTTGGAGTGCTTGAAATCGTCGTTCTCCACCATGTACTGGGTCCAGTTGCGGGCGTAGCCGCGCAAGGATCCATCCATCGAGAGTGCCGGCGTCCCCACCGAAGACCGCAGGTTGTTGATGAGCGACAGGAACTGGGATTCGAACGATCCGTTGAAACCACCGTCGGCGGACGTCTGGGTCGTCGTGGTGGCGGCCGTCGTCGTCGGCGCCTGAGTTGTGGTGGCGGCAGTGGTGGTCGGCGCCTGCGTGGTTGTCGGGGCCTGCGTCGTGGTGGCTGCCGAGGTCGTCGTTGCCACAGTCGTGGTGGTCGTCGCCACCGTCGTGGTGGTCGCCACGGTGGTCGTCGTCGGCGCCTGCGTGGTAGAGGCCTGCGTGGTCGACGGCGCCTGGGTGGTCACCGCCACGGTCGTCTCGGCCGCAGCTTCCTCAACAGCGCCGGCCTCGCTCTGGTCGTAGGCGTAGACGGCCGCCGCCATCAACACGGCAACGGCGACAAGACCGACAAGGGCCACCAGCTGGCGATCTGTGAACATCGAACCCCCGGATCGACCCAAGACCATCGGCCGCTCCGGCATCCGGTTGAAGGGAAATCAGCGCAACGCTTGCCCGTAGCCTTCTCCAATGCCCGGGAGCTCCTCATATCGCACCGGCGTTTGGCTCGGCATCACGGCGTACACGGTGTGGGGACTGAGCCCGATCTTCTGGAACCTCGTCGAAGAGGTCCCTCCGATCGAGGTGCTGGCACATCGCGTCCTGTGGGCCATCCCGATCCTGCTCGTCGTGGTAGCAATCCGCCAGCGATGGACGGCACTGCGCGCCGCCTACCGCAACCCGCGAACCGTGGCGATTGCCATCCTCGGCGGTGCGGTCCTCATGGTGAACTGGGGTGTGTTCCTGTGGGCGGTCACCTCCGGGCACATCGTCGAGATCAGCCTCGGCTACTTCATCAACCCTCTGGTATCGGTTGCGCTCGGCGTGCTCGTGCTGCGAGAACGGCTTCGTCCCGGCCAGTGGCTCGCCGTCGCCATTGCGGGTGCCGGCGTCCTCTCGATGGCGATCATGCTCGGTGTGCCGCCGTGGATCTCACTGACGCTGGCGCTCACCTTCGGGTTCTATGGGCTCCTCAAGAAGCAACCCGCCGCGGCGAGGGCGCTCGAAGGGCTGCTCGGCGAGGTGGCGACGATGGCGATCCCCGTCTTGATCCTGCTGGGGATCCTCGCAAGCCGAGGCGAGAGCTCCTTCAACGACTCCCCAACAGTCGCGGCATTCCTCATCGGCGCGGGGATCATGACCGTCGGGCCCTTGCTGCTCTTCGGGGCAGCCGCCCAACGCATCCCGTTGACGATGGTGGGGCTGCTGCAGTATCTGGCGCCGACGCTCCAGCTGATCGTCGCGTTGACGATCTACAACGAAACACTGTCGGGCCCCGATGTGGTCGGATTCGTCATGGTCTGGATCGCGCTCGCCGTCTACACCACCGACAACATCCGCCACGCCAGGCAGGTGCGTGCGCTGTCGGAAGCGACGCAGTAGCTCAATAGACTCCGAGCAGGAGAAAGGACCACGCCATGGCCGTCACATCGACGATGCTTCCACTCGACACTCAGGCGCCCGACTTCACCCTCCCCGACACGGTGACCGGCTCCGACGTCTCACTCGGCGATCTCGCCGACAGCAAGGCTCTGCTCGTCATGTTCATCGCCAACCACTGCCCGTACGTCAAGCACATTCGCCACGGCCTCGCCGAGCTGGCCCGTGACTACGAGACCGCCGACATCGGCATCGTGGCCATCTCCTCCAACGACGTTGCCGCGTATCCCGACGACACGCCGGAGAAGATGAGCGCCGAGGTCCAGGGGTTCGACTATCGATTCCCGTACCTGTACGACGAGGACCAGTCGGTGGCGACCGCGTATACGGCGATGTGCACACCGGACTTCTTCCTCTTCGGCCCCGACCGCTCCCTCGTCTACCGAGGTCGCTTCGACGACACCCGACCCAACACGATCGGTGAGGTGACGGGTGTCGATCTGCGTGCCGCAATCGATGCCGTGCTCAACGATGAGCCGGTGAGCGGCGAGCAGTATCCGTCGATGGGATGTTCGATCAAGTGGAAGGAAGGCAACGTCCCCGCCTACTTCTCCCCTTGAGGAGCCGCAGATCACGGAACCGTCGCGGCCCGCGCTCCTTGAAGAAGTGAGGCGAAAGAGTGGGGCCCCGGGGCGTCCAAACCCGGGGCCCCTTTCTCGCCGTCGAGCCGGAGCGACTCGATCGGGGATGGCCTATCCGGCCATGGCCGATTTTCGCAGGATGAGGAATCCCGCTCCGGATCCGACGAGAGCCAAGCCGGTCACGATCGCCAACGCCGCCATCCCATAGGCCAGAATCCCGAGGTTCAGCGCATTCGTCAGCGTCGTGGCAGCCAGCCAGATGTTCCGTTCCTGGTTCGGCACCAGCACCGCCTCTCCCGCCGCGTCGAGCACAGGCACGCCGTCCTCACCGATCAGCGGGACCTGGCGCGGCAACTCCGCGTAGTAGAGCCCATGGGTGCCTTCCAAGGTGTACTCGACGATGATGTCGCGTTGCGAGAGCATCGTGAAGGGCCCCCTCACCGCGACACCGGGGATCGAGGCATCGTCGGGAGTAACGATGTTTTGGATGTCGGCCTGGTTCCATGTGTATCCGATGCCCAGCAGTCCACTGAACAGCGACCCGAATCCGACGACAATCGAGAGCACTCCCGCGATCAACAGCACGGCGCTTCCTCGCGCCCCGGGCGTCCCGTCCGGGCGCGGCGCGGCAGCGGCTTCGGCGTGAACCTGGTCCTGGGTTGTCGACATCACGACGCCTCTTTCGCCGGCGACGGGGGTGTCCTCACGCTAAGGGTCGGCGAGGCGACATGAATAGGGGCCTTATACCCGAACGGCGGTATCGTCGGGTCGTCCGGTCAGGCATGCCTTTTCTTGGGGGAACACATCGATGGCTGAAGAAGAACTGCGCGTCGCCGCCGTTGTCCCGAAGCGCTCCGGGCTCGGACGCGGCTTCGGCTCGCTGCTGCAAACGGCCACGGACGAGACCGCTCCTGCCCACCTTCATGGCATCGCAGACAACACCGCGGGTCTGTGGATGGCAATCACCGAGACGGCGACCGGCACCGTCATCGAGGTCTCGGATGCGACCCGCCGGTCGGCTACTGCCCGTTCCACGTGGACAGACGCAGAAATGCGCTCTGCGGTGGTGGAGGCCGTCGCCTCACTCCTCGACCACTCCACCGTGACACTGGTCTCTGCAGCGATCCAAACGGTAGAGGGAAGCGACATCGCTTCGGTGTTGTTGGAAACTGAAGATGGCCGGCGTGTTGCCGGCTCGGAGGTGGTGAGGGGAACCGTGGCCTACGCCATGGCACGAGCGACCCAGGTGGCGCTGCTGGGAGCACAGCGATGAGTGGAGATCTCTCCGGGTTCCCGGATGGCCGCGATGTGCTGCGGACCATGGGATGGGAGTCGATGCCCTACGGCTGTACGGCCGTCATCCGTAAGCGCGACGTCAACGAACGCAACACCGTGTGGTCTTGGCTCGTATTGGTGCCGTGGTCCGATGATGCCAAACCGTGGATCGACGGCAATGAGATCTTCGGACCGTCGCTGCAGAGCGAAGACGAGCAGCGCGCCCAGGTCATGACGAAGATCCGAACCCTCCTCGATGATCGCTACGGCGACCTGGTGGCCGATCGGGCCGTCGATGAATTCATCGAGGGTCTACTCGACGAGGACTGAACTACCGCGCCATCACGAATGACGTGGGTGGCGACGGCGTGGGCGGCTGGATCGAGCGACGTACCAGGAACGAGTCGATCCGTCTTCTGATGCAGGCGGGGTCGAGGCCGTGTGCCGCGTCATGCTCGAGGCGGCTGCCGTAGTTGCGATGCTCCGTGTTCGGTACCCCGATGGCGAGCAACCGGTGCGACAGATCGACCACAGCCTGCGCGACGGCCGACGCCGACGTCCCGGCGAGATACGGTTCGACGATCACGATGTTCGGTGAAGCCACCACTCGCCGCAACGCCGCACCGTCGTTGCATAGAGAACGTTGGCCGAGACAGCGATTGCATCGGCTGCGGCTGCGTGTCGATGAAGAGCTGCGGCATCTTCAACCCCGGAGACCGGGCCGGAACCGCAGGGAACGGAGCCAGATACCTCCTCGGGGATGAGCGCCGGTGGGGGTGACTAGTCACCCGATCCGCACCGGAAACGGCCCGACAGTGTCGGCACGAACGTGACGAAGTAATACACATGGCCAGGTTCATCCCCGCAACGCTGCCGCGCCGCACCGCTCTCATGTTTGCCGTGTTAGTGGTGGTCGCACCGGCCCTCGCGATGGCGCCTCCCGCCCACGGCGCCACGTTCACGGTCGACACCACGGCCGACATCGTCGACGCTCTCGATGGGCTCACGTCGTTGCGCGAAGCGGTGTCCGCGGCCAACGCGTCACCGGGTGACGACGAGATCGTGCTCCCTGCGGGAACGTTCACGCTCACGATCGGTGGACCCGGAGACAACGCCAACGTGCGCGGCGACCTCGACCACGTCGATGCCACCGGGAACCTCGCCATCCGCGGCGCCGGCGCCGGCACGAGCACAATCACGACGTCAATCGCCGACCGCATCCTGCACATGCGCGTCGGTTCGGTCAGCCTCGAAGGCCTGACGATCGAAGGGGGTCGCGTGCAGACCGGCGCCGGGGTCTACGTCGTCGCCGGGAACCTCGTCGCGACGGACGTCGCGTTCGACGACAACACTACGACAGGCACCCGGTCGGGCGGTGCGGCCCGCGTGACCGGATCCTTGACCGCCACCAACGTGACGCTGACCGGTAACGAGGCCCGTGACGGCGGCGGCTTCTTCGTGCGCAACGGATCCGCCACGCTGTCGAACCTGTCGGCGAGCGCCAACACCGCGAGACGCCACGGCGGCGTAGTCAACACGAATCGGTCACTCACGATCACCGACTCCTCCTTCACATCGAACGGTGCGGCGACGGACGGCGGGGTGGCCAGGGTGGGCGCCGATCCCGCGTCGACGATCACGCTGACGAATGTCACTGCCACCACGAACACCGCCGGTCGCGACGGAGCCGTGATGCGCGTCAACCGGCAGCTCACCGTGAACGGCGGGACGTTCTCCTCGAATAACTCTACCCGCCGCGGCGGAGTCATTTGGGCCAGCGCCGGCGTCACGCTGACGGGAGGCTCGTATGACTCCAACTCAGCGGGCAATGCCGGAGGGGCGCTCCACACCGGCAACGCATCGCCGGTGGCCGTAACGGGAGCCACCTTCAACTCCAACTCTGCCGCCGCTACCGGCGGCGCCCTCCGCGCCGGTCGCGAGCCCGCCTCCATCACCGACACCACATTCACCAACAACACGGCGGCAGGTCGCGGCGGAGCGATATGGATCGACGACCGACTCACCGTCACCACGTCGACGTTCACCACCAACCGCTCCACCGGGAGCGACGGAGGGGCGATCTGGGCACAACGTCGACCGGCAACAATCACCGGCTCGGCATTCACCGGCAACACGGCCCGCGACGGTGGCGCGGTGCGGGTGGCAGCCGGGGCCACACTCGATTCGGTCACGATGGCATCGAACGCTGCGAGCCGCTACGGCGGTGCTCTCCGCGCCGTCGGCACGGTTACCGCCTCCAACACGACGATCTCGGGCAACAGCGCGACCACAAGCGGCGGTGGAATCCGCGGCGAGCGTGTCGATCTCATCCACGTGACCGTCGTCGCCAACAGTGCCCCCACCGCAGCAAATGTCCAGGCGACGGACCTCCGCCCATCGTCGAGCGTGTTCGCCCTCGGTGCGGGCGGGGGAACCGATTGCGTGGCCTCGGCGACGACATCGGCGGGCGGGAACTTCGATGGAGACGGAACCTGCGGTCTCGGAGGCTCTGACATCTCGGCAGGCGGAGATCCGCTGCTGGCACCTCTTGCCGCCAACGGCGGCCCGACACGGACCAGACTCCCTCTGCCCACGAGCCAGTTGCTCGACGCGGCGCCGACTGCAACGGCCTTCGACCAGCGCGGCATCGCCAGGCCCCAGGGCGTGGCTGCCGACACCGGCGGTACCGAATCCCGCATCCCAACCGCGATCGACGACGTTGCGTCCAAGAACGAGGACACCTCCGTGATCATCGACGTGGTCGCCAACGACGACGACCCAGACAACCTGATCACCGACTCCGCCGTCGTCGCCACCACCTTCCCGGCCAACGGCGTCACGGTCGACAACGGCGACGGCACCATCACCTACACACCCGATACCGACTGGAACGGCATCGATTCTTTCGACTACATGAACGGGTTCGCGACCGCCACCGCCACCGTCACCGTCGACCCCGTCAACGACGCCCCGGTTGCTGTGGATGATCCGGCCACCACCGATGAGGACACCGCGGTGGTGCTCGACGTCCTTGGCAACGACACCGACGTGGACGGCGACACCCTCAGCGTCTCTTCGGTTTCCGACCCGGCCGACGGTTCGACCGTCGCCAACGGAGACGGAACAATCACCTACACACCCGATCCCGACTGGAACGGAATCGACACCTTCTCCTACGAGGTCGACGACGGCAACGCCGGAACCGCTACGGCGAGCGTCACCGTCACCGTCGATCCCGTCAACGACGCCCCCGCGGCGCTGCCGGACGCCTCGTTCGCGATCGTGGTGGCCGAAGACGACTCGATCACATTCGACCCAACGATCTGGTTCGGGGACATCGACGGCGACCCCATCTCCGTCGTGGCGGTCGGCGCCGCCGGCCATGGAGATACCTCCGGATCGGTCACGTACACGCCGAACCCGGATTACAACGGACCGGATGCGTTCTCGGTGACCGTCGCTGACGGCAACGGCGGAACCGTCGACGCCACCGTCGCCGTCACCGTGACCCCGCTCGACGATCCTCCGATCGTGACCGACGAGATGCTCGTCGTCGGCAACGCCTCCGCCACCACGATCGACGTCCTCGCCAACGACTACGACCCAGACGGTGACCCGCTGTCACTCTCGATCCTCGACGTCACCCATGGCACCGCCCTGGTGCTCGACAACAAGATCGTGTTCACCCCGCCGGAGGCCTTCGTCGGCGAAGCGGTAGTCACGTACCAGGTCGCAGCGAACGGCCTCTCCACGGTCGGAACGGCCACGCTCCTGGTCGAGGCCGAGCTCCCCGTCACCGGGTTGTCCACCGACGTGCTCGGCGTCCTCGGCATGCTGCTGATCACAGTCGGTCTCGCTCTTCTCATCGCAACACGGCGACGTCCCGCCTGACTTCGGCCCACGACGAGGCTCACAACGGGGCGTTCTCCCCTAGCGGCTCCGTCCCGACACGGAGACGATGGGGATGATCGACGGCGACTGAGCGGAAGGAGCCTCTGATGCGAGTGGTCGTGATCTACGAATCGATCTACGGCAACACCGGGGCCGTGGCCGCGGCCATCGCCGAAGGCATTGAATCGGATGCCGATGTGCTCTGCATGGCCGTTCCCGACATCCTGCCCAACGCCGACATGTATGTGTTCGGTGCACCGACCCACGTCCATGGTCTGTCCTCCACGATGAGCCGCAAGAGCATCGAGGACGAGGTGAGGCAGGCAGTGGCACGCGGCGAGCCGCTTCATTACTTTCCCACCGCCGGGATGAGGATGCTCATCGAGGATCTTCCCTCGGTATCGGGCACGCCAGTTGCGGTCTTCGACACACGATTCCACAAGTCCCGCATCCTGACCGGCTCGGCAGCGAAGACGATGGCGAAGAAGCTCGAGCGGAAGGGCTACGAGGTCGTCGTCGCCCCGGAGAGCTTCTTCGTGGTCGACACCGACGGCCCGCTTGCCGACGGTGAAATGGCGCGAGCCAGGGCCTGGGGCGCCACCGTGGCGAGAACCCTGCTCTCGGCACAATCGACGGTATAGGTAATGGCTGCGACAACGCGCCAAACTTGACGGGTGCCGACCAATGTCAGCCCCGAGTACAAGAAAGCCGAAGCTGCCTATCGCGCGGCGCGCGAGCCTGCCGAGCGCCTCACCCACCTGCGAGAGATGCTGCGAACGATCCCGAAGCACAAGGGAACCGAGCACCTCCAGGGCGACATCAAGTCGCGGATCAAGGACCTGACCGAGGAACTGGGAGTCGGCCGCAAGGCCGGTACCCGCACCGGACCAGAACTGGTCATCCATCCCGAGGGTGCTGGCCAGGTGGCGCTCCTCGGCCCACCGAACTGCGGTAAGTCGGCTCTCCATGAGCGGCTCACGGGCGCCCATTCGACCGTGGGGCCCTATCCCTTCACAACGCAGTACCCGGGCCCCGGGATGCTCGAGCATCGCGACGCCTCAATTCAATTGGTCGACCTGCCCGCGATCTCTCCCGAGCACGAGGTCCCCTGGATCGCCAATGCCCTGCAGCCTGCCGATGGGTCGCTGCTGGTCATCGATCTCAGCCATCCAGGGTGTCTGGTCGAGGTCGTTCAACTCCACGATGTGTTGGCCGGACGAAAGGTGAGCCTCACGGCAGACTGGTCCGGCGCCGACGGGGAGGACGATGATCCTTTCGGGGTGTGGATGCCAACGGTGATCGTCGCCACCAAGGCAGACCTCATCGAAGAACCGGAAGCCGAGCTCGACGTGTTCCGCGAGCTCACCGGGTACGACTACCCGACCCTCATCGTTTCGTCCGTCACCGGGGAAGGGATCGACTCGATCGGGCCGTGGCTGTGCGACCACCTCGGCGTCGTGCGGGTGTACACGAAGATTCCAGGCCAGGTCATCGACGAGGGAAAGCCATACACCGTGCGTCGCGGCCAAACGGTCCACGACGTGGCGCTACTCGTCCATCGCGACATCGCCGCCTCCCTCAATTACGCCAGGGTGTGGGGTGAGGGCAGCTTCGACGGCCAGCAGGTAGGCCGGGACCACGTCGTCCGTGACGGAGACGTCATCGAACTTCACACGTGAGCCGTGCGCGTCCCATCAGCTACCGACGCCGAGCAGGGCGCCCGGCACTAGGTTATGGGATCGAAGAGGGCCCCCGTAGAAGGAGTACCGCATGGCCAACGTGGTGCGCGCCGCCATCGTCCAGACCGAGTGGACCGGCGACAAGGACTCGATGATCAAGAGCAACACCGACTACGCCCGCGAAGCTGCCAACCAGGGCACCCAGGTGATGTGCTTCCAGGAGTTGTTCTACTCGCCGTACTTCTGCCAGGTGCAAGAGAACGAGCACTTCGACTACGCCGAGCCGATCCCGGATGGACCCACGACCAAGCTCATGCAGGACCTGGCAAGAGAGACCGAGATGTCGCTCGTCGTCCCGATCTTCGAGAAGGAGGATGACGGCTTCTACTACAACACCGCAGCCGTGATCGATGCCGACGGCACCTACCTCGGGAAGTACCGCAAGACCCACATCCCGCATGTCCAGGGTTTCTGGGAGAAGTACTACTTCCGTCCCGGCAACATGGGCTATCCGATCTTCGACACCTCCAACGCCGGGCGAATCGGCGTCTACATCTGCTACGACCGCCACTTCCCAGAAGGCTGGCGGGCCCTCGGCCTCAAGGGCGCCAAGATCGTCTTCAACCCGTCGGCCACGAGCCGCGGGCTCTCGATGTACCTGTGGAACCTCGAGCAGCCCGCCTCGGCCGTCGCCAACGAATACTTCATCGGGGCCATCAACCGGGTGGGCAAGGAGCCTTTCGGCGACAACGACTTCTACGGGTCGTCCTACTTCGTCGATCCGCGGGGTCAACTGATCGGCGACGCCGCATCGGACACAGCCGAGGAACTCGTGGTCCGCGACCTCGATCTCGACATGATCGAGACCGTCCGCAAGACGTGGGCCTTCTATCGCGATCGCCGGCCCGACGCCTACGACGACCTCGTCGCCCCGTAGCGGGTGTCGACCAGGATCGCGGCCGTGATGCACAGAGGGAGGAATGAGTCATGACGCGCACAGTCATCAAGGGCGGCACCGTCGTCACTGCCACCAACACCACGAAGGCCGACGTCCTCATCGAGGACGACAAGATCATCGCCATCTACGGCGAAGCACACGGCGGATTCGCCGACACCGTGGCCGAAGCGATCGTCGGGACGTCCATCGACAGGACGATCGACGCCACCGGAAAGTACGTGATCCCGGGAGCCATCGACATCCATACCCACTTCGAGTTGCCCTTTGGAGGCACGTTCGTCTCTGACAGCTTCGAAACGGGGACCAGGGCCGCGGCGTTCGGTGGCACCACCAGCCTCGTGGACTTCGCCGTCCAGGTGAAGGGTGAGCGGGTCATGGACGGGTTCGAAACCTGGATGCAGAAGGCCGAGGGCAATTGTGCCATCGACTACGGCTTCCACATGATCGTCGGCGACATCAACGAGGAATCGCTGAAAGAGATGGACGCGGTCGTCGACGAGGGCGTCACGAGCTTCAAGCTGTTCATGGCGTATCCGGGTGTGCTCTATTCGGACGACGGCGAGATCTTCCGCGCCATGCAGCAGGCGGCCAAGAACGGCACGATGATCATGATGCACGCAGAGAACGGCATCGCCATCGACGTGCTGCGGGACCAGGCGGTGGTCATGGGCCACACCGATCCGAAATACCACACCACCACCCGGCCGCCCACCACGGAGTCCGAGGCCGCGCACCGGGCACTGATCCTCGCCGACCTCGCCGGAGCGCCGCTCTACATCGTCCACATGTCGGCCAAAGAGGCCGTCGCCGAACTGACGGCGGCTCGTGACCGTGGACAGAACGCTTTCGGCGAAACCTGTCCCCAATACCTGTTCCTCAACTGGGAAGAGCATGTTTCGGCGCCGGGATTCGAGGGCGCCAAGTACGTGTGCTCCACGCCCATCCGCCCCGCCGCGGAGGGCCACCAGGAGTACCTGTGGAATGCACTGGCGCGCGGCGACCTCCAGATCGTCTCCACCGACCACGCCGACTTCTTCTACGACGACGATGAGGTCATGGGACGGCAGAAGCGCCTCGGCGAAGGCAACTTCACGCTCATCCCGAACGGCCTGCCAGGCGTCGAAGAACGGCTCAACGTCATGTACCAGGGCGGGGTGGTCGAGGGGCGGATCGGCCTGAACCGCTGGGTGGAACTGTGCTCGACCAACCCGGCGAAGATGTTCGGCATGTACCCGAAGAAGGGTGACATCGCGGTTGGCTCGGATGCCGACATCGTCGTATACGACCCCAACGCCGGCTTCACGTACGGCGTCGACACCATCCACGGCAACATCGACTACACGGCCTATGACGGCATGGAGGTGAGCGGCAGTCCAAGCGTGGTCATGTCGCGGGGCAAGGTCATCGTCGACAACGGCACCTACGTGGGGACGAAGGGTGACGGTCAGTACCTGAAGCGCGGTCTCAGCCAGATGCTCATCTGAGAGAAGAGGCAGCGATGGAACTCATCACGCATTGGATCGACGGAGAGAGCGCTGGCACGATGCCGACGAGGACGGGCCCTGTCTACAACCCTGCAACGGGTCGCCAGACGGCCGAGGTCGCCCTGGCGTCGGCCGATGACGTCGATCTCGCAGTGCGCGCCGCCAAAGCGGCGTTCGAGACCTGGGGAACCAGCCCCCTCACCCGGCGCCAGAACATCATGTTCGCCTACCGCGAGCTCATCGCACAGCACAAGCTCGACATCGCCCGATTGCTCACTGCCGAGCACGGCAAGACCCTCGACGACGCGCTCGGCGAGGTGCAACGCGGGCTGGAGGTGATCGAATTCGCCTGCAACATCGCCCACCTCCTCAAGGGTGACTACTCACCGCAGGTGTCGACGGGAGTGGACACGTTCGCAATCCGCCAGCCCCTCGGCGTCGTCGCCGGCATCACGCCGTTCAACTTCCCGGCGATGGTCCCGATGTGGATGTACCCGCTCGCCATCGCCTGCGGCAACACCTTCATCCTCAAGCCGTCGGAGAAGGACCCTTCTTCTGCGCAGTTTGCCGCCGAGGCCTTCGCCGAGGCGGGGCTTCCCGACGGCGTCCTCAATGTGGTTCACGGAGACAAAGAAGCCGTGGATGCCATCCTCGGACACGCCGACATCGCCGCGGTGTCCTTCGTCGGCTCGACGCCGATCGCCAGGTACGTCTACGAGACCGGCACCAAGGCGGGCAAGCGCGTCCAGGCCCTGGGTGGAGCGAAGAACCACATGATCGTCTTGCCCGACGCCGACATGGAACTCGCCGCCGACGCCGCGGTGTCGGCAGGATATGGCTCTGCGGGAGAACGTTGCATGGCCATCTCTGTGGTCGTCACCGTGGGCGATGCCGCCGACCGGTTGCTCCCGGCCGTACAGAAGCGCATCGCCGATCTCAAGATTGCACCCGGCGACGAAGAGGGAGCGCAGATGGGGCCGCTGGTCACCGAGGCACACCTGGAGCGGGTGCGGAGCTACGTCGACGCCGGGGAGAAGGAGGGCGCCACGCTGGTCACCGACGGCCGGGAGTTCACCGTCGCCGATCACGAGGACGGCTACTTCATCGGCCCGACATTGCTCGACAACGTCACATCCGACATGACCGTATACACCGACGAGATCTTCGGACCGGTGCTGTCGATCGTTCGCCTCGACCACTACGAGGACGCCATCAAGCTGATCAACGACAACCCGTACGGCAACGGAACGGCGCTGTTCACGAACGACGGAGGGGCGGCGCGCAAGTTCCAGCAGGAGATCGAGGTGGGCATGGTCGGCATCAACGTGCCGATCCCGGTGCCTCTCGCCTTCTACAGCTTTGGGGGTTGGAAGGAATCGATCTTCGGCAGCAACGCCATCTACGGCCCGGAGGGTGTCGCGTTCTACACCCGGCCCAAGGTCGTCATCGCCCGTTGGCCCGACCCGATCCACCGCGGTGTGGATCTCGGCTTCCCCCAACACGGTTGATCATGGATTTCGGCGTCGTCTTCCAGACCGATCCACCGGCCTCCCGGGTCGTCGCGCTCTCCGCGATGGCCGAGCAACAGGGCTTCGGTTACGGCTGGGCGTTCGACTCGCACGTGCTGTGGGAGGAGCCGTTCGTCATCTTCAGCCGGATGCTCGAGGCCACCGAGAACATGATCGTCGGGCCGATGGTGACAAACCCCGGGACGCGGGATTGGACGGTCACCGCTTCGCTCTTTGCCACGCTCAATGAGATGTCCGGCGGCCGCACGGTCTGTGGAATGGGCCGGGGCGACTCGGCGCTGCGCTACATCGGGAAGAAGCCGAGGACGCTCGCCACGATGGCCGAATGCATGGACGTGGTCAAAGGCCTCGTCGCGGGCAACGAGGTGGACTATCAGGGCACCCCGTTGCGCATCCCGTGGATCGAGGAGGGCTGGGATCTTCCGATGTGGGGCGCCGGGTACGGCCCGAAGGCGCTCACGTTGATCGGCGAGCAGTGCGACGGGTTCATCCTCCAGCTCGCCGACCCCTATCTCGTGGAATGGACAACGAAGTTCGTACGAGAAAAGGCCGCCGAGGCTGGGCGCGACCCGGACGACATCACGATCTGCGTCGCCGCTCCCGCCTATGTCGGCGACGACATCGACCACCAGCGCGACGAGGTGCGCTGGTTTGGCGGGATGGTCGGCAACCACGTCGCCGATATCGTGGAACGCTACGGCGCCTCGGATGAGGTGGTTCCGGATGCCCTCGCCGGGTACATCGCCTCCCGGCAGGACTACGACTACGGCCACCACGGCAAGAAGGGCAACCCCTCGACGGACTACGTCCCCAACGAGGTCATCGACCGCTTCTGCGTGCTCGGCCCTGTGCAGAACCACATCGACCGCATGATGGAGCTACGCGACCTCGGCGTCGACCAGTTCGCCATCTATCTGATGCACGACGACCAGGAGGCGACCCTCCAGGCCTACGGCGACCACGTCATCCCGACCGTAAACACTGTTTTGGCGTAACTGGACACGGATATCCGTGTCCAGTTACGCCAAAACAGTCGACTCGCACCTACTCGATGGGGAAGGGGTCGGCCTGCATGATGTCGAACTCGTTTCCCTCCGGATCGCGACAGATCCGCCACCGGTACTTACCCCACTCGTGGCGATCGCCGAGCGACCCTCCAAGTTCGACCACGCGCCGTTCGGTCGCCGCGAGGTCGGGAACGGCGAAGTCGAGATGGACACGGTTCTTACCCGCTTTTTCCTCGGGCACCCGCTGCAGCCAGAGGTCGATCTTGCGACCGGGGGCCGGTTCGATGAACGCGAACGGCTCCATGATGCCATTCACCTCGACGCCGAGAAGCTCCGACCAGAACATCGCCTGGGCCTCGAGGTCGGTCACGTCGATCGTCACGGCGATATGCAATGGGGTTGTATCGCTCTGGAAGGGAGACATGTGAAGACGGTATCAGCTCACGAGCAGCGCCACTCCGAGGACGATCGGATAGAGAAGCCCGAGCTGGGGAAAGGCGTACCGCGTGATCACCACGGCGGCAGTGATGGTCGAGCCCATCGCCGCCGCCGTCCAGCCCGCCCAAGCCGAGACGACGTTTCCTTGAAGAATCGCAATCCCGACGGCGATGAAGGCGAGGTTGGCGACGATCACCCAACTCAGCTCGCACATCCATCCGATGGCCCACATCGGGTGGATCCACGACGGCGTCTCACCGGTCCCCTCCCGCTCCTTCGCAGCCGTCGCCAGGCCGGCCGTCTGCACCGTGATACCGACGTACCACGCCATCACCGCGACGCCGAGGCCGCCAACACCGATCCAGCCCCAGGCCTCGTCGAGCAACCAGGCCACCGCCACCATGCCACTCAACGTCACCGCCAGCATCGCCACCCAAACGATGCCGAGCGTCCACCACACGCGGATATCCCCCGCGATGTGGTCGAGTTTCTCGTCGAGAGGCCGGCTCCAGAACTCGCTCCCGATCCCGCCCCTCGTGTAGGTAACGGCCTCGATCACGAGAAGCGGGACGAGCGCGAGCAGAACAAGTCCGGTCGCGCTCATGTGTCGACGGTCACCGGCGCCTCGTCGGGCACCTTCGCCATCTCGTAGATGTAGACGGCGATGCCGAGCAACAACGCCAAACCCATGAGCGGCGTGAAGATCTGCTTCAACGCTGCGGTCACCGTGATCAGGCCGACCGCAAAACCGACAAGCCCGACGTTCACACCCCACAACACGACCTTGTCGACGGTGGTCAGCACCTTGCCGTGGATCGTGGCGACGATCACACCGAAGAGCGCGTTCGTCATCACCCCGATGAACATGAGGTGGTCCAACGTGAGGACCAACCCGAGATCTTCCTCGCTCAATGCATCGATATCGATGTCGCCCGAAATGAACTTGCTGACCAGATAGGTCAGCACTGCCAGGTCGGCGATGAGAAACAAGATGCTCAACCTCGGGTACACGGCCGATCCCGCGCCTCGCCACCCCGACGGGATGAGGTACTTCCAGAGACGAACGATGAGGATGACCACCGCCACGATCTCGAGCAGGTTCCCCGGTCCGAGCAGGTCCTCGTTGTCGATGATGAAGGCGACGTTGATGATGAGCCCGGCGGCGAAGACGATCCACATCTGCGCCGTTCCCCACTTGTCCTCGCGCAGGGCCTTGCCCGGACGGATGAGCCATTCGGTGATGGCAAAGCCTGCAAGCACCAGAAATCCGATGACCATGGCCGGTGGATGGGCCTCAGCCAGACGCGCTGCCGTTTCGTTGTCGAGGCCCGGGATCTCACCTTGCGACGTGAACACGCCGAGCAGCACACCGAGCACAGCGCCGAGCAGCAGCGACACCCACGCCAGTAGCAGGCCGAGCCGCACCACGCTGCTCCCTTCCGCCGAGCGGTTCTGCTGGATCATCCACACCAGGTACCAGATGACGACGAGAAACAGGATCGAACCGACGATCGGGCGCTGGATCCGGTCACCCGGGATGCTGTCCCCGAGCCAGAACGCCCCGACGTAGGCGGCGATGGCGGCAGTCATGGCCCAACTCATCCACTTCGCCTTCGCCACCTCGGCATCGCTGAGATCGCGGTCGGTGGTGAACATCAGCAACGCCACGGCGCTGACGGACAGAGTGATCCACCCGAGCGTCCCGGCATGGACGTGGGTCAGAAGCGTGTCGTGCTCCGGTTCCCAGATGTCGAGGCCGTTCAAGATGCCAATCACGATCGTGATGACGAATAGGGCAAGCGCCCCGATCAGGGTCACGCGTGCGGCCGGCCACACGCGCGACCGCATAGCCAGTGCGGTCATCGATCCTCCCATTGCTTCCCGGTCTGTCTTCCCGTTGTCGAACCTACTCCCCTGTTTCACAGCGTGACAGATGACCGTTCCTGCGCCGCCACGCGGTCGCGGTTCTTGATGGAGATCGTCACACTCATCGCCGCGACCCACACGATGACCAGGGTGATGAAGAGCCAGTTGAACGGGGAGGCCAGGCCGATCGCAAAGGCTCCGCTCGCCCAGGCGACCCAGGACGGGAGCACACCGGAGCGATAGATGGCAAGTCCCGCAGCTCCGATCATCACGGCAAAGGCGATGGGCGCCGCGTTGCCGAGAATCGTCCCGGAGATATCGAGGATCGTCGTCGCCGCGACGGGATCCAGAGCGTCCTGCACAGCGAGCCGCTCGGCACCGGCGTTGAGTATGACGAAACCAATCAACATCGTGGCGGCAGCGGCGACCGCACCGCCCAGCGAAGTCGAGGTCAGTCGGCCAATGCTGGTGGGCGACTTCTGCAGGAACTCCCACAGGCTGCCGGCGAACCACAGCAGAAAGAAGGTCGACAGCATTCCCAGATAGGCCCCAGTGAGGATCGACCAACGATCGTCGAAGATCTCGAGCGCCTCGTCGGCTGGAGGCACGAAGCTGAAGTTGCGTATGACCGCGGTCGACGCGATCAATAGCGCGGCAAAGACCACTCCACTGAGTGGCGCAAACCTCGATTCGGACATGATCCCTCCTCTATCGACGACTCAAGTCACCGTAAGGGGCGACCCAGGCGCCGACAATCCGACCAGCCCCGCTTGTGGGGTGAGGCTGGCCTCACTTCGCACGGGTGCCGGAACGGTGGCAGGCGCCCTGGACGCGACGCACCCGCCGCGTGCAGAATCAACCAATGAGAACGACCGTGGGTTGGTTACTCGTCGGTGTCTCCGTGGCGGCTCTGCTGACCGGCATCATCATCGGCCTCGGCGCGGGCACGGAGTTGACGGCGATCCTCTGGATCTTCATCGGTCCTGTCCCATTCCTCGCCGCGGGCGCCTATCTCCTATGGCGCGACCCGGAGAACCCAACTTCTTTCCGTCTCGTCGCCGTGGCGACCCTTTCGTTCGCGCTCTCGGTGCCGCTCGAGGCGGGCACGGTCGCCGCCTATCGAGCCAACGGGCCCGCGGACTGGATGTGGCTGCCGTTGACGGCTCACGACCTCTTGGGTATCGCCGGGACCATCGTCGCCACATGGACGGTGGCGCTCCTCGTCGATGGCCACATCCACGCCCTTCGGGAGCGCCGCTATCTCCATTTGCTGTGGGGACTGCTGCTGCTCGTCCCGCTGATGCTGGTGACGAACCCGTTCGTCTACCACCAGGACATTGCCTTCAGCGGAGTCGATGGAATACCGAGCCCGTTTTTCGTCCCGGGACTTGCATCCTTGGGCGGGCCGGCGGTCGGATTGTATGAAGCCTCCTATTTGGTCTTTCTCGGCGGCATCGTGCTGCTCGTCATGCGATATCGCGACGCGCCCTTCTCTGTACAACGGAGGCTGCGGTGGGTGCTATTCGGCGGGGTCATGGCCATCGCTTTCGGGCTGTGGCCGTTCGTGCTCGGGGCACTCGACGTGCTCCCGTCCCTCTTCCACGGTCCACTGGCGGGTCTCTTCTTCCTACCGATCTTGATGCTCCCCGTGTCGATCGTCATCGCCGTCGACGAGCCGGACTGGATCGATGTCGACTTCGTCGTCAACAAGACCTTCGTCTATGGCGTGCTCACGTTCCTCATCCTCCTGCTCTACGTAGCGTTTGCCGCATTCTCCGGCATCGTCGCGGAATCTCGGCTTTCGGTGGAAGTGGCCATCATCGTGACGGTCGCGGTGGCGATTGCATTCCAGCCCGCCAGGCGCTGGCTGCAGCGCAAGGCCGACCGCTGGGTGTTTGGTGACCGACCGACGAGTTATGAGGCGGTGAGGGACTTCACGTCGAGCCTTGGCGGCACCGACGACCCGACCGAGCTCCTCGGTCTCATGGCCGATCTCATCGTTCGGGCCGTCGGTGCGCGCTGGGTATGCATCGACCTCACCGACGGGGCAACGGCACGCGAGGGGTCTCCAGAAGGCGACGCGGTTCTCGAGGTCCCCATGAACTTCGCTGATGAGCAGTACGGATCCATCCGCTGCGGAGCCAAGACCGATGGGCGTTTTTCGGATGAGGATCAGAGGCTCATCCATACCCTCGCCGCCCAGGGTGCGCTCGCCATCTCGAATTCCCAACTGGCGGGGCGGCTCGTCGATGCGCAAGAGGCGGAGCGGCGGCGAATCGAACGAAACATCCACGACGGAGCCCAACAGGAGCTGGTCGCGCTCGTCGCTCGGCTCGGGATGGCACGTCACCAACTGCAGGAAGGAGAGCTCCATCCGGCAGATGTCGACGAGCTGCGGAGAGAAGCGACTCGGATCCTCGCCGAACTGCGTGAGCTCGCCCAGGGCATCCACCCATCGGTTCTCTCCGACGGTGGTTTACTCGAGGCCGTGGAGGACCGCTGCGGTCGGCTTCCCATCGAGGTCCGGCTCGATGCCCCCGAGTCGCTGCGCAACCAGCGCTTCTCCGACAATATCGAGGGTGCCGCCTACTTCTTCATCACCGAGAGCCTGACGAACGTCCTCAAGCATTCGGATGCGACCTCAGCCCGCGTCGGTATCGAGCGCACCAATGGCGTTCTCTCCATGAGGGTGTCCGACAACGGTTGCGGGTTCGATGCCGGCCACACCGCGGAACACGGCCTGGCGGGGCTCCGCGACCGTGTGGCCGCGCTCGGAGGAACGATGACCGTCGCAACCGCCACCGGGAGCGGCACCACCCTGTCCGCCACGTTTCCCGTGGGCCCCTGACATGGATGTCGTGATCGCCGAAGACCACTACCTCGTCCGCGAAGGAACGCGGAAGCTCCTCGAGTCGTCCGGTGAGGTGTCGGTGGTCGCCGCCGTCGAGAATGCCGATGCGCTGCTCGACGCCGTCGAACGCCTGAAGCCCGACGCCGTCGTTGTCGACATCCGCATGCCGCCCGATCATCAGACCGAAGGCATACAGGCCGCACACGTGATCCGGGAGCGACATCCCGAGGTCGGGATCGTCGTTCTCTCGCAATACGTCAACTCGCTGTATGCCTTCGAGTTGTTCCGCGAAGGAACCGCCGGGCTCGCCTACCTCCTCAAGGATCGAGTGGGTGACGTGGACGAACTCCTCAGAGCACTGCGAGCGGTCATCGGCGGCGGGTCGGTGATCGACCCCCAGGTCGTCGAGGGTCTGCTCACCCGCCGCCAACGACTGGCCGGATCGCAGCTCGACACGCTCACAGAGCGAGAGTCCGAGGTGCTCGGCGAGATGGCACAGGGCAAGTCGAACGCGGCGGTCGCCGAATCACTGTTCATCTCGCAAAGTGCGGTGGAGAAGCACATCAACTCGATCTTTGCCAAGCTCGGGTTGAGCCCCGAAGAGTCCGAAACCCACCGTAGAGTGGCGGCCGTGCTGACGTTCCTCCGCAACTACCAGCCCGAAGAGGAATAGCCGCTCTTCCATGTATCGCCTCCTCGCCACCCTGGTGCTGGTCGCCCTCACTTCGCCCGCGTGCAGCGACGGCTCGGGCGACGACGCGGATTCCTTCACGAGGGGAAGGACCGTGTATGGAAACGTGTGCTCGGCCTGTCACGGATCCGCCGGTGAGGGCGGCATTGGACCCGCGATGGACACCGTCATCGCTACCTGGCCGACCTGTGACGAGCACGTCGAGTGGGTCACCCTCGGATCCGACGGCTGGCAACGGGAGCATGGTGACACCTACGGGGCAACCAACAAGCCCGTCACTGGGGGCATGCCACCCATGACGGAGCAGCTCACCATCGAAGAGATCTCGGCCGTTGCGGGTTTCGAGCGCTCCCAGTACGGCGGTCTCGCCCCCGACGTGGCCACCCAGCAGTGTGATGCCACGATCGCCGCAGAGCTCCAGGACTGACCAGAATGAGTATCCGCCTCCGCAACCCAATCGGCGCCGGTGAGTTCGTCGGAGCGGCCGCTGATCCCGATGACTATGCAGCGGTCGTGACTGAAATGTGGGAATCGCGTGAAAGCAAGCCCGAGTGGTGCTTCGTGGCCGAAGACGGCACTGAACGCGTCGGCCGCATCGGGTTTCGGGTGACTCCCACCACGACCGCTCCTCGCTGGCTGGGCTCGCTCCCGCCAATGGCGCCTTCGGTCTCGACCTCCCGTGCCAGGACGACCATGTCGAACCGGGCCGCCGCCTCCTCGTCGACTCGATATCTGCCATCCGTGCCGACGTGCCCGATTTGCTCGAGGTCCGGATCAACAACGAGTACCACCCCGACGCCGCAGCCATGTGCCGGCTCCTGGAGACATGCGGCATGACGCTCTTCCACGAGAAACAGGGCTTCTCGTGGGTTGACGACGGCGCCCCCATCGAGATCGGCGATCGCCTCGACTTCCGGTCGCTCCCTGAGGTTGGCGAGGACACCTACCGCTCGGTGATTGCGCCGTGCGGTGAGGGCACGCTCGACCGCAACGACCGCTATTACTGGGAAGGCTGTGGCCCCGACAACTGGGCGGCGCAGATGACCGCCTTCGTCGACGAGGACGACGCCTCCATGTGGCGCATCGGATTCGCTGGTGATTCGGCGGTCGGCTACGTGGCCGTGATGAGCGACGACGACTGGGGATCCACGATCGCCCACATCGGCGTCGTCCCCGAGCATCGCGGCAACGGATACATCCACGACCTCCTCGCCGCCGGCACCGCCGCAGCCCAGAGTCGTGGAATCACGACGATGCTGTCCGACGTCGATGTCCTCAACCGCCCGATGATCGACGCCATGCGCCTGGGCGACCACAGAGAGGATGTCCGACCCTGGCACGTCTGGGTGTATCGGGCCGGCACCGATCACTTCAACACCTGACCGCAGGCCACGGTCGATCAGCCGAGGACCCGCCTCGCCTCGTCGAGCAGCGCCGCGAGGTCGGCATCGCTGTCCTCGTCGAGGACACGGCGCACCCCGGGGGAGGCACCTTCGAGTACGCCCATCATCTTGCGCAATACCGCCCGCTGCGCCTTCATGCGGGCCGCTTCATCGGCGGGGGTGACCAGATCGTCGACAATGGAGCCCTCGGCCCGCGAGGCCACCATCGCTTCTGGCAGTCCGCGGACCCACACCAAGGAGCGGCGTCCCGGGCCTCGCCCGTCGACGATGGGTTCCACTGCGACGACATCGTCCGACCGCACGTACTTGCCGTATCCGAGGGCGATGAGTTGCCCCGATTGGATGCGCATAGGTCACCTCCCGCGACGTCATCAAGCTACACGATCGCAGTGAGCCGGCCTTCTCGCCGCAACCCCCGACACCGAGTTAGCGTGCAACCGAATGGTCCGAACCGCAACCATCACGGTGATGTTCACCGACCTCGTCGGCTCGACGAAATTGCGAGCCCGGCTGGGCGACGACGCGTTCGACGCCGTCCGCGCCCGCCACGACAGGCTCCTCATCGGTGCCATCGAAGAGCACAACGGGTCGGTGGCCAAGACACTCGGCGACGGGCTGCTGGCGGGCTTCGACAGCGCCGCAGATGCCGTTGCCGCTGCAGTCGCCATCCAGCAGCGCGTTGCTGAAGACACCGACATCTCGGTACGGATCGGCCTCAACTCGGGCGAGGTCGTTGTGACACCGGATGGCGACTACGAAGGGATGCCGGTCGTGACCGCCTCCCGGGTGTGCGACACCGCAGAGGGAGGCCAGATCCTCACCACGGATGTCGTCAGGGTCCTCGTCGGCAGCCGCGGGAACTTCGCGTTCGAGCCACTTGGATCGCGGGAGATGAAAGGCATCGACGGACCGGTCGCGATCTGGGAGATCGGTACAACAACGTCACAGCACCGGGGCATCGAGGCCGCTGCGTTCACGTTTCCTGCGGTATTGCGACGCGCCGCAACGACGGACATCGTCGGCAGGGCCGGTGCGGGGGCTGCCCTGGATGAGGCTCTCCACGGTGTCGAATCGGGTGGACGTCGGGTCATCCTCATCGCAGGCGAGCCGGGCATCGGCAAGACCGCCCTCACCTCGGTGTGGTGCAGGCAGGCACACGATGAGGGCGCCATCGTCCTCGCCGGAAGGTCACCCTCCGAAGCGGTGGTGTCCTACCAGCCGTTCATCGAGGTCCTGCGCCAGATCGTCGTCACGCGGCCTTCGGTGTTGGCGGACCTCGGACCGGGAGGCACAGAACTCGCCCGCCTCGTGCCGGATCTCGCCGGCGCAACCGGCGCCCGGCGCATCCACGCCGAGCCCACGACGGAGCGCTACCTGCTTCTCGAGGCCTTCGTCACCTTGCTCAACCACCTCTCCGAGGAAGCACCGGTCGTCATCCTCCTCGACGATCTGCACTGGGCCGACGCACCTTCGCTCGCCCTGCTCGGACACCTGGTCAGGCATCCAAACGAGGGGCGGGTCCTCATCGTCGGCACCTACCGCGACACCGACCTGAGCCGCTCCCACCCGCTCGCCCATCTCCTCGCCGAACTCCGCAGGGAACGCCTCTTCACCCGCATCGCGCTCGATGGTCTCTCGCCGACGGAAGTCGCCGAGATGATCGGCACTCACGGTGGGGGCGCAGTGCCGGACCGAATCCAAGGCGCGATCTTCGCCGAGACCGATGGCAATCCGTTCTTCGTCGATGAGGTGATCGCTCATCTGATCGACGTTGGCGCCATCGACACCGCGGGACGATGGACGGCCGGTGATGACCCGATGAGCCTCGGCATCCCCGAGGGTATTCGCGAGGTGATCGGACGCAGGCTCGACCGTCTCAGTGGCGGCGCCAACGAGGCCCTTCTCGCCGCGGCCGTTGTCGGGCGGAATTTCGACCTCACCACGGTGGCCGACGTTGCTCGCATCGACATCGAGGACGCCGAGGACGCCATAGACGAGGGGAGCACCGCAGGTCTCGTGGAGGAGATCCCCGATTCGCCCGGCCGCTACACCTTCTCCCACGCCCTGATCCAGCAGACGCTATACGACGAGCTCGGTGGAGCCCGACGTGCCCGGCTGCACCGCCGTACCGGAGAAGCACTCGAATCCGCCGACGGATCCGCGGCAGAGAGCTCCCGCCACTGGCTGGCCGCCCACGACTTGGAGAGGGCCATGACTGCACTGACGATCGCGGCCGATGAGGCCGAGGCGGCCTTTGTCTTCGATGATGCGCGCCGATTCCTCGACGAGTTGATGGAGATCTGGGATGAGGTCGAGGACCCGGAAACGCTTGCCCGGCTCGATCGCGCGACGTTGCTGGGACGATCCGCTGAGATTCGCTATCACACGGGAGACGATCGTGAGGCGGTCGAGTTCGCCGAGGCCGCATTGGAACTCATCGATGTTGCTGCTGAGCCCACCAGGGCCGGCCTCATCCACGACCGCATCGCCCGTTATCTCTGGGTGCTCGGCAGGACCGGTCCGGCCATGGCCGCGGCGCAGGAGGCTGTGCGTCTGATCCCGATCGATCCGCCGTCGATGGAGCGCGCCCAGGCACTGGCCTCGGTTGCCCAGCTTGCAATGCTCGCCGGACGGGAGCAGGAGGCGATCGACCTTGCCCACGAAAGCGTCGCGTTGGCGCAATCAGTCGGCGCGCGACAAGTGGAGGGCCATGCCCTCAACACGCTCGGCACGGCTGAGGGGCTTCTCGGAGACTTCGACGGAGCCAGAGATCACATCTCCGAAGGTCGATCCACCGCCGAAGAGGTGGGCGACATCGACAACCGGCTCCGCAGCTACGTCAACCTCAGCGAGATCTACGACATGCGGGGCCTCATGGAGGAGGCGATCGCCGAGGCTCTCGAAGGCGCCGCGCTCTCGAGCCGCTACGGCCTCGACTACAAATACGGTCGCGTGCTGATCGGGAACGCGGCCCGGTCGTCAACGCGCATCGGGCAGTGGGACGGCGCCGAGCGGCTCCTGGAGCGCCAGATGATCGGCACGCCGTCGGTCCAAGCGGAACTCGTCCTCTCCGGCGTCCTCACCGAGCTCGCGATCGAGCGGGGGCGGTTTGACGAAGCGCGCGAATTGCTTGCCCGCCGCGAAGAACTCGGTCGTGAGACCGGCGATCCACAGGTTGTCGGCCCACTGGCACGAGATGCAACACGTCTCGCGCGCCTCGAGCGCGACCCTGATCTCGCATTGCGGTCCGCAGAAGACGGGATGAAGCAGCTCGCCGGCGCCGACGAACCTTGGTACAAGGCACAGCTCGCCGTCGAGGGACTCGGGGCGTGCGGCGACCTCAGCGCGAGCGAGCGGTCGGCAGATCGGATCGAGTCGGCCGAACGGCTCCGGCGGTTCATCGGGGACGTACCGCGGCACGTCCGCGGCCTCGAGCCGTGGCTCCTTCTTGCTGCCGGCGAGTTCGGCAGGGCCACCGGCGAAAGCGATCCGGAAACCTGGGCTGCTGCCGCCGAGGCCTTCGACTCCATACCTCAGCCGTTTCAAGCAGCGATCGCGCGCTGGCGCCAAGCAGAGGCCCTCGCAGCGCACGGAGACACGAGAACTGCCGCGCTGTTGATGTCCGAGGCGATCGCCGTCGCCACCGACCTGCGTGCCGAACCAACCCGCAAACTCATGGTCGATTCCGCTGAGCGGCTCGGAATCGCCTAGCCGGCTGCTCCGAAAGCCACCTCGAATGCCGATCCGCCGGTCGACATCAGGTCATTCATGGCCGACGGATCATCCGGCGGGAATTGATACACCTTGCCCGTATCGAACGAAGCTACGTAGATCATGTCGGCCCCGGCGACAATCCCGAGCGCACCCGGAACCACCGTCGCCACCTCGGCCGTTCCCGCCGCCGGGTCGATTCGCCACACCTCGCCGGTGGCAGAGTTCGTTGCCCAGAAGACACCAAAACCCCAGGAGATCACGTTGGCGTTGTTGCCGGTGTCGAAGATCCCCACCTCGGTGAGGGTCTCGTCGAACACGATGACCTCGCCGCTGTTGAAGAGCGTGGCCGCCACATAGCCACCGCCGACGGCCGGAGCGGAGCCCGCGCCGGGCAGGTCGACACTCGTAACCGTCCCATCGACCTCGATCTTGTTGAGCGCCTTGTCCGTCCACGCCGTCGCCCACACCGATCCGGCCGTCAGACCGGTAGCGCCGTCACCGACATCGATCGTCGCCACGATCTCGTTCGTAGCCGGGTCGATCTGAGTCACGGTTCCCGCCTCGAAGCTCGATACCCAGGCAAAGCCGTCCGAGAAAGCCACGCCGGCGGTCCCGCTGCCGATCTCGATGATTGCGAGCACCTCGCCGCTCTCGCCGTCGACACGGGCCAGGGCATTCGCCGGGCTCGACAGCGCCACCCACGCCGACCCAGCGCCCAGCGCCACGCCGTTGGTCGGGCCGGTAAGGCCGCTGACGAAGATCGTGTCTCCGCTGGCAGGATCCACTTTCACGAGGTTGCCGGCCGCTTGATCGGTGACCCACACTGCAGCAGACGCAGCAGAGGCCTCGGTCGTAGTCGTCTCCGGCGGATCAGTGGTCGTGGTCGTCGCCAAGGTCGTCGTGGTCGGATCGGCCCCGATGGTCGTGGTCGTCTCAGACGTCGTTGACGGCGCAGTCGATGTGGTGTCTGCGGTGTCGTCACCGCCGCAGGCTGCCGCAACGAGCAGCAGGACAACAACGAGCATGCGAACACGGTGCATGGGCTTCCCTTCGGTGTTGCGACGCGACGGCGCCGCGCGGCTGGTCGGAGCCTACGCGGCGCTGCTCACCGACGTACGTCGGTTCTGTGCGTACGGCCGATCTCAGCTCTCGTCTGCAGCCTCATCGGCAGCTTCCGCGGCCGCTTCCACCTGATCTGCAGCTTCCTCGAGGAGCATCCCCGTGCTGCGCATCTTGTCGACGACCTTGTCGGCGACCGCCTCGGTACGCTCCTCACCCATCCGGGAGGAGGCTTTGTCGAACTTGTCGCGGACGTCGGCTTCCGTCATCTGGCCCTTGCCTCCCATGGCCTTCTTGACCACGGTGACAATGGCGGCAATGACAAGAGCGAGAAGAACCAGCTTGACGATCTTGCCGAAGATGCCGCGCCCCGATCCCTCGACATCGAATACGATCTGCTCATCCATGCCCTTCCCTCCTGGTTTTGGTCATGCCAGGTTATTGCCTTCCGGCGCCACCGAATCCGGCGCGCAAGCCTCGAGCTTCATTCGTAGCGCCGCGGGATCTCGAGGCTGCTCCAATCAGGGGCCATGTACCCACCCGCCGGTTGACGATCCGGCATTTCGAGGGGCGGCGGCGTCAGGTCCTCGTGCGGGATCTGGGAGAGCAGGTGGGCGATCAGGTTGAGTCTGCCCGCGCGTTTGTCGTTCATGTCGACGACATGCCACGGCGCCCAGGGCGTGCTCGTCTTGGCGAGCATCACATCCCGAGCCTTCGAGTAATCCACCCAGCGGCTCCGGGCCTCGAGGTCCATAGGGCTCAGTTTCCAGCGCCGCCGCGGGTCGGTGTTTCGCCGTTGGAAACGTCGTTCCTGCTCGTCATCTGAAACATGGAGCCAGTACTTTATGAGCTGGATGCCGTCGTTGGTGATCACCTGCTCGAAGGCGGGACACAACTCCAGGAACGTCTCGTATTGGGCTTCGGTGCAGAAGCCCATCACCTTTTCGACGCCAAGACGGTTGTACCAGGAGCGGTCGAACAGAACCATTTCTCCGCCGGAGGGGAGCTGGTCGACGTAGCGCTGCAGGTACCACTGCGACTTCTCCTTCTCGGTCGGAACACCGAGGGCCACGGTTCTCACGACACGTGGATTGAGACGGCGAGAAATGGTCTTGATCGTGCCTCCCTTTCCTGCCGCGTCACGGCCCTCGAAGATGACGACGACCCGCAGGCCCTCGCCTTTGATCCAACCCTGCAGCTTGGCCAGGTCGGCTTCGCAGGCGGCAAGTGTCTTCTCGTACTTCTTCCGTTTCATCCCCGCACCCTACCGATCGGCGAGGTACCTTCTCTCAGATGCGGGACACGACCGTCAAATGGCTCTCCACCATTCACACATGGATGTTTCGCGCCACGAATGGGGAGGTGGGGAAGCGTCTCGTCGCCAACGACGTGATGCTCCTCACCACGAAGGGAAGGATCACCGGAACGTCACACACTGTTCCCCTGCTCTATCTCCGCGACGACGATGGGCTCGTCGTGATCGCCTCATATGGGGGACGCCCCCACCATCCGGAGTGGTATCGCAACCTCGTCGCCGATCCCCTCGCCTCGGTCCAGGTTCTCGGAGAGCATCGAGCCGTCACCGCCCGTACCGCCGATGCCGACGAGCGCGCCGCCTGGTGGCCCCGCATCGAGGCGGCATACTCCGGATACGCCGAGTACCAGTCGAAGACGGACCGCGAGATCCCTGTGGTCTTCCTGGAACCCATCGGCACGGTGTGACCGTCTCACCTCCATGCGATACCTCCTCATAGCCATCGCCCTCTTCGCCACCGCCTGCGCCAGCGCAGGAGGCGTCGGATCCGAAGATACGACAACGACCCCGTCCCCATCGCCGAGCAGCTTCTCGGCAACCATCGACTTGACGGGCGGATGTTTCATGATGGGACCCAACTGTGTCCGTTATGTCGCGGAGTCGGACGGCTCGGTGTCTGTGTATCGCCTCGTCGGCCCGGAAGCCGAGCTCGTCGATGCAATCACCATCGATCCGACGCTCGTCGAGAACCTGATAATGGCGGTGGCCGCCGCCGACTTCGACGCCCTCCGTTCTCGCCTCGGTCCGGGCGAATGCAGGGCCTGCTACGACGGGATCGACACTGAGGTCACGTTCGTGGTCGATGGCGCCGCCGTTGCCTTCAACAGCGTCGACGTCGAGTTCGATACGTCGGAGCCGGTGTTCGCGGCCCTCGATGCCGTGATCGCGGCGGCTTCGGTGGTGGAGATCCCCCTCGAGCAGCACGGCGCCGCCGAAGAGAACCCGGCGTCCGCCGAGATCTATGCCGCGGCGGTCAGACAGATCGTGGAGATCGACAACACGTTTGGAGGCGCACCGGTGTTCTCGACCATCCTCGTTGTCGAGTCCATCGACCCGGCTGCCGGCAATCCCGTCGTCTCGTCGACCGGACGGCGTCTCACCGACACCGAGCGTGCCGCCATCATGAGTGCCCTCGGCGACGCGGTCGATGTTCAGTTCATTGTCGACGCCGACGACTACCGCACCGCGGACCTGATGCCGACGATCGAAGACAGCGCGATCGTGACGGTCGGCGACATCGAGGATCGCGATGGCGAAGTCCTCGTCGGAATGTCCCTGTGGTGCAGCGGGCTGTGCGGGATCTGGCTGACGTATCGTGTGGTCATGGAGGGTACCGCCTGGGCGGTCGACGGCATCGATGGCCCGATGGCCATTTCCTGAACGGAAATCGGCTCATAGATCTCTAACAACCCCGCGCGAGAATCAGCGGCATGGAGACTCGCGATGACGGCTTGCTCGGCGTCTTGTGGGCACTCGTGATCATCCAGGGCGCCATCACGGTGTTGTCTGCCATCGAGGCGCTCGTCGTCGCGGTGGCCACCGGGTCCATCCTCATCTCCTGGCCGATCGTCGCGATCACCACGGGGGGCGCCGTGCTTGCGCTGGCCGCGGCACGCGGATTGCGCCGCCGGGCCCGCTGGGCACAACGCGTCACGGTGATCGCCGAGGTGATCGTGCTCGGGTCGGGTCTCCTCAACCTCGGACTGTCGCTCTTGCTCGCCAATGCGTTCCTCGACCTCGTGCCGACCCTCACCACGATCGTTGCCCCCGTCGCGGCACTCGTGCTGATCCGCCGAGTCGCCCAGCTATTTGCCGATCAAGAAGCCGGAGCAGACGTACCGGAGATGAGCGTCGCATGATGGGTCGGGAAATTCTCGCCGACGGCTCGAGCGATTCGGTGCTGGAAGGCTTCGAGCCGGGCGACCAGGTCGGCAACCCCCTCTACGGGATCCTGGCCGAGCATGAACTGGCCTTCGTCATCGTCCTCGCGTTGCCCGTGCTGGCCTGGCTCGGTGTCCGACTGTTGCGGCGCGCCGCAGCCTCCGGCAAACCCCGGGCAACCGAACTCCTCGACGGTTACGATCGCCTCCAATCGCCGCGAAGGCTCGCCGTGTGGCTCTTGGTGGTTTCGGCCTGGGTGCACGTCGGCCTCGTCTTCGGCCACGAACTCTCTGCATACACCCTCGCCTATGCGCTCGGCGCCGTTCTGCTCGCCATAGCAGCTCGCTGGCTGACACTCGGGAGACGGCCGCGCCTCGTTGCGACGATCCTGGTCGCTTCCGTCGCAGCGTTCTGGTTCCTCGGCGCCCCTCCCGACCAGATCGGCATCGCCACCAAACTCGCCGAGATCTTCGCCCTCACCCTTCTCGTCGTCTCCGAGCCCGGCGTGCGACGTCGATTCGCCACCGCGGGTGTGGTCTCGCTCGTCGTCGTCACCGGGTTGGCAGCGTGGATCGGTGCCTTTGCCAGCGCCGGAGCCGAGGGCGGCCACCACGGGGGCGAGTTCCCGGAACCGGCCACCGTGGTGCCGTTCGTGGAACGCCTGCAGGCGACGCCGGGCGAAGAGGAGACCGCGGCCGCGTTGTTCGAGGCCACAACCGCCGCGGTCATGAAGTACCAGGACCCGGCCGTGGCCGAGGCGGCGGGGTATCAAGTCGGAACGGTCATGGGCAGCGAACACCACGCCCAGAACCCGGCCTACATCGGGGACGGGAGGATTCTCGATCCCGAGCACCCGGAGTCGCTCATCTATGCCGACACGGCCGCCGGGCCGATCCTCATCGGGGTGTTGTTCGAGACGGACGACATCGGACATGCCGGTCCCGCGGTCGCAGGACCGATCATGGTGTGGCACAGCCACGAGAACGTCTGCTTTTCACTGACACCACCGCTGCTTGCCGGGATCCTGTCGCCGTTCGGGGTCTGCCCCGCCGGCTCGATCAACGTCCCGACGACGGGAGAGATGTTGCACGCCTGGATGATCCCCGGAATCGAGGAGCCGTGGGGCCACCTCGATGAGGCCGACCTCAATGACTACCTGGCGAGGGTCGAGATCTCCGCCGCGTCGCGTTGATCGAGCGGAGTGGGATCCGGGGAATCGAAATCCGTAGCATGGGGTCATGACGCAGGAGCCGATCGAGGTCATCCTTCTCAGGCATTGGGCCTCGTACATGGCCATCCCCATCTGGATCTGCGGCCCAGACGGCACGCTCGTCTTCTACAACGAACCTGCGGAGGGATTGCTGGGGCGCCGCTTCGACGAGGAGGGCGAGATCAACACCGCAGAGCTGGCGGACCTGTTCGTCACCACCGACCTCGACGGCACGCCCATCCCTGCTGCGGACCTTCCCATCGCCAGGGCACTCTCCGAGCACCATCCGACCCACCGTCATCTTCGGATCCGCAACGGCGAGGGTCGCGAGGTGGCGATCGAGGTGAGTGCCTTTCCCATCGAGGGCCAGGGTGGCCGCCACCTCGGCGCCTTCGCTGCGTTGTGGGAAATGACGACGCCTTGAAGGCCACCCTGTTCGGCACGCGAGGCTCGGTCGGCCGAGCAGGACCGGAGACCGTGCGCTACGGCGGCGACACCTCGGCGGTCCAGGTCGTCGGTGACGATGGAACGTGGCTCCTTCTCGATGCCGGGTCGGGTCTGCTCCACGTCACGCCTCTGGTCCCCGTTGAGATCGAACGCATCGACATCCTGCTCACCCACCTCCACATGGATCACATCCAGGGTCTCGGCTTCTTCTATCCGTTGCGCGACGCGGGCGTCGAGACCCACATCTGGGGCCCGGCGTCGGCCGTTCGCTCGCTCACCAGGCGTCTCAACCGCTACCTGTCACCACCCCTGTTCCCGGTGCACCTGCGGGATCTGCGCTCGCTGCAGATCCACGACATCGCTTCGGATCGATTCACGATCGGTGGCTTCGAGATCACCTCCGACCTGATCGCCCACCCCGGGCCGACTCTCGGTTATCGCATCGAGGAGAACGGCAAATCCCTCGCCTACCTACCCGACCACGAGCCGGCTCTCAGCGGCCGCGAATTTCCCTTCGATTCGCGCTGGACCTCGGGATTCGACCTGATGGCAGGTGTCGACGTCGTCATCCACGACGCCCAGTACACCGAAGCGGAGTACGCACAACGGGTGGGGTGGGGCCACGCCACCGTCGAGCACGCCAGGATGCTCGCCATGCAAGCCGGCGTTGGCGAGCTGGTGACGTTCCATCACGACCCGGAGCACACCGACGACGACATCGACCGGATGCTCGCAGCAGTGGACTCGGGCCCGTTGCGGGTCACCCCGGGACAAGCTGGCCTCGAGCTGAGCCTCTAGCGCTTCTTGGCTCGCTTGCGGTCCGACTCGACGAGCAGCCGCTTGCGCGCCCGGATCGCTTCTGGCGTGATCTCGACGAGCTCGTCTCCGGCGATCCACTCGATTGCCGTCTCCAGCGTCAGCTCCCGCGGTGGGGTGAGGTTGATCGCCTCATCGGTGGAATGGGTGCGGATGTTGGTGAGCTGCTTGCCTTTCGTGGGGTTGACCACCATCTGTTCGGGCCGCGACGCCTCGCCGATGATCATGCCCTCGTAGACGTCCTCTCCCGGCCCGATGAAGAGCTCCCCGCGCTTCTGCAGGTTGTCGAGCGCGAAGCCGGTGCTCGTGCCCTGCCGGTCCGCGATCATGGCTCCGCCCTTGCGCTGCGGTAGATCTCCCGCCCATGGCATCCATCCGTCGTGGTGCTGATGGATCAGCGCTGTGCCGCGGGTCGCGGACATCAGCAGGGAACGAAACCCGAGCAAACCCCGCGCTGGGGCGGTGAGGGTCACGATCGCGCGCCCCGGATCACCCGGTCGAAGGTCCACGACCACCCCTTTCCGAGGCGCAGCTGCTTGTGTCACGACACCGACGTACTCGTCCGGTACGTCAACAACGGCACGCTCGACGGGCTCATGGGGGGTACCGTCGATCTCCTTGATCACGACCTCTGGCCGGCTCACCTGCAGCGCGAATCCCTCTCGGCGCATCGACTCGATGAGCACGGCGAGCTGTAGTTCACCGCGACCGGCGACTTCGATCATCTCGGGTGAAGCCGTGGCGCCGAGGCGGATCGACACGTTGCCGAGAACCTCTCGCTCGAGCCGCTCCCGGATCTGGCGCGACGTGAGGAGAGTGCCCTCCTTACCGGCAAACGGTGATGTGTTCACGCCGAACGTCATTTTCAGGACGGGTTCGTCAACGACGAGACGCGGCAGCGCCTTGGCATCGTCCGGATCTGCGAGTGTGTCGCCGATCTCGACTTCGGGGAATCCGGCGACGACGAACAGGTCACCGGCCGTGCGCTCGGCGACATCGACACGGTCGAGACCGGAGAACCCCATGAGTTGGGTGAGGCGCCGTTTGATCGGAGGCTCTTCATCATTGGCGTGGAGCAGCGCAACCAGCTCGCCGCTGCGGAGGGTCCCCTCGACTACGCGACCGATCGCCAGGCGCCCGAGATAGTCCGACGCATCGAGGTTTGTGACGAGCGCCTGGAGCGGGGCTTCGGGATCTCCCGGAGCGGGCGGGATCGTCTCGACGATGGTGTCGAGGAGGGCCGCAAGGTCGGCAGCGGGGGCGGGAACGGCGATGCCGGCGACCGCCCTGCCCTCACGTGCGATCGTCGAGATGATCGGGAACTCGATATGACGATCCTCTGCCTCGAGATCGAAGAAGAGTTGGTACACCTCGTCTACCACCTCATGGGGTCTGGCATCCGGGCGGTCGACCTTGTTGATCACGACCACGGCCGGGAGACCAGATGCCAGCGCCTTCGACAACACGTAGCGGGTCTGCGGCATCGGCCCTTCGGCAGCATCGACGAGCAAGAGAATCCCGTCGACCATGGCCAATGCCCGCTCGACCTCTCCCCCGAAATCGGCGTGGCCGGGAGTATCGACGAGGTTGATCCGAGTGCCTTTCCACTCCACCGACGCCGCCTTGGCGAGGATGGTGATGCCGCGCTCTCGTTCCTGGTCGTCGGAGTCCATGATCCGGTCGACCGGTTTCTCGTGCGCGGCAAAGACGCCGGCCGCCGAGAGCATGGAGTCCACGAGCGTGGTCTTGCCGTGATCGACGTGCGCGACGAGAGCGACGTTCCGAAAGGGGGAAGAAGACATCAGCCACCGGATGGTATCGGGATCGGAGGGAAGCCGACCCGCTCAGTTCGGCGGCGAGACTTCGAGGTCCTCCATCTCGAACTGGACACCGGGCAACGTAGCGGTTCTCACCGTCTCCGCTACGACCTTCTCAGGCGTGGGCTTCTCCAGTTTCACCTTCGGCAGTCGCAGGGCGATGAGGGCGCCGAACAGAGCGACGACGCCGCCGGCGAGGATCGCCAGCTGGAAGCCGCGCAGGGTCGAAATCGCATAGATCGACTCCGCCTCGACCACCGCCTCGGGCCCGGCCGCTTCGAGTTCGGCCTCGATCAACGCCACATCGGTTCTCTCGAATCCTCCCCGCAGTGCATCCTCGACTTCCGCCTTCACATCGTCCGGGATCACGTCGCTCGTGGATACGAGGTTGGCGAACGACAGGAACGTGCCGGTGATGATCACCGTGCCGATGACCGCGGTGCCGAGCGCCATACCGAGGTTCTGCGCGGTCCCCTGCAGCCCCGAAGCCTCGCTCGCCTCCCGGCTCTCGACGCCACTCAGAATCAGATTGGGCAGCTGGCCGGCGATGAGCCCGATGGCGATGCCACCGAGCAGCAACCCCAGCGCCATATCCGTTCCCTCGGTGGCGCCGTCGAGCGATCTGGCAAGGACGAAGCCACCGACGAAGAGGAGGACGAGGCCGGCCATGATGATGTACTTCGGGTAGATGTACTGGCCGAGGCGAGGCGTCAATACCGACGTCACGAGGACACCGATCGAAAGCGGCAGCAACGTCAGCCCGGTCTGGAACGCATCGAAGCCCAACACCGACTGCGTGAACAACGGGATCAAGAAGAGCAGGCCGGCCTGCGCAAACGTCTGCGTCGAGAGCACAGGGAGCCCGGCACTGATGGCGCGATGGCGAAAGACCGAAGGATGGACGAGACACGGCTCTCCCCTGGCCTCCCGACGCCTCACCCACCAGATGAAGGCACCGATGAGAACCAAGCCGGTCACGATCATGACCCACACCAGCGGATCCCTCCAGCCTCGGGAAGTCGTCTGCAGGACTCCCAGCACGAAGAGCCCGAGACCGCTTACCGAGAGCAACACCCCGACGACGTCGAGTTTGGGTTTGGGTACGACAGCTGGGGCATCGACGAGCAGCCCCGATGAAGCCAGCACGCCGAGCACGATCAGGGCCTCGAATCCGAAGGCGAGCCGCCAGCTGTACTCCGTGGTGATCCACCCGCCGATGAGCGGTCCGAAAGCAGCCCCGGCCGCGGCCACACCGAAGAGAACACCGTAGGCCGTCGCCCGCTTTGGTCCCTTGTAGTTGGCGCGCACGAGCGTGTTGATGGCGGGAACGATGAGCGCGGAGCCGAGGCCCTCGAGGATCGACCACCCGATGATGACGAAACCGATATTGGGGGCGATCGCGGTGAGCAAGGTGCCGATGCCGTAGATGATGAGACCGATGCGAAAGGCGCGCTTCGACCCCCAGATGTCGCCGAGCTTGCCCCCGGTGAGCATGAACGAGGCCATCGTCAGGGTGTAGAGCGTGATCGCCGTCTGTACCGCCCCCACGGTGGTGTCGAGGTCCTCGACCAGTGCCGAGATCGACACGTTCATCAAGGTGGTGTCGATGACGTACACGAACATCGCCGCGGAGAGCACGGCGAGGACGGCGAGGCCCTTGCCCTTTGTGCTGCCGACGCCTGGTGTCGTGTCCGGGGTCGTGCTCACGGATGCGGACGTTACCGGACACGGTGGTTCGATGGAGGTACATGGCTTTCGGCCCTTGTCCCGACGAGCAGTGGAAGCCAGGGTGGGGCGTGAGGCATCTGTGACCTGGAGGACAACCATGCTCGACAAGACTGCCGACCTCGCCGGACCTGGCATCAGCACCTATGAAGAGGTGGCAAGGGCCCTCCCGACCGACTATCGCTCGGTGCTCACGCCCATGGAGACGATGGATGCTCTCTTCGCTGCCAAAGCCGTCATCGAGGAAGGGCTGTGTCGCGAGCTCGACCTCAGGATGGTGCAGGTCCCGCTCATCGTCTCCCGAGAGAGCGGCGTCAACGACATGCTGGACCGCGACGGTTCGCGGACACCGGTCGAGTTCTCGGCTGGGCTCGGCCTCGACGAGCCGATCACAACACAGGTAGTCCAGGCGGCAACGAAATGGAAGCGCACCGCGCTCGCCCAGTTCGCCTGCGCTGTCGGCGAGGGCATCTGCACCGACATGAAGGCGGTGCGCAAGGACTACTTCCTCGACCACGATCACAGCGCGTACGTGGATCAGTGGGACTGGGAACGTCGCATCGGGGCCGAAGAACGCACCCTCGACTATCTCCGTGACACGGTGGACCGCATTTGGAGGGTCATCGTCGAGGCCGGCGAGGTGGTGACCGACATGTACCCGGCGCTGGCCGACGACTCCCCCCCGATCCCGTCCAAGCTCGAGTTCATCCATGCCGAGGAACTGTTGGAGCTGTACCCGGACCTCCCCCGCAAGCAGCGCGAGACGCGCCTGTTGCAGGAACATCCGGCGGTGTTCATCATCGGCATCGGTTGGCCCCTTGCCGACGGTTACCCGCACGAGATGCGCGCAGCCGACTACGACGACTGGATCACGGAGACGGTCTCGGCCGATGGGCGACCCATGCACGGCCTCAATGGAGACATACTGGTGTGGAATCCGGTGACCAATCGCCGCCACGAGCTGACGTCGATGGGCATCCGGGTGACCAAGGAAACCCTCGTGGCGCAGATGGAGATGGCAGGACTCACCGAGGACCTCCGACTTCCCTACCACAAGGCGATCCTGAACGACGAAATCCCGCTGAGCATCGGCGGCGGCATCGGCCAGTCACGGACGTACATGTACCTGCTGGGCAAGGCGCACCTCGGCGAGGTGAGCGTGTCGGTTTGGCCTCAGGAGCTGATCGACATCTGCGAGGAGCGCAACATCTTCGTGCTGCGCTGAGAGACGGCTGAGACACGGATGGTCGGACTTGGGCAGTTCTCCCCTACCAACCGGCGATGCATCGGATAGGTTGGGATGAGCGCACCGCGTCTATCGATCGGAGGAACCATGGCCGAGAGCGTCTACAAGGTGATCGAGCTCGTCGGAACCAGTGACGAATCGTGGGAGAAGGCGGCGATGGCGGCCATCAACCGGGCATCGAAGCACCTGCGTGATCTGCGCATCGCCGAGATCGCCGAGCTCGACATGCAGCTCGACGACGGCGAAGTGATTGCCTACCGGGCCAAGGTCCGCGTCTCTTTCAAGTACGCCGACGAAGACTGACCAAAGAGCCATTTTGGCGTAACTGGACACGGATATTCGTGTCCAGTTACGCCAAAATGGTGTTCAACATCCCGCCATGCTCGATCTACTGCTCCCGGCCACCGATGGTGGCGTGCTCGCCCAGGTCATCATCGTGGCGGTGGTTGCCGCCGGGTTGCTCGTCATCGTCCGCCGCAACCGTGACCTGCGGCTGCTCGTCGTCGGAATCACCGTGCTCACGTTCGGGTTGATGGCGGTCCGCGCCGTCCACTGAGCTCTACAGGTACTGGCCCGGCATCGGCCGATCGTCGTCCACCGTCTCTTGGATCGCCTGTGCCTGCGCCTCGGCCTCCGCCTGTTGGCTCTGCACGGCGATCACGATCCCGTTCATCAGCCCGTCGAGCCAGCCGACGAGTTCTGCCTGCGCGACCCGAAGCGCCAACGGTGACGGAGCCACCTTGTCGAACCTGACCGCCAGGCCGCTGAGCTCGGCGTGCAGATCGGGTGAGATCACACCGCTCAGCTCGGCAATGGTGCGTTCGTAGATGGCCTTGAACTTCTCGCAGCCGGCGGCATCGCACGGCGTCGCCCGTGCCTCCTCGAGCATGGCTTTGGCCACGGCGGTGATGCGCATCAGCTTCCCGGGACGAGCAATGTATCCGGTCGAGTTCTGCAGCTCCAGGGTGGTCATGTCGCCTCCTCTGTTGTGATTCCTCTTTGGATGGGAAACACGAAGAAGCACCCGAAGCGCCTCGGATTGACATGGTGGTGACGATCTTCCACCATCCCGGCATCACGGCTCCGACCGTGTGTCGGCGGAGGTAGGGAAACGTGGATCTCTCGTTCTGGTGGTTGTTTCCGGTGGCGATCGTCATCGCCGCGGTCGCCAACGGCGCCGGAATCGGTGGGGCCACGTTCTTCTCTCCGCTCTTCGTGATCGTCGTCGGCCTCGAACCGGCGACGGCGGTGGGGGTCGCCCTGGGCACCGAGGTTTTTGGCTTCTCCTCGGGCGTTGTGGCCCACGCCCGGGCCGGCGCCATCGATTGGCGGATGGTGCGCCTCCTCGTCGTTGTCTCGGTCCCTGCGGCCGTGGTGGGATCGCTGCTCGCAGGATTCGCACCGGAGACGCTGCTCAAGTTCGTGCTCGCGCTTGGGTTGACCGGCATCGCCTTGGTGTTCATCCGTCACCACGATCCCGAGGTGGAAGATGCCGAGATCGAAGCAGGTATCGGAATCGTCGATCCCGCCTTCTCACGGCACATCGTTATCGCCAACGGGAACGAGTACGACTACCTGGTCTGCCGCCCGTCCGTAGGACGCCTCGGAGCCGGCATCGGTGGTCTCTTCGTCGGCATGATCTCTACCGGTTTGGGCGAAGCCAATTCGTTCACCCTCGTGAAACAGTGCCGGGTTCCTTCTCGGATCGCCGTCGCGGTGAGCGTCACAACGGTTGCGGTGACGGCTCTCGCCGCTTCGGTGACGCACGCCGTGGAGTTTTTCAACAACCCGGATGCCGACTACGCCTTGATCGGGTCGATTCTGGTGTTCACGATTCCCGGTGTGCTCATCGGCGGCCAGCTCGGACCCAGCCTCGTGGGTCGTCTTCCGGAACAACGGTTGATTCACGCCCTCGGTTGGCTGTTCTTGGTGATCGCCGCGGTGACGGCCATCGAGGCGATCACTGGCTGACCGATTCGAGAAATCACATTTGGGGGTTCCACGCGGCTCGAGAATTCGGTAGCGTGTTTCCTCGAAGCGCCGTGTGGGGGTTTACTCGGGCGGCGTGAAGCGCAGAGAGACGACGCCACGGTTCGATTGCACTCGAATGGCGCCGCCTCGTATTTGGCGGAGGGCTCGTCGTATCGGTCGACCTAGAGATGACCGGGCGGCGACCCCTCTGTTATTTTTCGATTGTCTCTGCTACCGGATGTTGACGACGGTTGCCAGGGCCGGCGTTGCCGCCATGACCAACAGCAGGGCCGTCAGCGCGATCAGCACGATCAGTCTTCGCACTGGTCTCTCCTTCCCCAAAGATGCCGCTTCCCCCTCTCATCGGTATCTCCGGGGATTCCTTGAGCGCGACAAACCTTCCGTTCATCCCAGAAAATGGAAAGATCGGCGTTCCCTCAGGCGCGGGAACCGCGGGTGGTCACATCGTGACCGGCATTACGGAGGGCATTCAGATCCCGGCGTACGGTCATCTCGCTCACCTCGAGAGCGGTGGCAACATCACCGATCCGGAGGGCAGCACCCTGACGATCCGCCTCGTCGAGCACACGCAGCAGCACGGCGCGACGCCGTTCGACTCCCTGGAGGGCCAGGTCATCGGGATCACTGACGGTGAGGGTGACATCGACCCATTCACCCTCTTCGATGGCTCGCCCCGTCGGGACATCCCGGCCCGGGAGCCTGACGGTGATCGCCACCCGTTCGTGGCGAGCCATCGACTCTCGGATCGCCACATGTTCCGGGACGCTGCGCAACGACAAAGCGCGATCATCCGCGGAGACGTCGTCGAGCATCTCCAACAGGATCCCGATCGCCCGTCCAAGCGCGGAGAGAGCTTCACTCGTCTCGTCCATGGCCGCGGCGGCGAGGTACCTGGCAAACCAGACGAGGTGCGGGCCCTCGGCTCCTGCCGCCAGGAGGTCGGTGGCGATCCGGGCAAGCTCGAGAGCATGGGCGGGCTCACCGCTCGACGAAGCGATTCGTGAGGCAACCGCTCCGACGGAGGGAGCTACATCGTTGAGTCCGAGCTCGGCGCAGAGTGCAGCTGCACGCTCGATGTGCTCCTCGGCCTCGTGGAAGTTGCCCTCGACTAGCCCGACCTCGGCGGCGAGCTTCTCCAGGTGGGCCTCGAGCCAGCGGTGCTGCTGGTCGGAAAGGAGGTCCAGCCCCACGGTGACGTGGATGGTCGCCTCCGGCGTCTCTCCGGCCCGCAACGCGATGGCGCCGAGAATCTCGTGGCAGAAGGCCGCCCCCCAGCCGTGTTCCTCCTGCTCCAGGAAGCCGAGGTAGCTGCGGACCTCGGAGGCAACGGACAGGTCGCCGAGCATCCTCATCCGTACCGAGGCGGCGTTGGCCCCGACGAGGGCGGCGCTACTCCGGTCACCGATCGCGCCGAACGCAGCCACGGCCTCGCTGTAGCCGGCAAGGGCCTCACCAATGTGCCCCTGAAAGTAGAGCGCGTTCCCGAGGTTGTTCAGGTTGACCGCTGCTCCCCGCTTGTAGCCGATTTCGCGGCACAGGGTCAGAGCTCGTCGATACGCCTCCACAGCGAGATCCGGCTGCCCGATCTCCATGAAGACGATGGCGAGGTTCCCTTCGACCTCGGCAACGCCACGACGATCGTCGATCACGCCGTACATCTCTTTCGCCTTATCGAGCCATCGCTGTGCCTCGTCATAGCGTTGGACCTCGGCGAGGGTGCCACCAAGATCTGTTGCGATTCGAGCGGCAGCAGAGGAACCATCTTCGGTGGCATGAACTGCACGTTCCAACCACGCGATCGCTTCCTCGTTGCGGCCTGCTTGGCTCAGAACTCGCCCGAATGTGTGAAGGAAGACGTGATCAGGCTCGCTAACCCCCAGAGCGGCCTCGGCACTAGCGACTGCATCACGGAAGTGTCCTTCGTTGGCAAGAAGCAGAGCGCGGCGCCGTTGTACCTCGAGAGCCAACGACGCTTTGACGGTCAGCTCGTCCATCCGGTGGAGGATCGCTTCCTGGTCCGCACGCCGGCCGAGGACATCGAGCGCCTCTTCCCACTCTCCGAGTACCGCGAAACGGTCGTCAATCTCGGCTCCCCTGTCCGCCCAGCGATCCGCCTCATCGAAGCGGGCCACCGCGGCGGCGAACGACCCCAGCCCGACGGCGCGGCGGGCCGCTTCGATCGCGTAATGAGCTGCGCGATCGGGGTCTTCGGCCGCAGCGAACAACCGCGCCAGCTCCTCGACGCGATCGGGATGGTTGGATTCGATCGAAACGGCTGCGGTGCGATAGAGCTGGCGGGATCGCTCTTTGGGAATGAGGCCGACGGCGACCTTGCGAACCTGTTCGTGAGTGAAGGCGATGTCGCCTTCATGCTCCACGAGGATGCCGGCCGCTGTGAGATGGCCGAGCGCTTCGAGACGCGACCTGCCCCCCAAGCCCGTGATCTTCTCGATCTCGTCATCTGCGACAGGACGGGCGAGGACGGCAACGGCATTCGCCACCTCTCGCTCCGTGGTATCGAGTCCGTCGAGACGAGTCCGGATCACGTCGACCACATCACCTGTCACCAGGAGCCCGGCCGAATCGAGATCCGAAAGGTCGTCACCGGCGGCACGGACGAGCTCGAGAATGAAAAGGGGATTTCCGGCCGTTTCGTCGTGGAGCCGCTCGACCACGCGACGCGAAACGTCGTCGATCGAGAGGCCGTCGCGGACCAACCGAGCGGTGTCTTCGACGCTCAACCCACCGAGCTCGATCCGAGTCGTCCTGCCGCGAGTGTCGATGGCGCGGATCGCGTCCCAGACCTCAACCCGGTCTCGCATCTCGACAGCGCGGAAACCGAGAATGAGGACTGCAGTCCGTTCCAGCTCGGTCTCCGAGTTGGCGATGATCTCCATCGACGATCCATCGATCCACTGTGCGTCGTCGATCAGTAACAGCATGAGCCCCGCACGCTTGACGGCCACCAACACCGCCTCCAGGGCCGAGGCGATCCGCTCGTGCCGCTCGCTCGGATCGAGTGGCGCCGGCTGGGCGATCCCGACCATGCGTCGGGCCGCGGGCGACAGCACGCGGGCGACATCGGTCATGGTCGACGATCCCAACTCGTCTGCGAGCCGTCGCCATTGGAGGCCGGTGATCCCCGATTCGAGCGCTCTCACGAGCGTGGCGAACGGCTGATCCGCTTCCTCCTCGCGACAGGCGACATCGACGACAGCAAAACCTCTCCATCGTGCATCAGAGATCGCCTGTTGCAGAAGACGGGTCTTGCCGATACCGCTCTCTCCCTCGACGAACACGACCGATTCTTCACCGGCCAAGGCCTGCTCCAGCGCCCTGACCAGGCCGGCTCGTTCCTCCTCGCGCCCGATGAGCTGTACTGGTCGATGGGTAGCCCCAGGAGTCGGGATCAGCGGCGAAGCCCCACCCGACCGCAGCTCCATCACCTCAGAACGCAGCGAGACCAATTCCGCCGAGGGCTCCACACCAAGCTCCTCCTCGAGCAGCTGGGCGCACGCGTCGTACTGTTGCAAGGCCTCGTTGTAGCGCCCGACAAGTGCGCAGAGCCGAATGACCTCAGCGTGGGCCGACTCGTTGAGGACATCGAGGGCGGCCCACTGGCGCGCGTAGCCGAGCGCGGCGGAGTGGTCGGCTCGAGCGCGGAGATCGCTGATGACATCGAGCAGAGCATTGAGATAGCGCTGGCGAAGGCGTTGACGCTCGACCTCGATCCATTCGTCATAGATGCCGATCAGGAGATCCCCCTGGTAGATCGCGAGAGCCTGCTCGAGGAACTCCACGTGCTCCGTCGTCCGCGGTAGCGCTGCATACGCCTCAGAGAGGGCGTCTTCGAAGGCAGCGACGTCGATCCAGGTCCCCGTCGGAGGATGGAAGGAGACGTCGGCATTGGTGACCGCGAGGATGCCACCGGGAACACCGCCCTGCTGACAGGTGGTCTGGATCTGCCACAGCGCCTGGCTGAGCCGTTTTCGCGCCGCCGTCTCGGTCAGGTCCGGCCAGAACGTGCCTGCGATCCAGTCGCGTGTCACCCGTCGGCCCGGATAGATCGCCAGATAGGAGAACAGGGACCGCGCAGCTTGAGGCATCGACGCCAGCGCCCGGTCATCGATCTCCAGGCGCAGTCCCCCGAGCAACCCAATCCGCAGCCCAGCCATGGGAGAGACGGTACACCAGCGATTCGCGCGTGCTTGGAACCACGTGACGGATGGCTGCAGGCACACGCGAGTCGCTGGTGCAAGGCAACTGTCGGGGGCGGGGCATTTGGGGCCGGGGACCGGACCTCGTGGCGTTGCCAGGTGATACAGAGGAGGTGACAGCAATGAACCAGATCGCAAGCTGCGGAACCCGCCTGCGTTGGTCCTTCCTCTTTGCAGGAGTGGCCCTGGCAGCCGTCGGCGCGTTCTTGTCGGCCACCATCGTCGGCCTCATCGTCGGGATTCCGATTCTGCTCGTGGCGTGGCCCCTGCTCACGACACCGACGACGCCCAAGCCCTGTACCTGACCAGCTCCGCCGGCCGAACCGTTTCGACGAATGCGAGGGGCGAGGAGATCACTCTCCTCGCTCCTCGTACTTTCAGACGTCAATCGGAGTCGGGCATCAGCCGCGCCAGGCCGAGCCTCGTTCCAACGTACACTGATCCGTCGGGACCGATCTCGACGAAGTTCACCTCCTCGCCGGGTAGACCTTCCCCGGTGCCGTAGCGCTGCCACTCGACACCGTCATAGGAGAACAGGCCGTAGAGCGACGACGACACCCACACGGTGCCGTCTGGATGCACGGCCACGTCGTTCGCTTCCGGGAAGGGAACGACCAAGGCAGTCCACTCCTTTCCGTCGAAGCGGACGATTTCGGACTCCACGTCGCTGACACCTTCACGCATCACGAGCCTGTCGGTCTGACGAATCATCCACAGGGCTCCGTCGGGTGCAATCGTGGCGTGATCCCCCTCGAATCCGCTCGGCACGGGCTGCGTCGTGTACAACCCGTCGACGAAGCGCCCCACGATCGGGTTCACTCCCGTGACCGTCCCACTCGCCGGGTCGTAGTCGATGGGCACAAACGCCAGGGTCCACAGCGTACCGTCCGGGCCCATGATGAGCTCCTCGACGGGATCCACATCATGGACGACCCATGTCGTGCCATCGAAACTCACCAACGCGGGCAGCTGATGCGGGTCGTATCGGCTCACCCACACGGTCCCATCGGGGGTGACCTCGACCGCGGACGCCACGAGCTCATGGCTGGTGACCGAGTCACCGGTCACGCTCTGCAACTCGGCGTCGACGCTGGCGAGCCACACGGTGCCGTTCGGGCCAACAGCGAGGTCCATCAAACCCGATCTCTCGACCTCGGCGACCCGTGACCATTTGGCACCGTCAAGGCGCAGGATGCCACAGGGTCCGCCGGCGAGCACGGGCACTCCGTTCGGGTCGAAATCCATGCGCCACGCACAGGCATCGCCGACACCATCATCGGCGTCGTAGACGACCAATTCCGAGATTCCCGGGGGGAATTCTTGATCCAGAGGTGGCGTATCCCAGTCCCGCAGCAAGGCCACCGCGGGCACCGCGATCAGGATGACCAGCGCTGCCGCGACGAAAACGGCTGCGTTCCGATACCGCGGCCTCTTCTGGGCCACGACCCGCTTGTCGTACCGCTTTGGTTCTTGGTCGGTGAGAACCATCTCTTGCCTCCTTCGCGAAATCGATGCGAAGAGGGCGTCGGCTTCGGCATCCGAGACCGTCCATTCGGCATCCGGCACCGGGTTGGCGCTGGTGAGGGCAGCTCTGATGTCTCTATCACTCAACATCCCTCTTCCTTCCACTCCGGAAGGACGGCCGGCCTTCCACTCGGTACATGTCCGGCTCGGGCAAGAGCTTTCCTCAGACGCCGTTTGGCACGGTGCAACCTCACGTCAACGGCGCCCACCGAGCAACCAAGTACGTCCGCAATCTGTGCGTGGGGCAGTTCCTCCCAGTAGGTGAGACGAAGGATCTCTCGATCCCTGTACGGGAGGGTGCTCAGGGAAGAAACGACGGCCTCCTGTTCGGCTTGATCAACGATCTGCTGAGCAGTGTCTGGCATCGGGGGGATCGGATCGGATGCGAGTCGGCTCTTCAGACGTCGCTCTCGCCGGGCGCTCCGTTGCTGGTTGAGCAGCACGTTGTGGGCGATCCCATAGAGCCAAGGCAGCGCACCGTCGCCATCCGGAACGTCGTTCAACCTCCGCCAAACGACGAGGAACACCTCTTCAGTCGCATCGAATGCTTCGGACCTGGGCAGGCGGCGTTGGAAGTAGGCAAGCACAGGACGATGGCACCGCTCATAGAGCTCCCGGAACTCGGCCTCGGCCGGGTCTTCGTTGGACATCGGGTCTCCCCTCGAGGTCCCTCCACGGGTTCATGTCCGAGGTCCACGATTCCTTACACGGTCCATCCACACCAGGGCCGAAGGTGATGAATCCGCGGCTGTTACAGCGCCTTGACGACCACCTCGTACCCAAGCGTCGCCACCTCGCTGTTGAAGTTGGTCATCACGAGACGCAGCTCGATGGGTGCCCCACCCACCAACCCGGATCCGAGATCGCCCGTCCACTCCTGGGCGGACCCGCCCACCGCAGTGTGGGGTCAGGTGGGTGAGTATTGATCGGGCACTGTCGCCAGCAGGCCGTCCTCCGACAAGAACATCTCGATCGGCCCTGCGGCCGACACCGTCGTGAGGCGGTTGTCGAATACGCCACCGGGAGGAACGTTGGGCCGGTCCTCGAAGTCCGACCAGTCAACGGTCACACAACCCGACAGGGGATGGTCCCGATCACACGTCTGAGTGGGACGGCCGACATCACGGAGCCTCACGACCAGCCGGCCCGAGATCCCGGCCGATGGTTCGGGAACCACCCCGGCGAGGACAAGGGCCTCGTGGAACCCGGGCTCACCGAACGTTTGGGCTCCGGGGATCTCGACGGTGCCCGCGAACACGATGAACTCGCCTGCGGGCACCTGGGTCGACGAGAACGCGACGACCACCGATGTGTCCGGAGCATCCGTCGAATCCGCATCGGCACATGCCGCCACCACCAAGGCAAAGACGGCAAGGACCAGCAGGCTTCGTGGCATGGATGCCGAGCGTAACGACGGCGTCAGTCGACCATGACGGCGTCAGGCGGCGCGGGTGAGCAGATCCCGGGTCAACAGCTCGGCATGGCTCCCCACGGCGAGGACCGTTCCCTCCTGGACCTCGATCCAAGGCTCATCGGTGATCGGCTCCGATGCGATCACGACCGCGCGATAGGAGTCGTCGGCCTCGGGACAGTGATCTGTGCCACACACAGCGCAGTCACGGACACCGGTGCGGACCGTCCAGTAGAGCGAGTTTCCCCACCGGCTCGCCGCCAGGTTCACCCCGTCGCTCAGTAGGAGGTTCAGCTTCGGAGGCTCGACTCCGGGAATCGCAATCGACCAGCGCACGAGATCGAGCACGACCTGCTCGAGGAGGGCTGCCAACCGGTCCGGGTCGGGGGACGGGGCATCGGGATCGAGACCGAACTCGGGCATCCGAGCCAGCAACCACTGGAAGATGAGTTCCGAATCGGTTGAGCCGCGGGGTTCGTCGTGGAGCGGGACCATGATCGGGGAAAGGTCGGCATGTGCGGTGAGCGTGCCGTTGTGGGCGAACGCCCATGGTCCGTGGCTGAAAGGATGCACGTTGTCGAGGTCGACGTCACCCACCGTGGCAGCGCGGATATGAGCCAGCACGACTCTGGAGCGCGTGGCCTCGGCCTCTTCCACGAAGGTACGGTCGGCGAATGCCGGCTCGGTCGATTTGACCACCTCAGGCTCGGGCCCCGTCCAGCGAGTAATGCCCCATCCGTCCGCGTTGCGACGGCCCCTTCCGTCACGATCACTCTGGACCTGGAGGGCGTTCTGGGCTGCGACCAGGCTGCAGTCCAATCGGGTGGAATCGGTGGCACTGAATCCGTAGAGACGACACATGTTGAAAACCTCCTTTCAGATGAACAACGAGCGGCACCCGCAGCTTCCGCGGCCGAGTGTCGGCTCCTGGTCGCAGATTCACCGTTCGCGTAGAGTCACCGGAGCGATGCAGTCCGCGTTTCAATCCCGACCGGGCGATCTCGACCGCAAACTCGACGTCTTGTTCCCCGATCCCGTGACCCGTGAGCAAGCTCGCATGGCCCTCGCCGGCTACGGAGATGAGGCATGGCATCGCGAGCCTGAGCGGGTCCGCCTCGCCATCCTCTATCTGGCACGAGGAGATCTCGACGACGTGAAGCGACGGGTCGAGGCCGCGTCGGTCGACTACCGCGACGTCATCGCCGCCGCCGAGTACCCATTGCTGATGGGTCTCCCACCGGACGTGGACCCCGAATCCGACACCTACCGGCAGGCCCTCTCGAGTGACGAGAAGCGATACCGCGCCTGGGTAGACGGCTGACGAGATACCTCGGGGCTGCTCGTCAGGTACCGACCTCCGCTAACCGCACCGGGAGGCGGCGCGAGCCCCACGATCCGGGTTCGGCTTCGAAGACGCCGGCGACGGGCACGCCGCAACTCCCGCAGCATCCTTCGGCGTCGAGACCCCATTTCCCTAACCGATAACCGGTGCGCTCGATGAGTAGCTCACCACACGCATGACAGAACGTGCTCTGACCATCGGGGTCGTAGACATTGCCGGTATAGACATAGCGCAGCCCGGCCTCCCGGCCGAGATCGCGGGCCCGGCTCAGCGTCTCGGGGGGCGTCGGCGGCCGATCCATCATCTTGTAGTCGGGATGGAAGGCGGTGAAGTGCAGCGGCACGTCGTTTCCTAGTTCCTCTCTCACCCAGACGACGAGATGTTCGATCTCGGAAGCCGAGTCGTTGAGGCCGGGGATGAGCAGCGTTGTGATCTCCAGCCACACGTCGGTTTCGTGCCGGACATACCGCAGCGTGTCCAGCACCGGCTCGAGATGGGCGGCACAGGTCCTCTTGTAGAAGTCCTCCGAGAATGCCTTGAGGTCGATGTTGGCAGCATCCATCGCCGCGTAGAACTCTGACCGTGGCTCAGGATTGACGTATCCGGCGGTCACCGCCACGGTCCGGATGCCGCGTTCGCGACAGGCAGCCGCAACATCGATGGCGTATTCGTGGAAGATCACCGGGTCGTTGTAAGTGAAGGCGACGCTGCGGCAACACAACTCCTCGGCGGCCGCCGCGATCGTCTCCGGGGAGGCCTGGTCGGCCAGGATGTCGTGTTCCTTCGACTTGGAGATGTCCCAGTTCTGACAGAACCGACAGGCCAGGTTGCAGCCGGCGGTGCCAAACGACAGCACTGCGGTGCCGGGAAGGAAGTGGTTGAGCGGCTTCTTCTCGATGGGGTCGACGCAGAAACCGCTGGAGCGGCCGTAAGTGGTGAGCACGATGGCATCGTCCCGACGGGCGCGTACGTAACACAGGCCACGCTGGTCCTCGCGGAGCTTGCACTCGCGAGGACAGAGATCGCATTGGATTCGCCCATCGTCGAGGAGGTGCCAGTACTTGGTAACAACGATTGAGTCTTCTGGAGCAAGCGTGGTCATCGTCGATCGAACCTCCACAGGCCGGCATCGCGCGCCGACGCATACGCTGCGGCCACCTCGGCAGCACGCGGCGGTCGGTCGATGTCGTGGTAACGCTCCCGGCCTCGCACCTTGTGGGCGGGGCGGTACTGCGCCATCACATTGACGTAGGTATCCGGTGAGATCTCTTCAGCGAGCCAGCCGAAGATCGCCGCTGCCTCATCCTCCTGACCCGGCATCACGAGGTAACGCACCAGCAATCCCCGCAAGGCGAGGCCGCGGTCGTCGAAGACGAGGTCGCCGACCTGGCGATGCATCTCTCGGATGGCCGTCCGTGCCACCTCCGGATAGTCCTTCGCTCGAGCCAGACGCCGGGCGGTGTTGGGTTCCCAGAACTTGAAGTCGGGCATGTAGATGTCGACGAGACCGTCCATCAACCGCAGCGACACCACGGCGTCGTAGGCGCTCGTGTTATAGACGATCGGAAGGCGGAGGCCACGGGACACGGCGGCGACGACGGCCTCGACGACCTGTGGTGCGACGTGCTCCGGGGTGACGAAGTTGATGTTGTGACAGCCACGATCCTCGAGGTCGAGCATGAGGTCGGCGATCTCCTCGGCCGCGCACGGGCGTCCGAAGTCGGCCTGAGAGATGTCCCAGTTCTGGCAGAAGACACAGCGCAGATTGCATGAACCGAAGAAGATGGTGCCCGAGCCGAGGCTGCCACGCAGGCAATCCTCCTCACCGAAGTGGGGAAATGCCGACGCGACGCGGGCTCGACGCCCGATGCGGCAGATACCCACCTCGTCGGCCATGCGGTCGACATGGCAGTCGCGGGGGCAGGCCACACAGTCGGTGAGCTCGTCGCGCGCAGCACGAACCTTCGCATCGAGGTCACCGGCACGCCAAATGGCGACGGCGGCGGGCTCGGTGCGCTCGACCACGAAGCCGGATGGGACCGCAATCATGCCCATACTCCGATCGTACGCCGGGATGCAACGGTGCGGTAGAGGACAGAGTCCTCAGCCCCTGTCGACGGGCTCCAGCGCGGGTACCGTGGCGATATGGAGACGATCCACGGCCCGGTGGTGGCCGGGGCCTTCTACCCGGCCGATGCCGGAAACCTGCGTGCCCAGATCAGGCACCTTCTCGACCAGGCGACACCGCCGGCCACACGCGGTGGAAGGACCGTCGGCCTGATCGTGCCGCACGCCGGGCTCATCTACTCGGGCCCGGTGGCGGCGACGGCCTACGCCCTGTTGGAGGGCGCCCGTTTCGAGCGGATCGTCATCACCGGGCCATCGCATTTCTCCTGGTTCGAAGGGATTGCGGCATTGCCGGCAGATGGGTGGCGTACACCGCTCGGTGTCGTCCGGCTGGAGATGCCCGCCGCCAATGGTCTGGTGAAACGCACGGCGTTGCCGTTCGCCGTCGAGCACTCGCTCGAGGTCCAGCTCCCCTTCCTCCAGGAAACGCTCCCCGAGGCGGTGGTGACTCCACTGTTGTTCGGAGACGTGGAGACCGCCGCGGCAGGTCTTCTCCTCGACCGCATCCTCGGCCCCGACGACCTGCTCGTGGTGAGCTCCGACCTCTCCCACTACCTCGAGCGGGTTGAGGCAGAGCAGTTGGATGCTGCCACGGCCGGGGCCATCGTTGCGATACGGCCGGAGGCCCTCGGCCCCCACGCCGCCTGCGGACGCATCGGCATCCAGACCGCGCTTGTCCTGGCGAGCCGGCGGAACTGGCACGTAGACCTGCTGGGTCTTGCCACGTCCGCCGATACCGCCGGGGGGCCGGATCGCGTCGTGGGCTACGGGGCTTTCGCGCTCACGACATCGAGCGAGCAGATCAGCGACTGAGCAACGGTGACTGCCGATTGCGCCGGTAGATCCCGACGGCAGCCACGATCAGGCCCGTGATGACGAGGCCGGCAACGGTAAAGGCTCCCACCGAGGTGTATGCGGCGTCGACGATGAGGAAGGAGCCGACGGCGGGTCCGATGGCCCGGCCCACGGCCATGGACGACTGGGCGTCACCCACCCGCTCGTCGGGAGCGAGCGACCAGGCCGCGATCGATTTCAGGATCGCCGGCGTCGCCATCCAGAAGCAATACCCCCACGCCACGACTCCGATCAGGAACAGCACGCCCGAGTCCCCGAATGCCACGAGCGCGGCGCTGACGGCGACGGCGAAGATCCATACCGCGCCCGACCGCTCACCTCCGGCGCGGCGGGTCGCCAGCCAGCCGGCGAAGGCGTTGCCGGAATACCCGAGCGAGACGACCACGGCACTGAGGCCGACCGTCACGCCGATCGCCCCACCAAAGACAAAGAGGGCCGATCCCGACAGCGTCAACAGCCCCAAGGCGACCACGAGCACCACATTCGACCGCGACGGGCTCAGCCGCGATCGCTCCCGGCGGTAGCCGGCGAACTCGGCCGGCAACAGCGCCGCGGGAAGCGACGCCACGGCGATGGCGACGTACACGGCACCAGCCCCGGCGTTCGATGCGATCAACGCCAGGATCGGGGACGCGAGCAGCATCGTGAGCGGCCCCACCGCCGACACGTTGCGCAGTGCGCCTTCGGTGCGCATCGCGTTCGACCACCCCAACCACACCAGGACCCCGGCGGCGGCACCGGCGAATACCCGCAGGATGAGCAACACCTCGAACGTCGGGGCAACCGCGCTGACGAGGTTGAGGGCCAGGGCGGCGAGCGATGCCCCGATCAGGTACCGACGGTCGGTGCGCAGGGTACGCCCCGCAACGAAGGCAGCGACGGCGAAGCCTCCGACCTGCGCAGCCGACAGCAGCCCCGACCGGCCGACCGAAACGCCGTAGTCCACGGCCACGGCGGGAATGATGAACGGCGTCGCGGCGAACAACACCGACACCGCGACCACCGCGGCCAAGAGACCGAGATCGGGCTGGCGCGGCAGCGCGAAGAAAATGCGTACGGGACCGAACATGCGAGCGGCAGGCTACGCCCCGGCTGCCTCGTTCGTCGCGATGCCCTCGATCTCGTCGAGGTGGGCCAACAACTTGGTAGCACCCAACGCTTCGGCACCGCGACGGGCCTTCTCCACCGTCTCTTCGAACCGCTCATCGCCAACGAGGAGCGCAGCCGCCTCGTTCCGGGCGAGCGTCCCGTCGAAGAGCCGGTCGAAGCTGTCCGCGATCGCGGCGGCATCGAGAAAGTGCAACACCGCTTCGTGGACCTCACCCTTGGCGAGCGCCAAGTGCCCCCGGGCTCTCGCCCGGCTGACCCGGGTGTGACTTCCGATGGATGGCGACCCTTCGAGGAGGGCGGCGATCCGGTCGGAGTCCCGGAGAGCGGCAAGTGGTCCGGTGACCCATGGCAAGAACCCGGTGCGATAGACGTCGATGGCCGCGGAGTCGTACTCGTCGGCGAGAAGCAGCGTCGTCTCGATGTCGCCGCCGTCGAACGCCACCGAAACGGCTAACGCCAGGACGGGGGCAAGGACCTGCTGGTCCTGGATCTCGCGCGCCCTTTCGAGGCTCTCGGCCGCCTCGGCGGCGACATCCGCCCCGCGATAGAACCTGATCCAGGCACGATTCGCTCGGGCACCACCGCCTGCCTGGCTCCCACCTCGTGCGTCGTCGGCACGTATGACGAAATTGGCAAGCTCCAACGCCTCGTCCCAATCGCCGGTCCAGATGAGGATCTCCGATTTGGTGAATCGGGCCCATTCGGCGCTCGCCGTGAGCCCCCGTTCTTCGGACAGCTCGATCGCCTCATCGATGAGGCGCACAGCCTCGAGGGGAGAGCGGAGTTCATGCATGTGCGTGGCGAGGTTGTTGCGGATGACCGCCGATTGGCCGCTGAAGTTTCTGTCGTCGGCGATGCCGATGGCGGTGGCCATGTCCTCGAGCCCCTCCTCACCGAGCACTCCGCCGCGAGTCGACAGCAACTTGATCTGGTCCTCGGCCGAACCCCAGCCCTGCACCACCGGAGTCGCCAACTCGGTAACCTCGACCGCCTCGTGGGCCAGACCCCGCAGCGAGAGCTGGCTGGCGTACGACACGAGGGCATGGGCCTTTGCTTCCGAGTCGGGACGGCCCTCCAACATCTCGACGGCCTCGAGGGCCAATCGATGTGAGCGGTCGGTCTCTCCTCGCCACCACACGAGTCCGGAGATTTGAGCGAGCACCATCGCCTGGCCCTCGAGATCAGCATCGGCCCGATAGAGGTCCAGTGCTTCCTCGAGCCAGGCAAGCGCGCCATCGACGTCGTCCTGGCGGAAGCGGCCGGCCTTGAGCAGGGCCGCTGCTCGATCTCCCGGAGCGAGGGCCGCGTCCGCCGCCCTCTTGTAGTAGCCGGTGGCCCTTCGCACATCGAGACCCCCGGCTCGCTCCCCTGCCTGCATGAGCGCCCGGTAGGCCTGGGCACGAAGCGCCACATCGGGCTCGGCGACAAGCGCCATCGTTTCGCCGAGGTGGTAGGCGAGCAGCTCGGACACATCGACACCGCGATCTGCGCTCACCGCCTCGATCCAGCCTGCGGCCGCCTGGTGGAGGCGAGCCCGGTCGTCACGGGCGATCTGGACGTAGGCGACGTCGCGAACGAGGGCGTGAACGAAGGTGAACTCGTCCTGACCCTTCATCGACGGGTCACGGATCGGTCGGATCATTTCGCGTCTCACCAACTCCCGCAGTGTTGTCTCCGGATGGGTTGCGGGGCGAAGTGCTGCCAGCGCTCCGGTCCAGAACACCTTGCCGATCACAGCAGCCGCCTGGATGAGCTCCTTCGTCTCGGCGTCGAGGAGATCGAGGCGGGCGGCGATGATGGCCTGCACCGAGTCCGGGAGGGTGAGATCGCTCGCCTCCTTTCCCTCGGCAAGCAAGTCGGAGTCGGCGGCGAGCCGAACGAACTCGGTGACATAGAGGGGGTTCCCTCCCGCCCGCTCCAGGATGAGCTGCTGCGTCTCTGCGAGAAGCACGGATCTGCCGAGAAGTGCCGAGAGCAGGACGGCAGCTTCGTCGTTCGCCAGCGGAGCGAGGCTGATCGTTGCCGCGTTGCGAAGCCCTCCGCCCCAATCACTGCGATCCGACAGCAGCTCCGGTCGGGCGGCGCAGACGAGGAGGATGGGAACGCCGACCGCCCACTCGGCGACGTGCTCGAGGAAATCGAGCAGCGCGTCGTCTGCCCAATGGATGTCCTCGACCACCATGACGAGTGGGTGCTGCTGCGCCATGGCCTCGAAGAACCGTAACCAGGCCGAGAACAGCTCGCTCTGCTCGACGACCTGGTCGTCGGAGCCGCCCCCGGCAAGCGGAAGCAGCCGCGCCCGAACCCATTCGGCCTGGGTGGCATCCTCGATGAGGGTGGTTACCGCGTGACGCAGCTTGCGTTCGACTTCGGACTCGGCGTCGGAGTCGAGGATCCCCGCCTGGGCCTTGACGATCTCGCCGAGCGCCCAGAACGTGATGCCCTCGCCGTAGGGGAGGCATCGGCCTTGCTTCCACCACACGACGTCGGATCGTGCATCGAGCGTCGCCTTGAATTCGTGGAGGAGGCGGCTCTTGCCTGCGCCGGGCTCGCCGATCACCGTAACCAATTGCACGGCCTGCGTCTGCAGGGTGCGTTCGAAGGCGTCGGTCATCAACGCGAGTTCGGTGTCGCGCCCGACGAACGGCCCGGTGTGCCGGTCCTCCACCGCAACCCCCTGACGGGCTCTGGCACCTGTGGCGAGCCAGATGGCGGTGGATGTCGCCTTGCCCTTGAGGTTGACCATGTCCAGGTCGTCGTAACGGATGGCGCCACGGGAGGCCAGGTAGGTGCGCTCGTCCACGACCACCCCACCCGCCGGAGCCACGCCCTCGAGACGCGATGCCGTATTGACGACGTCGCCGATGATCCGCTCCCGGTCCGGATCGTCGCCGTCGATCTGGACGATGGCCTCTCCCGTCGTCACCGCCACCCGGACGGCGAGCTGCAGCGAGTGATCCTCGTCGTTGAGCCGCTCAACCGCTTCCTGGATGCGCAGCGCGGCCCGCACGGCACGTTCCGGATCGTCCTCATGCGCGGCGGGAACTCCGAAGACGGCGAACACACCGTCGCCCATGAGCTTCTCGACGTGCCCGCCGTGGGCCTCCACCTGCTCCCGCGCGCTGCGGTGATAAACGGTGAGCCGGGCCCTCACATCCTCGGGATCCGATTGCTCGGTCCGCTCGGTGAAACCGACGAGATCGGCAAAGAGGACGGAGACGACCTTGCGTTCCTCCGTCGCTCTCGTTGCTGCCGTCGCTTCGCCCAGCGCCGTCCCGCATTCCTGGCAGAAGCGGGCGCTCGGCGAGGCTTGCACTCCACACGACGGACATGTGGCCGCCATGGACGACCCACACGAGGCGCAGAACTTCGCCTCGGCATCGCCTTCGACGCCACATGACGGGCACACAACGGTCATGAGGCGACTCTACGAGAATGCACGCAGTCCAGCGTCGATGGCCTCGAGGTTGCGCTCTGCGAAAGGACCCTCCCCGGCGGCGCCGCGCAACGCCTCCACCGGGAACAGCCCGAGCCGTTTCACGGCCGCGGCCAGCGTTGCCAGGGCGCGTGAGGCCTTGCCGATCGGCACGTCGCCCGACTCGAGATCGACGATCTCGACCCGGGCCGGCGTCGTCACGTCACCCAGCCCGGGGACCAACAGGACCGCGCCGCCCTCCCTCATGTGGGCCAGCATCGGTCGCGCCTTGGCGAGGCCGTCGGCTGAGAGCACCACGAGGGCGTCGGGGACGGCGGTTCCTGCAAGCGGCACGGGTTCGGGCGAGAGCACCAGCGTGGACACGCTGTGGCCACTCTTCACCGTCACCGGGTAGTCGTCGCTCTGGGTCACCCACAGCCCGGAGCGGATGGCCGCCTCACCGACGAGGCGGGCCGCGGAGCGCACCTTGGCCCCCGCCGATCCCGCAACAACGAGTGTGAACGGGTCGCGCAGCGCGCTGCCGAACTCCGTCGGGATGGCCCGCCGTCCGGAGGGTGCCTTCGCCGCATCGCCGGCGTGGGCCGCTCGATAGCGGTCGGCGTACTCCGCGACGTCGCGCCGGTGGTGGACGCCGGGCGTGAAGCCGAGTTCCTGCATGGTCTGTTCGATGCCGCGTCGGGAGAAGCGGTTGGTGCGCACGAAATAGGCCGTGCACAGCTCCCAGATATCGAGGAGGGCGAAGCCGGGTGTGGCAATGCCTTCCGCGATCCGTTTGGCGAGATCGTCATCGAAGCTGGTGCCCCGATACGTGAACGCAGCGCCGTTGACGCCAACGGTGGCGCAGATGTCGAGCGGGGTCTCGAGGTTTCCCTCGGGCGTCGTCGAGGTGAGGGCGCCCTCTGGTGTCGTGGTCGAGTGCTGGCCGCCGGTCATCCCGAAATTCAGGTTGTTGAGGACGAGCACGGTGATCCCGATGTTGCGCCGGGCGGCGCTGATGAGGTGGGTGCCGCCGATACCGGTGCCTCCGTCGCCCATGATCACGACCACGGTGAGGTTGGGGTTCGCCAGCTTGATGCCGCCGGCGTAGGTGACGCTGCGGCCGTGGAGACCGTGAAAGGCGTTGGTAGCGAAGTACTGATCGGAGAGGCCGGCGCATCCGATGTCGCTGACGATGACGACCTGCGTCGGATCGATTTGGGCCATCACCATTGCCTCGTCGAGTCGGTCGAGGATCGTGCTGTGGCCGCATCCGGGACAGAACGGATAGGGGGAGTCGTTGCGGTACGTCGCCAGCGGAATCACCGTCGTCGTCACGCCGCCACCTCCAGAATGTCCGCGGCCGAGATGAGCTCACCGTCGATGCGGTTGACTCCGAGCACCGTCCGGGTGCCTGCCAGGCGTTCGACCTCGCGTCGGTAGAGGCCGAGGTTCAGTTCCGGCACGACGATCCGGGTGATGCCTTCGAGAGCGGCGGTGAGCGATGTCTCGGGAACCGGCCACAGGCTGTGGACGATCATGCTCGACAGCTTGTCTCCATCAGCGCGTGTCGTCGCCACCGCCTGGTGCACGGCACCGGCGGTGACCCCGTATCCGAGGAGCAGCGTGTCGGCGCCGGGTTCCAGGTCGAGAGCGACCGACTCGATCTCATCGACGTGGCCGTCGATCTTGGCGGCGAGGTGACGATTGAGGGCCCCGACGGTGGGCGGCCGCTTGGTGATGAAGGCACTCTCATCGTGCGTGGAACCGGTGAACCGCACCACCTCGCCTTCGCCATAGAGGCGCAACGGCGACACGGCGTCTGCGGGCTCGTAGCGGTAGGGGGCACCAACGGTGGCCGTCGGTCGTTGCACGGCCTCAATAGACGGGTAGGCATCGAGATCCACGGTGGTGAGCGTCATCGCCAGCGCCTTGTCGGTGAGTACGAAGACCGGGCAACGGAACCGTTCGGCGAGATGGAAGGCCCTGGCGGTGAAGGAGAAGCACTCCACGACGTTGGTTGGGGCGAGGGCGATGATCGGATAGCCGCCGGCGGTGCCCCAACGGACGAACTGGACATCGCCCTGAGAAACGGTGGTCGCTCCGCCCGTCGCCGGCCCGAGTCGCTGCACATCGACGATGACGAGCGGGACCTCACCCATGACGGCGAGGCCGATGTTCTCGCTGTAGAGGCTGATGCCCGGCCCGCTCGTTGCCGTCATGGCCCGCGATCCGGCCAAGGTGGCGCCGATGCACATCCCGATCGACGCGATCTCGTCTTCGCCCTGGATGGCCACGCCGCCGGTGCGAGGGAGCTCCCGCATCATCGCCATCAGGATTCCCGAGGCGGGGGTGATGGGGTAACCCGCAAAGAAGTCACACCCGGCGGCAAGCGCCCCCCGGACGACGGCTGAGTTCCCATCGGTGTACTCGCGCATGACCATGCCATTATCAGGATTCGGTCACCGCGGCGACTAGAGCAGATCGACCCCCTAACCCCTTCCCTGCCTCCCCGCTTCTTTGCCTCCCCATCGGGGGGAGGTGGCCCGAGCGAAGCGAGGGGCGGAGGGCGTCCCGCTTCCGAGCGAAGCCGGTGGTGGCGGGGGATGAAGGGAAGGAGGGGGTCTCGGCCGACACGTGACACCTTCCACGCGGCCCGCTTGACTGACGCCGATGGTCGCCCGTATCTCCCGTGTCGTCGCCGCGATCGGCTTGGTTGTCTTCTTCCTCGGCGCGTTCGCCCTGCCTTGGGCGACGCTCACCGTAGCCGGCGAAACGGCTTCCATCCCTGCTGCCTTCGAGGTCTTTGGTCCGCTCAAAGGCATGACACGCACCGTCGTCGAGGTCGTCTTCATCGCCGGCGCATTCGCCGCCGTTGTCGCCGTGCGGGCACGAATCCGGCCACTGGCATGGGGCGGCGTTGCAACGTCCAGCCTCTACCTCCTCATCATCCTCACCCGGATCCGCAACACGATGGCCGTCGAGGCGAGCGCCACCGTCGACGCGGGCGCCGGCATGGCATTCGAAGTCATCGGGCTCGGAATGGTGATCGCCGCTACCACGGTGTGGCTCCTGTGCACCGCAAACAACGGTGCTCAACCGAATTGATCACATCGTCAAGACTGCAGCACCCTCCACGGCACCACGCTTCAACCGGTCGAGAGCGATGTTGGCATCGGCGAGCGGGTAGGGATCTGCGATCGTCGCGATCGGGATTTCGGCGGCCAGGGCAAGGAACTCCTCGGCGTCGCTCCGGGTGATATTTGCGACGCTGCGCAGACCTCGTTCCAGCCACATCAGGTCGTATGGGAACTCGGGGATCTTGTCGAGATGGATGGCGTTGATGGCGACGATGCCGCCCGGCCGGAGCGCCTTGAGGGCCTCGACCACGACGTAGCCAACCGGAGCAAAGGTGATCGCGGCGTCGAGCCGCTGCGGCGGCTGTTCGTGATAGGACCCGGCCCACACTGCCCCCATCTCGAGGGCTCGCGCCTGCTCCGACCTGGACCTGGTGGCAACGTAGACCTCGCACCCCCAATGAAGGGCCACCTGGATCGCTAGCAGCGCCGAGGCCCCGAAGCCGTACAGCCCGAGCCTCCCACCGGGCTCGATGCCCGAGATGCGCAGTGAGCGGTACCCGATGACCCCACCACACAACAGCGGTGCCGCCTCGAGGTCGGAGAAGTTCACCGGGATCGAGAAGGCGAAACCGGCCCGCGCCATCATCGACTCGGCGTAGCCTCCATCGCGGTCCCACCCGGTGAACTCCGCTCGGTCACAGAGGTTCTCCCGGCCCGATATGCAGAGATCGCACACGCCACAGGCTCCTCCGAGCCAGCCCACACCAACCCGGTCGCCGGGATGCCACTGTGTGACCCCCTCACCGACCGCGCGGACCCGACCCACCACCTGGTGTCCGGGGACGACCGGAAGCCGCCTCGCGCCGAGGTCACCCTCGACGAGTTGCAGGTCGGTGCGGCACACCCCACAGGCGGTAATGTCGATGGCGATCTCCCCCGCTCCCGGCTCGGGCGTCGTCCGCTCGACGAGCCGCAGCGGCCGCTCCGCGACGGAGCACGGTGCAGACAGCTCCTGGACGTGGACCCTCTCCTCCACGGCGTCCCTTCGAGTCGACGGTGCGATCGTATCCACATCCTGGGTCAGCCCACGTGCGATGACTAGACCCTACGGAATCGACCACGTTGTGTCCTGGCACGCCACGGAGAGTGGCATACGATCCTCGCATGGATACTGGTTGTCGTGATTGCGGGAAATATCATCCCTCGCCGTGGACGAACGCGGCGATGACGGCCACGTTGACCCCAACGCGAAAGCTGCGCTGTACCCGCTGCGGCGGGATCCTCTCCGACCACGAGATGTTCGGCGCCTGCTATGACGTCCCGACGAAGGGCTCTCCCTCGTCGCTCGTGAAACGCGGCGTGCTCAGCGGGGTGTGACCCGGCGTCCCTTTGGCGGTTCGTCCCCTCAGACGCTACGGGAACCAGTCGGACCGACCCCGACTTGCAGTCCGTTTTACTTAATCTGCGGTGGTGCCTCTTACGCGGAGGTGTGTAGATGCGTAGCCCATTGAGCCTCGAATCGGCAGTTGCCTCGATCGCCAACCGATGCGCGAGAACCCATCGGCAGGGCCTTGGGCCGGGCCTTGCGGTGGTACTGACCCACCGCTCCGGTTGGTGCGAAGTGATGGCACACGGCACGGCGAACGTTGTCACAGGACAGCCGGTGACGGAGGACACGGTGTTTCAGATCGGCTCGGTGTCCAAGGTGGTCACGGCCGCAGCTCTTCTTCGCCTCGTCGAAATGCGATCGATCGACCTCTCTGCACCCGTCACGGACTACCTCGACTGGTTCGAGGTGCGGAGCGAATACGAGCCGATCACGCTCCACCACCTCCTCACCCACACTGCAGGACTCGTCTCACTCATCGACACCGTGTCGGCATCGGAGCATGCGGTCTGGCAGCTGCGAGATACGGAAACCGGCTTCGCCCCTGGGACACGCTTCCACTACTCCAACATGGGATACCTGGTCCTGGGTCTCGTCCTGGCGGCTGTCACCGGCCACAGCTACGCAGACACGGTGGCCACGCTTGTGTTCGAGCCGCTCGGCATGTCCGCCAGCAGCGGAGCGTCCCCAGGCCATTGCCGGCCGCCGCTGGCATGCGGCCACGAGCGTCGAGATGGTGCTGCGATGCCGGTGTTGCCAGCATCCATCACCGGCGGCCACGCCGGTGTCGTCAGCACTCCAACCGACCTGTCGGTCTTGCTGCGGATGCTCCTCGACGAAGGAGGGGGGTATCTGGCCACCTCATCGGCCCTCTGCATGACTCGTGGTTCGGTGACGACCGACTGGCCCTGTTACGACTACGGATACGGGCTATTCAGTGGACGCATCGAGACGCTCGGCGGACACCGGATCATCCAGCACGGTGGCGAGAATCCCGGTTTCGAAGCCGTGATGATCGGCGACCTCGACACCGGATTCGGCGTTGGCGTGTTCGTGAACAGTTATGAACAGCCCTGGGAGCTGGCCCAGAAAGCGTTACGAATCCTCCAGGCGGTCGATCCGCAGGGTCTGTCTTCGGATCCGCCGCATGGAGCAAACCGCGATCAATCGGATTCGAGGTGCCCACCGCCTCCGGAGCAATCTCGTCACCCCCTCGCGGGCCGTTATCGAGCACACGCCACTCTGCTCACCGACTTCGCGGTGCTGGAGGACGGAATGGCGCTCGTGCTCGAATCCGGAGACGGGTACCGACAACCTCTAACCCACCTCGAGGGCCACACGTACACCATCGGGGATCCACCGACGCCGGAACGTCTCACGTTCGGTCCCTTCGTCGACAGTCGGGTTCTGGCGTGCGCAATCGGCGGCGGGACCTATTCCCGCGTCGAGTCGGAGTAGCTCAGCTTCACCTCCGGTCGGCCTTGTCCCGCAAGGGCGACGGCTTGGTCGAGGGTCATCGCAATTCCCGATTGACGCAATTCCTCAGTCCCCTGATCGGCGAGGTCGTCGAGCGCCTCTTGTGCCAGTTCGAGATATGGGTTCTGCGGGGCATGAACGTTGTGGGCGAGAAGGCGAGTCGCGGCGTCGATCCGACCTTCGGCGGCGTAGACCCTCCCCATCCCCATCAAGGCGTAGAAGCAGAGCGTTTGCATCTGGTAGCCGACCGCCAGACCCAGGCCCGTTCGGAAAGCCTCGGCGGCGGCCTCGATCTCACCGAGTCCGAGCTCCGCCATCCCGATCCGGCACCAAGAGGCGGCCACGCCCCATCGGTGGTTGATCTCATCGAACTTCTCGAGACCTTCCTCGCCGTATCGCTTCGCCTTGACGAAATCACCCATCAACCAGTAGGTCCAGCTCAGCCGGGACAGGGTGTATCCCTGGCCACCGAGATCCCCGGTCTTGACAAAGATCTCCCTGCCCTCGTGGTGGTATTGGGCGGCTTCCTCATGGTTTCCCAGGCCGTCGGCGGCCACACCGAGCTTGCTCAGAAGGTAGGCCCTGCCTAGATATGAGTTTTCCGCTTCGGCGAGGTCAAGGCCGTCGCCGAAAATGGCTTGCGCCTGTTCCACATCACCTTGTTCGAAGATGACCCAGCCGTACCAGGCGGCGTGGACGAGCTCGAGCAACTGGTCGGACCCGAATCCGACCTCGGCGGCCCGCTCCAGAAGGCGTCTCGATTCCGCCAGCTCACCTGCCTCATCGGCGACGATCCCCAGCCCGACGAGGCACGCGGCTAGACCGACCCCACCTCTCTCCTCCCAGTGCGGCAAGAGACGCTGCAACTCCTTCGTCACCCGCTCGACCTGTCCGAGTTGGGCCAGATTGGACATCGCCAGGGTCTGTGCCCACAGATAGCGCTCGTCGTCGAGTGCTCCTTCGGGGTCGAGGATCGATTCGAGGGCGACCGTGATCTCGCCGAAGTGGTCGATGCCTTCGGCCCAGCTGTAGAGGAAGTAGAAGGGCTGGAGCGCATTGAGGGCCGCTACGACCTCCCCGGTCGACAGGTTCTCGATCGCCCACAGCGTCGCCGGCCTGAGGTTGTCCAACTCAGACGCGACCTCATCCCTGATCTCGATCTGCTCGATGCTTCCCCGCAGCCGCTGCTCCCGCTCGAGGAGACGGCCGATGTAATACTCGGCGTGCTTGCGGGCCGTCGCCTCGCGTGCATCACCGAGTTCGTCGAGGCCGAACTCGCGAAGCAGCGGGTGAATGTCGTAGCTGTCGAAGTCGGCGCGGCGCAGCAGCGACTTGTTCATCAGCGCCAGCAATGTCGGCAGCGTCGTTCTCGCGACCTCGGCGGAGGCATCGCGGGAAAACGGTGCAGGGAAGACGGCGAGTTGGCTGAAAGCCTCCTTGAGGGCCGGCGACAGTCGCCGCCATGACTGGGCGAAAGCCGCCCTGACACTGCGGTGACGCTCAGGGATGTCGGTGAGAGATGTGCTGAGGAAGTCGAGGTTTGCCTGCACCTCGGAAGCGATCTCGCTCACAGGAAGCACCGGCGTCCAGGCCGCCGCCAGCTCGATGGCGAGCGGCATGCCTCCCATCGCCTTGCAGATGACCGTCACCTCTCCTTGGTTCTCAGACCCGATGTCCTCTCCTGCACGCCGCGCCCGCTCCAGGAACAAGGCGACCGCATCGGCCGCCTCGTCTATTTGCTCGCCATCTCCAGCGTCGAGACCGCTCACGTCGAACACCCACTCCGCTCCGATGCCGAGGCGCTCCCTGCTCGTCACCAGCACACTGACGTCAGGCGCCGACTCGACGATGCGTGTGACGAGGGCAGCTCCGGAGAGCAGGTGCTCGAAGTTGTCGAGGACGAGGATCATCCGCTGCGAGCGAAGCAGATCGAGGACTTGCGTCGTCTCGTCGACCATCGAGGAGACGTGCAGATCGATGGTGAAGTTGAGGCTCGCCGCGATCTCCCGAATGATGGCCTCGGGACTCGGCACCGCAGCCAACGAGACGAAGTGGGCTACGGAGCCGGATCGCTCACCGATGCGCCGCGCCGCTTCAACCGCCAGCCGGGTCTTACCAATGCCCCCGGGGCCGAGCAGCGTCAATTCGCGGCAATCGGGTGCTGCCAGCTCTCCGGCGATGGCTTCGATGTCGGCGGAACGGCCAACGAAGGAAGTCGCGAACTCGGGGAGCCGGCCCAGGGCGACCGACGCAGTTCGCAAGGGAGGAAAGGATGCGCGCAACCCGGGAACAACGAGCTGATGAATGGCCTCAGCGCGACGCAAGCCGCGCAGGCTGTGGATGCCGAGATCGATGACCTCGACGTCGGTCGGGAAGGCCGTGGAAGCAGCCTCGAGGGCGGCGTCGGAAATGAGGATTTGGCCGCCGTGGCCGGCAGCTTCGATGCGGGCGACCCGGTTGACGCCAGGCCCGTGATAATCACCTTCGACCGCCTCGATATCGTCGGTGTGTAACGCCATCCGCACTTCGAGGGAGCCGATGGCGGGATCCCAGTCGGACGCTACGAGTCGCCGTTGCGCCGTGACCGCAGCGGCAACGGCGTCGGGAGCGGCGACAAATGCGGCGAAGATGCCGTCGCCGGTGTTCTTGACGACCGTCCCACCTGCGGTGGCGATCGCCTCGCCCACGATCCGATCATGGACCGCCAGGGCGGCCCTCATCTCATCGGGAAAGGCATCCCACAACTCGGTGCTGCCCTGGATGTCGGTGAAGAGGAAGGTGACCGTTCCCGACGGCAGTTCGGCCATGAGACTCCTGACAGATACTCCGCTGCTCGACTCCAATCTACCCACAGCTGGAGAGGCCACCTCGATCAGAGCCTGCCAGCGCGACTCATGGCAAAAGTGACGGGGGCAGGCCCGCAGATCCTGGTCCATACCGAGGCGGCGCGGCGCTACCTTCCGGTGGTGACCGATTCGCGCCAAACCACAAACGTCGCAAGTCAGATCGAACAGCTTCGGTCACTCATCGCCGCAGGAGACCTCGACGACAGCACCGACCTCCTTGCCAAGCTGCGCGACGCCTGGCGCACCCGGCCCGACGACTTCTCCTCCGGAGACGTCGCTTCGCTTCGAGAGCTCGCTGCGGCCATCACCGACGCTCGTATGCGGGCGGTCGATGAGCAGCTGAGTGACACGTTCGGCTATTCGTCGTTCCGCCGGGGCCAGCGGGACATCATCGCGGCCGTCGTCGCCGGTCGGGACTGCATCGGAATCATGCCCACCGGCGCCGGTAAGTCGCTCACGTACCAACTCGTCGCCCGCGTGCTCGGCGGCACGACGCTCGTGGTCTCCCCGCTCATCGCCCTCATGAAGGACCAGGTCGACGGTCTCAGCGAAGTCGGGATGCGGGCCACCTTCCTCAACTCGAGTCTCAACGCCGCGGAGCGGCGCGATCGTGTCGCCAGGATGCAGCGCGGCGAGTATGAGCTCGTCTACGCCGCACCTGAGGGCATCGAAGCCTCGGTCGGCTCGGCGCTGTCCGGTGTCGACCTGCGTCTCGTCGCCGTCGACGAGGCGCACTGCATCAGCCAGTGGGGCCACGACTTCCGCCCCGCCTACCGCAACCTCGCCGGCCTCAAAGCACGCTTTGGGGTTCCGGTGCTCGCCCTCACCGCCACCGCAACCACCGAGGTCACCAGCGACATACATGCCCAGCTCGGACTCACCGACCCGGTGCAGTTTCGCGGCTCGTTCTTTCGCCCCAACCTCCACATCCACGTGTTCAAGAAGGGCGACCACGACGGACGCCGGATCAAGGTGCGGGAGTCGATCGGGAAGCTCTGTGTGGCGCGCCGCGGCGACAGCGGCATCGTCTACACGCTGTCGAGGAAGTCGGCGGAGTCGACCGCCGAGTACCTCAACACCCTCGGCATCAAGGCCCTGCCCTATCACGCCGGCCTGGACTCGGCCGAGCGCACACTCGTCCAGGACGCCTTCATCCGCGACGACATCGACGTCGTGTGTGCCACCGTGGCGTTCGGGATGGGGATCGACAAGTCCAACGTGCGGTTCGTCATCCATCGCGACATGCCGAAATCGATCGAGGGCTACTACCAGGAGATCGGTAGGGCGGGACGAGACGGCCTGCCCGCCGACTGCATCCTGTTCTACTCGTGGGCCGACGTCGTCGGCCTGGAGCGAATGACCGACGCTTCACACACCGCCGACTGGCACCGCCGCCAGGTTCGCGCAATGTACAACTGGGCCGAGAAACAGACCTGCCGACACGAATCGGTGGCGGGCTGGTTCGGCGAGCGGCTCGAGCCGTGCGCCACGTCGTGTGACATCTGCCTCGGCGCCGACCTCCTCGAGGGCCTGACCACTGCCCGCCGCACCATGTTCGCTGAGGCGGTTGCCGCCACCGAGGCGGTTCGCGACACGCCGCTCTTCGAGGAACTCAAGGCGCTGCGCCGCAGCCTCGCCGACGAGCGCGACGTCCCGGCCTACGTGGTGTTCAACGACGCCACCCTGGTGGAGATGGCCCAAAGACGACCGCAGACGGAGGCCGAGCTGCTGGCGATCAACGGCGTCGGACCGAAGAAGCTGGAGACGTTCGGCGACGCCTTCCTCGAGGTGTTTCACCGCGCGGGTTGACCTCGTCGTCTTACACCATATGATACCTGTATGACAATGCTCAGCTTTCGCGTGAAAGACGAGGAGGCAGCTGCAATCCAACAGTGGGCAGAGCGACTGGGTATTGGGCGCTCCGAACTGCTGCGCGACGCGCTCCACCGCCATCTCGTGCGACTCGCCGCCGAAACGGAGATCGATGCCTGGAACGCCCTCCCTCTCAGCCCCGATGAGAAGGCCCTGGCCGACATCGCCGACTGGGGCCCAGCCGAAGACTGGTCGGATTGGGCCGATGCAACGCGGTGAAATCTGGTTTGCCATGACACCAGGGGGTGATCGTCCGGTGTTGATCCTCACCCGCGACCCCGTTGCCGACCGTATCGGTTCGGTTGTCGTAGCAGCGCTGACACGAACGAAGCGCGGCGTCTCCTCTGAACTGGACCTCATCCCCGATGCCGATGGCGTCCCCACAGATTGCGTAGCCAACTTCGACAACCTGCACACCCTGCCGCGAAATGCATTTCGGAGGCACATCACGACGTTGTCGGCGGCGCGGCTCGCCGAGTCGTGCCGCGTCCTCCGCAACGCAATGGATTGCTGGCGAAGGACGGGGCCGACCGTCGGGCCTTCGATCAGGCGGGAGGCGGCTCCGCGGGGACCGTCTTCGGGACGCGTTGGTGATCCCGTTCAAACAGGCGCCCCCGTTCGGTGATCACCACGACACCGATCGCCGCCAACGCGCCGACGAGGAAGGCCACCGAGAAGGGTGACACCGTGCCGTTGAAGGCCCGATCAATGGAGCTGCCGATGAGGGCTCCGAAACCCATCGAGATCGAACCGATCAGCGCCGACGCCGTGCCGGCCACTTCACCGACGGGCGCCATCGCCATGGTGTTGACGTTGGGGATGAGAAGGGCATGCATGGCAAGGGCGGCGGCGAGCAACACGACGAACGGCCAGAACCCTGGACGACCGGCCGTGGCGATGGCGAGCAGGACGAGCAATGCTGCAAAGGTCAGGTAGGCCAGCAGCGCGACGTGGACGAGCCGGCGGACACCGAGGCGGCCCACAATGGAGGCACCGAAGAGCGAAGCGCCGCCCATGATCACGGCAAGGCCTCCGAAGATCAGCGGAAACCAGTCGCCGAGGCCGAACACGTCGTTCCAGATGAGCTCCGAGCTGGCAAGGTACGACAGGAACACCCCGAAGAGAAACGTGAGCACGAGGGTATATCCCACGGTCTGGCGGTTCGTCATCACCTTCCGGGCCGCGGCGGCAACGCCGGCGAAGCTGAGCGGAATGCGGTTTGAAGGATCTAACGACTCGGGCAGCCTCGTCAGCCAGACGGCGATGGCCGCGACATAGACAACGCAGAACCAGAACAATCCTCGCCATGGAGCGAAGGTGAGGAGGAGGGCCCCGAGGCCCGGTGCCAGGATCGGAACCAGGACGAAGACGGCGACCATGAACGACATGATCCGCGCCATCCGCGGGCCCTGGTATCGGTCGCGCACGATGGCGAGGACGATCACCCGACCGCCTGCGGCGCCGATCCCCCAGATGAAACGGCTCACGAACAGCCAGGTAAGGGTCGGCGCCAACGCAGAACCCACGGCCCCGATGGCGTAGATCGCAAACCCGCCGTAGAGCACCGGTTTGCGGCCGAAGCGGTCGGCGAGCGGCCCATAGGCGAGTTGCGCCACCGCCAGGCCGAAGAAGAGCGAGGTCACGATTCCGGCGGTCTGCGTCGAATCGGCAGCAAGCCCGAAGTCGGCGCGGATCTCGTCGAACGCGGGGAGCATGAGGTCGATCGACAGCGCGGTGAGCGCCATGATCATCGCCATCAGCGCCACGAACTCGAACTGGGCAAGCTGTCTGTGTGGGGACGTGATCGCCATGGCCTCCGGTCCCCTCCGCGCCGTCGCGAGTCGAGGAACAGGAGGGCCACGCAGCGTACTACGACCGTTCGCAGCCGTACCTATGGCCTCACTTCACGGACAGACCGCACTTTGCAGCTCGTTGGTCGAGGGCGCTTCTTGGTCTTCGCTGGGAATTGCGGGCACCCCCCGTCACAGCTCCAGGCGTTGGTAGATCAGCGCTGCAGCGGCGATAAACGCGACCGCGGCAACGATCGTCCACACCACAGCGCTCGTCGCACGCAGAGGGTCGCCGTACACGTATTCCGTCACCGCAA
>Ga0255055_10000055_pt1 | contig 79385 bp, 71 predicted proteins | sample JV7_2_27_MG_FD_188633 | JGI IMG/M metagenome (GOLD analysis project Ga0255055, IMG submission 188633) | Seawater microbial communities from Jervis Inlet, British Columbia, Canada - JV7_2_27 | ecosystem: Environmental > Aquatic > Marine > Inlet | place: Canada: British Columbia | collected... | reverse complement strand
ATCGTGGCAATCGCTGCGATCATCCTTCTGGGACAGAATGCTTCGAGCGTTCTCGACCAGGCGGGCCAGTCGATGGCCTCGAGCTGAGCCAGCTTCAGCAAAAACAACGAGAAGCGGGAGGCCTTGCGCCTCCCGCTTCTCGTTGTCTGTCGAGCCGAGTGCCTGCCGAGCCGAGTCTTCGACCAGTCGCCAAGCACGACTCGATCCACCTCGGCTTCGGTGAGCGCCATCAGTGCCATCCGGTACTCCGACGACCATCCGGTATTCCGACGACCATCCGGCAGTTCGATGAATTGGTCGCCTGACCCATGGTCCTCCAGGAGTTGTTATCGAAATATCCGCCGTGGATCACCTGGTAATTGGGGGGGTAAGACATACTTCGTCTCTGGACGAAAATCGAGAGCCTGGTTCGCTCCGAAGAGGGCGCCAGCCTCGTCGAGTACGCGTTGCTCGTCGCGCTGATCGCGATCGTGGCAATCGCTGCGATCATCCTTCTGGGACAGAATGCTTCGAGCGTTCTCGACCAGGCGGGCCAGTCGATGGCCTCGAGCTGAGCCAGCTTCAGCAAAAACAACGAGAAGCGGGAGGCCTTGCACCTCCCGCCTCTCATTGTGTCCGGCGTCGGCCGAGACGAGCCTGCAGTCAACGGGCGAGCAACACGACGAAGTGGTCATCGCGGTAGGCCTCCTCCCAGCCATCCCGACCCAGGACCCGCACCAGAGGCCAGTCCGTCGAGCCGAGCACGGCGTCGATCTCATACTCGGCGAAGAGATCCCCGTAGTCGCCGGCAACTGCATCGAGGTACCGACTGATGAAGATCTCGCCGTAGAGCTCGGCACGGTCATCGAGGAACACGAGCTCGGACGGCCAATCTCGCCAGATTCGATAGCCCCCCACTGCGTCTGACTGAAACACCGTTCGATCGGCGAGGACTGCGATGGCCTCATCTGTCGGGAACATGTCTTCATCGATCTGGGCGGGTCTCATCACGAGCGGCAGGATGAACAGGGCGGTGAGCGCCAGCAATCCCGTCCACACCACGATGCGGGGCGACGCTTTCGACTTCACTGCTGGAATCCAGGCAAGTGAGGCGAACGGGATCACCACGATGGCGGCCGGGTACACGGCTCTCCTCGAGGTCAGGCCGAAGAGCAGAAACGGAACGACGACGATCAGATCGCGTGGTGTCAACTTGCCTCGTGCCGCGGCCAGAATGACGCCTCCGATGACGATCAGATAAGGGAAGTACAGCACGTCGCTGAACCCGGGAGGCTGCCACTCCTGAATCAGGTCCAACGCGCCGCGGTTTGCCAGGAATTCGTAGAGGACCTGCCAAACGCCGAGTCCATGGGCTGTGAACGTCGCGAGGAGGACACCGACGGCCGTCATCTGGGCAAGACGGCTCGAGCGCTGCCGGATCGATTCGAGGATCAGCAGGCCGACGCCGATAACCCAAGAACCGTGTGACGCCGCCCATATCCACAGGAGGGGCGCCACCATCCACCAAACCGCCGGAGTACGAGCGATGACCACGGCGAGCGCCAGGAACAAGAAGCTGAACACCACTGGACGTGGTGCAAACGCCGAGACCGACAGCCAGGCGAGCACGATCGTCCATACCGCAACCGTATGAGGGCTCTTCGTCTCCCGGTAGATCGCCAACGCCGCGAATGCGTAGGTCAGTGTCACCACGGCCGCGAGCATGAGGGGCACGAATCCCAGACCGCCAAATCGAGATTCCATCCATCCGTAACCCAGTTCGACGAGCCACGACTGGGTTCGCCACGATTCGCCGAAGAGCGTGAACGAGAATGGATCCGCGGTCAGCACCTCTCCTCCAGCAAGTTGCTCGGCGCCTGCCCGAACATGCCACAGGAAGGAGTTGTCGCGTATCGGTCGGGTGGCCTCTATGGAAACCAGAACAAGCGGAACGAGGATCAGAAGGTGCCGGATTTGCACCCTCGTCCACAGCTTGGTGTTGGCGGCGCCGGATGGCATCCCGCTCATGATCAGCTCAGAGGTCGAGGTTTTGGCTGATGCTGATGATCGCCGGACCCAGGATCACGACAAAGATCGCCGGGAAGATGCAGAATACGAGGGGAAAAACCATCTTGACGGGAGCGGCAAACGCCCGCTCCTGAGCCCGCTGCCTGCGCCGGACCCGCATCTCGTCGGCCTGCACGCGAAGCATCCTGGCGATGGACACGCCAAACTGATCTGCCTGCATCAGTGCCAGGATGAACGAGTTCAGATCTTCGACGTCGGTCCGCTCGGCCATGCTCCGCAGCGCCTCGTTGCGGCTGATGCCGATCCTCGTCTCCTGCAAGGTCCTCGCGAACTCTCTCGAGAGCTCGCCGGGGACGTTCTGCACGACGCGATCCATCGCCGACTCGAAGGCCAGACCGGCCTCGACGCTGATGACGAGCAGGTCGATGACGTCGGGAAGCTCCGTCTCCATGGCCTTGCGACGCTGCTCGATACGCCTGTTGATGACAGCCTCGGGACCGAAGAAACCGGCGAAGCCCATGAAACCCAAGAAGATGAGCCAGAGCGGCCAGGACCGAAGCGACGGGAACAAGGCCTGCATCACGAGATAGAGCGCGAGGGCCCCAACGACTGAGAGCATCCGGATGGCGGCCCAGGTGTTGCCGTCCATGCTTTCGGCCCAGCCTGCGTACACCAACTTCTGCTGGGCACGGTTGACCCATCCCTGCGGCGTGAAGCGGAGGGCGAAGCGACCGACCCCTTTGACCATCGGTGCTACCGCCCGCTCGGCGAAACCGGATTCGAGGACCTCGGCCCGCGACGTCTGGAGTCCGAGAAGGCGTTGTGACGCGGTCTTGTTGGCGCTCACGACTCCGTTACCGATGTAGAAGATGAGCGCTCCTACGGCGACGGCCACGGCGATGACTGCGAAGAGAAGTGGATCCATGGTTATACGTCTATGTTCACGATCTTGGACAGCCAGAAGATACCGAACAGGATCAACAGGAACGATCCGCCGAGCATCACCAGGCCCTTTGTCGATTCGATGAGTGGCTGGATGTAATCCGGGTTGACCAGCCAGATGATGGCGAAGAGGAAGAACGGCAGCCCACCGAGCACAAATGCCGAGATGCGTCCCTCGGCGGTGAGCGCTTTCATCTCGCGTCGCAGCCGGTTGCGGTGCATCATCGTCTCTGCCGTCGTTTGCAGTACCTCTGCCAGGTTGCCGCCGACCTCACGCTGGATGGCGATGGCAAGCACGGCCCAGTCGAAGTCCTGGCTCTCCATCCGGATGGCAATGTCTTGGAGGGCATCGTTCACCGTCTTTCCCAGTCGGATCTCGGTCATGGCCCTGCCGAACTCGCGGCGGGTGGGCTCGGGAGCTTCCTGGCCGACCGCCTCGACGGCTTGGAGAAGGGAGTACCCGGCTCGCAGTGACGTGGCAATCAGGTTGAGCGTGTCCGGCAGCTGTCTCTCGAACTTCTTACGCTGCTTCGATGCGGTCCAGTTGACCATCAGCACCGCGATGATCAGCAGCACCACGGCGGCAGCGATGCCCCACAGCAGCGACCGTGCAATGGCCCCGACCACGAGACCGGAGATGAGTGCAAGGCCGATCATTCCGACGATCGCCTCGCCGGGTCGAATCGGCATGTTTGCCTGCTCCAGCGCCGTTTCGATCATCCCGAGCGAACCACGCTCCTCGGCAACGCCCTCGGCCCGGCTCGCCGCTTTTCGTAGAAATCGGAATCGGCCGAACAGTCCCTTCGACTCGTCTTCCGACCCCGAGAAACGACCGTGCATCGTCGCGGTCCGTGTCGTCGTCGGCCTGCCAAACAGGATAATGATCAACAAGAACGCCCCGACGGCGGCGGCGACCGCGGCAACGATCAGCAACAGGTTCAGGTTGTTGCCCCCGCTGCCATCAGACTGGGCGAACGCGGGCGCCGCGCTACCGACCAGCAGGACGCCGGCCGCTCCCAGGATCGGAATGAGACGCTTGTGGATCATTTTCGACTGAAAGCCTCCGGTTCGAAGAGATCGGCCGGTAGCCCGATCCCCAGGTTCTCGAGATGCTCTGAGAATGTCGGCCGAATTCCCGTCGCCTTGAGGCGTCCTAGATAACGGCCGTTCTCGTCGACACCCATGCCGTAGTCGAATAACATCAGGTCCTGGAGCGTGATGATGTCACCCTCCATGCCGACGACCTCGGTGACATGGGTCACCCGCCGCGTTCCGTCCCGCAATCGGTGCGTGTGCACGATTAGGTCGATGGCAGACGCCACCTGCTCCCGGATCGCCCGGATCGGAAGGTCCATACCGGCCATCAGCACCATCGTCTCGATGCGGGCTAACGTATCGCGTGGCGCGTTGGAGTGAATCGTGGTGAGCGAGCCGTCGTGGCCGGTGTTCATGGCTTGCAACATATCGAGAGCCTCACCGCCGCGAGCCTCACCGACGATGATGCGATCAGGACGCATGCGCAGCGTGTTCCTGACGAGATCGCGAATCGTGACCTGGCCTGTTCCCTCGATGTTCGGAGGCCGGGATTCGAGACTGAGGACATGCACCTGGTTGAGCTGGAGCTCGGCGGCGTCCTCCACGGTGACGATGCGCTCGTCATCAGGGATGAAGTTCGATAGGACATTGAGCATCGTCGTCTTGCCGGACCCGGTGCCGCCGCTCACGATGGTGTTGAGACGACCGCGGACACAGCGCCTCAGGAGGCCGGCGACCTGTTCGTTCACCGTGTCGTTGGCAATCAGGTCGTCCACAGTGAACGGGTCGACGGCGAACTTCCGGATTGTCAGATACGGACCGGCCAAGGCCAAGGGATGGATGACCGCGTTCACACGTGAGCCGTCAGGAAGCCTGGCATCCACCATCGGCGTGGCTTCGTCGATACGCCGGCCGACCTGGCCGACGATCTTTTCGATGATCCGCTCGAGGTGCGTTGCGTCGACGAAACGGGTGTCGGTCTTGATGAGCTTACCGGCGCGCTCCACCCACACCGAGTGGGGGCCGTTCACCATGACTTCGGTGATCTCCGGGTCGGCGAGGTACGGATCGATCGGGCCGTAGCCGAGCACGTCGTCGGCGATCTCCTGGAGGAGTGCGAGACGGTCGGCCCGCGACAGGGGAACGGACTGTTCCTGGTCGAGTGCCCATTCGAGCATCTCCATGACCCTGAGCTTCAGCTCGGCGTCGCTCATCTGGCGGTCGTACAGATTGGGGCCGAGGCCCTCGACGACCTTGTAGTGCAGCTTGCGGCGCAGGTCCTGACGAGTCTCCTCGCGAGCTGCGTCCACGGTGGCGTCTGCCGCCTTCGCTGCCTTGACCCTGTCGGCAAGGCTCATTTCTCTCTCCCTGTGTCAGTTTCCATGCCTCTGGCTCACCTATCGGAACCAGCGGCGCGATCTCGCGTCTTCTTCTGCCGTCTCTTCGTTACCCCGCTCGTCAACGACGAGCCTCGCAACCCCGCGAAGGTCTTTCGCCGGCCGAGACCTCGGGTAGAGGGCGACGACCGGCTCTCCTTCGTTCACGGCGCGGGGCACCAGCTTGTCCGAGGAGATCGCTGCCTGAACTTCCAAACCGAGTGATCGCTCGAGCTCGTTGACATCGAGCCGGGCCTTGGCGTTGGCCCGGTTGAGAACGAGTTTGATCTTTTCGAAGGGGAACTTGATGAGGCGGAGAGTGTCAAGAGCCAGCTTCGCGTTCTTCACGCTCGGCAGGTCCATATCGACGACGAGAAGCACCGTGTCGGATCGCTCGAGAATCGAGAGCACCGGCTCATCGAGGAACGGAGCGGTGTCCACGACGATGTAATCGAACATCCGCTTCAACATCCCGAGGGTCTTCACGATCACCTGGGTCGAGATCTCATCCGCCAGCGACGGCTCCAGGGGAGCCGACAGGACTCGCATCCCGGTCTTGTGAGTAGCGAGGAGGCTCTCGAGGAGCGACTCATCGAGTTTGTCGACGTCGCGGGCGACATCGACAATGGTGTGCGCGGGGTCGACTTGCAGTGAGATGCATACGTCGCCGAATTGGAGATCGGCATCCATCACGACCACGCGGCCCGGCTCACCCCACATGGCGAGCGAGAGCGCCACGTTCGTGGTGGTCATCGTCTTGCCGGCTCCGCCCTTTGGCGACATGATCGTCACGACCTTGCCGATGCGCGCCCGCCGAGGTGCATCCTCATCCGCTCGGTGCTCGACTGCCTCGATGATGCTGAGGATCTGCTCCGTCTTCGCCGATGTGATCGGAGCTTCGATCACATCGCGAAAACCCACCCGGATCGCCGTCTTCAGCACATCGGTGTTCAGCCCTTCGCTGATGAGAACGAGCGGCAGGTCCGGTTGGATGTCGAGCAGGAGTCCGGACTCTGCAACGCCGCTCTCGTGGGCGTAGCTCGGGCCGATGATCGTCAGCTCGATGCCCTCCTCTACGAGCCGTCGCTGCGCATCCGAGATGTTCCTCGCCGAGTAGACCTTGTGATCCGAGAAGACCTTCTGCATCTCCTCTATGACACCGGGGTCCGAGTCGACGACGAGGAGTGACCTCGTCGCTGTGTCAGCTGCCTGAGGTGCCAAGGAGTTCCTCCACGGATTCTTGGATTCGATCGACGAGGTCGAAGATGTCGTCGATCAGAACGCCACGGCTATCGAATGGTGCGTATGGCAGACCATCGGGCAGCAGCATCAATCCCACGGACGTGTATTGGCGGGTGTATTCGATCTTCTCTGCCTCTTCGGGTGTTACCTGTACCACGATGACCTGGGATCCCTGCGGGGTGAGGCCGGTCCCGAGCGGCGCCGGCTTGGTGTCAGGCCCCACGGCGATGATCTCGATGTCCTGCAGGAACGTCTGTGTGAAGTCGAGCTGGGCGGGAAGCGTCTCGGCGAGGCTGGTCACCGGATCGAATTCCTCTTCCTCGCCCTCCTGCCCGGTTTCATCGCCCGTATCGCCCCCACCGGTCGGTGGCGTCGGTGCGGCTGGCGCCTGGGCGAATTCCGATCCCAGGATCAGCTCGCGCAGGTCCGGATTCTGGAGAATGCCGAGGAACTGGTTGAGGGGTACCGAAGCCGAAGCAATCATGTTCACGTGGTCCCCGGGCCGTACGAAGCCACCCACCGCGCCGACCTCGTCGGGGCGAAGCGCAATGGCGACCTTGCCCTGCTCGAGCGACTCTGAGAGACGCACGTCCGCGAGCTCGGCGGCGGAAACCCATTGCTCTGTGGTGATCAACTGGCCTGCAGAAATCGGGCCGGCGGCAACCTTGCCATTCAGAGCCTCATCCAGGCTCTTCGGGTTGTTGGGACAACCGAACTCCGTGGGATCATCGTCCGCATTCACGCCTGTAGGACCGGTACAGATGATGGTCGACCCGTCGAACACGACGGTCTCGCGGATCGCCGTGCTCTCTGTGATTACGGTCTTGGCGGTCTCGCCCTCCGTTGCGATCTCGATGAATTCGGAGGCCCGAAAGACTCCGACCTCGGCAACATTCTGTCGTTCGGTGTCTCGAACACTGCTCAAGTACTGGTAGACGGCAAAAGCCGCGACAACAGCCAAGATGATTGCAATGACGAGGACAAGCGTTCTCCGGCCCATATCAGTCGGCCCTCCCCTGTAATGACGACGGACGTCTTTGTTGACTCACGAACCCGTCGAGAAAATGCGCGCGGCAGATTCCCACAGCCTCTTGAGTGAGGTCAAGGACTAGGCGCTCAACCGCGCCCGATCCCCTTTTCCTTGAGCTCCTGCAGGATGGCCTCGAGGGACGCGTCCGCAGCGAACGACGATGTTGGTTCATCGGCGTCTTCTTCACGCTGGAACTCCCTCCTTTTCGGCCTACTCGGTTTGCGATCCCACTGATCGCGATCCTCCCACTCTGGGAGGGCCTGCTTGATCGACAAGCTCACCCGCCTTCTGTCGGCGTCGATCTCGGTAACCTTTACCCGAACCTGCTGATCGATCGACAACTCCAACTCAGGGCTGTCGACATGGTGCATGGCGATTTCAGAGACATGCACGAGGCCTTCCACGCCTTCACCGATAGAGACGAAGGCTCCGAAGGGCACAGTCTTGGTGACGCTCCCGTCCAGAATGGTGCCGACCTTGGAATCCTCGGCGAACTGCTCCCATGGATCCTTGGCGGTCTGACGGATCGAGAGTGATATGCGCTCCCGCTCGTGATCGACCTCGAGCACCTTCACCTGGACTTTGTCTCCCACATTGACGATCTCGCCCGGATGGTTCACGTGCTGCCAGGAGAGTTCCGAAACGTGCACGAGCCCATCCATTCCGCCGAGATCGACGAAGGCGCCGAAATTGACAACGGACGACACGGTTCCCTCGCGAATATCGCCGGGGTTGAGGTCACCGAGGAATGCATGACGCTGCTCCGACTGTTCCTCTTCGAGGTAGGCGCGGCGCGATAGCACGACGTTGTTCCGGTTCCGATCGAGTTCGATGACCTTGGCCTCGATCGCCTCGCCGACAAAGGGCTGCAGGTCGCGGACGCGTCGCAGGTCGACGAGGGACGCGGGGAGGAACCCCCGCAGGCCGATATCGACGATGAGCCCGCCCTTCACCACCTCGATGACGTTTCCGGTGACGGAACCGCCCTCTTCCATGACGGTCTGGATGCGGCCCCAAGCGCGCTCGTATTGAGCCCGCTTCTTCGAGAGGACGAGACGCCCGTTCTCGTCCTCCATCTGCAGAACGAGGGCCTCGAGTTCTTCGCCTTCCTGCACGACTTCTGCAGGGTTGGCGTTGTTGCGGATGGACAGCTCTTTCGACGGGATCACGCCCTCGGACTTGAAGCCGATGTCCACCAGGACCTCGTCGGGGTCGACACGAACCACGGTGCCGGCGACGATGTCGCCCTCCTTGAACTCGAACACCGTCCGATCGACGGCCGCGGCGAAGTCATCGGCCGACATCTCGTCGGGGATCTCGCCGATGTCCTTCGGCGCCGACTTGGCGGGCCGCTCGGGAGTGCGACGCACCACCGGATCCTCGCCGGCGGGGACGGGCGTCACGTCCTCGATGTCGGCCTGCTCGATGTCGGCCTGCTCGATGTCGGCCTGCACGATGTCGGCCTGCACGATATCGGCCGGCTCGCTCACGATCGGCGCCGTTGCGTCCTCTGCCACGTCGGGGACCTCGACAGCAGCCGCGATCTCGTCGGCTTCGGTCTCTTGCGCGGCAGATTCTCCGGCGGTTGGAACCACCTGGGTCTTTGCATCGGTCACAGCCTCGGCTTCGGCAACCTCGGCCACGGCATCTGCCGTTTCAACCTCAGCTCTGTCTTCGTTCTCGATCACCATGGAAGAGCATCAACTCCTAGGGAATGTGGATTGTCTCCGAGCGCGCCGCGAAGGCTTCGCCGGAGAACAACGGAAGCGTACCGACAATCACACGCAAAGTACAAGGGCATGGGGTACTTGGTACTCGCTACTCTTTGCAGTCGGCGAGGGTTCGTCCGGTGGCGGTATCCACCCGTAAGGGCACCCGCAGCTCGACGATGCCCTCCATCGTCTCCCTGGTGAGTACCTCGACGGCCTCCAGTTCGTCGGTCGGTGCCTCGAGGACGAGCTCGTCGTGGATCTGGAGCAACATCTGGCTGGAGAGCCCGGCGGCGGTGAGCCGGCCGTCGAGATCCACCATCGCCTTCTTGATGATGTCGGCCGCGGAGCCCTGGATCGGGGCGTTGAGGGCCATTCGCTCCCCCATCTGACGATCGCGGAAGTTGCCGCTCGCCAGTTCCGGCAGATAGCGTCTCCGCCCCAGCAGCGTGGTAGTGAAACCGGTGGACCGGGCCTCGGCCACGATGCCTTGCATGTACTCGCGCACTTCTGGGAACTGGGCGAAGTAGGCATCGATGTGCTCCTGGGCCTCGTCCCGGTCGATCTCCAGGCGTTGTGCCAGCCCGTAGGCCTCCATCCCGTAGAGGAGGCCGAAGTTGATCATCTTGGCCTTGCGCCGCTGGTCCGGAGTCACTTCTCCCGCCGGTGAGCCTGCGACCCGGGCCGCGGTGGCGGTGTGGATGTCGAGATCCTGCTCGAAGGCGTCGACAAGGCCCGGATCGCCGGAGAGGTGCGCCAGGATCCGCAGCTCGATCTGCGAATAATCGGCAACGAGGAACACGTGCCCCTCGGCCGCCACGAACGCGGTACGGATGGCGCGACCCTCCTCGGTGCGCACCGGGATGTTCTGCAAGTTCGGCTGTTCCTGGGAAAGCCGTCCGGTCGCGGCTCCCATCTGGTTGAAGCGGCCGCGCACCCTCCCGTCGGGCTCGACGAGCTTGAGAAGTGCATCGACATAGGTTGAGCGCAGTTTCTCCAACTCGCGAAACGTGAGCAGGTCCGCGACCACCTCGTGCTCGTCGCGCAGCTTCTCCAGCACCGAGTGATCCGTCGACGGCGCGCCCTTCGGGGTTTTCTTGAGCACAGGGAGCTCGAGCCGCTCGAACAGCACCTCACGCAGCTGCAGGGTGGAGTTGATGTTGAACGATCCCCCGGCCGCTTCGTGGATACGGTCCTCGAGAGTGGCAAGCCGGGCTCTGAGATCGTGGCCCAGGGTTTGCAGGTAATCCGTGTCGACGCCGATCCCCGCGATCTCCATCCCGGTAAGGATCGGGATGAGAGGGAGTTCGATCTCCTCGAAGAGACGGGTTCCGCCCCGTGCCTCGATCTGTTCCGCGAGCGGCCCAACGAGCCGAGACACGGCGACCGCGGACCGCGACGCCGATTCGAGATCAGGCCCAGCCCCTTCGAAGTCGAAGGCACTCTGCGAGGTGGCATCGGAAGGCTCCCGGTCTTCGACTGCGATGCCGAGCTCGCGATATGCCAGTTCGGCGAGGTCCGGGGCCCGTTGCGCCGGGTTGACGATCCAGGCGGCCAGCGCCGTGTCGAAGGCGACCCCGGTGTCGATCCCCATCTCGGCCAGCGCCCGCAGGGTCGCCTTGGCGTCGTGGGCGATGACCTCGCGATCCCGAAACAGGTCGTCGAAGGCAGCGGCCGGAACGTAGAGGGACGGTTCTCCGGCCACGACGACACCGACCAGCGCTTCGTCGTCCCACAACGGTGCGATGGCGATCGGACCCTGAGGCACGAGCGAGGCATCGACATCCGCCACCACGTCGACATCCAGCACCTCGGCCTCGACAGTGCCGACACCGCCGAGGTCGACGAGGCGATCCCACAGCGATCGGAAGGCGAGCCCGTCGAACACCTTGCGCACGGTGTCGTGGTCGAACTCCCGCAAGCGGAAGTGTTCCGGATCGCGGTCGACATCCACGTCGCGTAGCAGTTCCATGAGGTCTCGGTTCAGCAACACCTGATCTCGCTGCTCGATCATGTTCTCTCTGAGCTTCGGCGTCAGGTCGTCGAGGTGATCGAACACCTGATCGAGGTCTCCGTACTGACCGATGAGCCTGGCGGCCGTCTTCTCCCCGACGCCGGGCACACCAGGAAGGTTGTCGGAGCTGTCCCCGCGCAGGGAGGCGTACTCCACGTACTTGCGCGGGGGTATGCCGTAGCGCTCCTCGACCCACCTGGCGTCGGCCTTCACCGTGTCTGAGATGCCGCGTTTCGTGTAGTACACGGTGATCCCCGGCTCGATCAGCTGGAAAGCGTCCCGGTCGCCCGTCACCACGAGAACCTCCCAGCCGTCAACTTTGGCGGCCTCGGCGATCGTGGCGATCACATCGTCGGCTTCCACCCCCCTGACCCCGATCTGGGCGATCTCCATCGCATCGAGCACTTCACGGATGAGCGGCACCTGGCTGCGGAAGAGGTCGGGCGCCTGCTCACGTTGCGCCTTGTACTCGGCGTACCGCTCGTTACGGAAGGTCGGTCCGGGCTGGTCCCACGCCACGGCAATGGCGTCCGGGTGCTCGTCGTCGAGCAGCTTGATGAGCATCGCGGTGAACCCGTAAACGGCGTTCGTCACCTGGCCTGCCGGTGTTGCCAGGTCGGAGGGGAGGGCATAGAACGCCCGATAGGCCAGGGAGTGCCCGTCGAGGAGAGCCAAAGTCGGCATGGGCCGAGCGTAGACGCTTGTGGCTGCAGAGCCGCCACAGACCTCGGGGGACGCGATTGGGCTTCGCCGGCGCCCCTCCCGCTCAACCGCCGGGGAGCAGGTGGACGGGTTGGCCGAGGATGGCCGCTTCCCAGGTGGTCCGCTCGTTCACGCTCGATGCGCCGCCGAAGTCGTAGTCGACGAGCACCCAACAGCTGCCGGGGACACCGCTGGCGATCGCTGGATCACAGACATATGTGGGGTCGATCTTGAACCGGAAATCGACCCACAGGTTGTTGAACAGCTGACCCGAAGTATCGAGCGCGCACGGCGAGATGGCGGTCCAGCTCTGGATCGGTGTATTTCCGTCGGACCCGCCACGCACCTGGTACGAGCAATCCTGGCCGGCAAGAGACCCGAGGAAGGAGAGGTCGGCGCTGCCCGCGGCGTCCCCGGCATCGAACAAGCTGACCAGCAGCTCCGTCCCCGAGTAGATCGGAAGCAGCTTGGCGAACTGGAAGTTCGGCACCGTACCTACATCGACCATGTCCAGAGAAAGCGCCCCGAGACCAAACAGAGCGGTGTTGTTGCCCGCGGATCCGTTGATTGTCGAGCGCAGGGCAAAGTCGGTAATGGCGTCTCGTTCGTTGGGATCACCGCCACCACCAATGTTCACCTTGAGGACATAGAGGCCCTTGATCGCGGCATGAGGACTGCTGCAGACATCGACCCAGGTCTCAACACCGGGATCACCAACGGCGAAGGTCTTGGGCGAGCACACCGGGTCGGAGTTGTCGGTCCAGTCTCCCGGGGTCTGATCCGGCTCGAGCAGCTCGAACGTCAACACCGTGTTGTCGGCTGTAACCCTGTCACCGGGCGCACCGGGGGTATACCAGCGGTCCTTGAAATGCGGCCCGTCATACACCTGAACCCGTAACTGGCCACCCACCTCAGAGTCCGGAACCTCGACGCCGTAGTAGTAGTTGGGATCGGGCCGGAACTCTTGGTTGAAGTCGCCGGCGGGATTGCACCCGTTGCCGATGTAGCACTCGGTGGCAAACGGATCACCGTCCTGCTTGCGCCGCCGATCGCCATTCAAGGCCACCCAGAAATCCTCACCCGGACCGCCGAGAGACGGCTCATCGCTTCCGAGCTTCAACGGGGGGATCGACTCGGCCGTCGATGCACGGTTGATCGCGGCAGTGGCGATGCCAAACGCCCGCATGAAGAACGTGTTGGTGGTCGTCGCGATCTCGACACGCATCTGCGCCTCATTTGCCCCAAGGTTCACGGTGGCGGTTCCGGCGTATCCATGGGAAGCCACGATCTCGAGAGCAGCCGCCTCGGCGTCTGATCCGGCAAGGAGCACCCCGGTGGGAAGTGGCAGGTGCACGGCACCGGCCAGCGCCGCCGCTTCCGTCGCCTTCTTCGCCTCGAGGCTTTGCACGAAGATCCACCCGAAGTCAACGGAGAACGCCGCCATGGCGAGCAAGACGAAGGTCAGGAAGACGGTGATGACCAGGACCGCACCGCGTTCCTGGGTATCTTCCCATTGCTCTCGTGTACGTTGCCAACGACGCCGAGAAGCACGGATCATGGGGCCGACACCACCTTCGGCTCCAACCGGAAGACGGCCTCCATCACCCAGCAGTCGCTCAGCGTCGGTGAGGTGCAGTCCGCATCGCTTACTGGAATCAGGCCTCCGGTCAGCCATTTGTGCGAGTAGTAGATGCGAACGCCAACGTCGTCGAGCCCCGGAGGATCGGGATCGAGCGCGACGTTGCGATCGCCGGGATCCCACGACCCACCGTAGTTGTAGCCGGCGGCCTCGGCCGGGCAGGGAACCCAGTCACAAGGAGGCGCCAGCAGGGCATCCTTCTGATAGCGGTAGACGTTGCAGTTCGAACTGCCACCGGGGAAACTGCATGGCGTCGCCGGATTGCCGCTTGCATCGGCGTTGAAGATGGTCACCCATTTGATGGTGCCGGCGGGGAGACTCCTCAGGCCCTGCTGCATGGACGCCAAGGTCTCGTAATCCATATCGAGGTCGTTGCCGAGGGTGGCGGCAACACGCCCCGCCTGTTGGACGGCGTTACTCACCGTGAGCTGGGAGCGAAAGGCGAATCCGAACTCGATGATTCCGAAGATCAACAACATGAATACCGGCGTGAGCAGGGCAAACTCAACAAGCGCTGCGCCGCGCTCACCCCGTGCCCGGCGGGCCGCCCTCTGCCGCAGTCTCTTGGTCATGCCATCTCCCGGTCGTGTCCTCGCCACCACGCTGCGTCGTACTCTCCGATTGCCGAGGCAAACGACCCACGATGAGGCGCAGCACCTATCATCGGGGCGATACGCCGGGGTGGCGGAATGGAAGACGCGACGGACTCAAAATCCGTTGGGCGCAAGCCCGTGTGGGTTCGAATCCCACTCCCGGTACCGGTCGCCACCATCGATGTCGATATCGTCACGTGTTCCCCCAGCTCCCCCAGCGTTCTGTAGTGTAACGACTACACACAGTGGTCGGTTCCCTTCTTTTTCGAATCGATGCCACCGCCGGGCGTCGGTGTCACTTGACGAGCTTGACCGGATTGCCCTCGATTCGGGCCGACCAGGTCGTCGTATCGTTGGTTTGGCCCGGGTAGTTGTAGTCGATCTTCCACCAGCAGTCGGCACCGCAGGTGTAGGCGGCGAGGTCGACCCGGATCTGGACGTTGTAGTTGTTGAAGCGGGCGCTGCTCGTCGGAATGTCACACGAAGCGAGGGTTCCACCCGGATAGGCGGGGTTCGTCGACGTCCATACGCACGGTGGTGTGGCCCCGTTTGGATCCTTGATGCGAAGCGAGTGGTTGCCAGACGCGTCACCGGGATCCCACAGGTCGATCACCAGCGATTTGCCGGCATGGATCTCTTCGACCTCGGCCAGGTAGAAGACCGTGTTGCCGAGCGCACCGTCGACGTTGGAATAGATGGCCATGTCGCCGAGGCCGTAGATCCGGGGGCTCCCCGTCGAAGACGTCCGCAGCGACCACCGGTTGAGGCCCTCCTCGCCGTCGTTGATGACGAACACCCGCAGCGGATAGATGCCGGGCCCCTGGTCGAGACTCCCCGGGCACATCGAGTCCCATATCCCGGCCTTCTCGAGCGGTGTCAACTCGTCCCAGTAATCGCCGTCGCCGTCGCCGTCGACCGTCCAGGCCGCCGGCCAGTCCTGCGGCGAGTAGACGACCGTGCAGATCGGGGTGTTGCCATCGAACGTGTCGAGTGGCGTCGGGTCGGGCGAATACAAGATGAATACGGTGGTCGGACCAAAGGCGGTGCCTCGCTCCTGGTCACCGGTGAGCACCGGGTCGCCGCCGCCGCGGTTGAACTGTCCGTCGAAGACCTCGACGGTGAGATTGGTCGAGTCGTCTACATCGACACCGTAGAGATAGCCGCCCGTGGCCGTCGCCGGATCACCCGTCCACACCGTGGGACGGGCCTCAGGATTGAATGCCCCTCCTGAGCACGACGCGCCGCTCGCCCAGTTGAGACACTGCGATGAGTAGCGGTCGCCCATGCCCTTGCCCGTGAAATAGCCGTGGATGTTGCCCCAGAAGTTCGGAAAGTCGTTGTTGGCCGGGTCGTTGCCGAATCGATTGTCGGGGCTTCCCAGCGGAAGCGGCAGCACGTATTCGGCGACCGCATTCTTGGTCACGGTGACCGGGTTTAAGCCGAAGAAGCGCATGAAGAACGTCCCGACGGGCTGACTCACAGTGACCGATAGCTGATGCTGATTCTCGACGGAGCAACCGAGGTCGACGTAGTCACACGGTGTGACGGTCGCTGAACCGCCGTATGCGGTGCTGTCGCGATAGCCGTTCTCCATCGCGGCGGCAACGGCGGCGTTCTTGGCCACGGCCGGCCGGTCGGGCTCGTAGATGACACCGGCGAGGGCGGCGGCGTCGGCGCCGTGTTGCACCTCGATTCCCTGGTAGAAGAGCCAGCCGAGGTCGACCATGAACGCGGCCATGGCGATGAGCACGGTGAGCATGAGGGCGAAGATGATGAGGGCAGCCCCTTGTTGCTCCTCGCGCAGTCGGTCCATCGTCTTCCTGATCATGGGGAACTGCCGAAGGTGTCCGGCTCCAGGCGGATCTGCGTGTCCTCGATCCACGTTTGTGGGCCGGTCCCGAGGACCCCGCTGATCCAATAGTGGTTGTAGGTGAGCTCGATGCCGAGAGTGTCGAGCCCGTCGGAGTCCAACGTCGTATCGCGAGTGCTCGGCACCCATGGTCCGCCGTAAGCCCATCCCGACACGTCGGGGTCGGGACACGGCTGCCAGGGACAAGGGCCGCCTACGTAGAGATACGTGTTGACGTTGCTCGTGTCCTTGCCGCCGGAGCCGTCGCCGCGGTAGACCTCGACCTGCGTCAGCTTGGTCGGATCAAATGTGGCACCGAAACCAGCGACGAGCGCGTCCAGGATGGCAATGTCTGCGTAGGCGTCCTGTCCAGCCGTCCCACCGGTCCTCGCCGCCGAATTCGAAGCACCAGACACGGTGTGACGATCCATGAAGGCGAGACCGAATTCGACGGCACCGATGACGAGCAGGATGAGGACGGGCGCGATGATCGCCATCTCCACGACGGCGACTCCCCGCTCCCCATTGGCTCGACGCCTCAACCGATCTCGCAGCCACCTGGTCATCGTGTCTCCTGCTCCCGATCTCCGTGGAGTAACGACCACTCACAGTGGTTGGTTCCCCGCTATTCCAACACATCTCCCACTCACAGTGGCAATGACTTCCACTGCCAACCCTGTGCCGTGAGCTCACCGTTGATATCGGCGCGCGGCGTGTGGGACTGAAGGAAGCGTGTTGGCGACGTCTGGCGGCTGGTATTCAGCTCGTCATGACTGGTGATCGCCCACCGCCGCCCGGAACGCGGCGACGCCAGAGCTGACGGCCGCGCAGGCCGTCTCCACATCCGGGGCTTCGAGCACCAAGCGCACGAGTGTCGAGCCCACGATGATCCCGTCGACGTGCGATGCCACCGTCCTGGCATGGTCGGGCGTGGTGATCCCGACGCCGGCCACCACCGGGCCGTCGACGACGTCGCGGATACTTGCCGCGAGGCCGGCGATCCGCTCGCTCGATTCATCGCGGGCTCCGGTCACGCCGAGCTGGGCCACGGCGTACACGAACGCGGGACGGGCAGTAGCGATGAGCCGGAGCCTGGCATCCGTGGTCGTCGGTGCTGCGAACAACACCATGCCCAGCCCATGTTCACGCGTCGCCGCGACGAACGGATCGGCCTCGTCGACTGGAAGGTCGGCCACGATGAGCCCACAACCTCCGGCCTCGGCAACTCGTGAGCAGAAGCGATCGATCCCGACGCGTAGCACCGGGTTCACGTACGTCATGACGATGGCGGGGAGTCCGGTCGTCGCGGTCACGTCGGCCACGATCCCGAGACATGTTTCGACGTCCGCCCCGGCAGCCAGCGCCCGCTCTCCTGCTTCCATGATCACCGGGCCGTCCATGAGCGGATCTGCGTATGGGATGCCGACTTCGAACGCGTCCGCACCGGCTGCCGCCATGGCCTCGAACACACGAACAGATTCGTCGGGCGAAGGGAGTCCGGCCGTCATGTACGGCAACAACGCGGTTCGCTGCTCGGCCGCAGCCGAGGAGAACACGGCGGCAAGCCGGTCGGCTCCCGACTCAGAAGCCAAGGGCCGCCACCTGTTCCACGTCCTTGTCGCCACGGCCCGACAGGTTGAGCACCACCGTCTTGGCGGCGAGTTCGTCCCTCGATCGCATGATCCACGCCAGCGCGTGCGCGGATTCCAGCGCCGGGATGATCCCTTCCGTGGCCGCCATGCGGTGGAAGGCCTCGAGAGCCTCGGCGTCCGTGACCGAGTCGTAGCGGACGAGCCCCTCGTCCTTGAAGAAGGCATGTTCTGGCCCGACTCCCGGGTAGTCGAGGCCGGCAGAGATCGAATGAGCCTCGAGCACCTGGCCGAAGTCGTCCTGGAGGAGATACGTCCTGGCGCCGTGAATGACTCCGGGCGATCCCGCGACCAGCGACGCTCCGTGCTCACCGGTAGGGATTCCGTGTCCCGCGGCCTCGACGCCGACGAGCTCGGTGTCAGTGGACCCGGCGTATGGGTAGAAGATGCCCATTGCGTTGCTGCCTCCGCCGACGCAGGCGACAATCACGTCCGGACGCGGTCGTTGCGGCGAAGAGCCGTCGAGCTGGAGCTGGAGTTCTTCACCAATGACCTTCTGCAACTCACGCACGATCCACGGAAATGGGTGCGGCCCAACAACGGATCCGATGATGTAGTGCGTCGTCTCGACGCTGGCAACCCAGTCTCGCAATGCTGCCGACACCGCATCCTTCAGCGTGGAGGCGCCCGTCGTGACGGACACGACTTCGGCACCGAGCATCTCCATGCGGTAGACGTTGAGGCGCTGGCGATCGATGTCCTTGGCCCCCATGTACACGACACAGTCGAGGCCGAGGAGAGCACACGCCGTGGCCGTCGCCACACCGTGTTGGCCCGCCCCCGTTTCGGCGATGACGCGCGGCTTGCCCATCCGTTTCGTGAGAAGGCCCTGGCCGACGGTGTTGTTGATCTTGTGGGCTCCTGTATGTGCCAGATCCTCGCGCTTGAACCAGAGGTCGATCCCGAGCTCTTCTGAGAGCCGGGCGGCGTGGTACACCGGCGTCGGTCTGCCCACGTACGTTGCGAGGAGGCGGTCGAGGTCCCGGTGGAAAGCGGGATCCGCCCAGGCCTGCGCAAACGCTTCCGCCAGTTCGGCGAGCGCCGGCATCAACGTCTCCGGAGCGTAGCTCCCCCCGAACTCACCGAACCGTCCCCGTTCGTCCGGTCGGAGCACCATTCAGATCCCCTTCGCTCTGGCAACGAAGTCGGCGACCTTACCGGGATCCTTCACACCCGGAGCCCGTTCCAACCTGGAGGATGCATCGACTCCCCACGGCTTCACGATCCGCACCGCATCGGCCACGTTGTCCGGTCCGAGACCGCCGGCGAGCACGAATCGACGGTCGATGGTCCCGATGACGCTCCAGTCGAACGTCTCGCCCGTCCCTCCGAGCAAGTCGGGGTGGGCCGAATCCAACAGCGGAACTTCTCCGACCGGCACCCGATCGAAGTCGGGTGCAGCCTCTTCGTTGCCGTCTTCCATGCCGTTTGGCCCCACGCTGATCGGATGGAGTACGAAGAGCCCGGCCGCGGCTCCGGCCGCGGCAGCTTCGGCCGCTCTCCGGCCATGTGGTTGCACACCGTCGGCGCCCGTCATCTTGGCGGCCTCGATCAGGGATGCCGGATCGACGTCTTGCGTGACCAGGATGCGGAGCACAGGAAGGCTCTGCATCAGCGCGGCAGCTCGGTCGAGATCGATCCTGCGCACCGACGACGGCGCGATCACAAACCCGAGCGCATCTGCCCCGGCTTCGATCGCCACCGAAGCATCCTTCTCATTCGTCACCCCGCACACCTTCACCCACGTCACGGCGCGCCCCGCAATTGGGCAACGAACCGGGCCGGATCGGCATGTCGCACCAACGCTTCACCGACGAGGATCGCGCTGTATCCGGCACGCTTCATACGCCGGGCGACGGCGATATCGCTCACGCCACTCTCCGCCACGGTCACGGCGGCTCCACCCAGGAGAGGCGCCAACCGCTCGGCGACTTCAGGGTCGGTGGTGAACGTCTCGAGGTCGCGGTTGTTGACGCCGATCAGCGCCGCGCCGGCCTCGAGCGCCCGGAACACATCTCTCTCGTTGTGGACTTCAACAAGCGTATCGAGGCCAGCCGCGGCCGCCGTCTCCATCAACATCGTCAGGGTGTCGTCGTCGAGAACGGCAACGATCACCAAGATGGCATCGGCGCCTGCAGCCCGCGCCTCCCAGACCTGTGCAGGGGCAACCGTGAAGTCCTTCCGCAACACCGGCAACTCGACGGCCTCGCGGGCCGCAACCAGGTCCTCCATCGAACCGCCAAAAAAAACCGGCTCGGTGAGGACGGACAGCGCCGCAGCTCCACCTCGCTGGTACTCCACGGCCTGGTCGGCTGCCACCAAACCGGGGGCCAGATCACCGGCAGAGGGTGAGCGACGCTTGATCTCGGCAACGACGCTCAATGCAGAGTCTGCCAGCGCCTTCGAGAATCCCCGAGCGGGCGTGGCATCGCGGGCGGCGGCGATGAGCTCGGTCTCCCGTTCCCGCACGGCTGCGGCGCGGTCCCGAGCCACGGCGAGGATGGCGTCCAACATCCGAACAGCTTAAGAGCCGGAGCCCACCTGCACCGATCGCAGGTAGAGGACGAGGCTGTCGATCTGACGCTCGTCGAGCACCGTCCCGAAGGGCGGCATTGCCCCCGGTCCGACCGAGATGACACCCCTGATCTGCTCGTCGGTGAGGTTGAGGTGGGCGTTCGAGCGGGGACCGATGCCGGGCCCGAACCCTCCGCTGAGATCGTCAAGGTGGCACCCGCTGCACGTGATGCCGAAGAGGCGCTCACCGAACTTCCCGTCGGGAGACTCGCTGCAGGCGGCCATCACCACCGTGCAGGCAATCAGGAATGCGACCAGCCATCTCACAGATCGGGTGAGGCTACGCCGCCCCCGGGGCCGGGAGCACCGCGATGAACGACGTCCCTTTTCCGATCTCGCTGTGCACGCGGATCGTGCCACCCATCGCGTCCACCAATTCCCGCACGATCGCGAGGCCGAGGCCCGAGCCCTCGGGACGGACCGGGCGGTAGCGCTGGGTGACGAACAGCCGATCGAAGACACGGTCGAGGTCCTCTTCCGCGATCCCGGGACCGCTGTCGGCGACTTCGAGCCGTACAGCGCCGTTGTCTGTCGACAGGCGCACCGTGACGATGCCGCTCTCCGGCGTGTAGCGGAGGGCGTTGTCGAGAAGGTTTCCGCAGATCTGGCCCACCCGGTCCGGGTCGATGGTGACGAGCCCGAGGTTGTCGTCGATGTCGACTTCGAGCCGCACATAGGCGGCATCCGCGCGAGCCATGTGACCCCCGACGATCTCCTTCACGTGAGCGGCCACGTCGACCCGTTCGGGACGGAGTGTGAACTCCCTCGCCTCCAACCGGGCCAGCAGCATGAAGTCCTCGACGAGACGACTCAGCCGATCCGTCTGGTGATGGAGGACCCCCGCCACGCGTTCCATGTCCGCAGGATCCACCTCATCGCCGTCGAGTGCCTCCGCATACCCGCGGATCGTCGTCAGCGGTGTACGGAGATCGTGGCCGACGCTCATCAGGAAATCCCGCTCCCGGATTCGAGCCGACTCGAGCTGCTCGGCCATCTGATTGAACGCCAGGGAAACCTCGGTCACCTCGTCGCGACCGTCAACAGGGGCACGAGCCGACAGGTCGCCGTCGGCTACGGCTCGCGAAGCCTGCTCGAGTCGACGCAGCCTCGCAGTGATCGATCTGGCGAACCAGGCACCCAGACCGGTGAGCAATATGGCCCCCACCGCGAGAGCAGCGAGCAGAGAGCGCGTCATGACCTCGACCGCCAGCAGTGGTTCCGTTCTCCCGATCGCGATGTACAGCTGCACGCTGGGACGATCGAGGTCGATGCGCTGGACCGTCGCCAGCATCGGGGTTCCTGCGACGTCTATGGAGACAACGTCGCGTTCGGTCACGGACGACGGAATCTGTGTGAGCAGCCGTGGATCGGGAGTCAGCGGCACGGGGTCCCGCTCGCCGACCTTGATGGCTGCCTCCACGATGTCGTGACCACCGATCTCCCTGGCGTTGTCGAGCACGCGCCGTATCTCGTTGGACAGGCCGCGGAGTTGGGGAGCGAGACTGCCCGTCGGTTGGAGTTCGATGGCGCCGAGCTCCGCCTCGATGCGACGGCCGGTCACTTGAGCCTGGCGGAACAGCTCCTCCTGGGCCTCTTCCTGGATGTTGTCTCGGACCATGGCCACTGCCAACAGCCCGGACACGAGTACGACAACACCCACGAACACCGATCCCCAAACGAGCTTTCGCCGCATCAAGCCTCGATCCGGTACCCGACGCCCCAGACCGTCTCGATCGGAATGCCATCGAGCTTCTTGCGTAGCTGGCGAATATGGACGTCGACGGTTCGCGTCTCACCGAAGTAGTCGTAGCCCCAGACTGCGTTGAGGATCTGCGACCGTGACAACACGAGGCCGCGGTGTTCGACGAGATGCCAGAGCAGGTCGAATTCCCGCGCCGTGGGACGCACCGTCCTCCCGTCCGGGCTCGTCACCTCCCGCCGACCGGCATCGACGCGGAACTCGCCGGCCTCGATGATCTGGGCCTTGACCGGACGCTCCTCGCTTCGGCGCAGCACTGCCTTGACACGGGCGACGAGTTCTCGAGGCGAGAACGGTTTGGTGACGTAGTCGTCGGCACCGATCTCGAGACCGACGACCTTGTCGACCTCCGAATCACGCGCCGTCAGCATGATGATGGGGATGTCCGAGACGGACCGGATTCTCCGGCACACCTCGATGCCGTCGATCCCGGGCAGACCAATGTCGAGCAGCACTACCCTGGCATCGCGGTCCTGGAGTCGATCGAGCCCGCTCTCGCCAGAGTCCGCATGGACGATCCGGAACCCCTCCTTCTCGAAGAACATGCGAAGGAGGTCGGCGATCTCCTCCTCGTCCTCGATCAAGAGAACCGTTCCAGTCACGCAACACCTCGTTCCGGGCTCACCCGAGAGTATCGGTGAGAGATGTGAGAGAACTGTAAGAGGCTCAGCGGAAGGATCCCGATCTCGCTCCATGACGAGAAGCTATCCGCTGAGCCGTGGCCCGAGCGGCCCGCCGCGAAGCGGCATGAGCGGGAAACGGCACCATCGTGGTGGCGACGACCGCTCATCAATCGCGCGACCTCCAGGCTAAGAGGCAGTCAAGACCCGCCCGAGAATGGATCGGAGATCATTGGCAACTCAACGACGTCCGCGGTCGTCTCGCCATCCTGCCATGACACCGAGACCTGCTGCCCTGGGTCGACCTCACGCCGGACCGTCGCCAGCGCAAGCGCACCCAGCTCGGCGTGGGTCGCCGACGAGGTGACCACACCCACCTCTCTACCGTCGCGGGTCAGGGTGGCCGTGGGCGGCGCCGGCGCGGCCAGCCTCAGGCCACGCAGGTGGCGGTTGACATGTCCCCGGGAGTCGATGCGGGCAACGAGCTCCTGGCCCAGATAACAGCCCTTAGAGAAGTCGACTGCGCCATCAACGAGGCCCGCCTCTTGGGGAATCGTGCCCGCGTCCATGTCGACGTCGAGCTTCGGCTCACCGAGCGCGATACGGGCTGCCTCGGCCTCCGTTTCGGGAACGGGAACTCCCACTTGGCGCGTCGTCAGCACCCGCGGGAGTGCAGCGTTGATGAAGGGAAGATCGGCGACCAGCGCGCCGTCATCGTCCTCATCCCCCGCCGCCACCCAGTCCCCGGAGGCGACGAGGTGTCGTGCCTCCTCCCCCCATACCTCATACAGTGGGCGTTGCTCTGGATGGAACTCGACATCAACACGAAGGCGAAACCGCCCGAGATCACCCGTGACACGATCGGCGAATCCCGGTTCGACCACGAGCCCGATCGAGTCTTCTCCACGCAGCAGCCACAGCGTCGCCCGGAGCTTCCCCTGCGGCGACAGCAGCAGCGACCTCGTCACTGACCCAACGGTCGTCTCCGCCACCGATTGACTGAGGAGCCCGTCGAGGAACTCCACTGCATCCTCGCCGCGGACCCAGATCAGGTCGTGGGCGTGGGGCATGACACGGCCGTTCATGAGATGCGACGTGCCGCGTCGATGGCGGCCAGCACCGCGGCAGCCTTGTCGACACACTCTTCGTATTCACGAGCGGGCACGCTGTCGGAGACCACGCCGGCTCCGGCCTGTATCCAGGCGGTCGAACCTTCGGCCACCATGGTGCGGAGTGCGATCGCGGTGTCGAGATTGCCCGAGAAGTCCACATAGCCCACGGCACCCGCATAAGGCCCTCTCGCCATGGGTTCGAGCTCGTCGATGATCTCCATAGCCCGCACCTTGGGCGCACCGGACACCGTTCCGTGCGGGAACGTCGCTCGGAGGACATCGACAGGGCCCACTCCTTCGCGGAGCACCCCGGAGATGCCGGACACGATGTGCATCACGTGGGAGTACCGCTCGACCACCATCAGCTCGTCGACCGACACCGTGCCGTACTCACACACCCGGCCGAGATCGTTGCGCGACAGGTCTACCAACATCACGTGCTCGGCACGCTCCTTGGGGTCGGCGAGTAATTCGGCCTCGAGTCGGGCGTCTTCTGCAGGGTCGGCACCTCGAGGCCGGGTGCCGGCGATGGGACGGCTGAACACCAAGCCGTCGCGCACCCTGGACATCAACTCAGGTGACGAACCTGCGATTGCCAGCGATCCGGACCGGACGAAGAACATGAACGGCGAGGGGTTCACCAGGCGCAACGCCCTGTAGACAGCGAAGGCGTCGCCGTCGTACATCACATCGAAGCGCAGCGACGGGACGACCTGGAAGGCGTCTCCGGCATTGATGTACTCAACGGCCCGCTCCACGGCCTTCTCGTAGTCGTCGCGGCTCATGTTGGCGAGCGACTCGACGGGGTGGTCGAAAGCGGGATCCTCCCGCACCTCGTATGCAACCGGTGCCCCGATCGCCGCGACATCACGCTCGAGCGCTTCGATGGCGGTGCCGTATTGCGCCGCGGGATCCTCACCTATGAACACGTTCCGGATGAGCATGACGCGATCGCGGAAGCGGTCGACGGCAGCAATGGCACCGACGAACTGCCACAGCATGTCGGGGAGGCCTCGATCGTCCTCCGGCCGATCCGGGAGGTCCTCGATATGGCGGACGATGTCGTATCCGACGTACCCGACTGCACCGGTGTGCAGCGGCGGGGCGTCCTTGCCGAGGCCGGCGACGACGGGATCCGGCGAGGTGAGTCGTTCGATGAGTTCTTCGAAGACGGTGAGCGGATCACCGGCGGCGAGCCCCACCGATACGCGGTCCACGCTGGAGACTCCGTCTCGCGTCTCGAGCGTGAACGACGGCTCCCATCCCACGAAGGACCAGCGTGCCCAACGCTCCCCGCCCTCCACGGACTCGAGCAGGAAGCCGTCACCATCGCCTACGAGCTTGGAGAAGAGGCCCACCGCCGTCTCACGATCTCCCAAGACCTCGACGCCGACCGGCACCACCGCATACGCCGCAGCCAGTTCGAGAAACTCCGCTTCTGTGAGAGACGGCTTCACTCGCAGAAGACTACGAGACCCCCTAGCCAGAACCCACTCTCAGCTCACAGCCAGGTCTTCCAGCCCGAGTCTGACGAGGATGTCCGTGAACCAGGACGACAGAACGTTGACGTTGCCGGTCACCATGAGAACACCGAACACAGCAAGGATCACGCCGGAGGCCACGGAGATCTGGACGACGTACCGCTTGATCCAACCGAAGACGGAGAACGTCTTGGCCATCAGCAGCGCCGTGATGAGGAAGGGGATGCCGAGACCGAGGGAATAGAAGAACAACACGAGCATGGCCTGTGGCCCCGAGCCGGTCGTCGCACCCAGAGCGAGTGCCGAAGCCAGGAAGGGACCGATGCACGGCGTCCAACCGAAAGCGAATGCACCTCCCATCACCGGGGGCGCCCAGGCACCAAGGCGCTGCGCTTTGTGCATCTCAAAGCGGCGCTCCCGCATCGCCGGCATCAAGACCTTGGGGGTGTGGATGGCGGTTACCGCGATGAACACTCCCATCGCGATGATCACCCATCCGGCGATCTGCGTGAAGAGATTGCCCTGCAGGAAGCGACCGAGTGAAGTTGCCGCGGCACCGAACAGGACGACGAATACGACGGTGAAGCCGAGTACGAACAGCGTCGTGGTTCCCAGGACGCGCTTCAGCGACACGTCGCCCGTCGACAGCTCCTTCATCGAGTAGCCCGACATGAGACCGATGTAGCCGGGGAGCAACGGCAGTACACACGGCGACAGGAACGAGGCAGCACCCGCAAAGACCGCGGCGAACAACGTCGCTATCGAGACTTCCAATGCTCCTCCATCATCGGCCTATCTGGCATCGTCCGGGTCTGCCGGGCGTTCAACGGCCAACTCCTCAAACGGTATCCCGGCAGCTCTTGTTCCCGGCGTCCGGTGAATTCATGGTTTCGTCACTACCCTCGCCGCGTCGAGCGTCGACATGATGGCTCCTCACCCATGCAGCTGCCCACTTTCATCCGACCCGTGTCGTCCTTCGAGCTTCGCGACCGAAGGATCCTCTTTCTCATGGGCATCGTCGCTTTTGTCGTCGGCTATACCGGAGCCCAGATGGCCCACACCCTTCCATTCGTGCGCCAGACCCTCGACCTCACCGAAGGACAGATGAGCGCGTTGTTTGCCATCGTGCGCGCCGCGTCGCTGGTCGGCGTTGTCTTCGCCTTCGTGGCCGACCGTAAGGGCCGGCGCAGGCCGCTGCTCGCCGCATTCGTCATGCTCTCCATCGGCAGCCTGCTCACGGCCTTCGTGCCGAGTGTTGCGGTGTACACCGTTTCGCAATCGCTGGTGCGCATCGGAGTCGTTGCCGTTGCTGGGATCGGTCTCGTGCTGCTCGCCGAGGAGCTCGGCTCGGCAAGCCGGGCCTACGGCATCGGGATCTACGGACTTGCCGGCTCCCTTGGAGTCGGCACCGGTCTGCTGCTGTTGCCGATCGCGGAGCGGACGGACGGCGCCTGGCGCATCCTCTTCGCACTCGGAGGGCTCGGTTTGCTTGCCTTCCCCATGCTCACCCGCTTCCTCCCCGAGAGCAGAGCATTTCGCAGCGGGCCCGGCATCTCGTTCATCAAGGCGCTCGGCATGGGTCTGAACAAGCACTTCTGGCCACTCGCTGCCATCTCGTTCTTCGTGGCGGCGTTCTCCGCCCCGGCCTTCGACTTCGTCCTCGAGCGCCTCATCAACGACCTCGGATGGGAGACCGCAGCGGCGAGGTTCCTGCTCATCGTCTTCTCGGGGATCGGAGCCGTTGGGCTGTTGGCCGGCGGCCGTCTCGCCGACCTCTTCGGCAGGCGCCCCACCACGGTCGCGGCGCTGGCCATCGGTCTCTTCGGCGGGCTGGGCTTCTATCTCTTCGACAACGGTTGGATCCTCGCCGGATCGATCCTTCTCGCCACCTTCGGCGCCACGATGCTCACCCCATCGCTCGGTGCCCAACGCGCCGAGCTTTTTCCCACCCGGGTACGCGCAACCTCCGGAGCGTGGATCACCAACGCCGCGATCCTGGGAAGCATCTTCGGCTTCGTCGTCGGCGGCATCCTCATCGACCGCATCGGCTTATCGGTCACCATCGCCATCCTGGGCGGTGGCCTCGTCATCTCAATGCTCCTCGAGATCATCCTGCCCGAGACCAAGGGCATGGATCTCGTCCGCCAGCGAAGGGGCCGTGAACGCGCTGCCCCACAGGTGCCTGCACCGGCAACGGTGCCCAACGCGGCACCCTCCCCGCAAGCCGAGGTTCCACGAGATCAACCTCCACCCGGACCATCGCAGCCATCAGAGTGACTGCCGCTTGCGGTCAGAACTCCACCAGCACCTTGTCCGGATACGAGCAGCGGTCCAGCAAGGGACATTCCCAGCAGCGCGGTCGCCTGGCGTCACACACGTCCCTACCGAACTGGATGAACCGCATGGATACGCCGGACCAGTCGTCCTCTGGATAGAGAGCGCGGAGCTCGTACTCGATCTTCACGGGATCGGAGCTCTCCGTGATCCCGAGGCGGTTCGTCACGCGCTTGACATGCGTGTCCACGGCAATCGCCGGCTTGTTCCAGGCTTCGGAGATCACCACAGAGGCCGTCTTTCGCCCCACCCCGTGGAGCGTCACGAGTTCATCCAGTTCTTCTGGGACGACTCCCCCATAACGCTCGTCGAGGTCGGCGGACAGCGCCTGGATCGCCTTGGTCTTCTGGCGGTAGTAGCCGGTGGAGAAGATCACACGCTCCACTTCTTCGGGATCGGCCATGGCGAGGTCGCGGGGCGAAGGCCACCGCCGGAACAGCTCCGGTGTCACCTTGTTGACGTTCTCGTCCGTCGTTTGGGCTGAGAGCACCGTCGCGACGAGCAACTCGTACGGATCCACGTAGTCGAGCGCCGTCCCGATCTCCGGGTAGAGCTTCTTGAGCCTATTGAGGACCACCCGGGCGTTGCGACGCTGCTCGACCGTGGGTTGGGGGACCGTGACCATGAATCGGGCGAGCGTACCCCTCGGCGCCGGGCTCGGGTCGGCCGTACCATGCGGCGGTGCACCCATCGCGGATCGTCATCGTCCTCGGCGCCGTACTTGCCGCTGTCTCCGTGCCGCTTCCATTCGTGACGAGCGAAGTCACCGGAGCGATCCGCGGGGCTCGGGAGTCGCTCCCGGTTTTGATCGTGCTGACTCCCGTTGTCGTGGCAGCTCTCCTCGGCGACCGCCGGGAGGGCTTCTCCAGGGGAGGCGCCATCGCCGCAGCGTTCCTTTCGGCCGTCGCGGTCTTCCTCGCGGTGCAGAAGACGGTCGATGCAATGCAGGCGGCGAACACCCTCGACACCCTCGGGATCGCCGCCTCCGTCGGCATCGGGCCATGGGTCCTCGTCACCGGCGCCCTCGCGTGTCTGGTCGGCTCTGCACTGAGCCTCAGCACACGGGTCGGTTGAGGCCGTCAGCGCCGCATCGGCGTCGACTTGCGTTTCTCGAGATAGCGAATCCCGCGCAGGCAGGCCGCAGAACCGGCAAGCACGATGAACAGGCTCACGATGAGCAGGACCGCAAGCTCCGGCGCGGCAAAATATCCGGTGTTACAGCTGGAGAGGCCGGTTTGGCAGAGGCCCCATCCTGTTCCCCCGCTCACGAGATCGAAGAGGACGAGGGCAGGCACCACGGCGATGGCAGCCGCGATCACGAGGAGGACGCCGAGTGCGACCCGCAGGGCCAGCATGGCCACGAGCGTAACTGTGGACACGGGTTTGCCGCGCGCATAGACAATGGGCTACTTTGCGAATCACAGACCTGTCATTCGACCAAGAGGATCAGTGGATAGGGCACGATCTCGTATGGACCTGAGGAGCTATCCGCTGAGCCGTGGCCCGAGCGGCCCGCCGCGAGGCAGCAGGAGCGCCCCTCCGCGCAGCGGGCAATGGACGGTTCGGCACCACCGCGGGGTCGACGACGGCAAACCTATCCGCGAGGCCTTGTAGAGACCCCCCATGACCCAGCCCACCGAGTATCACGCCCCACCCGGGTATGTCGTCGAGACGTTCACCGATGAGGAGCGCGACGTGCTCTCCCGCTTCTTCACCAACGTCGACGGCCCGGTATTCGCCATCGTCAACCTCCCCGAGGTCGTCAAAGGTGCGTTGTTCGCCCGGTACTCGAGGTCGCCGAAATCCGTCCGCCGTCTCTTTCTCGACGAGTTCTACCACCAGCCCGAGGTCGGCCTCGAGGCCTCGATCGGGACGGGGGTGGCCCGGGAGCTCGTCCAATCGGAGCGGGCCGAGGACCTCTACGACCGCGTCTTCACGCAGTATGGAGACGACTCGGTGGCCCAACTTGGCGGAGCCCACCTCGCTTGCGAACAATCGTCGAACGTGCTCACCAAGATCCTGGAGTGGGGCCGGCTCGCTTCGTACCTGGAGCAATCCACGCGGTACATCTTCTACGACCAGAAACTCGGGGATCGCTACCGGTATCACATACCGATTGAGATTGCCGGTTCGTCGCTCGCCGGCGAGTACGTCGAAACGATGGATTGGCTCTTCGCCACGTACTCCGAGCTGATCTCACGGGCGGTCCCGTATTACGAGACTCTGTATCCCAAAGGCGAAGACGACTCGAGCTTCGTGTGGCGATCGACGATCCGTGCCAAGGCATGCGACGACCTTCGCGGGCTCCTGCCCGCGTCGACGACTTCCAACGTGGGCATATTCGGCTCCGGGCAGGCCTACGAGATGCTTCTCATGCGTATGAACGCCCACCCCCTCGAAGAGGCGAGGACGTACGCCGGTCTCATGCTCACCGAGCTCCGCAAGGTCATCCCGGCCTTCATGAAGCGAGTCGACATCCCCGATCGCGGCGGTGCCTGGAGCCGGCACCTGGCCGAGATCGCGACGGAGATGGACCGACGCGCCGCAGAGATCAGTGTTCCCGTCGCGAACAGGCCCGAGGTATCGCTCGTCGAGTGGGACCCCGACGCCGAGGTCAAGATCGCCGCCGCCTCGCTGTATGCGATGAGCGACCTACCCGACGACCAGCTTCTCGAATTGGTGCGCGCGCTGTCGCCCGCACAACAGGCTGATCTCATCCATGCCTATGTCGGCAAACGGGCCAACCGACGTCACAAGCCGGGCCGCGCCATCGAGCGCGCCTTCTACCGGTTCGACGTGCTCTGCGACTACGGGATCTTCCGTGATCTGCAGCGGCACCGCATGCTGACGATGGAATGGCAACGTCTGTCACCCAAGCACGGATACGTCACACCCGAGTCCATCGGCGACCTCGGGGCGACGCGGGTCTGGGAAGAGGCGATGGAACGAACGGCGGCGCTCCACGAGAAGATCGACGCCGCTGCCGGACCCGATGTCGCGCAATACGCCGTTCCGTTCGCATACCGCATCCGCTTCTACGTGCACCTGAACGCACGCGAGGCCTTCCATCTCATCGAGCTGCGCACCCAGCAGGGTGGCCACCCGGACTACCGCAGGGTGTGTCAAGAAATGCACCGGCTCATCCGCGACCGAGCCGGACACACCCTCATCGCCGACGCGATGAGCCACGTGGACTATGAGGACTACGAACTCGCCCGACTGGAGACCGAGCGCAGGGCCGCCGCCAAACGAGCCGCCCTCGGCATCTCCGACCCAGCCTGAGCTGCGCCTCCATCAGCCGGCACGCAGGGGGATCCGCAGCACGAGGGCCTCGTCGGTGACCTCCCAGGTGGCGCTGCCGACCAGGGAGTAGTCCATGAAATCCTGCTCGGCGGATTCAACGAACTTCTTGCGAGCTTCGCCTTCCAGTGGCGGGATGCCTCGTTCCTTCACGGCTGCCGCACGCTCGCGATATCGGGCGAGGAAGGCGTCAACGTCGAGCTGTGCCATGACGTACTCCATTGGTCGACTGGTGGTGTGACGCCACGACCGTAGCCTGGGTGTCGTGTTTCAGGGGAACCTGATATTCGTTTCGGGGAAGGGTGGCGTCGGCAAGTCTGCCGTGACGGCTGCACTCGCCATTCTCGCCGCTCGCGATGGCAAGCGCGTACTCGCTCTCGGCCTCACCGACACGGCCGGACTCGCCGGCCACTTGCGCGCCGAACGTGTCGGCTACGAGCCGACCGAGGTGCGGCGCGGGCTCTCCATTGCGTCGGTCGACCGGGCCCGAGCCCTCGATGAGTATCTCAAGCTGCAGCTCCGTGTCCCACAGGCAGTTCCGACGAAACCGTTGAGCAACGCGCTCAATGTGCTCGTCGACACGGCCCCTGGGATCCGGGAGATCGTCTCGATCGGCAAACCGATCTACGAGGTGTGGCGTGGAACGTGGGATCTCGTCGTCGTCGACGCGCCTCCGACCGGCCAGATCGAGAGCTATCTCGGAGCACCGGTCACGATTCGAGAGCTCGTTCCGGCCGGCATCGTCCAGGACCAGGCGCGCAGCCTCGCCGACACGCTGCAATCCCCCGCAACCGGCTTGATCCTCGTCTCGACACCCTCCGAACTCTCGGTGCTGGAGACGATCGAGACCGCCGACCGCCTGCGGATGCGCGCGGACGTTCCGAACCCGGCGTTGATTGCCAACCGGGTATTCGACGAACTCGGTATCAGCGGAGAGGTGGTCGAGGAGCTGCCAGACGGACCGGCCCGGGATGCCGCCCTGCTCCACGAGCATCTGTACCAAGCCCAGGAGCATTGGCTGCGGGAGCTCGGAGCGTCGGTCGAGCTGCCGTTCTTGTTCGGCCTCCTGACCCCCGGTGAGGTCGCCGCCCGGCTCGCCCGGGTCCTCGAGGAGACGGGATGAAGAGGGTTCGCTCGTTCATCGTCTCCGGAGCCGGCGGCGTCGGCAAGACGACGATCTCGGCAGGCATCGCAGCCGCACTCGCCGCCGCGGACACAGAGGCGCTCGTGCTGACCGTCGATCCGGCGAGGAGACTGGCCGACGCACTCGGTGTCGACCTCGGCAATGAGCCGGTGCCGGTGCCGGGACGACCCAACCTCTGGGCAGCGATGCTCGACGTGACCACGTCGTGGGAAGCGATCGTCCACCACTATGCCGCACCCGATGTTGCCGACCGGCTCCTCGTCAACCCCTTCTTCCGGGCCATCGCCGATCGATTCCCCGCAGCCCAGGCTTTCGCCGCGGCCGAGCAGATGGCCGAGTACATCGAATCGGACCACTGGGACGTGGTGGTCATCGACACCCCGCCGTCTGGAGGTGGAATCGACTTCTTCCTGGCGCCGGGCCGCATGGGTGACCTCATCGGTGGGCGGCTGCTCATGTGGCTCACCGGTGCGCGCCTACCGGGGCGGCGCCTGCTGTACCGGATCACCGCGCGACCGATGTTCAAGCTGACGGATGCGGTGCTCGGTGGACCGTTGCTCGAGGACGTCGCCGAGTTCCTTCTCGACCTGCGGACGATGTACGACGCGCTCTCGGTGCGCTCGAAGACGATCCGGCGCCACCTGTCCCGGGCCACGACAATCATCGTCACGACTGCGGACCCGACACCGATGCGTGAGACCCGGAGGTTCTTCCAGGAACTCCAGGATGTCGACGTCTCGCCGACCGGCGTGATTTTCAACCGGTCGCTGCCGCCATCATGGGCTCGTGCCGCCCGCCGGCCGGTCACAGGTGTGAGCGATCCCGAAGTCCGCGCCAGGGTGAGAGACAACCTAAAGCGCTGGGGAGGCGAGGCGCGCCGGCAGGAAGACGCCCGCGAGGAACTCGCCTCGCATCACGCCGTGCCGGTGGCAACGATCCCGTGGCTGCCCGATGCTCCCACCACCGTCGACGAACTGCTAGCCATGCTCGAGGCAGCAGATGGGCTTGGGCACTTGGGAGTTGGGATCTGAAGCGTGTTCACAGAACGGCTGAAGGACCCAGCAGCTCCCTGAGCTCGGCGAACAGCGCCGAGCGGGGTTCCACCCGGTGATCGTCGCCGAGCCGCACCACCTTCTCGCCGCTCTCCGAAGTCATGTGGAGATAGACGGCGGCGCTGCCCGGGTGATTGGAGAGAACTGCGCGCAACCGGCCGACCGTGTTCTTCGAGAGCCGGGTGGCGGGCACTCGCAGCCGTACGAGATCTTGTTCCGTGAGCTCGGGTTCGCGGATGGTCTGCGCGATGAGCTTGACGTCGTCACCGCGATGGTCGACCCGGCCGGAGACGACGAGCACGGCATCTTCGCGAATGAGCGGACCGTACTCGTGCGACGTCTTCGGGAAGGACACCACCTCCACCGTTCCCTGGAGATCCTCGAAGGAGAAGAAGTACATGGGCTCGCCCGACTTCGTGAACCGCCTGGTGATGGCTCCGACGATCCCGCCGACGGTGGCTTGGCTGCCGTCCTTCATTTCCCACAAACCCGGCACCGTCGATGTGCACATCGTGGAGAGGGCATGCTCCACACCGAACAGCGGATGGTCCGAGATGTAGAGGCCGAGCATCTCTTTCTCAAACGCGAGCGTCGTCTTCTTGTCCCACTCGTGATCGGGGACTTCGATGGTGACTTCCTCGACACCCCCACCCACGCTCCCGAAGAGGCTGAACTGGCCCATCTCCTCTGCCCGCCGGCGGGTAATCGTGGCATCGAGCATGTCGAACGCGACCTCGAGAAGACCCCGCCTCGAGGCACCGAGCGAATCGAAGGCTCCCGCCTTGATCAAGGACTCCACCGTCCTCTTGTTCAACGCGCTCACATCGACGCGCTCGACGAAGTCCTGGAAACTCTCATACATGCCGTTCTTGTCCCGCTCCATCGTGATCTGCTCGACAACCGCCTCGCCGACGTTGCGCACGGCAGAGAGTCCGAAAGTGACTTTGTTGTCTGCTGTGGCGAAGTCCGACAGCGAGAGGTTCACGTCCGGAACGAGGACGGGGATACCCATCAATCGGCACTCGTGCAGATAGAGCGCCGTCCGGTCCTTGTCCTTCTTCGACGCAGTCAGGAGCGCCGCCATGTATTCGGCCGGGTAGTGGGCCTTGAGCCACGCCGTCTGGTAGGCGACGAGGGCATACGCGGCCGAATGCGACTTGTTGAAGCCGTACCCGGCAAAGTGCTCGATGAACCCGAAGAGGTCCTTACCGAGTCTCTCGGGATGACCGGCCGCGACGCATCCGGCGACGAACTTCTCCTCCTCCGCCCTCATGACGGCCGGGATCTTTTTCCCCATGGCCTTGCGCAGCGTGTCGGCCTCGGCCAGTGAATAGCCGGCCATCCTCTGGGCCACCTGCATGACCTGCTCCTGGAACACCATGATCCCGTAGGTGTCTCCGAGGATCTCGTCGAGGTCCGGGTGGGGGAACTCGATCGGCGACTTCCCGTTCTTGCGATCGGCGTATTCGGTGTGCATGCCGGCCCCGAGCGGGCCGGGCCGGTAGAGGGCATTGAGAGCGATGAGGTGCTCGAATTGGTCGGGACCGAGGTTGCGCATGAGCGCCCGCATGGGACCGCCCTCGAACTGGAACACACCCATCGTCTCGCCCGCTTGCAGCATCTCGTACACCGCGGGGTCGTCGAGCGGGATGTCGTCGATATCGGGGCGGATGCCGGTCGAGAGCTCGATCAACTCGAGCGCCCGCTCGATTGTGGCCAGGTTGCGCAGTCCGAGGAAGTCCATCTTGAGGAGTCCCAGGGAGTCGACCGCATGCATCTCGTATTGGGTGACGACCTCGGCGCCCTCGCCCTTTTGCTGCACCGGGACGATGTCGGTGAGTGGCACCGGGGAGATCACGACGGCAGCGGCGTGGATCGAATCCTGACGGCGCAGGCCCTCGAGCCCGCGGGCAGTGTCCACGATCTCCGTGGCAGCTTCATCGGATGAGTACAGCTCGCGAAGGCCGGCCGCCGCGGTGTAGTGGTCCCTGGTCAGCTGGTCGGCGTATGTACCGGGCTCATCGAGCGCCTGGGCAAGCGTCGACTCCTTGCCGAGGATCGAGGGCGGCATCTGTTTGGCGAGCCGGTCCCCCAGCCCGTATGGATGACCGAGGACGCGGGCGGCATCGCGGATCGCCTGTTTACCTTTGATGGTGGAGAACGTGATGACCTGCGCCACGTGATCCGATCCGTACCGCTCGGCGCAGTAGCGAATCACCTCACCCCGATAGCGCTCGTCGAAATCCATGTCGATGTCCGGCATCTCGCGGCGTCCCGGATTGAGGAACCGCTCGAAGATGAGGCCAAACTCGAGAGGGTCGAGGTTGGTGATCTGCAGGGTGTACGCCACGATCGAACCGGCAGCGCTGCCTCGACCAGGCCCGGTGCGGATCCCGCGGCTATGCGCGTAGCTGATGAGATCCCACACAATGAGGAAGTACGCCGAGAACCCCATGTCGGCGATGACGCCCAGCTCGTAGTCGATTCGGCGACGGATCGGCTCGGTGATCTCGCCGTAGCGTTCTGCGGCGCCCTCGTACACGAGGTCGCGCAGGTACGAGTCCTCGTCATGGCCGGCGGGGACCGCGAACTGCGGGAGAAGGATCCTCCCGAAGTCCAACTCGACCTCGCACCGCTCCGCAATCAGCAGCGTGTTGTCGGTCGCCCCCGGATACTCGTCTGTGGGGAACAGGGCTCGCATCTCGCGAGAGGACTTCAGGTAAAAGTTCTGGGACTCGAAGCGGAACCGGTCGGTATCGCTCTTGTTGGCGCCGGTTTGGATGCAGAGCAGCACGTCGTGGGCATCGGCTTCGTGGGCGTAGGTGTAGTGGCTGTCGTTGGCAGCAAGCAGCGGAGCGGCGATGTCCCGAGAGATCTGCAGGAGGTCGGGCATGATGCGTTGCTGGGCCGGGATGCCGTGGTCCTGGATCTCGATGAAGTACGAGTCCTTCCCGAAGATGTCCTGGTACATCGCAGCCGCCTCGACAGCGGCGGCGTAATCGCGGACCTGGCCGAGGTTGCCTTCTTCGCTCGAGGCGTCCGGAGCCAGCAGTTGGGGAACGTGGCCGCCGAGGCAGCCCGACGTTGCGATGATGCCCTCGCTGTGCGCCGCCAGCAGCTCGGCGTCCATCCGGGGCTTGTAGTAATAGCCGTCCAGGTAGGCCTGCGACGCCAGCTTCATCAGGTTGCGATAGCCGGTTTGGTTTACGGCAAGCATCGTCATGTGGTAGCGGACATCGTCGCGGCGGCTTGGTCGATCGAACCGCGAGCCGGGCGTCAGGTATGCCTCGATGCCGATGATCGGCTTGATCCCTACGTTGGTCGCGGCCCGATAGAAATCGACGACCCCGTAGAGCACACCGTGGTCGGTGATGGCCACCGCTGGTTGTCCGTCTGCCGCCGCCGCCTCGACGAGATCGGAGACGCGGGCGGCGCCGTCGAGCATCGAGAACTCGGAGTGGACGTGGAGGTGGGCAAAGCTGTCGGGCATCGGAACTACAGCGATGTTATTCGTCATCGCGTGAAGCCGCCACACCGCGAAAGAAACCCTACGGCGGGCAGCCTCTTCACAGCGGCGGCAACAAGAAGCCGGGCACTCGGTAGACCCTATCCTCTTTCACTCCAACCCTGGGAGGGCCAGTGAGCATCGGCATCCTGACCGGTGGCGGCGACGTCCCCGGTCTCAATCCGAGCATCAAGGCGGTCGTCAACCGAGTCGCGGAGGCCGGTGACGAGGTCGTCGGTATCCGTCGCGGCTGGGGTGGACTTCTCTATACGAATCCGGATGATCCCGAATCGGTCCGCGCGAACCTCGTACCGCTCACGCCATCGTCGGTCCGGACGATCGATCGCAGCGGGGGGACCGTGCTCCACACCAGCCGGACCAACCCCGCACGAGTCCAATCGTCCGAGGTGCCCGAGTTCCTGGCGGACGGCATTTCAGGCAATGGGCCGCACGACCTCACCACGCACGTGCTCAATGTGCTCGAGACCCAGGGCATCGACGTCCTGATCCCGATCGGCGGTGACGACACACTGTCCTACGCGCTACGCATGCACGACGAGGGTGTTCCGATCATTGCCATCCCGAAGACGATGGACAACGACGTGCACGGCACCGACTACTGCATCGGATTCTCCACCGCGGTCACGCGCGGTGTCGAATTCATCAACAACCTGCGCACGAGCACGGGGAGCCACGAGCGGATCGCCGTGGTGGAGTTGTTCGGCCGCTACAGCGGTGAGACGTCACTCATCACGGCATATCTGGCAGGCGTGGATCGGGCGCTGATCTCGGAGGTGCCCTTCGACGTGGACAAGCTCGCAGCCCTCGTCATGGAGGACAAGGCCCGCAATCCCTCCAACTACGCCATGGTCACCGTCTCGGAGGGAGCCACGATCAAGGGCGGCGACATGGTGCTCGCCGGTGAGGAAGACGCCTTCGGTCATCGCAAACTCGGTGGCATCGGGCTGCACACCGGGGAGCTGCTCAAGGAGAAGACCGGCGAGAACATCATCTACCAGCAGGTCGCCTATCTCATGCGCTCGGGCCGGCCCGACTCACTCGACCTGATGGTCGCCACCAACTATGCGGTGATGGCCGCCGATCTCGCGCTCGAGGGAGCGTCGGGCCGCATGGTCGCCCTCCGCAGCGGCACGTACACGACGGTCCCGATCTCCGTCACACGCGAGGGTGTGAAGCGGGTCGATGTTGACGAGCTCTACGACATCGCGCAGTACCGACCCAAGGTGCGCCACGTCACCGGCAAGCCGATGTTCCTCTACTGATGAGCGTCATCGGTGTCTTGACGGCGGGCGGTGATTGTCCCGGCCTCAATGCGGTGATCCGTGCAGTCGTGGCGCGAGCCACCGAGCGCCGTTCCGAGGTCGTCGGTATCGAGGACGGATGGGAGGGCCTCATACAGGGCCGGACCATCTCGCTCACTCGCGACTCGGTTCGCGGCATCCTCGCCAGGGGCGGAACGATCCTCGGCACATCGCGGATGGATCCATACGTCCACGGTGACGGGATGGCATCGTGTGAGGCGACGATCAAGCGCAACGGTATCGACCGGCTCATCGTCATCGGCGGCGACGGTTCACTCCGCTCGGCCATGGAGCTCGCTCGGGAGGGCATGGCCGTCATCGGCGTGCCGAAGACGATCGACAACGACATCATCGGCACCGACATGACGTTCGGCTTCGACACCGCGGTCCGGGTTGCGACCGACGCCATCGACCGGCTCACCACGACGGCCGAGTCGCACAACCGGGTGATGGTCGTCGAGGTGATGGGACGGACGAAGGGCTGGATTGCGCTTTACGCAGGGATTGCCGGTGGCGCCGATGCCATCCTGCTACCCGAGTTCTCCTACGACATGGACGAGGTCGTGGCAACGATCCGCCGTCGGCACCGCCGCGGCCAGCACTACTCCGTCGTCGTCGTTGCCGAGGGCGTGACACCTCCGCCGGGTTTCGAGGGTGCCGAAGCCAAGACGGACGCTTTCGGGTTCGAGCGCCTCGGTGGTGTCGCCTACCAGATCGCTGCCGCGATCGAGGAACAAACGAGCTTCGAGACCCGCGTCACCGTGTTGGGCCACATCCAGAGGGGTGGATCTCCAACCGCGTTCGACCGCGTGCTGGCGACGCGTTACGGCGTCGCAGCGGCCGATTATGCCGTCGACGGTATGTCGGAGGTGATGGTGGCGCTGCGCGGCACCGAGATGGTCGCGGTACCGCTGGAGGAAGCCACCAGTGGCGTTCGGGGTGTGCCGCAAGAGCTCTACGACACGGCGGCGACGTTCTTCGGTTAGGACGGGCTGGTCCGATCAGGACGAGAGTCGCCTTCTCAGTCCTCCGAGCATGGGAGTGCGTTGAAGAACTCGACGCGGACATTCGCAGCGCGGGCCGAGCGCGGGAGGCCGGCCCGGATCTCCGCTTCGGACCTATATCGGTCCGCAGCTCTGCGGACCGATCCAACGCTGACCGTCGCTGTCTCGATCTCATACGTCGTCACGATCTCTTCATACCCAACCGCGAGCATCACATTGTGAATCTCTTGGGTCTGCTCGATGAGGTCTGCTTCCGAGAAGCCGAGCATCTCAAGAATCTCGATGTCCAGCTGCCTCAAACGGGAATCGTCACTCACGCCGGCCGGCACCGTGTCCCGGAACGCGACGAAACCGCTCCGTAGGCCAACCTCGCAGGTGATCTTGGCCCCGGCGAAATCGTCGGGATAGCGCTCACGGAGATCCTGCGCGAACTCGGAAAAGCCGGATTGCCATCCCAACCGCTCGACGGCCTCTTCCAGCGTCCATCCCTCTTGCTCGGCGACGAACCTGATGTCTTCGAGTTCTTCGGGGGTCACGGCGAACTCTTCGAGGAGCGCATCGACGCTCGGCTCGACAGTCTCCGATGCCGACGCCGACCTACAGGCAACCGCTCCGAGAAGCAGTGCCATGATCGCAGCAGCAATAACGGCGCGGCCGGCCTTGGTTCTGGTTATCTCGACCTCCTGGTCTTGAGACGAGCCGCTGCAGATCAAAGGTTCCAGGACTTTCTCGAGAAACGCCTGTGAGGGCCCGAATTTGTCACACCCCCTTGTGATGATGGGGTCATGTTCGGCTCAGAGGTTGAGTCGATCAAGGCCCTCCGTGAGGCGACAGAGGTACTGACTTCCCAGGACCCGGATCGGCTCTTCGACGATCAACTGGAACACACGGTGGTGGAGTTGCATCGGCTGCGGAACAGTCTCGATGCGGTGTGGTATCGCCACGTCGCCAAGCTCGAGACCCGCCACACCTACCTCACGCAGGGTTACACGTCGCTAGCGGCGTGGATCGCACACCGGTGTGGGTTGGCGTGGGGTCGGGCGAAACACGTCATCGGTATCGCCCGCAACCTCACCGACATGCCGCGGACCCAGGCAGCGTTTGCTGCTGGTGAGGTCGATGTCATCTCGGTGCGTCAGCTAGTCAAAGCCAGGGCCCGCAACGTCGAGTTGTTCGGCCGAGACGAAGAAGTCCTCGTCGATGCGGCGAGGGATCTGTTGCCTCGTGATTTCTCCAAGGCGTTGGCGTATTGGGTCGATGCGGCGGATGCCGTCGCTGCCGCTGCCGATGCCGAGGAGCTCTATGAACGCCGTCGGTTGTATCTGTCTTCGACGTTCCAGGACATGGTCCGCGTCGACGGCGAACTCGACCCCGAATGGGTCAGGTGGTGTCCACGGCGGTGGCGGCGTTGGTCGACTCGGCGAACCGCTACAGCAACGACACCAGGTCGGCGGCGCAGCGACGGGCCGATGCGCTGCTCGACATCTGCCGCTACTACCTCGACTACGCCGACACCCCCCAAACCGGTGGCGAAAAGCCCCACATCTCACTGATTGTCGACCTGGAACGCGTCCTGGGTGGTGAGGGACGCTCCGAATACACCGACGGCACCGTCATCACCCGACAAACAGCCCTACGGATGCTGTGCGACTCTTCGATCTCACGGATCATCACCAAAGGACCCTCCGAGGTGCTCGATGTCGGTCGACGCACCAGGACGGTGTCTGCGGCGCAGCGTCGGGCCTTGGCGATCATGGATCCGACCTGTCGCTGGCCGGGATGTGATCGCGACTTCAAATGGTGCGACATCCACCACGAGGTGCCGTGGGTCGAAGGCGGCCGCACCGACCTCCAACACCTCGGCCCGTACTGCCGACCCCACCACATCGCCAAACACCACGGAATCCCCTGCACCGGCCACGACCCCTGATCAGGGAGGCGAAGACGCCCCCCAATGACGGGTGACCAATCGCTACTCGGCGGCATCGACCCAGGTCGCACCTGCCGCTTCGGCGAGATCCGACAATGGGATCGGGAACACCGTCGTAGGTGTTCCCGCCGCCGACCACACCTCGTCGTTGCGTCGCAACGAGACATCGGCGAAGACGCGCAATGCGGCAACATGACCAAACGCCGGCGTCCCTCCCGCCGCGTAGCCTGTTGCCTCCCTGCACTCGTCGAGGCTCGCTCGCCGTACCTGCGATACCGCGATGGCTTCCGCCAGAACCGCGGTGTCGACGCGCCGATCGCCCGATGTGATCACAACGATGGGCTCTTCGTCCGCCATGAACACGAGCGACTTGGCAATCTGGGCCGTATCGCATCCCACCGCGGCCGCAGCATCGGCAGATGTCTTCGTGCCTGCCGGGAATTCGACGGGCTCGACCGGCACCCCGAGGGCGGCGGCCGCTCGCAGGAACCGTTGGGTCGCCTCGGGAAGGTGCTCCACGCTCAGCGGGTCCCGATTGGCGGCATCTTCCTCGGCGTCCGGCTCCGCTCTTCCGTTGTGTCTGCCGCGGCCTTTTCGTCCTCTCCGGCTTCCTCGTCTTTCTCGTCCGGTGGGTTCTCCGCCGCCTTGAGCAGCTCGGCGAAGCCGGCCGCCATCGACGCAGAGAAGGCGGGCAGGTCGTGGAGGAGGTCGAAATCGCCGTTGAATCCCCAGTTGACCGTGCCGTCGTAGGAGAACAGCGCCACCGCGACACCGTGACCCTGCCACAACGGGACGAGCGGGTAGGTGGCCTGGAGCGGAGACTCGAGGAGGTACATCGGGAACTGGGGACCCGGGACGTTGGTGACGGTGAGATTGAAGGGTCGCACGTTGGCGGCGAGCCGCGCCCCCATGGACACGAGCGTGGCGGGGGCGCCCGACGCCGTCCGCACGATCGTCGATGCTCCAAGTGCCTGCTCCGACTCTTTCAGATGCACGGTCTGCTTCGTGACGAACCGCAATCGCTCCGCTGCGTCCTCGATACCCACCGGGAGGGTCACCAGCCACATCGCGACCTGGTTGCCCATCGTCCCTCGTTGGTCATCGGAGCGGACGCTCACCGGCGCCATCGCCCGGTAGTCGAGCTTCCACAACTCGTCCTGCGACATCTGGCGCTCCTCGAGAAAGAACGTGCGTACGCCGCCAGCAACCGTGGCCAGAATCACGTCGTTGACCGTCCCCCCGAGTGCGTTCTTGATTGCCTTCACGTCGTCGAGGGGGAGATCGAGCCAGTCGAATCGCCGATTGGGTCCGATCGGGCCGTTGATCGGCGTCTTGCTGGCAGGGATCAACCACCCGGAAGAAAGAGAGGCTCCGACCGCACGCAACCGGTGGAAGACTTCTCGACCGATGTTCTCGACCTCCCCGGGAAAGGCGGTCACGTTGGCGAGCGATGCAATCGCCGAGCTGATCCGACGCGACGTCTCTCGTACGAACAGCTCGGTTCCGTTCGGCACCGGCCGCGGTTCCCACTGCGGAGCATCCTCGATCTCGTCCGATGGGGCGAAGCCGAGCAGCACCGCCATCAGGTCGACACCGGCGACGCCGTCGATCATGGCATGGTGGATCTTGCTGACGAGCGCAAACTTGTCGTCGTCGATGCCCTCGACCACGTATAGCTCCCAGAGCGGCTTCTCCCGATCGAGGGCTTGCGACATCAGCATCCCGGCCAGATCCTTGAGCTGATCTGTACTCCCCGGGCGCGGCAACGAGATGTGACGCACATGGAAGTCGAGGTTGAAGTGCTCGTCGTCGACCCACACCGGAGTCCCCTCCAGGGGAACCCATGCGAGTCGCTCGCGATACCTCGGGATCATCGGGAGCTTCGATGCGACGTGACGGCGAACCTTCTCGATGTCGATCCCACCCCCTTCACCTCGGAGCGGTCCGGCTTCGAAAACGGCGATGGCACCGACGTGCATGTGTGTGTTCCTCGACTCCAGCGCGAGGAACGATGCATCGAGATGCGACAGCGGTTCGTAATAGGCAGACAAACGTCCCCTCCCTTCGCCTTTCAATCTACCTGTTCAATCTACGGGCACCGAGCCGCGGGACGGTGGGCCGAGTGTCGCCAGCGCCTCGGTGAGGTCCGGCGGCACTGGTGAGCGCACGGAGCGGCGCTCACCGCTCGTTGGATCGTCGAACTCGATCCGCACCGCATGGAGCCAGGTGCGGCCCGGGTCGCCGGGGACACCGGTTCGCCCGTATTTGGCGTCCCCGACCACTGGATGCCCAACCGCACGCATGTGCACGCGGATCTGATGTGTACGGCCCGTCTCCAACGTCACACCCAGCAGTGTCACGTCTTCGTCCTCCCACGTCGCCAGGCGACGGTAGTGGGTGACCGCCGGCCGCCCGTCGTGGACAACGGCCATCCGCGTCGGGTGGTCGGGGTCGCGTCCGATCGGCGCCTCGATCGTCCCGGTGGCGTTGTCGAACGTCCCGAGGACCAGCGCCCGGTATTGCCGGCCGATTTCGCGCCGCCGCAACTGGTCTTGGAGGATCCTGTGGGCCGCGGCATCCCGTGCGACGAGAAGTACCCCGGACGTGTCGCGATCGAGGCGGTGAACGATGCCCCAGCGGGCTTCATCCGGCAGGTCACGAAGCTCGGAAAAGCGATCGAGGAGCCCGCCGGCGAGGGTTCCGCCAGCGATTCCCGCTCCGGGATGGACGACGACACCGGCCGGCTTGTCCACCACGATCGTTCGCTCGCTCTCGAAGACCACCTCGAACGGCACCGATGGATCCGGCTCGATCGTCGTCTCCACCTCAGGAATCTCTGCTTCGATACGCACTCCGGCGGGGAGGCGGACAGAGGGCGTGATCGGTCGCCCATCCACGAAGACACGTTCACCGTCGAAGAGACTGCGGGCGACGGAACGACTCAACCCGGCCACCGTGGCGAGGATCTTGTCCGCCCGATGCTGATCGAGTGTGTCGGGAACGACGAATGCGGCCAAGAATCAACGCCTAATCACGGTGGCGAGGAGCAGCAGGGCAACCCCACTCGTGATGGCGGCATCAGCTACGTTGAACGTCGGGATCCACCACCAGCCGATCCAGTCGATCACCGCACCATCGAGAAACCCGTCACCGCGGAAGGCGCGATCGACGAGATTGCCGACGGCACCACCGAGCACCATCCCGAGGGCGATCGCCTCGACGCGCCGCGATGCATCGCCCAGGACGATGAAGATCAGCACGACGACACCGACGGCGATGATGCCGATGAGCGGACCGCTGTTCTGGAACAGCGAGAAGGCGGCACCGGTGTTCGACGTCAGCCTCAGCCGCAAGAAGCCGTCGATGATGACGATGTCACCCTCGGCGAGCGCACGCAGAGCCCATGCCTTCGAGAGTTGGTCGAGCGCAACGACGACCGCGGCGACGATGAACGCCAGCCAGCGATCACTCAGACCCTTCCGGCCGCCTCCACCACCGTTGTCGCGTACGGGAGCGCCTCCAGCCTCGCCAGTGGAATCGGTTTTCCCGTTACCTCGCATATGCCGTAGAGGCCCTTCTCCATTCGATCCTGGGCATGCTTGACCTTGCCGAGCAGTTCCTCGGCGTTCTGCTGCATGGACAGATCCATCTCCATCTCGAATGCCAGCGAGCCGCCGTCGGCATTCTCCGGATCTGCGTTGTGTTCTGATGGTGATTCCGCGAGTCGACTGGCTTCCCGCTCCCGCTCGAACTCTTCGATGAGCGCCTCGAGGCGCTCTCGCTCCTCGTCGAGCCGGCGGGCAAGCCGATCGAGCGTCGACTTTGCCAATTCCCTGGCCATTCGCCCTCCCAGCGAACGGGAAGATAGTGCGATACCGCCCCGACGCGTGGCGATTCGATCCCGTAGCGATTCGATCCCACACGGGTCCCCCGTCTACAACGCCAGAGTCGCTTCCGTGTGTTCCGGGTCGACGCCCAACGCCAGGAACTGCTTCTTCCTGTGAGCCGCTCCCCTCACCAACTCGACCTTTGTGTGCAGTGCGGCAGCGAGGATCTTGGCAACGGCTGCATTCGCCTTGCCACCTTCTGCAGGGGCGCTCACCCGAACCTTGAGCGCATCGCCGTGGCGCCCAACGATCGCGGTGGTCCGCGCCCCCGGCACGACCCAGACCGTGATCACAGCGCCATCGACGTGGTCTGCCACAAAGGTCTTGTGCATTGCCACCGGCATTTTGTACTCTCGGCGCAGGCTGTGATAGGGCAATCTCCCTGGAGCCGCGGGAAGAACCCGGGTCGAGGCCCACCAGTAGAACCCGCCGGTCCCTCCTCCGACATGGAGCAACGAAGCGGTCGGCGCGTCGCAGCACCGGCAAGCCGGGTGGTACCGCGGGTCATCCCGTCCCGGTGAACCGAGACACCACCCGGAAGGCCGACACCCGTGACCCAGCAAGAGCGCACCTTCACCCGAGTCGCTTCCGGCATCGATCTGCCGGCGCTCGACACTCGGATCCTCGAGTTCTGGAAATCCATCGATGCCTTTCGAACATCGGTGGAGATGCGACCCGAGGATCGCGAGTACACCTTCTATGACGGCCCGCCGTTCGCAACCGGCTCGATGCACTACGGGCACATCCTGCAGGGAGTCGTCAAAGACATCGTCCCGCGCTACTGGACGATGCGCGGATACCGCGTCGAACGCCGATTCGGATGGGACACCCACGGTCTCCCCATCGAAATGGCGATCCAGAAGCAACTCGGCCTTTCCGGCCCTCGCGCGATCGAGGAGTTCGGCGTTGCCGCGTTCAACGAAGCGTGCCGGCGTGCCGTCGAGAACGTCGCACCCGATTGGGAAGACATCACGACGCGGATCGGTCGTTGGGTCGATTTCGAGGACGACTACAAGACAATGGACGTCGAGTTCATGGAGTCCGTGTGGTGGGGGTTCAAACAGCTCTGGGACAAGGAGTACGTCTACAAGGCCTTCAAGGTGATGCCGTACTCCTGGGCGGCGACGACGCCCATCTCGAACTTCGAGGTGAATCTCGGCGGGTACCGGGAGGTCGAGGACCCGTCGGTGACGGTCCGACTCCAGGTCGATGGCAGTGCCGGCCCAGTCGAAGAAGGCGACTATCTCCTCATCTGGACCACGACTCCGTGGACGCTGCCTTCAAACCTCGGTATCGCCGTCGGCCCGGGCATCGACTACGTCCGGGTTGCCGACGACGACGAGCACTACTGGATCGCCGAAGACCGGATCGCCACGGTTTGGCCCGAGCAGCCCGTGGTTGTCGAATCGGCTCGCGGGTCCGACCTCATCGGCACCACCTACAGGCCGGCCTTCGACGACTTCTCCGCTCTTGCCGCAGAAGGCGCCTTCCAGGTCATCGGATCAGACATGGTCACCACCGAGGAGGGAACGGGTCTCGTCCACATGGCGCCCGCTTTCGGCGAGGACGACTTCAACGCGTTTCGCGACAACGGCATCACCGCCTTCATCGACCCCGTCGATCGCGAGGCCCGGTTCACCGACGCGGTGCCCGACGTCGCCGGCATGTTCGTCAAGGACGCCGACGACGTTCTCATCGGCCTGCTGAGAGAGAGCGGAGCCCTCGTCCATGCAGGGCGGATCACGCACCCCTATCCCTTCTGCTGGCGCACCGACACTCCCCTCATCTACAAGGCCATCCCGACGTGGTTCGTCGCCGTCGAGCAGTTCAAGAACCGGATGGTGGAACTCAACGACCGCATCCGCTGGGTGCCGGAATACGTCGGGGAGCGCCGCTTCGGGAACTGGCTGGCCGACGCCAAGGACTACGCCATCAGCAGGAATCGCTATTGGGGTACCACGATCCCGATCTGGGTGTGCGACGGGTGTGACCATGCGGAGTGCTTCGGTTCGCGCGCCGAGCTCGAGGCCCGCAGCGGTGTGTGGCTCGACGACCTGCACAAGCAATTCGCCGATGAAGTCCGATTTGCTTGCGCGGACTGCGACGGCACGATGATCCGGACACCCGAGGTGCTCGATACGTGGTTCGACTCCGGGTCGATGCCATACGCCCACGTGAGCTACCCGTTCTCCAACCAGGAGCGATTCGAGCGCAACTACCCGGCCGATTTCATTGCGGAGGGTCTCGATCAGACACGGGGCTGGTTCTACACCCTCATGATCATGTCGACCGCGATCTTCGATGAGGCACCGTTTCAGAACTGCGTTGTTACCGGGATGATCCTCGCCGAGGACGGCCGCAAGATGTCGAAGAGCTTGAAGAACTACCCGAACCCGGCTCTCGTCCTCGACGAGTTCGGTGCAGATGCGCTTCGCGCCTCTCTGATCGACTCACCGCTCGTACGCGCCGACCCGCTCCGGTTCTCCGAAGACCGGGTACGTGAGGTTGTTCGTTCGGTGCTCCTCCCATTGTGGAACGCGTACTCGTTCTTCACGATCTACGCCGAGGCAGATGGGATCACCACCACGGACCTGGCCGATGCACCCCCGGTGGACGAACGCCCTGAGATCGACCGGTGGATCCTCTCGGTGCTGCAAAGCCTCATCCGAAGCGTCAACGAGGAGATGGAGGCGTATCGACTCTTCGCCGTCATCCCGCCCGTGATCGGCTTTGTCGAGCACCTCACGAACTGGTACATCCGCCGCTCGCGGCGCCGTTTCTGGGCCCATCGAGGCGGAGAGGACGAACGTGACAAGCTGGCAGCCTTCGCCACTCTCCATGAGGTGCTCCTCACTTTTGCCACCGCTGCCGCCCCGGTGCTGCCATTCATCACCGAGGAGATCTATCAGGGCCTCGCCTGGGCAGCGGGCGGTAGCCAGCCGGCGTCCGTGCATCATCGCGACTACCCGATTGCCGACGACTCGATCATCGACGACTCCCTCGAAGAGGCCATGCAGGCCGTGCGCACCGTCGTCAACCTCGGACGCGGGCTGCGCAAGCGGGAGGAGCTCAAGGTCCGTCAACCACTCGCCAGAGTCACCATCGTCACCCGCGATGAGGACATCGCAGCCGCAGTGGAGGCCCATCGCGATCTGATCGCCGAAGAGCTCAACGTTCGCGTCGTCGAGATCCACACCGACGAGGAAGGGGTCGTCGAGCTGTCAGCCAAGGCGAACTTCAAGGCACTGGGGCCGAGGCTCGGAAGACGGATGCGCGAGGTGGCAGCCGCAATTGTTGCCGCACAGCACCGCGACATCGCACGCCTTCTCGACGGCGAAGCGGTCGAGATCGGGGGCGAACTCATCAAGGCCGAGGACGTGGTCATCTCACGAACGCCGAGCGAAGGCACCGTAGTCGCCAGCGAGGGATCCCTCTCGGTCGTACTCGACACCGATCTCACGGAGGAGTTGCATCTCGAAGGCATAGCCCGCGAGTTGATCAACAGGATTCAGACCACTCGCCGCGATCAGGGATTCGACGTGACCGACCGGATCGTGCTCACGTGGAGCTCGGCGTCTCGCGACGTCGCGAAGGCCTTCGAGACCTTCGCCGACCTCATTGCCTCCGAGGTGCTTGCCGTCGAGGTAGAGCGGAGCACAGAGCAGCTGGACCACTCGGCCGTCGTGGCGGGTGACGCCGTTCAATTCGGGGTGATGGTCAGCAGATGAAGCTGCGCAACAGGCCGACACCCAAGATGAGGATCAAGGGCGACAGGTCGAGGGCAGCCCCGCCAACACGGATTGGCGGGATGACGGCGCGGACGGGACGGAGGATCGGGTCGATGCCACGGGCGAGGACGTCGTAGGCACGTCGCACGGGATGGCCGTATGGGATCCTGCCGAACGCTACGACGTAGCTGAGGATGATCCAGGCGAGGATGGCGAGGACCCCCAACTGGAGGATCGCACAGACGACGCTCAGCATCAGGCGTCGTTACGGGTCAGCAAACCCAGAGCGGCGAGACGGTCCTGTTCGGCCAGACTGACACTGACGCCAGCCGGCGTCACGAGGATCACGCCTTGGGCGATCTTGGCCATCTTCCCATCGAGCGCATACGTCAGCCCCGATGTGAAATCGACGAGCCTGCGCACCATCTCGGGTTCCGTCGATCGCAGGTCGAGCACGACGGCGCGCCCCACCCTGATGCCATCGGCCAGTGCTTGTGCATCCGAAAACCGACGGGCAACGATGATCTCGCTATCGGCGTCTGCTCCGGGGTACGCTGGAATGTCCTGTGCCTGATGGATGTAGACGCCGGCCTCGCGATACTCCGGGGTCGCGGACACCCGGCGCCGACTCGACGCGGGAGGTTCCACACGACGCCCGGCAACCGTGCCCGGCGGACGCGCCTGGATTGGCCGCGGAGACGCCGGCGCCGGCTCCGTGCTGATGGGCCGCACGGCTTGGTCGGCCGCGGTCGCCGTGTCCTCGGTGCTCTCGTCCTGGTCATCGTCGACCAGGCCGAGATAGAAGAGCGTCTTCTGCCACATCGATGCCATCGTTCCGTCCAGTACTCGCTCTCGGGTCCTTGGGCGCTATCGAGCGCCGGGGCGTTCGCCAAAGATAGCCCGTCCGACGCGCACCATTGTGGCTCCACACTCGATGGCCGTCTCGAAATCGTCGGTCATTCCCATCGAGAGCTCTTCGACCTGTGGTAGGTCCGGCCGTATCACGTCACGCAACTCGGCGAGCTCGATGAATTCCCGGCGGCTTTCTTCCGGCTCCGCCGCCAGGGCCGTGATCGTCATGAGCCCGCGCAGGTCGACACCGATCTCCGCGATCTGCAGCGCGAGCGGCGCCGCCTCTTCCGGCTCCACACCGTGCTTCTGCGGCTCTCTCGAAATGTTGACCTGGAGAAGTGCCGGCCCCCCACCGGATCCGACCCATCGCCGCGCCAAACGCTCTCGATCCATCGAGTGCAGCAGGAAGGTTGCCCCGACGATCTCAGCCACCTTCCTCCTTTGCACCGATCCAACGAAATGCCACCGGATGTCGGCGGGCAACCTCCCCGCCGCGATCCTGTCCCGGAGCGCGTCTGCACGGTTCTCTCCGAAGTCGCGCTGGCCGGCTTCGTAGGCGGCAAGGACCGCATTGTCAGAATGTGCCTTGGAAACGGCAACCAACGTGACGTCCTCCGGCGCTCGCCCTACGCGCTCACACGCGACGGCGATGCGGCGTCTGACATCGCTCAGCGCGGCGGCAACCATGTCACCGCCACCTGACGGGAAGACGTCCCATCGGCCCGGTGTGAGTTCAACTCGGCGTCGGTCAGCGTGCAGCGATCGGAAACCCACACCTCGAGGCCTCGCAATCGCTCGAGGGCGATTCGACGCAGATCTACCGACGGCGTGGCCCACGTTGTTTGCGTGATCGACCGGGGAAACCGCGCCGCAACATCGCTACCGACCTCATAGCAGCAAGGACCGATGGCAGGACCGATCGCAGCCCTCCTCGGTTCGTCTCCCGTTGCGACGATGGCGTCAAGAGCCGCCTCGACGATGCCGGCTTCGAGACCGCGCCATCCCGCATGGACCACCGCGGCCGAATGGTCGGCTTCGATGATCAGCGGCACACAGTCGGCGGTTGCAACCGTTATTGGCAATCCCGCCATCTGGGTGATGATCGCGTCCGCTTCGCCGATGTGGCCGGGACCAGAGGCGTGTGCCACCACAGCACCGTGCACCTGTGACACGGTCGCCCACTGCTCGCTGATGTCGAGTTGGCGGGAGATCCGACTTCGCGCCTCGGGATCATTGCGGGCGTCTCCATCGGAGGCGGTCCCAAAGGCGGCTGCCCGGAACCCCTCCGGCCGGATCATCCCTTCACGAACCCCGGGATGTCCAGATCGTCGCTCGTGGCGTCGGGATCGAAATCGAGGCCGGCGTCGGGCTCGTCGTCGGGAGACAGGCCCCCGAACGGTCGGCCCGACGGCGTTTGACTCGACGGTGTGTAGCCGGCGTTGCCGTGCCGGTCGCGATCGAATCCAGCGGCGATGACCGTCACCCGCAACTCGTCGCCGAGCGTGTCGTCGACCACCGCACCGAAGATGATGTTGGCGTCTGCGTCGCTGTGCTCGGCCACGATCGACGCTGCTGTGTTGACCTCGTGGAGGGTCATCTCCGCCGGACCCGCGATGGAGAGCAGAACGCCGCGAGCCCCCTCCATCGAGGACTCGAGGAGCGGGCTGTTGATCGCCTTTTCGGCGGCCTGCTGTGCACGGCTGTCACCGGTGGACGACCCGATGCCCATGACCGCGGATCCGGCCTCCGCCATGACGCTCTTCACGTCGGCAAAGTCGACGTTGATCAACCCCGGTGTCGTGATGAGACCCGTGATGCCGCGCACGCCGTCGGTCAGGACGTGATCCGCCATCCGGAATGCCTCGTTCACCGGAGTCGTCTCGTCCGCAATCTCGAGCAGTCGCTCGTTGGGGATGATGATCAGCGTGTCGACGGCTTGCTTCAGCGCCTGGATGCCCTGCTCGGCCTGCACCGACCGGCGGCGGCCCTCGAACCCGAACGGCCGGGTGACGACGCCGACGGTGAGTGCACCAAGCGAACGGGCTGCCTCGGCAACGATCGGCGCGGCGCCGGTGCCCGTTCCCCCACCTTCACCGGCGGTGATGAACACCATGTCCGCCCCGTTGAGTGCATCCTCGATGTCCTCTCGATGCTCCTCCGCGGCGATCCGACCGACCTCCGGATTGGCTCCCGCACCGAGTCCGTGGGTCGACTCCCTCCCCACATCGAGCTTGACATCGGCGTCAGACATCAGCAGCGCCTGAGCGTCGGTGTTGATCGCGATGAACTCGACGCCGGCGACACCGGCCTCGATCATGCGGTTGATGGCATTGACACCGCCGCCGCCGACACCGACCACCTTGATGACGGCGAGGTAGGTGTTCGGGCCCGGATGGCCCAGTTTCGAATCGCTGCTCATGGAACACGCCTCCCGGTGCCAAACCCCTATTGCCACATCCCTGTTGCCAGATCCCGGCAATAGATCGCACTCTGGTTGGATTCCCCGACTAGGCCACCAGGTTAGTCCATTGGTCGAACCTGCGGAGGATTCTCTTCCTCGACCTCAACCTGATGTTGAGGGTTGGGCGGCTAGCAGCACGGCAGGATGGCTCGGCGCGGTGACGTCGATCGTGGCCCCGGCGGGAACTCCGGTCTCGAGCAAGGCGGTGACGACGGCTGCCTTCTCTGCCATGAGGACCGGCCGACCGAGACGGACGGTGCGATCACCGATGGACACATGCAGCGCGTTCCCGGCGACGACCACGGTTGTCGTCGCTGCGACCTCTGACTCGAGAGCGGCGACGAACGTGACCGCTCCCGTGACCACTCCCGCGCCCATCACCGTCCCCGGAGGCGGAAGCGAGGTCACCTCGATAACCGGTCCACTCGACCCATCCACGATCTCCAACACCTCGCCGCCGGATGCGATCGCGGCCCAGGTGGATCCGTCGGTGACCGTGGCTGCCGCGACGTGTTCGGTGACGTGGATCACGACCTTGCCCGGCCACGACACGTCGACGCTGGCGCTTTCGATCCACGGATCGGACCGCAGAGCGTCCAGCACTGCACCTTCGTCGACCGAGATCGTCGGAACACCGGCAACGACACCGACCGCCGCAGCGGCATGGATCGGCGCACTGCGAACCGCGCCGACGGCCTGGACCTCCCGGATCGACAGCACGGGCGATTTGACCAGCCAGAACCCGATGGCGCCGAGAGCGACGACCGCGATCACCAGGACCAACCAGCGCACGCGGCGGCGGGCGCGTTCCTCCGTGACGCGACTACGGCGCTCGGCGATCTTCGGTTCGACGGCGGTCATGCGGCCTCACCCGGTCCGGCGTCTTGAGAATCGCAATGCGCGAACGCACCGGCGAACCGGATCTCAGGCGCGAGCCAGATGCCCGTTTCCCGGCCCACGCGCGCCCGCACGGCCCAAACGAGATCCCACACGTCCTGGGCGGTCGCGCCCTCGTGGGCGACAAAGAAGTTGGCGTGCATCTCAGAGACCGACACGGCTCCGCGACGGTACCCCTTGAGGCCGACCGAGTCGATGATCCTGCCTGCTGCGTCTCCCGGTGGGTTTTTGAAGACGCTGCCGGCGTTCAGCGTCCCACCGGGCTGGTGCTCCTTCCTCCACCGGGTGATGGCCCGGATCTCGGCCTCGGCCTCGGTGGGATCGCGTTCATAGCTGGCGAAGACGGCATCGAGCACGATGTCTCCGTCGCCGAGGTTCGACGAGCGGTAGGTCATATCGAGTTCGTAGGAGCTCAATGCGACCGGTGTGCTCATCCCTGCCGGAAGGATCGTGGCCACGCGTAAGACGGCTGCTGTGTCCGATCCGTGACCACCGGCGTTCATGCGTACCGCGCCGCCGACCGAGCCCGGGATGCCGACAAAGAACTCCAGGCCTCCCCGACCGGCGGCCGCGGCGAACCGCGCTAGCTTCGGGAGGGCCAAGCCCCCTCCTGCCGTCACGGTGCCGGATTCGACCGATGCCTCCATGAATGAGCCGACCAGCCTCACCACGAGACCGTCGTAACCGGCGTCCGAGAACACGATGTTGCTTCCCCGGCCGAGGACGAGGCACGGCTCATTGGCCCGGTCGGCGAGCACATCCTTCAGCTCCTCGATGTCCCTCACCTCGGCATACCAGTGGGCAGTTCCACCGAGCTTGTACGTGGTGAGTGGTGCGAGATCGACGTCACGCCGCAGCACGGCCCTACCCATGCTCATCGGCGAGCAACGATGTCGGCGAGCGGATCGGCGAGAGTCCCAACGTCCCCAGCACCGAGAAGGAGCACGACGTCGCCACTGCGCAGCTGCGGCCCGACGAGATCGACGACCTCGTTGAGGCGAGGCACGTACGCCGCTTCCCCACCGGCAGCCTGCACTGCCTCGGCGACGAGCCGTCCGCTCACACCGGGGAGGGGCGCCTCCCCGGCCGCGAAGACATCCGTCACGACGACCCGGTCTGCAGCGGCAAGCGGCTCACCGAACGCCGGCGCCAGATCGGCTGTGCGGCTGAACCGGTGAGGTTGGAAAACGACCCATACGCGGTGCCCCTCGCCCAGTTGTGTCGCGGCAACCACAGCCGCCACCTCTGTCGGGTGGTGGGCATAGTCGTCGATGATCGTCACCCCATTCGTCGTGGAGCGAATCTCCAACCGGCGGCGGACGCCGGAATAGGCGGAGAGTCCCGCGGCAGCGCAATCGGGGTCAAAACCGAGCTCGGCGAGTAGCGCGACCACGCCGGCGGCGTTGCGCGCCGTATGGATGCCGGGCTGAGGGACTTGCACCTCGATCGGATCGAGGTCGGTGAGGGGGCGCGTGAGCCGAAATGACACATCCCACTCACCATGTTCGACCTCCTCGATCCGCCACCGCGCTCGCGGGTCCACTCCATAGGTCACCACGTTGCTGCGCTGCACCAGCCGCCGCACGCCCGGATCGTCGTGGCAGGCGAGCACCGGGCCGTTCACCCCATCTGCGACCTGGGCAAACGCATCCTCCACTGCGGCAACCGTTCCATAGTGGTCGAGGTGGTCGGCCTCGATGTTGGTGACGAGCAGTCCGCCGAGATTGAGGTGACGGAAGGTGCCGAACGCTTCATCCGCCTCGAGGATGAACACGTCGTCAGATCCGAGGTGCGCGCCGGTGTTGAGATCCACCAGCTCGCCTCCAACGATGAACGAGGGATCGAGGCCGCAGGCACGCAGCGCGCAGACACCCATGGCCGTGCTCGTGGTCTTGCCGTGGGTACCTGCGATTCCGATCGCGGGCATCGTTGTGGTGATCGCGTCCAGAAGGCGCGGCCGGTCCCACACCGGAACGCCGTTGCGAGACGCCGCTTGTCGCTCCGGATCGGTCTCGGGAACTGCAGAGGACACGACCACGAGATCGACTCCGTCGATCCGAGCAGGGTCGTGCCCGACCCACACATCCACTCCGACATCGGTCAGGTTCGACAGAGCACGCCCGGGCTTGATGTCGCTGCCGGTGACGCTGTGTCCCATCTGGGCCAGGAGTTTCGCCACCCCGCACATACCCGCTCCACCGGCGCCGACGATGTGGATGCGGCGGGGGGCCGCGGTCTGGAAGAGCGGTTCAGCCGCCATCGATCAACTCCATCAAGGCCTCTGCCACCACATCTGCGGCGTTCGGCAGACCCACCGAGCCCGCAGCCTTGCCCATCCGCTCGCGTTCGTCTCGATCTCGGAGCAGGCCACCGACCACCGTCGGAAGCTCGTGGATTCGCTCCTGTCCGACCATGATGGATCCGCCCGCGGTCACGAGGTCGGCCGCATTCCTCGCTTGGTACCCCTTGCCGGCTGGAAGCGGCACCACGACCGCAGGCGTTGCCGTCGCAGCCAGCTCGCTCATCGTGAGCGCTCCGGCCCGTGACACAACGAGGTCGGCGGCTGCATAGAAGAGGTCCATCCGGTTCTCGTAGCCGAGCGGTCGCCACCGGTCGTCGTTCTCTGCAGCCTCTAACACATGATCGATGTGTGCCGCTCCGGTCAGGTGGATGACCTCGATATCGAGATTCGGGTCCTGAAGGAGCGAAGCCACCGCCTCGTTCAACACGGATGCCCCCTGAGAGCCGCCGAGCACACCGAGCACCGGCCGCGTCCCAGTGAGCCCGAAGTGGCGCCTCGCGTCGTGAATCAGCCTGCTCCGGTCGAAGTCGGCCAGCTCGGTCCGCAGGGGGTTGCCGACCACCTCGCCGTGGCGCAATATCTCTGCTGCGGGCTCGAAGGCAAGGAAGGTCCTTGTGGCGTAACGACTTGCCAGCCGGTTGGCGATCCCGGGCACGGCGTTCTGCTCATGGATGACGATGGGGAGACGCCGCTTGCGCGCCGCCATCACGGCGGGCCCGGTGACGTAACCGCCGAAGACCGCAACTGCCTTCGTGCCGGCTCGTTCCAATGCGGCTCCCGCCTCCCGAGCGGCGCGGCGTACCGACAGTGGGAGCGTCAGGTTCTCCATGGAGAGAGAGCGACGCAGACCCCGGATGTCGAGGGCGAGCAACGAATACCCTGCTGCCGGAACGGCCTTCGCCTCGATCCGGTCACCACCGAGAAACAGGATGTGGCGAGCGTCGACACCACGCGACCCGAGTGCCGCGGCGACGGCGAGTGCCGGATAAACGTGGCCACCGGTACCGGCGGCCGCGATGGCGAACGTCATGACCGCACATCGCTTCCGCGGGCTGCCGCGGCAGGCGCCGGCGTGCGTGCGATGTTCACCAGCACACCGACCGCGCCGAGCGCAACCAGCATTGCATTGCCCCCAGAAGAAACGAACGGGAGCGGAACCCCGGTGATCGGCAGTACCGCCACGACGCCACCGATGTTCACGAGCGCCTGGAATGTCAGCCAGCCGACGATGCCGACGGCCAGCAGCCGGCCGAACCGATCGGGCGCCTTGAGCGCAATCCGAACTCCTACAGCAGCAAAGGCAGCGAACACCAACACGACGAGCAGCGATCCTGCGAAGCCGGTCTCTTCACCAATGATGGCGAAGATGAAGTCGGTGTGAGCGTTGGGCAAGAAGGACCAGCGAGCCCTGCTGGCACCGAGTCCCACGCCGAGCCATCCCCCTGTGCCGAGCGCGACCAAGCTCTGCACCGCTTGGTGGCCGGCGCCGAGAGGGTCGGCGAGAGGGTCTACGAAGCTGGTGAGTCGACGCATGCGATACGGCGCGGCAACGGCCATCGCGGTCATCAATGCCGCGCCGAGGAATCCGAGACCTGCGATGAACCGCAACGGCGCGGCGGACGCGACCATGACGGTGAACGCGGCGGCAATGATGATCAACAGTGTCCCGAAGTCCGGTTGCAGGAGGAGCAATGCCGCGATGGTGCCGAGGATCGCGGCGACTGGATACGCGAAATGGGGGAAATGCCTCAGCCACTGTTCCTTCTTGGTGAGCGCGGCGGCGAGTAACGCAACGGTCGCGAACTTGGCGAACTCGCTCATCTGGATGGTGAGAGGCCCGACCTCGATCCATCTCGTCGCCCCACCGCGAGCGTCACCTACGAGCAGCGTCGCCACGAGGCCGATCGTCGAGAGAACGAACATTGGAAACGCCCACCGTGCCCACATGCGGTACGGCACGCGCACGGTGATCACAAACGCACTGAGCCCGAGCCCGACCCACATGAGCTGACGCTTGAAGAAGAAGAGGTTGTCGACACCGTCCGTGGCGCGGATGGCAACGACCGACGACGCCGAGAGCATCGCCCCGAGACCGATGATGAGCAGCATCGCCACCGGGATCATCAACAGCACCGAGCGGCGCTCGCGGACATGCTGCAGGGCGGCCGCCTCGCGACCGGCCTTCTCTGCCTTTCTGGAGAAGAACCCGACCCTTCCCGTCATGGTGACTCCTTGAGGTTCTTCACTGCCCTGGCGAACGCCTCACCGCGGGCAGCGTACGACGTGAACTGGTCGAAGCTGGCGCATCCCGGCGCCAACAGCACGGTGTCTCCCGGTGCCGATCGTTCATCGGCCACCGCTACCGCCGTGATGATGTCGGATACCAACGTCACCTTGGCCGGTGCCACCGCCTGCAGCTCGTCTGCAGCTTCGCCGTATGCCACGACGTGCACGATCGTGGGGGAGAAAACCAACGGCCTGAGATCGAGGCCCTTGTTTCGCCCGCCCGCCACAAGCACGACGGACGGAAAGGCGTTGGCGCTCGCAGCTGCTGCGTGGGGGTTCGTCGCCTTCGAATCGTCGATCCAGACCACGCCGCCCCACTCTCCGACCAAGCTCCTGCGATGAGGACCGGGTTCGAAGCGTGACAACACGTCGCCCACTGCTTCCGGCGCGGCTCCTGCATCGAGAGCGAGCGATGAGGCAATGACGAGATCCACCAGGTAGGCCGCATCGCTCAACGGCGCTGGTAACCGCAACTCGCCGATGATGAGCTCTCCGTCGGCCACGCCGACGCCACCGGCCGGCACCCGGCGCCCGGACGCCGGAACCAGCGTGCAGCGTGCGGCCGCAACTGCCTCGGTCGCACCCGGATCGTCGATGTCGAAGACCAGCCTGGCCTCATCGGCCATATTCTCGAAGATCCGCTGCTTGGCGGCCACATACGAGGCGAAGCTGCCGTGCCAATCGAGATGGTCCGGCGCGATGTTCGTGATCGCGGCGCCCACCGGAGCGAATTCATCGATGAACCTCAGCTGGAAGCTCGACGCTTCGAGAACGACCACGTCCCACGGCTCGGCGGCGATGTCGCAGACCGCGGTTCCGAGGTTGCCCGCTGCGGTTGCTTTCACACCTGATGCGACCAGCATCTCTCCCACGAGCGAGGTGACGGTGGTCTTGCCGTTGGTGCCGGTGACGGCGAGGTAGGGAGCCTCGAGATGGCGGACGCCGAAGTCGAGCTCGCTGATGAGCGGTGTATCGGATTCCAGCACGGCGGCGAGAGGGGCCGCGTTCTCGGGAACTCCGGGGCTCGTCACGACGAGATCCACCTCTCGTAAGAGGTGGTTCGACCACGTCCCACTGTGCACCGTGAAGCCTTCGTCTCGAAGGGTGGCGATCGCCTTGGCGTTGTGGTCGTAGACCGAGAGCTCGTACCCCAGGCGCCGTGCCAGGTGCGCCGCAGCCGTTCCCGAGACTGCCCCGCCGATGATGAGGACCTTCACGGTGCGAGTCCCCCCTCGGTGGCCACGACGAAGTCGGCATAGAAGAGCCCAACGCCTGCAGCCACCGCGATCCCGGCCAGGATCCAGAACCGGACGATGACCGTTGTCTCCGGCCACCCGAGGAGCTCGAAGTGGTGATGGATGGGGGCCATGCGGAAGATTCTCTTGCCGAAGAGGCGGAACGACCCGACCTGGAGGATGACCGAAGTGGTCTCCACGACGTAGAGCCCACCGAGCACGATGAGCAACAGCTGGGTGCTGGTGAGGAGCGCAAGCGCTGCCATGGCACCGCCAATCGCCTGGGAACCCGTGTCGCCCATGAAGATCTGGGCGGGCGCGGTGTTCCACCACAGGAATCCCAGCACCGCTCCGGCAAGGGCAGCCGCGAACGCCCCGAGGTCGAGAGCTCCCGGTACACCGTAGAAGTCCATGTTGCGAAACTCCCAGAACGCGATGAGCACGAACGACCCGAAGACGAGCGTGCTCGAACCGGCCACGAGTCCGTCGAGGCCATCCGTCAGGTTGACTGCGTTGGCCGTCCCGATGAGCATGAGAAGCACCAACACGAAATACAGGACGGGCCCGAGGTCGATGCCGAGGGGCCTGATGAACGAGAGCTCAGTGCCGACGACGGTGGCTTGGGCTCCCCAGGCGAAGATACCGGCGATCAAGAGCTGGCCAACGAACTTCCATCGCTTCGAAAGGCCCTGGTTCTCCTTGCGGGCGTACTTGACGAAGTCGTCGAAAAACCCAATGACCCCCATGCCGACAAAGGCGAATACCGCCAGGATACCGGCATCGGTGAAGGCGTTGAGGGTCGGATCGAAGCGGAGACCACCGCCGACGGTGAACAGCCGAACGTGGGAGGCGGTGTAGCCGAGGAGGGCGGCCGCGATGATCACGATGCCACCCATCGTCGGGGTTCCGCGCTTGTGCATGTGGCCTTCGACGTCTTCCTGGATGAACTGTCCGATGTTTCGCCGCCGCAACGCCCGGATCGCGATTGGCGTGACGAGGATGCTGAAGGAGAACGCAACCGCTGAGGCGATGAGGAGCGAGATCACGATGCGGCCTCCGCCACGAGGTCGGCGGCAAGGGCTTCGAGCCCCACGGCACGTGAGGCCTTGACGAGCACGACGTCCCCGTCGCGGAGGTGTCGCCGCACGGCCTCCAAGGCCGCCTCGGCCGATTCGATCGACTCGGCGATGTCTCCTGCGGCATGGGCCATGCCGTGGTCGTCGCCCACGGTGATGACCGCGGCGAAGCCCAGCTCGCGGACCAGGCGCCCCACCCGTTCGTGCTCTGCGCCGGTGACCGGACCGAGCTCGGCCATCTCTCCGAGGACGGCCAGGTGCCGCCCCGGCATCGCGGACACGGTGCGTAGGGCTCCATCCATGGATTGCGGATTCGCGTTGTAAGCGTCGTTGACCACGGTGAACCGACCGGAGTGCACCTCCATGCGCCACGCGGATCCGGTGGCCTTCTCCAGACCATCGGCGATCCTGGTGAAGGTCACACCGAGAGCGATAGAGGCCGCAGTTGCCGCCGCAGCATTGATCGCCTGGTGCGCTCCCGCCATCTGCAAGGAGACCCTCGTCTGTTGTCCGTCCGCCACCAGATCGAAACTCGGCTTTCCGCCGGCGTCGGTCACAATCTTCTCCACTCGTACGTCACCGCGTCCGATGCCGAAAGTGATCGTGGTTCCCCGGTGTCTTCGGTCCAACCTGGGCTCGTCGACCGGAAGGACGGCGGTTCCGTTGGCCCCGAGCAGCTCGACCAGTTCCCACTTGGACTCAGCGAGTGCGTAGGTTGTGCCAAAGGTCTCGAGGTGGACGACGCCGAGGTTCGTGACGACCGCGACATCGGGACGGATGACCGGGCCGAGCCAGGCGATGTGCCCCGGCCCTCGCGAACCGACCTCGACGACGAGATGGCGTGCATCTCGCGGCGTTCGCAGGATGGTGAGCGGCACTCCGACCTCGTTGTTGAACGACCGGGGAGATGCCCACGCGGCCGGAAGGACGGCGGCGAGGAGGTCCTTGGTCGACGTCTTGCCGGTCGATCCGGTGACCGCCGCCGTCGGTAAGCGGAGCTGCGCGCGGCGAAGCGCTCCGATGTCGCGCAACGCCGTGGTCGTGTTGTCGACCTCGATCCTCGGGGCCACTTCGATGCCACGCCCCCGTTCGACGACCACCGCCGTCGCGCCTTCGACGATGGCATCGGACACGAACGCGTGAGCATCGTGACGCTCCCCGCGGAGAGCAACAAAGACCGCACCCGTCGGCACGGTGCGTGAGTCGATCGTCACGTCGGTCACAATGGATGAATCATCACCGACCACGGTTCCGCCGGTCACAGCGGCGATCTCGCCCAGGTCCCACGTGATGGGGGGCACCGTCACGCGGCGCCTCCTTTGGCCGCCAGGATCTCGGAGAGATGAGATCGTGCCACCTCTCGATCGTCGAAAGGCACGATCTTCCCGGCGGTCTCCTGGCCGACCTCATGGCCCTTGCCGAGGATGAGGACGATGTCGCCGGACGCCGCCATCTCGAGTGCCTCTCTGAGCGCGGCGCGCCGATCGGCACACCTGACAACCGATCCGCCGGCCACCTCGGCGCCGTCGGCGACGGCATCGACAAGTGCCTCGGGATTCTCCGAGCGTGGGTTGTCAGACGTGATGACGGCGAGGTCGGCTTGCGCCGTGGCCCGCCCCATGAGCGGTCGCTTCTCACGATCACGGTCACCCGCGGCTCCGACGACGACGATCACCCGACCCGGCACGAGATCGCGGGCAACATCGACGATCGTCGCGATCGCATCGGGAGTGTGGGCGTAGTCCACGACCACGCCGAAGTCCTGACCCTCGTCGATCAGTTCGAACCGACCTGGCACCGCGTCCAGCGACGCGACACCGGCGGCGATATCGTCGGCTCCGATCCCCAACTCGTCGGCGAGAGCCACTGCGATCAGCGCATTGGCGACGTTGAAGGACCCGGCGATCCGGATTCGCATCCGCCGCTGCCACGACGGGGCGAGCACGTCGAAGTCGGTGCCGGCGAGATCGGCGGCGACGATCCGAGCGGTCATGTCTGCGGGACGTCCCTGGACGGTGACCGTGATCGTGCGCAGCGAGGTCGAAGCTGCCAGCTGCCTCCCGGCCGGATCATCGATGTTGATGATGGCGGCCCGGGCGCGATCAGGAGCGAACAGGTCGGCCTTGGCTTGGTAATAGCGATCCATCGTTCCGTGAAAGTCGAGATGATCCTGGGAGAGGTTGGTGAAGGCCACGGCGCGGAAGGCAACAGCGTCGACACGGTGCAACTCCATGGCGTGAGATGAGATTTCGAGAGCGGCGAGACGGATTCCCTCGTCCGCCATCTGACGGAGTAGTGCCTGGAGATCCGATGCCTCCGGTGTCGTCCTGGCGACGGCGATACTCCGATCGCCGATGTGTGCGCCGACCGTTCCGACGATGCCCGCAGGGATACCTGCCGTGGTGGCAACCGATTCGAGGATATGGGTGACGGTGGTCTTGCCATTCGTTCCCGTGACGCCCACCACATCTATCTCTCGTGATGGATGGCGGTAGACGACCGCCGCCAGCTGTGCCAGTGCTGCTCTCGTATCGGTTACGACGATCTGGGGGATGTCGAGCGCCATCGGATGCTCCACCGCCAACGCCGAGGTACCGGCGGCGATCGCGGCACGGGCATAATCGTGTCCGTCGACCTCCATGCCGCGAATCGCTACGAACAGCGAGCCCGGCCGGGCATCGCGCGAGTCGTGCGTGATCGAGTGGATCTCGGCATCTCCACTGACCGAAGCGCCCGGAATGGCGGTGGCGAGCTCGCTCAGTGACACCGGATCGCTCATCTCAGCCTGGTACCCGATCGGGGGCCACACCGAGTTGATGGAGTACCGGCTCGACGATCGTCGCGAACACAGGAGCGGCGCTGGCGCCCCCGAATTTCAGATCGGCCCCGTCCTCGAGCTCTCCGTGCGGTGAATCCAGCATGATGGCGACGACGATCTGGGGATCGTCGATCGGTGCGATGCCCACGAAGCTGGCGAAGGTGTCGATGGTGGAGTACCGCCCCAAATCGACGTCGAACTTGTTGGAGGTCCCGGTCTTGCCGCCGACCGAGAACCCGGCGACCTGCGCACGAGTTCCCGTTCCCTCATCAACGACGCGTTGGAGGAGGCGCCGCATGGTCACGGCCGTGGCCACCGACAGAGCCCGGCGGCGGCGAGGTTCGGTCTCCTCACGACTTCCATCACCGTTGATGATCTCGGCGACGAGATACGGCTCGACCCACTCGCCGTCGTTGGCGATCGTGGCGTATGCCGCAGCCATCTGCAAAGGCGTCACCGAGATCCCGTATCCGATTGCCGCGGATTCCCCACACGGCAGACACCACTCGCTCACGTGCGGCAACAATCCGGAAGCCTCGCCCGGGAAGTCTATCGAGGCGGGCCTGCCGAGGCCGAAGGCATCGAGGTACGAATAGTGGCGCTCGTCGCCGAGGCGTTGCTGGATCTTGATCGTTCCAATGTTCGAGCTGTGGGTGACGACATCGGCGACACTCATCACGGGAGGGTTCGATGAGGAGTCCTCATAACTCTCCTCCCCCACTTCGATCGTCCGTGGCGTCTCGATCGGCGTCGCCGGATGGACAATCCCTTCTTCGAGCGCTCCGGCAATCGCGATGACCTTGAGCGTCGATCCGGGCTCGTACGTGTCGGTGATTGCCCGATTCCTCATGATCTCCGGTTCGAGCTTGCCCCGTTCTGCAGGGTTGAACGTTGGAGCACTCGCCAGGGCGAGGATCTCACCCGTCTTCGCGTGAAGAACCACCACCGCACCACCGCGGGCCCCGGTGCGATACACGGCTTCTTCAAGGGCGCCCTCGACGATGAACTGGATCTCACGATCGAGGGTCAGGACGATATCGGAGCCCGGTTCGGCTGGCTCGACGGTGTACTGCCCCTGGGGAATGACCCGACCCGATGGGTCACGCTCAACGAGCAGAGCGCCCGGTTCGCCAACGAGGTCGTCGTCATACAGCAACTCCAGCCCCTCGATCCCCTTTCCATCATCCGTCCGAGTGAGGCCGATGGTGTGGGCTGCGAGCGAGCCGGCCGGATAGATTCGCACCGGCTCATCGACGAGCGTGAAGCCAGCTAGATCGTGCTCCTCGATCACCGCCGCGAGCGAGTCAGCCATCTCGGGCTCGAATCGCCTGGCGACGTAGACGAAACGTCCGTCGCCCTCGAACTTCTTCACGAGATCCACATAATTGAGGTCGAGAACAGGCGCGAGCAGCTCCGCGGTCCGCACCGGCTGGTCGATCACCGACGGGTTGGCGATGACCGTGGCGCCGGTGATCGTCATGGCCAGCTCGACACCGTCACGGTCGAAGATCGTGCCGCGGGCCGGCTCGATCTCTTCGTGCCGAACCCGCTGGTCGAAACCGCGCTGGGCGAACTCGGCTGCCTGTGCTCCCTGGACGTTGTAGAGCCGGTACGCGATACCAATCCACGCCAGGAGAAAGAAGCTTCCGATGAGCAGCAGACGGACGTCAATGCGCCCATTCGGGCGCCGCACGTCAGTCCCCCGGGCGGATCCGGAGGCTCAGTGGGCTCCGGCCGCCAGCATTCGGCCAGGTCGTCGTCACGGTGATCCCAACTCCACGATCAGCGGAATGCGGTCGGCCGGATAGACCAGACCCATCTCTTCGGCACGCTCTGTGATCCGGATCGGATCGAGACGCCGCGCCACTTGCACGCGCATTCGGTCCATCTCGTGCTGCTGCTCCGTGATCTGGGAATCCAGATCCTGGAGCTCGAACGCGGTGCGGTCGAGCGAGATCCGCGAGTAGATCATGGCAAAGAACGCCAGGATGACGGCAAGGACGAAGATGACCAAAGAGCGAACCCTGGGCCTCGTTGCGGGCACCTCGGACCTGGAGCGGCGGCGCGGCCGCGCCGCAGGCGATCCATGAGGGATTGCTTGGCTGGTCATGCCGGCACCTTCTCCGCGGCGCGAAGGAGGGCGCTGCGGGCCCGAGGATTGGATTCGATCTCTGCCGCCCCGGATCGAACGGCTTTGCGGGCGAGCAACCGAAGCTCGGCAGCTCGCCCGCAGCCGCACACGGGGAGGTTGGGGGGACATATGCAACCGGTTGCGCCTTCAGCCATACGCTGTTTCACGATCCGGTCTTCGAGCGAGTGGTACGAGATCACGACGAGCCTCCCACCGGGTCGCAGGCAGCGGATTGCTGCATCGAGTCCTCGCTCGAGAGTTGCGAGTTCCTCATTGACCGCGATGCGCAGCGCCTGGAAAACCCTGCGAGCGGGGTGCTTCGCACGGCGCGCTGCCGCCGGAACTGCGTCTGCGACGACGGCAGCGAGCCGTGACGTGTCCTCGAATGGACGCTCCCGGACGATGGCAGCCGCAATGCGGTTGGCGAACCGCTCCTCCCCATAACGCCGGAAGATGGACGCCAGTTCGTCGCGTGACAGGGAATTGACCAGATCGGCGGCGGAGCGTGCGGCGTCCGGCCCCATGCGCATGTCGAGCGGCCCCTCGCGACGGTAGGAGAACCCACGCTCGGGCGTGTCGAGTTGGTGCGACGAGACTCCCAGGTCGAGCAGCACTCCGACGAGCGCAGCGACGTCCGGCTCGAGGGAGAGGCGTGCGCCGAGCACGTCATCGAGGTCGCCGAAGTTGGCGCGTACGACGGTGAGTCGCTCACTCTGCGGAGCCGCCGCGATTGCATCTGGGTCACGATCCAGTCCGATGATGCGGAGCCGGGGATAAGCCTCCAGGAGCGCCGCGCTGTGGCCGGCTCCCCCGAGTGTGCCGTCCACGATCAGGCCGTCCGCCACCGGGGCGAACAGCGCTACGACTTCGGTCAGCAGGACGGGTGTGTGATAGCCCGATGGTTCCTTGGCCTGGTGCATGGTCAGCCCTCCGGAGCGCTGGCGCCAACATGGAAGCGGGCGGAGTAAGGGGCCTTCCAGATGGCATCCGGAGGGCTGACCATGGATCAGACGATTGGGCATCAGACGAATGGGCATCAGACGATTGGGCATCGGACAAATGGGCATCGCAACTCATATTCCGTCTCCGCTCAGTACCTCCTCGATTCCGGCATAGAAGTCGTCTGCCTCTGCAGCAACCTCGTTCCACACACTCGCCGACCACACCTCGATGCGGTCGGCCACTCCCACCACCGTCACGTCCTTCTCCAACCCGGCATATGCCCGCAAGGCTTCGGGAATTTGAACCCGGCCTTGTCGATCGAGCATCTGGTCCGTCGCCGAGGCGAAGAAGGACCGCGAATAGTTCCTGGCCCGCCGATCTGTCCTCGGGAGTTTGAGGACACGCCCCGCCTCCTCGTCCCACCGTTCCATCGGAAAGACGTAGAGGCAGCGCTCTTGACCCTTGGTGATGACGCATCCGCGTTCCAATCCCGATCTGAATTTCCGGGGCATCACCACTCGACCCTTGTCGTCGAGGGAGTGACTGAATTCGCCGAGGAACACCTGTCCGGGCCTCCATCACGCTCTGCGCATCATCTTCCACGAGGCCCCACCTTGCCCCACTTCGCGCCACTTGTCAATTCATTCGCGCCACTTTCCTCCCGTCGCGTTCCCCTCGGGCATCCGATCCGCTCCGGCTACCGATCGTCACCGCGGCATACTCGGCGCATGAACCCGCTCGTTCTCGTCGGCGTCGGTGAGATGGGAGGCACCTTCGCCAAGGCGTTTCTCCGCCGGGGCGTGCCCGTCTATCCGGCCTTGCGCAGCTCCGATCTCGATGCCCTCGCGGCTCGGCTGCCCGAGCCGTCACTCGTCCTCGTCACCGTGGGCGAGACCGATCTCCACGCGACCCTCGCCTCGCTCCCCGGGCCCTGGCGCGATCGCGTTGGCTTGATCCAGAACGAGTTGTTGCCCCGCGACTGGCGGGCCCACGCCATCGTCGATCCGACGGTCGCCGCTGTGTGGTTCGAGAAAAAACCCGGCCAGGATGTGAAGGTGCTCACCCCCACGCCGGTGGCCGGGCCGGGGGCGCCGGCCGTCGTCGACGCGTTGCAGAGCATCGGAATCGACGCGGTGCGGATCGCCGACGCCGACCTGCTCCAGGCTCTCGTCGTCAAGAACGTGTACATCCTCGTTTCCAACATCGCGGGATTGAAGACCGGCGGCACCGTCGACGAACTGTGGCGGATCCACAACGATCTGGCGATGGGTACCGCCAAAGAGATCCTCGAGATCCAGCAATGGCTCTCGGCAACAGAGTTCGACCGAGAGGCCGTCATCGAACGTGTGCTCGCGGGAGTCGAAGGCGACCCGGATCACCGGGCCACAGGACGGTCGGCGCCGGCACGACTGGTGCGGGCCATCGATCATGCCGACGAGGCCGGTCTCCCCGTACCAATCTTGCGATCCATTGGGCGCGACGAGGGCCTCATCGCCTAATCTCTCGGCGGACACCTGGAGGAGAGACGTGCACGTACTCGTTGCAACCGACGGCAAGCTCGATCCGAATCGCGTCGCCGACTTCGCCGTGCGGCTGGCCGGTTCCGATGGAATGGTGACCGTGGTCACGGTGATCGAGATCCCGCGCCGCTTGCTGTCCGATCTCCGCGAGGTGATGGGACAGATGCCGGCAACCGAAATACTCGATGTCGATGCGGAGTATGTCGATGTCGCTGGTGCGAGCATCGAGACGCCGCGAGCCTGGCCGGGCGACGATGCAGTCCTTCGACGCTATCTCGACGATAAGCGTCTCGAATACACGGGACCGATTGCGGACGCGGTTCGCGAACACGGCATCCAGACCCAAGGCGAGGCCATCGACAGCGAGAAGACCGCTGAATCAATCCTTTCTCGGGCCGAGGAGATCGATGCCGACGTGATCGTGATCGGCTCGCATGGGCTCGGGGCCTTCGAGGGCCTGCTCGGCTCTGTGGGAACGAAGATCGTGCGGCGCAGCAACCGACCCGTGCTCCTGCTTCGCGTCTCCTGACTCCGCGTTCCCGAGGCACGGCGTCTGGAATGATCGACAAACCCGGCGTCCCTGTGGGATAGTAAGAACGCGAAATCGGTCGTTAATCCCCATGAGATCCGAACCGATGTCATGGAGAGACCGTATTTCTTGAACTCGACAAGCGAGTTCGTGCGTTGAGAAGGGTAGGTCGGTCCTTGCAACGGGTCTTCATCACCACGGTTGCGCTCGCGTTGTTCCTCACGCTCGGCGCGTCTGGCGCGCTCGTCGCGCTGACCGCGGAGACGGTTCCACCTCTGGCAGTCCTTCAAGCCGAAGACGAGGCCGAGGTAACGATCCTACGGACGAAGAACCTGGGCGAGGCCTTCGAGGCGCAGGGATGGACCGTCACCCCAACCGCCGTGCTCGGGGTCGAGTCCTCGGCACGGGCAGGCTTCGCCGAGATCCGCCTGGGTGTCCAGCTTCTCAACCAGACCTACGCGCCGATCCCCCTTTCCGACTATGGCTTGCCGGACGTCGATGGACGCGTCCGGCTCTTCGTGGAAGACGCCACGGGCAAACCCTGGCCCCTCGAATTCCTCCGCCCTCTCGACGCCTCGAGACCCGGTTCGGAGATCACGGCACTCGAGCCGGGGCTGCTGTCTCGCTGGACGCTCGGCTTCGACATCCCGGAACAGACGGCCTCCGGCAGCGTATTGACCTTGGTGATCGACGGTACCCGGGTGGCCGAATGGGACCTCACCACCGCCAACACGATCGTTGAGTGGGCGCCACCCGACATCACCATGGTGCAGCTCGGAGCACAGTTCCCTTGGGATTCCCAGCAACGCGTCACGGCCACGGAACTCGGTTCACTGGTGTGCGGAGACGAAGCCATAGAGCCCGTCGCCCACATCGTCACCGTCACCTTTGAGGTAGCCAACTCCGCAGATGCCGAGTACTCGTGGCCGGGTGTCCGCTATCCGACCACTCCTGCCATAGCCCAGTGGGCGGACGGAAGCTCGGCTCGTATGGCCCTCGAGACCCACGTCGGGTCCCCGGACCCATACTTCCGCTTCCTGGGAGGTGCCGGAACGCTGCTCCCGCCGTTGTCCATCTCGGAACGGGCATTCGTGATGGCCGCACCGAGGGACGGCCGCTTCGTGGATCTGACCCAAATGCCGAACGGACTCTGGATCGACCGACCCGAAGGTGACCCGATCTGGCTCGATCTCGCCAACGTCCAACCGACGGTGGGCATCGATCCGGCACTCTGCGACCTCGGCGAGTACCCGGCGCCGGTACCGTACGCCTTTGCCCCGTCGCCCAAGTACTCCGCAGGCGGAGAAGGGCCCTTTGCCAACGTGGCTGCCCAAGATCTCGCAGCCCAATCCTTGCTGCGCAGTGCGTTGAGTTCAGCGGGTCTGTACTTCGACGGCAACGGCCAGACCTTCGTCGGCGTCACGACCAACGATCTCGCTGAAATCGGCCCCAACATCAACTGGGTCGCTCACACTGCAGGGACGGACATCACCTCTGCCGTCGGCGATGTCTACTGGGATACGATCGCGAACAAACGCAACGACTTCTACGTCATCACGCAGAGCGCGTCATCGACATGGCATTGCAGTCTCATGTCAGCCTACGAAACGACACTGAGCTTCGCGGCGACGACGGCATTGGACGCTGCCGAACTCTGCCTGCCGTCGGTAGATGAGGAGGAGTCCGGCGGCTGATCACCAAGAGGTTCAGCGGATAGGGCACGATCCGGTCGAACCCGAAAGGCTATCCGCTGAACCGTGGCCCGAGCGGCCCGCCGCGAAGCGGCAAGAGCGGGGAACGGCACCACCGCTTGGGCGACACCGGCCTGCCTATCCGCTGACCCTCTAAGAAACGAGAAAGGGCTGCCACTCGGGGTCCGGGATGGAACCGAGCGCCACTGCCACCCACGAGTGGCGTGCGGGAGCCGCCGGCTGGCGCAGGAGCCGCAACCCGGCCTGCGATGGCGTCCTCCCCCCCTTCCTCGTGTTGCAGCGCCGGCAACTGGCCACGACGTTGTCCCAGCAATGCCCGCCACCCTGCGTCTTCGGCACCACATGGTCCACGTTCTCCGCCTGGCGACCGCAGTATTGGCACCTGAAGTCGTCCCGGATGAACACGGCGCGGCGATTGAGCGGCACCCGTCTCGCGAACGGCACCCTGATGTAGCGGCGCAGTCTGACGACGGACGGCGACGACATCTCGATGCGCTCCGACCGCCAGATCGCCCCATTGGTCGCGAGGACATCAGCACGCTCCCGCAGGACGAGCACCACGGCCCGCCGGGTCGGCACTACGGACATGGGTTCATTGCTGGCGTTCAACACCAAGGCCCGAGCCATGCGGGCAGAGTACCAGCGACGTCCAGGTGGTCGGCGCGCGAGGCCGTCGCGATGGGCGACGACGAAAGCGACACTACTCAGCGCAGTAGTTGACCACCCAGCGTATAGGGGGCATACTCAGGGGAGGGCAAGTGGCCAGAACACCGGTCAGAACAGCGGTCGAACAGAAAGGATGCCGTGCGCATCGTGGGTTATGTGCGCGAGGCGCCGGTTCTCGGCGAGTCCGAGACGGCGTACGCGCAAAAGGAAGACATTCGTCGGTGGTCGGCCGAATCAGGCCACCAACTGATCTCGGTGTGCCAGGACCTGCGTGTGGCCGGCAGCCGTTCCGGTCGTGATGGCTATCGGGCGCTCCTCGAAATCGTCCGCTCGGGAAACGTCGACGCAGTCCTCGTGTCCGACCTGGCCGCCCTCTCCCCGGACACGGTGTTGCAGGAGATCATGATCGAGGATCTGCGCCGCGAGGGCGTGACGGTCATCTCCACCGATCCTTCCGAGATGGAACAGCTCGAGGACCCCCGGCTTGATCGGTCCAGGATGATCGTGCGCGATGTCGTGTCGAGGGTTCGTACCTATGTGGAGGACTATCCGCCACAGGATCCCACCGCGCGACGCATCATCGATCTTCGCGACCCTCGGGCAGACGTGATCGTTGAATTGGTGAAAGCGACAGACGCTCAAGTCGAGGACAACGCTGCCCACACGGCGCGCCCGACCGCATAGGGTCTGCCACCCTCCACCACCGTCGAACCAACAACGCGGTCACCATCCACGTCGAGCACGACGGTGACAACGTCGCTGCCCTCGATCTCGCCGGCGGTGATTGCGACAATCAACGGAGGGACATCATCGGGCCGGAGGAGTCTGGCAACGGCAGCCACCACCGCCTCGTCGACACCGGTGGCTCCCTGCCTGGCGCGCTGTTCCATCCTGGAGCCGTCCTCGCCGGCGGCGACGACTGACACGCCGGTCCGTCCCTCTTCGACCGCTACGGACGCCAGCGAGACGGCGGGGACGTCGGGTTGGCGCGGCGCGCTTGGCGGCGCACTCGATCCTGCCGGCTCGGCCGTGATCGTTGTCACTGCCGCGCCGGCAGCCGGTACCACCGCCGTCTCTGACTCTGCGTCCGGAACCGGAGCGATACGTATCGGCGGATGACCGGATTCTCCAGGTGCGGGCACCTGCGTCACGATGGACTGCTCGCCGGCGAGCTCTGAGCGGAGCCCGTGCGTGGCAAGGACGCGCCGGATCTCTTCCCCGATGAGCTCGATGTCGACGCCGGCAGCGAGACGCACGCGAACACCCGCCGGCGTGTCCGCGTCACCTTCGAGCTCGGCAGACTCGATTCCGGGGATGTTCAATAGGTCGCTGCGCAGTGAACCCACCGCCACGTCACCCTCTCCCTCTCGTCCCACGGGTAACGGACCGTTTCCGCCACCGAAGATAGGCCACGAGGTCGTCGGCATCAATAGGCTCATCGGCAGTTCCGTAGGCCGTCGTGAGCCTCCATCTCATCACACGCTCATCGGGGAGGGGAAGAAACGGCCGGTGCCGCCACCACCCCCTGGGAGCGAACGCAAACAACGATCCAACGGCCGTGGGCCACAGCGAAGGGCGTTTCACAACGGCGAGAACGGCCTGTCGGTTCGTCACACACGAGAGAATACGAGATCGAGGAGCGCCCGACAGGATGATCTCCACCGCGACGCTTCGCCCCCGATCGTCCGTGCTTCTTCTAAGGTTTCCGCTCAGGATTCCCCTCCCGGAACATCGGGGTAACGATTGGCCATTCAACAAGACGATCTGCATTGGTTTGGAGACCGCTTCAACGCCATCTCCGACAATATCGAGCGGGTCATTCAGGGCAAACGCGACACGATCGAACTGGTGACCACTTGCCTGTTGTCGGGGGGCCACGCCCTCATCGAGGATGTCCCCGGTGTCGGGAAGACCGTTCTCGCCAAGTCGCTTGCTCGATCGATCGACTGCACCTTCCAACGCATCCAGTTCACGCCCGACCTGCTCCCATCGGACATCACCGGCGTTTCCGTCTGGAATCGTGAGACGTCCGGCTTCGTGTTCCGCGCGGGGCCCATCTTCGCCAACGTCGTCCTCGGGGACGAGATCAACAGAGCGAGCCCAAAGACCCAGGCAGCACTCCTCGAGGCAATGGAAGAGCAACAGGTGACGGTCGACGGCGTCACCCACCTGCTCGACGACCCCTTCATCGTCATCGCCACCCAGAACCCGATCGAGCACGAAGGGACATATCCCCTCCCCGAAGCCCAGCTCGATCGCTTCATGATGCGGATCACCATCGGCTACCCGGCACGGGACAAAGAGCTCGAGATGCTCGAGGCGCACAGCAACCACTCGACCTATGAGGACCTAGAACCTGTGGTCCATGCCGACGACATCGTTCGCATGACGGATCTCGCCAGAGCCGTGCATGTCTCTGCCGTCGTCAAGTCCTACCTCATCGACATCGCCGACGCGACGCGCAACGACCCCGATCTGCTCCTCGGCGCCTCGCCGCGCGCCACGCTGTTCCTGCAACGTGCGGCACGAACGCACGCCGCGGTCGACGGCAGGGACTTCGTATCACCGGACGACGTGAAGGCAATCCTGGCGCCGGTGTTGAATCATCGCATCATCTTGCGTCCCGAGGCGCAGATGCGCGGCGTGAACGTGGAGAAGGTGTTGGAGAACATCTCACAGTCCGTTCCGGTTCCCGGGACACGGATCGACTGAGCGTGCCCACCACCAGAGGATGGGCAGCGCTCGGGGCGGGAGCTGCGCTTGCCTTGCTCTGGATCGCGTTCGGCGAGCGGATGCTTCTCGCGGTCGGCATCTTTCTCGTCCTCGCCGTCGGGTTCGGGATGCTATACGCCCGCCGTGCCGCCCCCCGGGTCGCGATCAGCAGGCACCTCACTCCGTTCCAGGTGCACGACGGTGAGCGCGCCGTCGTCGAGATCTCGCTCGTCACGGGACGAAGGGTGTACCACGTGGCCGTGGAGGACGAAGTCCATGGACTCGGATCCGCGCACTTCGTCGTCGACCGGGTCGACCCCCATCATCCAATGGTCGGCCGCTACGAGATCCTGTGCCGCCCGCGAGGCATCTATCGGGTGGGACCGGCCGACGTACGGGTGCGGGATCCCCTTGGCCTGTCGGAATCGGGAGGAACGGCGGGTCGCGCCGACAGGCTCGTTGTCTACCCCGCGGTCGAGATCCTCGACGGGTTGCCTCTCGGCCGAGGCCAGGATCCGTCGGTGAACACCGCTAAAGCCTCGTTCGCGCCTCAGGGGGGTGACGACTTCTTCACGCTCCGTGAGTATCAGCAAGGCGATGACCTGAGAAGGGTCCACTGGCCGTCTTCGGCCAAGAGAGACGAGCTGATGATCAAACAGCTCGAGATGCCGTGGCAATCGCGAGCGCTGGTGATGTTCGATCCACGACGAGCGAACCACGACACTCAGGAGAGTTACGAACATGCCGTGCGCGGCGCAGCATCCGTACTCCGCCACCTCTTCGGTAACGGGTACACACCAACGCTCTGGGCGGGAAGAGGCGTGGGCACCATCGTCTCCAACGCGCAGGCTTACGCCTCGGCGATGGAGGAACTGGCGGTCGTGCAGCCGGATGATCGGGTCGACCTCCACGCGCTGATCAGCAAACTGCGGGGAGGCAACATCGCCGGCGGCGTGCTCGTGCTCGTCACCGGCCCCCCCGACGAAGACGATCTCGGTACTTATCGCGTGCTGAGCAGAGATTTCTATCGCACAGTTGTCATGTCCGTTGCAGAACGTACGAACGAGGCGATACTTCAATTCGCACGGGTGGGAGCGGCAACTGCGGTTTCACCCGCCAACGGGGAATGGGCGGCGGCATGGAGAGAGGCAATGGAACGGTCATGGTCTACCGCTTCAGCTGGATAGCCGGCCTCGCCACCATCGCCTTCTCATTCTGGGAGCTCACCCAGCTCCTCCGCCCTTCCGTCGCTACCACGCGATGGGAGTTCGTCGTGCTGGCGGGCTTCCTGCTCGGATCGACCATCACCTGGATCGCGGTGTCGTATCGGTTGCACGGCGCGCTCGTCATCCTCCTGAACGCCGCCGTGCTGTTCCTCGGGGCAAGCCGCTACCTGGCCCCGGAACACACGCTGGTCATCGTGCCCACGCCGGACGGCTTTGGGATCATCGGTCGGGAGATGGCCCAGGCATGGGATCTCATCCAATTCGGCGTCGAGCCCGTCCTCCCGTTTCCGGGCCTCATCGTGATCGTGACCGGGCTCTTCTGGACACTCGGCGCGCTCCTCGTGTGGGGGCTGCTGAAGAGCCGTCCATTCGTCGCTCTCATCCCCCCACTCGTCGTGGCGCTTCAGCTCGCCACCGTCGACCGCGTGCCTACCGGTCTCGGACGCATTGCCGCTTTCATCCTGCTCGTCGCGGCCGCGATCATGGCGGTGAACGCCGATGAGAGAGACGTCGGTGCCGGCCGCATGGTCCGAGTTGGGAATTGGCCGGGTCGCACGTCGACGCGCCCCGCACCGTCGGCTCTGGCGTTGCTCGCGGGAACCATCGTCGCCGCGCTCTTCCTCGTCGGGCTGCTCAACCCGCTCGTGCCGCGCGACGGGCTCATGACCTGGAGGACATCGTCCGGCCTCACCGGGGGTTTCTACGGCTCGGTCTCGTACAACCCGTTCGTGTCCATCCAGAAGGGGCTGGCCGCCAACAGTGAAACGGTTGTGTTCCGGGCTTCGATCGAGGGTGACGTGGATCCGGAAGAAGTCTATTTCAGGCTGCTGTCACTCGAGACGTACGGCGGTGGTCAGTGGTATGCAACGAACGGCGCTGAGTTGTCTTCGATCAACGAGCCGGTGTGGGAGGTGTCCGAACAGGCGTACGTCGGTCCGAAATCCTCGGTCGAAGCCACGGTGCTGATCGAGGCGCTCGGCCAGGACTGGCTGCCGGCGCCATATGCACCTGTCCAGGTGACGGCGGCGACGAGCAGGCTGGAGTCGAGTATCAGGGTGAGGGAAGTCGACGCCGCTCTCGCCATCCCCGGTTCGCGCACGGCCGCCGGCGACAGCTTCACCGTCGTTTCAGCCGTCCCGGCGTTGGACGTCGCGGCGCTGGCGAGCACAGGGGCGGGTGTGCTCTCTCCACTGTTCGCCACCGCGGCGGGCGCCGATGAGCTCGTTCCTACACCCGTGGCCGACCTCGTCAGTCGAGAGCTCGAGGATCGGGAGCGCTATGTCGAGCTCCCCAGCGACATCGACGGTCGGATCGGCACCGCAGCGCGATCGGTCACGGCCAACCTGCAGACGCCCTTTGAGCAAGGGCTCGCCCTCGAGAAGTGGTTTCGGGAGGCCGGCGGCTTCACGTACAGCACAGACGTGACGCCGGGCCACGAGGCCGACACGCTGGCATCGTGGCTCTTCGATGAAGACAACCCAGACCGGCGGGTGGGCTATTGCGAACAGTTCGCCGCTTCGATGGGCGTCATGGCCAGGACGCTCGGCATCCCCACCAGAATCGTCCTCGGTTTCACTCCGGGGACGAGGTTGTTGCCCGACTCCAACCAGGTCATCGTGAGGGACAAGAACGCCCATGCCTGGGTGGAGCTGTGGATCCCGACGCAGGGGTGGGTGTCGTTCGATCCGACACCGCGTTCCGATGGTGCCAACCCGAGCCCGACATTCTCGACGCTGGAGAACGAACTCGGATTCGATGTGACCGCCTATCTCGCAGACGTTCCCGCCCCTCCCCCGATCGAAGCCGGTGGCGCCGTCATCCCACAGGGAGACCGCCCCACCGAAAGCAACCCATTCTTCGGGGGAGGCGGCGACGCCGACCCCGGACCGGGTCTCCCCAGTTGGGTGGCATTCGCCGTCGCAATGGCGATCATCCTGCTCCTCCTGACCGCTGCCCTTCCAATGTTCAAGTGGATCCGCCGACGCCGCAGGATGCGACGCCTCGAACAAGGTGACGTCACCGCGGCGTGGGAGGACATCGTGACCCGCCTCGGCGACTTCGGCTCCCCTCCCAGTCCTGCCAACACACCCCTCGAAGCGGCCGCCGAGGTCGACGAGGCGATGCGCCCACTCGCCATGGTCTACACCCGGTCGTTGTACTCGGATTCCGGGTCCAGCAGTGCGTCGGAGCTCACGGTCGCCACGGAATCGCTGCGGAGAACGAGAGCCACCCTTGACGATCGTCACACTCTGACACAGCGTGTGGTCGCTCGGTATCGCCTCGGATCGGTCCGGCTCCGCCGCCGGCCGAAGCTATAGCTACTCATCGCAGCTTGCAGAGAGCGCGGCCCAGTCGTATTCGGTACCAATGATGTGATCGCGTTCGGCGGCCGTCGCCACCGCAACCGCGGCATCGCATCCGTCTGCCAGCCGCGCTGCCCTATACAGGATCAGCCAGGAATCACCTGCCGGTCCGGTCATGTTCCAACCCGGAAAGGACGGGTAGTCGGCGATCGCTCGAACTGCGATCTCTTGGGCCGCCCGGGAGTCGCCGATCTCGAGAGCTCCGAGAGCGGCTCGATTCCGATCGGGGAACGACGCGTGGAGACCGCGTGTGACATCGACGACGGACCTCGCGTCACCTGCTGGGGCACGGGTGATCGCCGCCAGCACCAGGAGCCGGGTATCTCCGGGGTTCCATCGAAGGGCACCGTCCACTATCTGCCCGGCTGCGACGGTATCCCCTGTGGTGAGCGCCTCCTCGACACGAACCCGTTGGGCGTGGACGTTCCAGGGGGGCTGCCAGCCTTCGGGGCCGTGAACAACGACCAGAAGAGCGGCCGCCACGACGACCATTACCAACGCAATAGGCACCAACGCAATAGGCACCAACGTCGTCGTCGTTCGCCGACTCGCTGCGACCGGGTTCCGTCGAGATCCGTGGACAATGCCCGCTACTACCGCCAGCAGGATTGGCAAGACGGCGAAGACAAAGTCGAAGTCGATCGCGGCATGCAGAGCGAGCACGACAAACGCTCCGATTGCGCCGGCGAGCAGTGCGCTGCGATGGCGGTCGCTGCGGCCGGCCTCCCGATCCACACCGGCTCGGACCAAGCGGAACCCCGCGACGGCGACTCCACCGATCAACAGAAGAGCCGAGACACCGAACACGATCCCCCCCTCTGCGAACAACTCGAGGTACTCGTTGTGGGCATGGGCGGTTGGGTGCACGGCTCCGGTCGAGTACTCGACCGCGGCAAGTCGATAGGAGCCCGGACCGAATCCGACCACCGGCCGGTCAATGAACATTCCAGTTGCAGCGGCTGAGTGGCCCAAACGCGCCGTCGACGTGAAGCCGAGGTCTCGTTTGGATCCAAATGGTTGATCGATCCCGGCGACGGTCGTGAGAAGGATCACGATCAACGCAGCCAGTATCACGGTTGCGATCGAACGCACGATCCCCAAGCCCCGCGTCAGGAAGAGGATCACGGTCAGGCCGACCGCCACGGCGATCAGGGTGCCGCGGGATCCGCCCAACCACGAAGCGCTCAACCCGAGTCCGGCTACGACGCACCAGGCGACGGCAGCTCTGCGAGATGCTGCCATCACAGCAGCACCCGTGAACAGGACGCCGAGTGATCCCATGAGCACGGCCGACTGGTTCAAGCCCGGGACCACTTGCCAGAACACGGACTCCGCTGAAGAGAGCGCGCTTCCCCACCACGCCATGAAGCCAAGCCACCAGAGCCTCATGAAGACGAGAGCGAGGATGGCCATCAGGGCACCGGGACCCCATCGCCTCCTCCAAATCCGTATCACGACCAAGGCAACGATCGGCATGGCCGCGTAGATCATCGCCGGATGGAGGACATCGGATCGGATGCTGCCGAATGTGATGCTCATCACGAGCCCCGTCCCGTAGGCGGCGAGCACGGAAGCTCCGAAGACCGACAGCCTTCTCGCCTCGACTACCGCCGGAAGCAACGCGACGACGAGTGCGAGTGCCGCCGTCACGACTTCGCCCGTGAGCTCGCCTCCCCCGCCATCTGTGACAGACCACAAGACAACCGCGAGCGTGGTGATCGCGACGACGTCGAGCGCAGCCGAGAGGAGGTCGGTGCGTGTATCGACTCGAGGCGGATCTTCAGCGACAACGACCGTTGCTATGCGTTCTCCTCAGCTCGATGCCAAGAAGAACGGCAGCGCGCCGAACGGAGTTGAGGAATGCCTTTGTCCCCAGCGACTCAACCGGTGGCTTCGGCTTCTTCTGTGATGATGTCGTCTTCGACGCGGCGGAGCATGTTGAGGAACTGCTCACGGTCGAGTTCGAACCGGGTGACGTCGTCCTCGACGGTGCGGGCGATCTCGTTGATGGCAACGAAGAACGCCAGCTGGCCCTGACGGAGCGCGTCGAGGAGCTCCTCGTCGTCATGGGTCACGGCAAAGATCGTGTGCCCATCGGTGACCAGCCTGACCTCCGCGAGGTGGGTGTCCATGTCGGCCGTGCGACGCAGGTAGTCCCATGCCCGCCGCACCCGCTGCACAGACATCCCGTTGTCGAGCAGGCTCTTCACGACCCGCAGCGCAACGAGGTCGCGAAAGGTATACAAGCGCCGGCGACCCGGTCGTCCGCCCGTCTGTTGGGAGGAAGGCTCGACGAGACCGACCTTGTCCCAGTAGCGGAGCTGATGTGGCGTGCAATTCGTGAGCCTGGTCGCCTGCTGCGCAGTGAAACCCTCCAACGCGGTGCCTCCAAAATCTCTAGCGCGAAGCGTCGGGGAAACCGCCTCGCCGCCCAGCCCCTTGTGTGTCGAACTCCCTGCGGGGGCAGCAACTCTAGCGGTCTCGACGCCACCTCTGCCTGAAGCCGTCGAGCCAGTCCTCGACGCTCCCTCCGCTCCGCTCGCTGCGGGCGGCGCGGACGCTCATGACGAGCCATCCGGCAGAGACGACCATGACGACGAACCCTGCACCGGCGATCAGTGCCGAGGTCGTGAATGAGAACAGCATGACGATCAGGCCCAACATGAAGGCCACAGCGGCGACGCGCTGCATCCGTTTTCCGGACGAACCGAAGGAGACCTTGCGGACGCGTTGCTCGAACTTCGGATCTTCTTCGTAGAGCCGCTTTTCGATTTCGTCCAGGATCTTTTGTTCACGCTCGTCGAGAGGCATGAGTTCACCTTGGTCGGCGGTTCGTCCGCTCCCGCGCAGTATACCTATCGCGCCATTTGCGCCACCCGAAGCCGAAATGATCAATCGGGCGGGCCGCGTTCGTCCTTGAGTGTTGGAGGCTTCTGCAATCCGGCGAGGCGGGCCGGGACCACCGCACCATCTCCGAAGCGCGACCTGGCGACCTCAGCAGCCTCGCTCACCGCGTCACGATCTGGGTGTGCCATCGACAACTGCTCCGGATCTGCCGCCTCGACCAGATGGGCGACTCCGACGCCCAGCAGCCGAACCGGCCGGCCACCGAGTCGCG
>Ga0255055_10000054_pt1 | contig 79925 bp, 75 predicted proteins | sample JV7_2_27_MG_FD_188633 | JGI IMG/M metagenome (GOLD analysis project Ga0255055, IMG submission 188633) | Seawater microbial communities from Jervis Inlet, British Columbia, Canada - JV7_2_27 | ecosystem: Environmental > Aquatic > Marine > Inlet | place: Canada: British Columbia | collected... | reverse complement strand
GCGAGGTCGACCACATCAAGGCCACCCACCGAGAGCCGCCCATCTCTCACCACAGCCGAATCCGGCAACAGGTGTGGCGAGATCGGCTCGCTCATCGTTGATTCCCATCGCGGGTGCATAGAGCCACGTCACAGCTGGATGCAAGCACGAGCGACCGGCAGAAAACGGTCACATCCGCTCCGGGACATCGATCCCCAGCAGGTCGAGCAGCTGCGCGAGCACGCGTAGGGTCAGGTCCACCAGCGACAGCCACGACGACTGTCTCGCCTCGTCCTGCTCACGGAGGATGTGGTTGGCCTCGTAGAAACGGTTGAGTTCGCCGACGAGTTCGTAGGCGAACTCGGTCAGCACGTTCGGCGCACGCAGATCGGCGGCCCGTTGTACCACCTCCGGGAGCCGCACGAGGCGAAGCATCAACCTGCGCTCGGCGTCGTTGACGGGCGGGATGATCGGACCCGGCTGATGCCCTCGCTCGGCAGCATTGCGCAGGATCGACCTGATCCGCACGGCCCCGTACTGCAGATAGGGTCCCGTCTTGCCTTCGAACGACGCGAACCGATCGAGGTCGAAGACGTAGTTGGATGTTCGGTGGTTGGAGAGATCGCCGAACTTGAGGGCGGCGAGACCGACCTGGGTGGCGATCGCCGCCCGCTCGGCGGCCGGATAGTCCTGGGCGATGTCGGCTGCTTCGAGACGTCGTCTGGCGGCATCTGTGACCAGGTCGATGAGGTCCTCGAGCTGGAGCACACCGCCCTCTCTCGTCTTGAACGGCTTGCCGTCGGGACCGTTGACCGTGCCGAAGGCGATGTGCTCCAGCACGACATCATCGGGAGCGATCCCGGCCTTGCGTGCTGCCCGGAACACCTGGTCGAAGTGCAGGCTCTGCCTGTTGTCGACGACGTAGAGCACGACGTTGGCGCCGAGCTCCTCGACGCGGGCCTCCACCGTCGCCAGGTCGGTGGTGCTGTAGAGCGCCGAACCGTCCGACCTGGTGAGGAGGAGCGGCGGCACGTCCTTGGTGTCGTCGGGGGCGGCGACGTCCACGATCAACGCACCGTCCGACTCCCGGGCGACGCCATCTTCTCGCAATCGCCCGATCATCGCTTCGAGGCGGTCCTGAACGGTGCTCTCGCCCCAGTAGAGATCGAACTCCACGCCGAGCGCGTCGAAGTCCTTGCGCTGCCCGGCCACCGACGTGTCGTGGAAATGCTGCCAGAGCGCCCGATAGCCGGGATGGCCCTGCTGAAGCTCCATCGTCGCCAGCCGTGCCCGCTCCGCCTCGGCGGGATCCTCCTTGCAGCGCTCCACGACGACGGGGTACATCTCGGAGAGGTCGTCCAGCGTGACCGGCGATTCGTCGGGATAGACGCCCGTGAAGTCGGGATCGAAGTAGGGCAGGTCGGGCCGGCGGCGTCCCAGCTCGATGATGAGCTGACCGACGGGCATCCCCCAGTCACCCATGTGGATGTCCCCGTAGACCCGGTGGCCGAGGAAGCGGAAGAGCCGCTTCAGGCTCTCGCCGATGATGGCCGCGCGGAGGTGCCCGACATGGAGGGCCTTCGACATGTTCGGACCGCCGTAATCGACGACAACGGTCTGCGGATCGGCGGTGGCGGGAACACCGAGGCGGTCGTCGTCCTCCATGGCCTGCACGAACGAGGCGAGGTACCCATCGGTGACCGAGATGTTGATGAAGCCGGGCCCGGCCACCGACAGGTCGGAGAACGGCTCACGGTCGGAGAGAGCGTCGAGGATCTCGAGGGCCAGATCGCGAGGAGCCTTCCCCTCTCGCTTGGCCGCCGCCATGGCCCCGTTGTTCTGGAACTGCGCCAGCTCGGGACGTTGCGACGGCAGCACCTCGCCAGCGGAACGATCGAGGCCGACGGTCTCGTAGGCGTCGCCGAAGCGTTGGGATAGGTCTGAGAGCAGGGACATCAGGACCAAGCTAGAGGGGGTCCGCAGGGTACAATCTCCCGGTCCCGCCCCAGTAGCTCAGGGGATAGAGCACCGGCCTCCGGAGCCGGGAGCGCAGGTTCGATTCCTGCCTGGGGCGCTCACCTCACAGCCGGCTCGGCCTCCCGGTCCAGCACGCGGGCCGCCAACACCGCTACGACGGCCAGCACGATCGGTGCCGGCTGCAAAGCCCGGCCCCACACGTCGAACATGGCCTCGGTGAGGATGCCGCTCACTGCCGCTCCCAACGCCAGCACCGCACCGAGAACGATCCACGTGCGTCGTAGATCGGGGCGCTCCACCCAGAGGATGGTTGCCGGCACGAGCAACACGGTCCAGTCGTAGACCAGGAGATGGGGCGTCATCCAGACACCCAGCACCACGGCCGCCGCGAACAGAAGCTTCCACTCATCCTCATGCCGGCGCTTGAAGACGACGAACGCCCAGATTCCGACACCCCACGCGATCAAGAGAAAGACTGAGCTGGCTCCGGAAACTTCTGGGAGCAGCGCCGTCCCCACTCGTGCCGGAGAGTAGGCGTTGGTGAGAAAGCCGGGATTGGAAAACCAGCCGGTCGCCGAACGCAATACGTCGAGGTACGGCAGCAGCCAACCAGGCGCGATCACCCAAGACACCGCGACCAGCACCAACCCGGACAGCGCCATGGAGGCGAGCGTCTTCCAATAGCGTCGGTCGATGAGCCACCAGACGCCGAGTCCGAGCGCCATCTGCGGCTTGTACACAAGCCCACCGGCTATGAACCCCGCCACCACCGGAGATCCCTGATCGAGGGCGCGATACGAGCCCGCCATGAGGAGGTACGCGAGCCAGGACGCCTGACCGGTTCGGAGCGTCCAAAACACGGGAGCGAAAGCGAGTGAGACCGTCAGCGCCGGTAACGGTCTGGCGCGCAGGAGGACGAATCCCGCATACAACGCCGCGACGCCGAGCATCGTCCAGATCAACCACGCCGTGCGATAGGGCAGATACGTCAACGGGGTCAGCGCTGCAGCGAAGAACGGAGCCAGGAGATAGGCGTCGACCTCGTCGGATCGATCTTCGTCAACCACCTCGGACATGACTTCCCGGTAGAGGTCGAGGTCATAGACTTCGGCCCCAGAACCATCGCGGATCATCGAGGCCCCGCCATGGAACATCGCGTACTCGAAGGCGATGGGGATGTCTGCATCTTCGGTGAACCCGGTGCGAGCCGTCGAGAGCAACCAACCGCCCCACAGCACCACGGCGAAGACCGCGGCGACGACCACCACCGCTCGCGGCCAGTCGATCTTTGATCCCTCAGGTTCCATCGAGCTGCCAATCGGCACTTCGAGGCATCAAGTGAACCAGGTTCCACGGCCGTTACCACGCTCGAGAACGCGAAAACCGCTCGTATTGGTGACCGGGCATTGGTACCTTGGCCCGATGCGACCGATCTGGAAAGGCGCCATCTCCTTCGGGCTCGTCACGATTCCCGTCGGCCTCTACTCGGCTACCGAGGACAAGCGGCCCAAGTTCCGCCAGCTTCGCGACTCGGATCACAGCCGGGTGCGCTACAAGCGGGTGGCCGAAGCCGACGGTCAAGAGGTGCCCTTCGAACACATCGTCAAGGGCTACGAGGTCGACAAGGGTCGCTACGTGGTGTTCACCCCCGAAGAGCTCGAGGGCGTCATGAAGGGCGGCGGGGCCGGCACCGTCGACGTGGTGCAGTTCGTCGATCAGGCGGACATCGACCCGATCTACTACCGGTCGTCGTATTACCTCGCTCCTGAGAAGACCGGCGTCAAGGCCTACCGCATCCTGCTCAACGCTCTCGAGGACCAGGGCATGGTGGGCATCGCCAAGGTCGCCATCAGGGAACGGGAGTACCTGGCAACGCTCCGTGCCGACGAAGGCGTCATCGTCCTGGAGACGATGTACTGGCCGGACGAGATCCGCGAGCCGCGGTTCGAGACGCTCGAAGAAGACATCGAGGTTCGCGACGAAGAGGTGAAGATGGCCGCGATGCTCATCGAGAACCTCACCGGCACGTTCGATCCCTCCGCGTGGCACGACGAGAGCCGCGAGGCGGTCCAGGTCGCCGCCACCAAGAAGGCCGAGGGACAGGAGATCGTCACCCCGGAGTCGCCGCAGCCCACCGGTGTGGTCGATCTCATGGAGGCGCTGAAGGCCTCGGTGGAAGCCACCAAGGCGGCCGCCGGCTAGGAACTCGGTGGTCCTTCGGCTTCCCAGGTGATGGCTGGGACCGGGTCGTCGGTGAACCCCTTGAACGACGGTGCCCGCAGCCTTCCCGCTGCCGTCCATTCCCGATACTGCACCATTGCCACCAGCGCCGGGCGGACCCGCCTCGTGCCCTTGGGGAGGTCTCCCACGATCTCCGTCTCGTCGTCTGCCAACTCGTCGAGCGCGTCCCGGATCGCCGCGAGCGATGCATCGTCGAACCCGGACCCCACGGTACCGATGAAGCGAAGCCGGGGGCCGTCCCACAGACCGAGCACGAGCGATCCGAACGAGGACCGCCGCCCACCCTCACCGGACGTTGAGCCTGCCACCACCGCCCGCACCGTCTTGAAAGCTGCGATCTTTCGCCAATCGGGCGAACGAATGCCGGGTCGATACCGGCTTCCGAGCCGTTTGGCGACGATCCCCTCCAAGTCGTGTTCCTCGACGAAGGCCCACAGCGGCGCCGCCGTGCCGTACACGTCCGAGGCCACCATTGCCACCGGCAACGGCAGGCTCTCGAGCCGGGTCCGGCGCTCCTGCCACGGCTCGGCGATCAACGCGCTGTGGTGGTAGAGGACGTCGAAGACCACGTACGTGACCGGATTCGACGATCGGGCAGCCGCCACGAGAGCCGACGTGGACAGGTTCATGCGGCCCTGGAGTCGCTGGAACGAGGGACGGCCCGACTCGTCGAGCGCAATGATCTCACCGTCGAGCACCGTCGGGTCGGTCAACGTGGATCCGACCAGCTCCGGATAGACCGCGGTGATGTCGTTGCCGCGCCTGCTGACGAGGCGAACCGAGTCGCCGTCCGCGATCAGCAGGGCGCGTATGCCGTCCCACTTCAGCTCGAAGCGCCAGCCCTCATCCACGAAGGGTATCGGCCACGGCGTGGCCAGCATCGGCGCGTAGGCGGGGAGGGCTATCCGCCGAGCTCCTCGGCGACGATCCGCGCCACCGTGCCGCCGTCGACCTCGGCTCCGGACTTCATCACGGCGCCGATCACCCGTCCCCGGTCGCCCGGCGCCGCAGCGCCGGTGTCGGCAATGGCGCGGCGCACGAGCTGCCGGGTCTCCTCGTCGGACAGTTGCTGCGGGAGGAACTTAGCCAGATAGTCGATCTCGAAGGCGAGCTTCGCCACCTGCTCCGCCCCGCGCTCTCCCGCCGCCTCGAAATCGGCCCGGGCCTTGCCCATCTTCTTCGTGTAGGACGCGATCGTCTTGAGGTAGAGCTCGTCATCCACCTCACCGTGGAAACCCTTGGCGCTCTTCGCCAACGCCACTTCTGTTTCGATCTGGCGGATGACGTTCACCGTGGCCCGATCGCCGGCCTTCATCGCCGCCACCCGCTCGGTGGCGAGCTGTTCGTGGATGCTCATGGGCCCATTCTGACCGAACGGGAGAATAGTCCATAAACCCCTTGCAGAAACGCTCCAGATCGCGTAGTTTCTTCGCTGCAATTCCATTCAGGAAATTGTTGACAGAGGGGGGGCTTTGTGAAAGCATTCACTTTCACAAATCTTGATCACACAGGAGATTCTTCGTGCTCACGGTGACCGATTGGCGGCAGCTGTCCGCGTGCAGGGATTCAGATCCGGAGCTCTTCTTCCCGATCGGAACGACGGGTGAAGCTCTGGGACAGATCGAGCGAGCCATGGCCATCTGCACGGCCTGCAACGTTGTCGAGGAGTGTTTGCATTACGCCCTGGAGACCAACCAGGAGGCCGGTGTCTGGGGCGGGTATCCCGAAGAGGACCGGCGCCGTCTCCGCAAGCGCTGGCTCGCCGAGCGCCGCCGCCAACGCCGCGCCTCGTAGTTCTTCCGCTTCTCTTCCGTTTTGGCGTAACTGGACACGAATATTCGTGTCCAGTTACGCCAAAACGGTCTTGGGGACGACTTGCGGGCTAACCGAAGCCGATATCTCGCTTCTCGGGCTTCTCGATCTCGACGAATGCCACCTTCTCTAGCAGCACGCCGCGCCGCATCCCCTTGACATCGGTGAGCCACAGGACCGGCTCACCCTTGTCCAGCGCTTTGTCCAACGCCTTGCCAACGTCGGATTCCCCGTCCATCTCGAACTCGAGCTCGCGAGTGGACATCATCCCGATTCGAATCTTGATCGTGTCGTTCATGGTGCCATCGTAAGCCGCATCGGCGGGTCAGCGGATCACCAGCTCGGGATGGGACCGCAGTCTGGGTTGACGGGCGTCGACCCCGTCGGCGAGTGCCAGGAACGCGGCGGTGGCCTCGCCGTCGGGATCGGCGATCGTGGCCGGTTGCCCGGCGTCGGCGCCTTCCCTCAGTGCCGGCACGAGCGGGATCTGAGCCAGCAGCGGCACATCGAGGTCGGCTGCGAGACGCGCTCCCCCGCCCTCCCCGAAGATCGGATAGCGCTTGCCCGAGTCGCCCGTGAACCACGACATGTTCTCGACGACGCCGAGGATCTCCTGGTCGACCTTGCGCGCCATCAGTCCGGCCCGCATCGCCACCCGTTGCGCCGTCGGTTGCGGCGTCGTGACGACGATGGCCTCGGCCTTTGGCAGGAACTGGCTGATCGAGATGGCAACGTCACCGGTACCCGGCGGCATGTCGATGAGCAGATAGTCCGGGTCGCCCCAGTGGACGTCGGCAAGGAATTGCTCGAGGGCTTTGTGCAACATCGGGCCCCGCCAGATCACCGCTTGGTCGGGTCGGACGAAGAAATCCATCGACATCACACGCACCCCATAGAACTCGGGCGGGAGAAGCATGTTCTCGATCACGGTCGGATCACGGTCGACACCGAGCATCTTCGGAATACTGAATCCCCACACATCGGCATCGACGATGCCGACGGTCCTGCCGAGCCGCGCCAGGGCAACACCGAGGTTGGCCGTGACGGACGACTTACCTACGCCGCCCTTGCCCGAGGCGATGGCGATGACCCGCGTCTTCGAGCCCGGCTTGGCGATCGTGATCTCGCTACCCCCGCCGCCTCGAACGTGTGTGACCAGCTCGGCGCGTTCCTCGTCGCTCATCACCGTGAACTCGACGTCCACGGCCGTCACGCCTTCGACGGCCATCGCGGCTTGCGTGATGTCCTCGCTGAGACGGTCCTTGAGGGGACATCCCGGCACTGTGAGAGCAATCAGGGTCCTCACCGCACCGGAGGAATCGACCTCCAGCCCGCGCACCATCTTCAGCTCCCCCAGGGTGCGGTGGATCTCCGGGTCTTCGACCTGTTCGATGGCCAGCCGAACGGCTCCGCTGTCGCCCACGTAGCTCCTATCTCCGTAGTGAGAATGATGTTAGGGGTGGGCCCGAATGTGGCCTCCGCGGGGTAACCAACATCCAGATAGTGTTTAGAGTTCATCGCGATGGACACGAAGCAGTTCGACCAGGAGATCGGTGATCTCACGGCGACGCTCGGCGATCCCACCCGCCGCGGTATCTACATATCGGTCCGGGAAGCAGCCGACAGCGTCACCGCAGGCGAAATCGCCAAGCTGTTCGACATCCACCCCAACGTGGCGAGGCACCACCTCGATCGGCTCGTCACCGACGGTTACCTCCAGGTCACCCACACGCGCCGCACCGACGGAGGTGGCCCGGGTGCCGGCAGGCCTGCCAAACACTACGAATCCACCACCAAGTCGGTCGCGGTGCAGTTCCCCACCCGTCGTTACGACCTGCTCGCCGAACTGCTGGCACGCGTCATCGAACGGATCGCTCCCGACCGCCTGGCAGCAGTCGCCGAGGAGGTCGGGCGGGAGTACGGACGAGAGATCGCCGCCGAGATCGGGCTCCCCGAAGAGGCCGGCTACGACTCGGCGACCCGGGCCGTCGCCAGAGCCATGATGGGCGTCGGGTTCGACACCGAAGCGAAACCCGGCGAGCGCTTGATCGTGACGCACTCCTGCCCATTCGCCGACACCGCGTTGAGTCACCCCGAGCTGGTGTGCATGCTCGACCAGGGGATCGTCCGCGGCCTCATGGAGGCGGCGCACCAGCAACCGATCGCCGTGGTGAGCCCCCACGACCACCCCGGTGGGGACTGCTTCACCGAGCTCTAGCGGGAAGCCTCCCCAACGCGCGTGCCTAAAGGTCTATCCAGGCGTCCTTTAGGCACGCGCGTTGGGGGAAGAGGCGAGGTGGCGGAGCACCATGTGGAGGATCCCGCCGTGGCGGAGGTACTCGACCTCGATCGGGGTGTCGACTCTCGCGATGGCGTCGAACCGCACGAACGATCCGTCGGCCCTCGTGGCGGTGACGGCGACGGGCTGGCGGGGCACGAGACCGTCGTCGATGGCAATCGAGAGGACCTCCGTGCCGTCGAGGCCGAGTGAGTCGGCATTCTCGCCCTCCGGGAAGGTCAGCGGCAGAACACCCATCATCACGAGGTTGGAGCGATGGATGCGCTCGAAGCTCACGGTGATGACGGCCCGCACGCCGAGCTCGAATGTCCCCTTGGCAGCCCAGTCGCGCGACGAGCCCATCCCATAATCCTTACCGGCCAGCACGACGAGCGGGATCCCGGCCCTCTCGTAGTTCAGGCTCGCCTCGTACACGGAACGCACCCGGCCGTCCGTGAAGTCGGTGGTCTCACCGCCTTCAGTACCTGGGGCGAGCTGGTTGCGCACCCGCACGTTGGCGAACGTGCCCCTGGTCATCACCTGGTCGTTGCCTCGCCGCGACCCGTAGCTGTTGAACATCGCAGGGATCACGCCGTGCTCGGTGAGGTACTCCCCCGCCGGCGACGCCTTGGCGATCGCTCCCGCCGGGCTGATGTGATCGGTGGTCACCGAATCGCCGAGCTTCAGCAGCACACGGGCACCCTCGATGGGTTGGATCGGCGACGGTTCAGCAGAGAGATCCATGAAGAACGGGGGCTCGCGCACGTACGTCGACACCTCGTTCCACTCATAGAGGTCGCCACCACCGGTCTCGATCTCCCGCCATTCGTCCGAGCCCTCGAACACAGCGCCGTATTCGGTGGCAAACTGGTCGGTGGATACGGAAGCCGCCACCATCGTGGCGATCTCATCCTGGGTCGGCCAGATATCGCGCAACATGACGTCGTTGCCGGCGCGGTCCGTGCCGATCGGCTCGGTCGTCAGGTCGATGTCGACCGTCCCTGCCAACGCATAGGCCACGACGAGCGGCGGCGAAGCCAGGTAGTTGGCCCGCACATCGGGATTGATACGGCCCTCGAAGTTGCGGTTCCCCGACAATACCGAGGTCACGACTAGATGCTCGCCGCGGACGGCAGCGGCGATCTCCTCGGGAAGGGGTCCCGAGTTCCCGATGCAGGTCGTGCATCCGTACCCGACGGTGTAGAAACCGAGTGCCTCGAGGTCTTCGAGCAGCCCCGCCACGCGCAGGTAATCCGTCACCACCTTCGATCCGGGGGCGAGCGACGTCTTCACCCACGGCTTTTGGGCCAGGCCCAATGCGCGGGCCCTCCTCGCCAGCAGGCCGGCACCGACCATGACATCGGGATTCGAGGTGTTGGTGCACGACGTGATCGCGGCAATCACGACGTCCCCGTCCGAAAGGTCGAACGTCGCACCGTCGAAGTCGACAACCACGCTCCCCCGACCGGTCGCATCCGCCGGACGCAGACCGTCGACATCGGCTTCCCACTGCTGCTTCATCCGGTCGAGATCGATCCGGTCCTGAGGTCGCGACGGTCCGGCGAGCGATGCGCCGACGGTGGACATGTCGAGCTTCAACTCCGAGCTGTAGGTGATCGCTCGGCCGTCGTCGCGCCACATGCCCTGCAGCCTGTAGTACTGCTCGACGGTCTCCACGAGCGCCTCGTCGCGCCCCGTGAGGCGCAGATACTCGAGTGTTCGGTCGTCCACGGGGAAGAAGCCCACCGTCGCCCCATACTCGGGGGCCATGTTGGCGATCGTTGCCCGATTCGCCACCGGCATCTCGGCGAGGCCGCCGCCGTAGAACTCAACGAACTTGCCGACGACCCCGTGCTCGCGAAGCAGCTGCGTCACCCGCAGCACGAGGTCGGTCGCGGTCGCGCCGTCCGGCAGTCGGCCCGACAACTCGAGGCCGACCACCTCGGGGAGGAGCATGTAGATGGGCTGGCCCACCATCACGGCCTCGGCCTCGATGCCCCCGACGCCCCAGCCGACGACGCCGAGCCCGTTGATCATCGTCGTGTGTGAGTCGGTACCGACGAGCGAATCCGGATACAGGACCCCGCCCTCATCCCACACCACTTTGGCGAGATACTCGAGGTTGACCTGGTGCACGATGCCGGTTGCCGGCGGAACAACGCGGAAGTTGTCGAACGCGGACCGCCCCCACTTCAGGAACTCGTAGCGTTCGATGTTGCGCTCGAACTCCATCTCGGAGTTGACCTGGATAGCGAGCGGGCTGTTGAAAACGTCGACCTGGACCGAGTGGTCGATGACGAGATCCGACTGCACCCTGGGGTTGATCCTGGATGCAGCTCCCGGATCACCCGTCATACGGACGAGGGCCGAACGCATCGCCGCCAGGTCCACGACGGCGGGCACGCCGGTGAAGTCCTGCAGGAGCATGCGCGCCGGCTTGTAGGCAATCTCGTCCTCGCCAATCCTGGACCCGTCGTACTGGGCGACGGCGCGCACGTCGTCGTCGGTCACGGTACGGCCGTCGTGGTTGCGCAGCACGGACTCGAGCAGCACCTTGATGGAGTAGGGCAGGGAATCGACGTCGCCGACGTCGCGCAATGCGTCGAGGCGATGGATGGTGCGTTCTCCGAGCGGCGTGTCGATCACCGTACGAGCATTGAGAGCGTCGGACATAGGAGCCTTCCTCAGGTCGGAGATGGCTTCGGGTCGGAATGGGTCTCTGCAGACAGATCTAGAGGTTACAAAGAGACCGGTGGGCCGAAAGCGTCACTTCGCGGGGGTGAACTTGGTGGGAGTCGAAAGAAACGCGTTCCTTGCCGACCGATACGGCGTCGCGCCTACTTAACTCAAACCACGTGAGACGGTTGGTCCCACTCCTCGCCGCGATCGCCATCGTTGCCGCCGCATGCAGCGGATCCTCGGAAGCGGCGATCCCGACGCTCCCCGGCCTCGATGCCGTCGACACGGGGCCGACCGACGCCGAATCCGCCCCGGATTTCACCGTTGCGACATATGAGGGGGATACGTTCTCGCTCTCCGCCCATCTTGCCGACGATGGCCGCCCCGTGTTCCTCAACCTGTGGGCCTCGTGGTGTTTCCCGTGCCGCGAGGAAATGCCGACGATCGATGCTGCCGCCGCCCGCCACCCCGGAGTGAAGTTCATCGGGGTCGCGGTGCAGGACTCACGGGCGGAGGCGGAGGCATTCGCCGCCGAGATCCAGGTTGCTTACACCCTGGGCTTCGACGATGACAACGTGGTAGACGACGGCTACCGTCCCCTCGGTTTACCGGCGAGCTACATCATCTCCGAGAACGGCTTGATCCTGGAGCGAATCTTCGGGCTCGTGACCGACGAACTGCTCGACCAGAAGCTCTCCCTCTGGTTTGGAGGTTGACGCCTGATTCGAGGGTCAACGGCCCTTCCACTCGGGATCGCGCTTCTCGGTGAAGGCGGCGATCCCCTCGGCAGCATCCTCCGTGAGCGCCACCGCCGTCAGTCCGGTGTGCAGATAGTCGAGCGCCGTGTCGAAGTCCATGTCGGCCACCGCATAGAACGCCGTCTTCCCCAACGCCAGCGATGAGGGGCTCTTGGCGAGGAGGCGCTCCACCGTTTCGTCGACGGCCGCGTCGAGATCGCCCGTTGCCACGACCCGGTTGATGATCCCGAGCTTCCTGGCCTCGGTCGCGGTGATGCGGCGGCCCTCGAGCATCATGGCGAGGAGTGCCCTCCGCGGCACGAGCGGCTGAAGCACCGCAGTGATCATCATCGGCCACAACCCGATATCGATCTCCGGGGTGCCCAACGTTGCCGACTCGACGGCGATGGCGATATCCGAACCTGCCACGAGACCGAACCCCCCACCGAGGGCATGGCCGTTGACGCGTGCGACCACCGGTTTGGGACAGCGCCGCAAGGCGCGCAGCAGATCGGCGAAGGCCCCCCTGCCACCGTGATCAGCAAGCGGGGCATCGACGAACCGGCCCGAGATGTCACCCCCTGCCGAGAAGGCGCGCCCGCCGGCACCGGTGATGACCACCACCCGGACCGCCTCGTCGACGGAGGCGGCATCCACGGCGTCGCGCAGCGCTGCCATCTCGTCGAGCCCGATGGGATTACGCCGATCGGGGTCATCGATGGTGATCGTGGCAACGGCTCCGTCTGTCTCGTAGCGGATCACGGAATCGAGAGTAGGGGCGACTGCGCACCACTGTCCTGGGCTATCGTCAGGATATGCCGTGGATCGCGCTCGTGCTTGCCATCGCGGTGGTCGTCGGCCTTCTCCGCGGCGGCAAGCTGCGCAACCTCACCGAGGTCAGGGTCCGCTCGTGGTGGCTGCTCCTCGTTGGTTTCGGCATCCAGATCGGCGCGAGCTTCCTGCCGGCATCCCGGCACTCGCTCGCCGTCTCGATCGTGCTGGCCAGCTACCTGCCGCTGCTGCTGTTCGTATGGCTGAACCGGTCGTTCGCCGGGATGTGGATCGCCGGCATCGGGATCTTGATGAACTTCACGGTCATTGCCATCAATACCGGCATGCCGGTGTCGGAGGAGGCGGTGATGCTGGCCGGGGGCGGCGGTGGCGAACTCGTCCTCGACGCCAAGTATGTTCTACTCGATCAAGCAACCCGGTTGCCGTTCCTCGCCGACATCATCCCTCTACCCGGGAGCGTCATCTCGCTCGGCGACGTCTTCCTCGCCATCGGCGCCGCAGTGTTCCTGGAGGACCAGCTGCGGCAACCCGTTCGGCTATTCGCCCACGGTGTTCAGGGTGAGCCGGGTTCTGCGGCACGCCAATCCTGAAACTCATAATCGTGAATATCCCTCTGGTTGCTGTTAGCCGGCGATCAGGCCGCGGTGCGATAGCACCCGACGGAGGGAGGCGCCGATCCTCGGATCGAAGTCGTAGGCGGAGCCACGGTGGATCTCCTCCAGCGCCTCGATCGGAGACAGGTGATCCTCGTTGACTGATTGGTCGTAGGCGGATGCCACCTTGATGATCTTGGACGACGTGGGGACATCGGGATCGATCTCGACACCGGGGGTCCGGTACGGCTCGTACTGCTGCTCCACGAGTTCGGCGACGTGGCTCAGGTAGGGCGCTTCGGCGATGATCTGAGCTCCCCACCGGGCGAGGTCCTCGTCGGTGTAGCCGGCCTTGAGGATCGCCGGCTCCGACAGTGTGATGCGACCGACGTCATGCATCAGGGCGGCGTACTCCAGTTCGGCGACATCATTGGGATGGAGACCGAGCTCACGGGCGATCGCGATCGAATAGTCGGCGGTGCGGGTGGCGTGACCCCCCGGCGCCAGACCGGCGACCTCAGGGATCTGGGCCAACGCCCGGATGGTCTGGCCATACGTGATCTTCGTCGAGTGATAGCGGACGAAGGCGAGGTGGCTGAATGCGTATGGCATGACTGCCACCGGGAGCGCCCACCAACCCATCACGGGGAACGCAAGACCGAAGAGGGCCCCTGCCGAGAACACGCTCACGACAACGCTCCAATCCTCGAGGGCGAGCAACCACAGGTAGCGGGCGGAGAGATCCTCGCGTTCCAGCCCGACGAGCGCCGCAACGAACGCACGCACCAGGAACCAGGTGACGGCCCCGGCGGCGACGGCGATGACGGCCTGCCAGGAATCGTCGAGCATGGTGTTGGCCAGTGCTTCCATGGCGCTGAATGCCACCACTCCGTATACCGCCATCGAAATCGTCTCGCTGAGGAACTCGCTCTCGGTGCGGGTGTCGAACCGGCCGCTGATGCGGCGAGCAACCCAGGCCCCAGCCATGCCGATGGCGTAGATCGCGGCAAGCTGAGCCGCGTCGGTGATGAGGATGGAGGCGGCGACTGCCGGTCCGATACCGAGGCTCACCTGCGCACCGGACGGCGTCGGGACGGTGAGCAGGTGGGCGATGGCGATCGCCGCCGCCCACGCTACGGTCACGGTGAGTACCCCGAGGTAGTCGCCGGGACCCGCGTTGAAGGCTGCGTTCGCGAGGAACAAGACTCCGACGACGACCAGCGTCAACCACAGGGCGATAGAGACGGCGCGGATGCGGTACTCAGCCATGGATCCGCTCCTCCGCAGCTCCCGGCGGCGCCACCGGAAAGTGGCGGCCGTGGACCTGGTCGGCATCGCGGATCTCCGGGAGACCCTCCTCGGCACGGCGCCGGGCCTCCTCGTCGGTGAGCTCCACCTGCGAGCCGTAACGCTCGCCGGAATGGTTCAGAGCGGTGATGAATGCCTCGACCACATCCGGGTCGAACTGCGTCCCGGCATGGCGACGCAGCTCGGCAAAGGCGTAGTCCTGGGTCAACGCCACTCGATACGACCGGGTCGACGTCATCGCATCGAACGAGTCGGCGACGGCGATGATGCAGGCTTCCTTCTCCGGCGTGTCGCCGTGGCTGTGACCGACGCCGTGGTAGCCGTTGCCGTCGTAGTGGGCGTGATGGTTGGAGGCGATCTCGACCATCGGTTTCAAGAACCCCACCTCGTTGAGCAGCTCCTCGACGTGGTGGACATGGTCCTGCATCACCTCGTACTCGTCGTCTGAGAGTCGAGCGCGCTTGCCGATCAGCTCGCGGGGCACCGCCAGCTTGCCGACATCGTGGATGAGGGCCGCCCAGCGCAATCGCTCCAGCTGGGTGCCGTTGAAGCCGAGCTCCTCACCGATCATGAGGGCGAACTTGGCCACCCGCTCGGTGTGGCCCCGGGTGTAGAGGTCCTTGGCCTCGAGCGCCTTGATGAAACCGCGCAGCGTCGACTCCTGCGCCTCGCGCAGCTGGGCGTATGACTCGAAGGCCATGTAGCCGACGAAGAAGGCGATGAAGATCAGCGGCAGCACCGCGGTACCGATCATCACGTATGCAGCACCGAGCAATCCCCCGAGAAAGCCCATTCCGATCGATGGGAGCTGGAGCTGCCACATGTGCGACCAGGGCAGCAGGTCGCGGGTGCCATACACCCGGCGCACGATGAACGAGACGAGCGACAGGTTGGTGAGGCTCTGCACCACGGCGGCGACGGCGGCGCCGAGGCCGATGATCCACAGGTCGGAGGCGTGCAGCGACCACGATCCCGGGTCGTCGCGGGCGACCCACCACATGAACAGCGACAGCACGCTCACCGAGAGCGCAGCCGAGATGACAAGCTGTCCGAAGTTGACCGCCGGCTGGAACCAACGTCTCTGCCGGATGTCTGCCGGCGTGAAAAGGGCGACCGCAGCCATCAGAGCGCACCCGAGCACGGCGGTCGCCGGGCCGAAGGCGACGGCGGCGGTGAAGAGCACCATCACCGACGGGCTGCCGAAGAGACGGTCGTTCACCTCGACGGCATTCCACTCGAAGAAGACAAAGGCGGCGGTGAAGAGTGCCCAGAGGAACAACGGCTGTGGGAAGTCCTGCAGGTAGAAGAGCGCGCCGAGCACAATCAGCGCGGCGATGGGGAACCCGATCGCCAGCCGCACCCTGGCCCGCTGCTGCCGTCTCAGTTGCTCGGCGTACACGCCACCCTGCCCAGTCCGGTTGCGGGGGTGGGGCCCCGGGTTGCTTACTTACCTATCCGACTCTCCACATAGCCGCGCCGGTGTATGGATCGGCGAGGCTCGCGATAATCTGTCTGATACGGACAAGTCTGCTCTTCACGAACCTCTCCAGGGTGAGAGTCCTCCTCGGCAGGCATCTGCGCCCGCTTCGGGGATTGTTCATCCGCTCCGCTGGAGTTTGTACGTTCCGAGCAACCCGGTTGTTGGCCGCCACCTCCTCCTCTCCCGCCGGTCGCCCAGCGCGAGAATTCGTATGTCACGGTTCTGTTGCCGAGCCCCAACAACCGACACTCGATGTGGCATTCGATGTGGCATTCGGTGTGACACCCGATGTCACACCGACGTGCCCCATGAACTGCCGCGCAGCCGATGCGCCCTACACGCATCACCCTGCGTTCGCCGGTCCGCCCATTGGCGTCTGTCGCGCCGCGCAGCACCGCGGCTCAGACAAGTTAAGCCTTCCCGCCGAAGGAGTAAAGGCTTTTCTCCTGCCACTCCCCGGATGCGAACGGCTACGCTACGTATGTACATGGCGCTCAACACGCACGAACTCGAGGAATCGATCAGCCGACTCGATTCGGTCGATGCCGCCAGGGTCATCGCGGACTCGGGGCGGATCGCCGAGGTCCACATCATCGCCGGCGGTGAAAAGCCGGCGAAACAGGTGGTCCGCGACGTCCAATCGCTCGCCATGGCACGCTACGGCACCCAGATCGATCGCCGCGTCATCTCGGTGGTCCAGATCACCGCAGACAAGCTCCCCGGCGCCGACGACACCACGGTGGCTCGAGCCGCCATCGTCGACCTAGCGGAAGAACCCGCGGGAACACGGACCACGCTCAAGGTGAGGCTGCGCCTCGGGAACGAGGAGCACACCGGCTCTGCCGTTGGACCCGCCGTGGCGTCCGCCCGCCTCCGGCTGATCGGCGAGGCAACGATCGACGCCGTCGAGCAGACCTACGACGACATGCCGCCGATCGCGCTCGACGCGGTGTCGGTGATGCCGGTCGGCGCCCAACGGGTCGTAGCCGCCGTCATCGTGAGTGCCGGACTCGGCGGTCGCGAGGATCTCTCGGTCGGCTCGACACTCTCCGACGGTGACGACGGCGTAGCGGCGGTCCGCGCCGTTCTCGATGCGTTGAACCGCAGGTTGGCCAAGCTGGGCAAGTGAGCCCACCACCTCGCCGCCCCGGCGCCCCAACCTCGACCGGAGAACTCGATGGGCCGGCTGCCATCGCGGTCTCGCCACACGCCCTGGCCTCGCGGGCGGCGATCGACATCATGGCTGCCGGGGGCAACGCAGCCGACGGCGCCGTGGCCTCCAACGCCGTGCTCGGTGTGGTGCTGCCCGACACGTGCGGTCCCGGCGGTGACCTGTTCGCCCTCGTTCACCAACCGGACACCGCGGCCCCGGCTGCATTGAACGGCTCCGGCAGAGCGGGCTCGAACGCCTCTGCCCGGGCGCTGCGCGATGCAGGATTCGAGGAGATGCCGAAGCGCCATCCCTACGCGATCACCGTGCCCGGATGCATCGATGGCTGGATCGCCTTGCTCGACCGCCATGGCAGCCTCACCCTGTCCGATGTGCTGCAGCCGGCTATCGCGCTCGCAGAAGACGGTTTTCCGGTCTCACCGGAGCTCGCACGGTCGCTGCTCGCCTACCGGGAGCTGCTCGCCGCCCAGGGATCCGCAGCTTCGCTCTACCCGGACGGTAAGCCTCCCCAACCGGGATCGACGTTGCGACGGCCGGCAATGGCAGAAACGTTGCGGGTACTCGCCGCGGGTGGCCGGTCGGCGTTCTACGAGGGACGTGTCGGTGAGGCGATCGTCGCGGCCACCGCAGGAACCATCACCCCGGAGGACCTCACCGTCGACCAGGCCATGTGGATCGATCCGCTCGGCCTGTCGATCTTCGGTCGCACTGCCTGGACCACACCGCCGAACAGCCAGGGGTACATCACGCTCGCCGCACTGTGGATCTTCGAGCGCCTCGACCCACCCGATGATCCGTCTGATCCCGCGTACCAGCACGCACTCATCGAGGCCTACCGATCGGTGGCCCACGAGCGGGCCGAAACCGTCGCCGACCCCGACGGCGCTCCGATACCCGCCGCCGAGCTGTTGATGGTCGACCGGTTGATGAGGCCGCTGGAGGCCATCGATGCCGAGCGCACCCTCGACTGGCCGGCACCGATCCCGGCGGCCGGAGGCACCGCCTACATGTGCACTCTGGACAGCTCCGGCATGGGTGTATCACTCATCCAGTCGAACTTCTGGGGGATCGGATCGGGAATCTCCGCAGGCGACACCGGGGTGTGGCTCCACAACAGAGGCGGTGCGTTCGACCTCCGGCCCGGTCACCCCAACGAGCTGACGCCGGGACGCCGGCCCCTCCACACGTTGTCACCCACCCTGTGGACGAACGGCTCATCACTCGACCTGCTCCTCGGGACACGGGGCGGCGATCAGCAGCCGCAGTTCCTGATCCAGGCGGCCGCCGCTCACTATCTCGCCGGATTCTGCACCGACGATTCCCAGGCCTTCCCCCGGTGGAGGCTCGAACAACCCACACCCTCCAGCCCAACCGACCTGGAGGTGGAGCCCCGGTTCGCACCGCGGACGCTGGAAGGTCTGGCGATCCGCGGCCATCGGGTGAAACCGGCCGACGACTGGATGCCGCGGTGGGGGCCAATCTCCATGATCGACGGTGCAGGCCGCCTGAAAGGGTCGGCCGACCCTCGGATCTCCACGTCGGCGGCGCTGGCGTCCCCCGGCTGACGGCCCATCGGTCTCCGGCGCTGTTCCTGGCAGATCCTGGAGGAACTCTCTTTGCTCTAGCCGGGAGCCGCCTATAGCCTGACGGCCCTGCGGGCTTGTTGGCGCCTGCGCGGACACGGAACGACCGTGCCGCATGCTGGGACAAGAGCGGAGAACCCGAGCACTTGCGATCGCGTACCCCCATCGCCTATGCCGTCCTATTGATCGTTGCGCTCCTCGCCGCGGTCGGTCTGGCCGCGTACTCGGCCAACACAGACTCCGGCGACTCGGAGGCTGAGGCCGTCACCACCGTCACCGCGGCGCAGGTCTCGGCACGTGTGGCGTCCGCGTTGCTCGCTCTTACCGTCACACCCGAAGCGCCTGCTCCCCCGACCGCAGTGGATTCCGCGCCGGTCACCACTTCCGGTACCGCGTCCACGGAAACCGAAGCGGTCGCCCCCGCAACCGACGAGCCGACAACCGCATCCGACGAGCCAAGCGAGGACGCGACCACCGCGGCGCCGACCCCACCGCCCCCTGCGCCGACCGACACCACCCCACCGCGACTCACCATCACCTCACCCGAAGATGGCGCCACCGTCACCGATCGCATCGTGACCATCGCAGGCAATTCGGAGCCGGGCGCCGCCGTGTTCTCCGGTCCGTTCGACGCCGAGGTCGCCTCCGACGGTCACTGGACGATCCGACTCGTCCTCGCACCGGGCCCCAACGGCGTCGCGATGACCGCGGGCGACACCGCCGGCAACGAGACCACGATTCGCATCGTGGTCCACTACGACGCACCCACGACGACGACCGTCACCCCGACGACCGCAGCGGCCCCCTCTTCCCCCACCACCACCGCCGGGTCTCCACCTGCGACGACGACGACATCGCAATGGTCGCCCAACTGGCCCGCCGACTCCGGCGGTCAACGCAACGTCGAGCAGTGGCGCTCGGTCGTTGCCAAGCACTGGCCGGCCGACAAGGTCGATTGCGTGCTCGGCATCATCAAGCGGGAATCGCGAGGCGACCCCCGTGCCTACAACTCCTCCAGCGGCGCATCCGGTCTCATGCAGCACCTCAGCAAGTACTGGAAAGGCCGGGCGGCGGGAGCCGGGTTCGTCGACGCCAACGGTCTCTATGCCACGCCGTACAACGGAGAGGCCAACATCGCGGCAGGCGCCTACCTCGCCAACTACTACGAGGGCATCGGACGGAACTGGTACGCGCCGTGGAATCGGCTGTTCGACTATGGAAGCTGCCTCGCAGACGGATAGCATCACCGCTCATGAACAGAACCCTGAAGAATGTGTTCCGCGTGGCGGGGATCGCGGTTGGCCTCGGCGCCGCTGTGTGGGCGTTGCGAGACAAACTGCTCCCCGCTCCCAACGTCCCGGACGAACCGCCACCGCGCTTTCGCACCGGACCCACCGATGCTCGAGCAACCGGTGAAGAAGGTGACGATCTGACCGAAATCAAGGGAATCGGGCCCGTCTACGCCTCGCGGCTCCCTGCGGCAGGCATCGACACCTTCGCCGCGCTGGCGAAGGCCGACCCGGACGCGGTGGCGGCCGCAGCCAAGGTCTCCGAGCAGACCGCTGCCGAATGGATCGAGCAGGCGGCGTCGCACGGTTGATGTGAGCCCCTATCTCGTCGCCCCAGAGCAGCTCGGCGGGCTGCTCGAAGACGAGCCTGCGTACCGATCCGATCAACTCCGGGATTGGCTGTACCGCACCCCCGTGCTGTCCGCCGACCGCATGACGAATCTCCCCGGCTCAGTCCGGGACCGGCTCGACACCACATTGTGGCCCTTCGACCTCGAGGTCGACCAGACCGCCGACCGTGGCAGGACGCGCAAGTGGCTATTCCGGAGCCCGGATGGAGCAACCATCGAGACGGTGTTGATGGGCTATCCGCGCCGTACCACCCTGTGCATCTCGTCGCAGGTGGGATGCGCAATGGGGTGCACTTTCTGCGCCACGGGCCAATTCGGCTTCGACCGCCACCTCGAGGCCGGTGAGATCGTGGCCCAGGTTGCATTTGCCAACGCCTTCTTGAGAGCGGAGCCGATCCCGAGCTCGCCCGACCGCGTCACGAATGTGGTGTTCATGGGCATGGGCGAGCCACTGGCGAACTACAGGCACGTCCGTGAGTCGTTGCGCCGTCTCATCGATGTGATGGACATGTCGGCACGTTCGGTCACCGTGTCCACAGTGGGGGTGGTCCCGGGCATCCTGCAGCTCGCGGACGAACCGTGGGCAGTGAACCTCGCCGTTTCCCTCCACGCCGCAGACGACGAGCTGCGGTCCAGGCTCGTTCCGCTCAACAGCCGCTACCCGCTCGACGACGTGATCGCAGCATCGAACCGCTTCTTCTCCGCGAAGAGGAGGCGGGTCTCCATCGAGTGGACGCTGATGGACGGGATCAACGATTCCGTCCAGCAGGCCGTGAAACTGGCGTCGATCGCACATCGGATGAGCGCACATGTCAACGTGATCGCGCTCAACCCCACCCCGCTCTCTGCCGAGCGTCCTTCCGCGGAACCGGCCATCGACCGCTTCATCGCCACGTTGGAGCGACAAGACGTCAACGTGACCCGCCGCGACACGAGGGGACGGGACATCGATGCTGCTTGCGGCCAGCTACGGTTGCGGGCAAGCACAGCACCAAACCGATCGAGCAGTGAGGACCAACGTGACGCGAGTCGAGACGGGTGACCCCGCCCCAACATTCACCGCAATCGACGACGAGGGCAGCGAGGTCTCCCTCGCCGATTTCGCCGGAGACAGCCTCGTCGTGTATTTCTATCCGAAGGCCTTCACTCCAGGATGCACGACCGAGTCCTGCGACTTCCGGGATCGGTACGAACCTCTCGCGGCGGCGGGATACCGGATCATCGGCGTATCGCCTGACTCGCCGGAGGAGCTGGCGAAATTCCGCGCCGAATACGACTTGCCATTCGCTTTGCTATCCGACTCGGACCACGAGATCGCCGAGGCCTACGGCGCGTGGGGCACGAAGATGAATTACGGCAAGGAGTACGAGGGGCTGATCCGCTCCACGATCGTCGTCAATGCCGACGGAAACGTGGAACACGCCTGGTACAACGTCAAGGCCACGGGCCACGCCGAGCGCGTCACCGGTAGCCTCACCTCGTGAGCGTCGACACCGCGGTCTTCACCGTCGCCGGCCTCGGCACGCGGTTCCTCCCCGCCACGAAGGCCATGCCGAAGGAGATGCTTCCGGTCGTCGACAAGCCGCTCATCCAGTACGCGGTCGAGGAGGCACTCGACGCCGGCATCGAGAACTTCGTGTTCGTCACCGGTCGCGGCAAGAGCGCCATCGAAGACCATTTCGATGCCCATCCCTATCTCGAATCGACGCTCGCCGACCACGGCAAGCTCGACCTCCTCGACGCCATCAACGATGACCAGCCGGCCCCCGGACATCTCGCCTACGTCCGCCAGCCCGAGCCGCTCGGCCTCGGTCACGCGGTGTGGTGCGCCCGCAACATCGTCGGCGACCATCCGTTCGCTCTGCTGTTGCCGGACGACCTCATCGCCAGCTCGCCCGGGACGTGCATCGGGGACCTGATCGACGTTCACTCCAGCCGAGGCGGCAACGTCCTCTCGGTCATGGAGGTCGAGCCGGCAGAGACGTCGAAGTACGGGATCATCGACCCTGAAGATGAGGGCCCCATCATGCGGGTACGGGCCATGACCGAGAAGCCTTCACCCGAGGAGGCACCTTCACGGTTTGCAGTGATCGGACGATATGTGCTCGACCCCGTGGTGCTCGACCATCTCGAGGCGGGTACCCGCGGCGCAGGCAACGAGATCCAACTCACCGACGCGATCGCTGCTTCTATTCCCACAACACCACTGCACGCTGTGGTCCTCGACGGCCGACGGTACGACTGCGGGACGAAGGTCGGGTACATCGAGGCCAACGTTGCATTGGCGCTGCAACGCTCCGATCTGCGCCAGGATGTGGAGCGCGTCGTGCGCGATGCGCTGGATAGACACGCCGTGACCACGCGCTAGGAGCCCTATGAGCAGTTTCCAAGACCTCCTCGATGCCGGCCAGTCGGTGTGGCTCGACTTCATCCGCCGAGACATGCTCGACAACGGTGAACTCGAAGCCCTGATCGAAGAGCGGATACGCGGGCTCACCTCGAACCCCTCGATCTTCCAGAAGGCAATCGCAGGCTCCGACCTCTACGACGTGCAGATCGCGACGATGCCCGCAGCCAAGCCCGCCGACGTCTTCGAGGCGTTGGCCGTCGCCGACATCCGCAGCGCCGCCGATCTGCTCGCTCCGGTCTACGTGGCGTCTCAGAGCGCCGACGGCTATGTGTCGCTCGAGGTATCACCGCATCTGGCGCACGACACCGACGGCACAGTCGCCGATGCGCAGAGGTTGTGGGGACGGGTCGATCGCCCCAACCTCATGATCAAGGTGCCGGCTAATCCGGCGGGGGTCCCCGCCGTCGAAGAGCTGATCGCGCGGGGCATCAACGTCAACGCCACGCTCATGTTCAGCCTCGACGACTACGAGGCGGTTGCCCAGGCGTACGTGAGAGGCGTTGGGCGGGCATCCGATCCCGGGCGTATCGCGTCCGTGGCGTCGTTCTTCGTGAGCCGTGTCGATACCAAAACCGACGCCTCGCTGGAAAAAGTCGGCACCGACGAGGCCCTCGCCCTGCGCGGGACCATTGCGGTTGCCAACGCCAAGTTGGCCTACCGGCGCTACCAGGAGATCTTCGATGGCCCGCCGTTTGCCGATGGGCGAGGCCGCGGCGCACGCCCACAGCGCACGCTGTGGGCGTCGACTTCGACGAAGAATCCGGAGTTCTCCGACGTCATGTACGTGGACGATCTCGTGGGGCCGAACACCGTCAACACGATGCCGCCGGCGACGATCGAAGCGTTCCGTGACCACGGCCGCGTCGACCCTGCTGCCCTGACCACCGGGGTCGACGAAGCCGCCAGGCGGATCGACAGCCTCGGGGAAATGGGCATCGACTTCTCCGCGATCACCGAGGAACTCCAGGTGGAAGGTGTCGCCGCCTTCGCCGACTCGTACGACGATCTTCTCCGCGCCATCGCCGAGAAACAGGCCACGCTGATCTGAGTCGTGGCCATCGATCGACAGCTCTTCGTCATTTTCGGTGGGAGCGGTGACCTCGCCAGGAGGAAACTGATCCCGGCCCTACATCGGGCGTTGTCGAGCGAGGGAAACGCCGATGCCGTCGTCATCCTCGGCATCGGCACCAAGCACCTGACCGACGAGGAATACTGCGCTCTCGTCGAGAAGGCGCTCATCGAATCGGGACTCGACGCTGCGACCGCGCAGGATTGATGTGGACACATCGCCTACCAGTCGATAGCAGAAGGGGGATACCCGGCCCTGTGCGAGCGGATCGACTCCATCGAGGTGGAGCACGGACTCCCGGGAAACCGGGTCTTCTACCTGGCGCTGCCGCCCTCGGCGGTCGGCTCCACAGTGGAATCGCTGGGGACGACCGGCCTGTACCGCGGCGCGGGATGGACGAGGCTGGTCATCGAAAAGCCGTTCGGGCACGACCTCGTCTCGGCCAGGGAATTGAACGAGACGATCCACCGCTACTTCCCCGAAGACGAGGTGTATCGCATCGACCACTACCTCGGCAAGGAGACGGTTCGCAACCTCCTCGTCTTCCGCTTTGCCAACAGCCTGTTCGAGCGCACGTGGAACCGCGACCACATCGAGAGCGTCGAGATCACGGTGGCAGAACAAGTCGGCGTCGGCGGGCGCGGGCGATACTACGACGAGAGCGGCGCCGTCCGCGACATGGTGCAGAACCATATGACCCAGCTGCTCACCCTCGTCGCGATGGAACCGCCGGTGGACATGGCGCCGGCGGCAATTCGCATGGAGAAGACAAAGGTCCTGAAGTCCATCACCGCGGTTTCCCCCGATGATGTCCTCGTCGGCCAGGTCACCGGGTACCGGGATCTCGACGGGATCGCGGCCGACTCCACGACCGCGACTTATGCCGCGCTTCGTCTCAGCGTCGACAACTGGAGATGGCAGGGTGTCCCGTTCCTGCTGCGCACCGGCAAGCAGCTTGCCAAGCGCTTCACGAGGATCACCATTCGTTACCGGCTGCCACCGGTCTGCTTGTTCCACGCCGACGGCTCCTGTCCCGGACATCAGAACCTGCTCTACATCACCCTGCAGCCCGACGAGGGTTTCGACCTGTTCTTCGACATCAAGGAACCCGGCGACCCGTTCACCATCGGCCAGATCCCGCTCTCGGTGCGTTACGACGACTGGCTCGGCGAACTCCCCGACGCCTACCACACCCTGCTCCTCGACGTGATGGAGGGTGACCAGACCCTCTTCGTGACGGGAGACGAGGTCGAGCAGTCGTGGCGGATCTACGACAACGTGCTCGATCCTGCCCGCGTCGAGTTCTATGAGCCGGGAGGGACGGGACCGGTCGACACGGACGCATTCGCCGCAGCCGCGGGAACCACATGGTCAGCCATCTGAAACGCCCGAGGAGCTGAGCGTCAGGATGGAGTTGTGCTGAGGTCGATCGTCTGGGCGGGTTCGTTCGGGCCGGGCGCCATCGCCGCAGGAAGTGTGACCTCGAAACACGAGCCCTCTCCCGGGACATAGCGAAGTCTGCCACCCATCAGCTCGGCGAGGGTTCGCGAAACGGTGAGGCCGAGGCCGACGGAGCCGGGTTGGCCGGCCGTTGCATGGGCACGCTGGTAAGCGTCGAAGATCCGTTCCTGTTCATCGGCCCGCACGCCCGTACCATTGTCGGTAACCGAAACGCGAACCTGGTAGCCGTCCTGGGCGACAGACACGGTGATCTCGTCGCCTCCGTACCGGATGGCATTCGTCAGCAGGTTGCGCATGATCTGGCGGAAGCGGATCGGATCGGCGAGCACTTCGGCATCCTCGTGGTGCACCGAGATGCGCTTGAGGGCGTGGCGTTCGAGGCCGGAGAGTGCGTTCTCGATCTCCTCTGCAACATCGACCCGTTCGATGGTGACTGTCACCATCCCGATGTCCGCCCTAGCGGCAACGAGCAGGTCCTCGATCAGATCCGACATGTCGCGGCTCTGGTCGACGAGCATCTCGATGAACTCCCTTCGCTCCGTCTCTGTGAACTCCTCCCACGAGTCGTGCAACTCGTGAGCCACGCCCGAGACGACCGTGAGTGGGGTGCGGAGCTCGTGCGACACCGAAGCTATGAACTCATCCTTGGACCGAACGAGGGCCTCGAGCCGTTCCCTGGACTTGGTGCGCTCCACGGCGGCGCCGAGGACGTTGGCCACCGAGGTGAGGAAGTTGAGGTCGTCCTCGTGAAAGTCGCGACCGCGCATGCAGTACGCCCAGAGCGAGCCAAACGCCTTCTCGGGACCGGGGATGACAACGTTGACGGCGCTGACCATGCCACTGTCGACAAGCGCGGGCACAAGGTGCTCCATGTCGGCAGGTCCCCTCAGGACAATCGGAGCTTGCGATCCGAGGGACCGGTTGGCCAACGGATGCTCAATGGCGCTGTGGTCACCGCTCAGACCGGATTCGGCGCAGATGATCGTGCCTCCGCCATCGACGATCTCGACGATGGCAGCGCCGGCGATGCCGAGCACCTCGGCAACCCTGTCGATGGCAGCGGTGAAGACCCCGCCGATGTCTCCTCCCTCGAGGGCCGTTTGCCCGAGCCGTACCACGGCCTCCTGCTGGCGCGCCCGCGTCCTCAGGGCGGCCTCCATGTCGTGTCGCTCCGTGACATCGATCAGGGCACCCTCGTAGAAGGTGTCATCGCTCTCCTCGACCACCCGCACGGAGTCGCGCACCCAGACGATCTCACCGGTGGATTTCTTCAGCGCAGACTCGTACCCGACGACGACACGTTGGCCGTCGAGTCTCCGCTGTAGATCGTCCCGGGTCGTGGCTTCCACGTAGTAATCGGTGGCGACGTCACCGACGAGATCGTCGAGCGACCTGCCGAGAAGCTCGGCGAGCGCGGGGTTGGCATCCGTGATCCTGCCGTCGGGCGTCGTGCGGTAGAGCGCAACGGGAAGGCGCTCGAAGAGGCTCCGATAGCGTTCCTCGCTGCGACCCAGCGCATCCTGAGCGGCACGCTGCTCGGTCACGTCGTGGACGAAAGCGATGAACCGGGTCGTCTCGCCCGAATCGTCGACCACGGCAGACACGTCGAGTCGTACCCACCTGGTGTCGCTGGTGCTCGTCAGCATGCGCAGCTCGAGACGGAAGGTCCGCGGTCCGCCCGCGATGGCGAGCCGGCCGCTCTCGAGAATCGATGCAACGTCGTCGGGATGCACGACCTCCGACCAACGGCTGTCGAGAAGTGTCTCCTTCGAGAACCCCAACAGGTCGCACATCGCATCGTTGACCTGGGAAAACCTGGCATCGAGCGTCGTCACCGCCACCGGAGTCGCCGAGTACTGGAAGGCCGTGCGGAAACGCTCCTCGCTCACGCGCAACGCCTGCTCGGCCCGCACGCGGTCGGTCACATCGACGAGCACGATCTGAACGGCCGCCCTCCCCCCGAACTCCACGGCGGCCATCGAGGCGTCCACGGTGGCTTCAGAGCCATCAGGGCGCACAAGAGTCCGATCGCCCAGAACCACGGTCCCTCCGCCCTCTTCCAGATCGGCGAGAGTCTTTCGTGCCGGATCGCGATCGACCGGGCGAAGCCAGTCGGCCAAGTCGCGCCCGATCACGCGGTAGGCAGGCTCTCCCAGAGTCGCATATGCGGCATCGTTGCCGTAGACGATCTTCTGGCCCGACACGACGATGACCGGCGTGGGTGCCGATTCGATCAACGATCGGTATCTCGCCTGGCTGCGGTCGAGGGCACTGCGAGATCTGCTGATGAACTTGGCCATGGTTCGGAAGATCGTGTAAACGAAGCCGAGCACGATGATGGCGACCGAAGACGTGATCGCCACCTCCCATGCCGGCGGGAAACGCCCAGTGGGAATCCATCCGGCATTGGCGAGAGCAGCCATCGGCACCTTGGCGACCTCGAACACCATGGCAAGGGCGAGCAACGAGACGGAGCTGCGGCTGTCGACCAGGAAGCCGGCGAGTGCGACCGCCCACACGGTGATGACGATGCCGAATATCGGATCGGCGGGAAATAGGAACCAGGCGACTGTGCCCGCGACGATGTCCGTGAGGATGGCTGCCTCCAACCTCGTGAGCATGTGCTCCTCCGGGATGAAGGCGGGGAGCAGTGCACCGCTGAGGATGATCGCGACCGCGATGAGCCGTGCCTCGGGGCGAGCGACGGCAGCAAAGATCATGACGATTCCGACGACGACGTAGAAGCCCGCGCGCAGCTCGAGCAAGCGCGATGCGGGCGTCGCCGAATGCTCCTCGGCGAGCGCGATCTCCATGCGACCGTATCGGCGCGGAATCGAGCATCCTTGACGCCGGCGCACGGCGTGTTTCGTCGATTGCGTAAGGTCCGATCACCAACGGAAGGCTGCGATGGCACAGGCGTACTTCTCCCCATCCGTGTTCGCGTTCCTCAAGGAACTCGACGCCAACAACAACCGGGAGTGGTGGGAGGAGAACAAGGACCGCTACATCGCCACCGTTCGCGAGCCGGCGTTGGCGTTCATTACAGACTTCGAGCCGCAGCTCCACAGCATGTCGCCCCACTTCGTCGCCGACACCAGGGTGAACGGCGGGTCGCTGATGCGGCCTTACCGCGACGTCCGCTTCAGCAAGGACAAGACGCCGTACAAGACGAACATCGGCATCCAGTTCCGCCATGAGCGAGGCAAGGACGTCCATGCCCCGGGTTTCTATGTCCACATCGAGCCGGGCCAATGCTTCATCGGTGTGGGGATGTGGCACCCGGAGCCCAAGGTGGCCAGGGTCATCCGCCAACACATCCACGAGTACCCCGACTCGTGGATCGCAGCGACGCGCGACCGGTCGTTCACCGAAACGTGGAGCATCGCACAGGACGACGACGAGATGTTGAAGCGGGTGCCGAGAGAGTTCGACCCCGATCACGAGCTGGCCGACGACCTGCGTATGAAGAGCTTCATCGCCGGTAGGAGGACGACCCAAAAGTCGGTCACCTCAGGCGATTTCGACGTCCAGCTCGGTGACGCGTTCCGCCGCGCCTCCGACCTGAGCTCCTTCCTGTGCGACGCCGTGAGCCTGCCCTACTGACCCTTTCTGACATCGCGCGTGCCTAAAGGTCACCTGGAGAGCCCTTTAGGCACGCGCGATGTTCGGGGAGAGAGTGATATCCGTGGAGCCAGCGGCTCCTCGGCGTAGCATCGACCAGCCGGACAGCAACAGCCCGGAATCAACACAAAGGGAGGACCCCTTGGCAACGACACAGCCCGACGCCGACGCCAAACTCGGAGACATCTTCGACCTGACGTTCACCAAGTTCGTCACGCCGCTGGTGATCAAGGTCATGTACATCCTCGTGATGGCCTTCCTGGCCGTCTTCTGGCTCTTCATCATCATCGCCGGCTTCGCCAGCAGCGTGGGTAACGGCATCGCCGCAATCCTTCTCGGCGGCCTGTTCGCCCTGATCTACCTGTTGTTCTACCGGGTGTTTGCCGAGGTGATCATGATCGTGTTCCGCATGAAGGAGACCCTCGACGTGATCGCCATCAACACGGGCCAAAGCGGCGTTAGCGGTGGCGGTGGTTCGACCGAAGCCTGACCCGCCGGGCGAAACGGCGTCCTACCATCGGCGTGTGCCCGACGTAGCGCTGTTTCCAACATGTGTGATCGAGACGCTGGCGCCCAATGTGGGCGCCAGCGTCGTGCGTGTGCTGCGCAATGCCGGCTACGACGTCCACATCCCCGACGACGTCACGTGCTGCGGCCAACCGGCCTGGAACGCCGGTTTCGCAACCGAGGCAGCCAAGGTCGCACGGACCAGCATGGAAGCTCTCGCTGCAGACGATGCGGAGACCATCGTCGTCCCCGCTGGGAGTTGCGCCGCGATGATCCGGGTCTACTGGCCCGAGCTGTTCCGGGTGACGGGTGATGAGGACGCCTCGCTCACGGCCACCTCGGTCGGGGAAAAGGTGATGGAGTTGACGGAGTTCCTGGCAGAGCACAGCGGAGCGGGACCCGCCGAGTCGCCCGACGACGCCGAGGTGGCCTATCACCACTCCTGTCACATGCTCCGCGAGCTGCACATCGAGTCGGCGCCGGAGGCCGTGATCAGCGAAGCCGGCTACGCCCTCTCCGATTGGCCGATGGGCCGGCAGTGTTGCGGATTCGGCGGCACATTCTCATTGAAGCTCCCCGAGGTCTCGGTGGCGATGGCCGACGAGAAGATCGACGCCATACCTGAGTCCGCCACCTGCCTCGCCGGTTCCGACCTCTCCTGCCTCATCCACCTCGAGGCGCGCCTCGCCCATCGCGGTATCGATCTCCCGGTCGTACACACCGCAGAGTTGCTCGACCAATGACGGCGAACCTCCGCAGCCGAACGGCGACGGCGCTTGGCAACCCGGGCTTGAGGAAGGCGATCCGCGATGCCACCGACCGATTCACGACCCACCGCGAGGAAGGCCTGGACCTCGCCAACTTCGAAGAGCTCCGTCGTGCCGCCCGTGCCACCAGGGCCGCGATCATCGCCGACCTGCCGCGAATCCTCGGCACGTTTGCCGATGCCGCCGAAGGAGTCGGTGCAGAGGTGCACTGGGCAGGTGACGCCGCCGAGGCGAGGGCCATCGTCACCGGCATCGCAACAGCCCACGGCGTAGAGCTCGCGGTGAAGGCGAAGTCGATGCTCACCGAGGAGATCGAGCTCAACGAAGCGCTGGAAACTGCAGGCATCGAGGTCGTCGAGACGGACCTCGGTGAGTGGATCATCCAACTTGCGGGCCAGAAGCCGTCCCACATCATCGGCCCCTCCCTCCATCTCTCGAAGGAAGACGTCGCCGAGATCTTCAATCGTCGCAGCGATCGTCCGCTACCGGCGGATCCGGAGGCCCTCTGCGCCTTTGCCAGGGCCTCGCTGCGCGAGAAGTTCCTCGCCGCGGACATCGGCATCACAGGATGCAACTTTGCCGTGGCAGAGACGGGGACCGTGATCCTCGTGACCAACGAGGGCAACGGCCGGATGGTCACGTCGCTGCCACCCGTCCACGTCGTCGTCATGGGCATGGAGCGAATTGTCGAGACGTGGGACCAGCTGGATCTGATGATGAATCTCCTCCCCCGCTCGGCCACGGGACAGAAGCTGAGCGTCTACACCACGCAGGTGACAGGACCCCGTCGATCCGGTGAGACCGACGGACCCGAAGAGCTGCACATCGTGATCGTCGACAACGGCCGGTCCAATCTGCTCGGAACCGAGTTCCAGGAGATGCTCAACTGCATCCGCTGCGGAGCATGCCTCAACGTCTGTCCGGTCTACCGCCAGATCGGCGGTCACGCCTATGAATCGGTCTACTCGGGCCCGATGGGGGCTGTGCTCACGCCCCTACTGGCTGCCACCGGAACGTCTCTCGATCTGGCCGGCGCCTCGACACTCTGCGGGGCGTGCTACGACGCTTGCCCCGTGCAGATCCCGCTCCAGGATCTGTTGCTGTCGTTGCGGCGCATCAACGCTGATACCGGTGGGCCGGCATGGTCGGAGCGTGCCGGCTGGAAGAACTGGGCCAGAGCGTGGAGCAGGCCCGGGATGTACCGCAAGACGGTGACGGCGGCTCGGCGCGGATCAGGCGCTCTCCCGGCCGGTCTCGTCCCCAAAGGCTGGCGGTCCGGCCGGACCGTTCCGGAGGCCCGCGGGACGTACGACCTGCGCAAGGCGCTCCGCGACGGGAAGATCTGATGGAGCGCCAGGCGTTTCTGAGGCCGATCGAAACGGCGCTCACCGCGCCACCGGTGAGCAAATCCCATCCGATCCCTCCGGCACCGGCCGAGATTCCGGAGTTGGTGTTCATCGATCCAATGGACGATCCCATCACGACGTTCGCCGACAACGCTGCCGGACTGGGCGTCGAGGTACGTTTCGCCGCGGACCGGGCCGGGTTGGTGCCCATCATCGACGAGCTGGCGAGGAACGAGGCAATCGAGAGTGCCGTGCTGTCCTTCGACCCTGAGATCGAAGGATTGGAGAGCACGATGGTTGCGCTCGGCATCGAAGTGGTTCCGTTCGGCAGCGGCGTCGACATCGCCCAGGTGGACCTCGGTGTGACGGGTGCAGCCGGCGCCATCGCACGGACGGGGAGCATCGTCGTGGACTCCAGTCGGGCGGGCGGGCGGGGAGCCTCCCTGGTTCCCCCGGTGCATTTGGCCGTCGTCGAGTCGGCCGCCATTGATGCAACGACCTCGGATTGGTGGCGATCCATGGCCGAGCGCTACCCGAGCGGCCCGCCATCCCAACTCGTCTTCATCTCCGGTCCTTCGCGGTCCGCCGACATCGAGCAGACACTGACGGTGGGTGTTCATGGGCCGAAACGAGTGTGGGTGGCCGTAGTCGGTCGGTGAGTGGCGTCGGTCCGTGAGTCGGCTCAGAGCCTGCACTCTGAATCGTGTCCGGTCTCGAATGCGGCGTCGCCGTCGGCACTCATCGCCAGCTGAACCATGGCCTGGATGCGCGCCAGGTCGGGGATCGGGTGGTTCTTGTGGTCCACCTCCGGTGCGTAGTCGGGTGGAACGAATCCGATGGTCACGATGTCCGACGAGTCGAGTTGTGCCGCATGGCCGACGAGCGTCGGCACCAGGGAGAGGGGGATGTCGGTCTTGACCGCGCTCTTCACCGCGCCCACGATGGCGTTGTAGCGAGTGGCGATCGTCAACGGGTCGGCGCTGGCGGCCACCGCCTTGAGCAGGCAACGTTGTCGCTTGGTCCGGGTGTAGTCGCCGACACTCCGTCGCTCTCTGACATATGCCAGCGCCTCCTCGCCCTTCAGCTTGTGCCACCCCGCGCTGAGGTCGACGCTGATCCACTCGCCCCCCTCGTAGGCGGGCGAGACTTCGGTCACGACGTGGCCGAGCACGTAGGTACGGACGCCACCGAGCGCGTCGACGAGTCTGACGAACCCCGACATGTCGACCATCGCGTAGAAGTCGATCTCGATGCCGAGCATCAGTTCGAGCGCGTCGCGGAGGGCCGCCATGCCGGGCTCCGGCTCGTCGGGATAGGTCTCGGTCCATGTCCGGCTCCACGGGTACATCGCGTTGATCTGGTCCGGGAAGCAACGACACGGCACGAAGGGAGGGGGATCCCTGTCGCCATCGCCGTCCTCGTCGACCCACTGCGACTTGGGCACGTATGGCGCCAGCCGCTGTTCGAACTCGACATACGCCTCGACGAGATGATCCGGCAGGGGGAACTGGGCGAGATTCCGAGGTATGGAGAACAACGCCGCCCTACCGTTGACGAGGTCGAGTGTTGCCACCATGATCGAGTCGGTCCGACTGCCACCACGGCCTGGCCCACCATCGCCTCCGGCGAGCAGGATCGTCACACGCTCCAGGTCGGCGACCTCGGCTTCGGGAAGGAGGCTCGATACGTCCTCGACGTCCGAGACGCCGACGATGTCGGGCCATATCGCGACCGCGAGGGGATCTCCAATGGATTCCTGGAAGATGGCGTTGCGCTCGGAGCGGATTGCAGCTCGCTCAGCACGGGCTCGAATGGCGGGGTCGACGATGGTGTCGGGGATCCGATCCGCCTCGGGAAACGGGGCGATGACCGGCTCCTGTGCGTAGCCGGCGAGGACCACGGTCGTGGTGGTCGACGTCGTGGAGGTTGCGGGAGCCCCATCGGCCACGAACACTGATTCCAAGAGGTCGATAGTGCTCGCCGTGTACGAAGCCACGATCACATGCGGGGCGGCAACGACCACGACGACGACAGCGGTGACGATGGCCGTGCCCCAACCGGGCCAGCCCACACCGCCGTTGGCGATCCGGAAGGCATCGCCGCCCACCACGAGACGCCAGACGAGAAACGAGAGATCGACGATGAGGATCGCCCACAGCACGCGGGGCTGCACGGCCAGCTCGAGAAGCCGAACCCGGCCGAGGGAGAGCATCCACCCGAATGCGATCACGAACATCACGGTCGGGATCGCCATCAAAGCGGCCGCCCGCCCCCGCCCGACGTACCAATGACCGAGGCCCGGAAACAGGCCTGAGAGGAGGACGGCAACGCCCGGCCGCCGCCCGGTCTGTGTTTCTCTCGCGTCCTCCGCCATGACCCCCCCAAGGCCCATGCCAGCCAGAACGCTAGCGCCCCGCGAGCACTGGGGACCGACCTGCACCGTTTTGGCGTAACTGGACACGAATATTCGTGTCCAGTTACGCCGAAACGGTGCTTACAGCTGGCCCGAGTCGGTGTCCGCTGCCACACTGTCCAGATAGGCGGGATCTTCGTAGCGCTCCACGCGAAAATCGCTCCCATAAGGGGGCAACGGACCACCCGACACGTGGAGCGCGGCCAGCTCGCCGACGCCGCAGGCGGCCATGATGCCAAAGCCGGAGAGGGCTCCACACACGAAGGAGCCGCGCGGACCCAGCGGACCGACAAGTGGCATGTTCTCGATGGTCTTCGTGTAGTAGCCGCCGTCGACGAGCGTTTCCGGCAGCCGATCGTGGTATCCGGACAGCGCCGGCAGCATCGACGCCAGGCCGCGGAGCACGACCTCCGGATAGATTGGATTCTCGGGAAGAGGCCACGTGGGACTACGTACCTCGGGCCGGAGCTCCCACAGTCCGAGGGCCCACAATGAATCCTCCCCTCCCTCAGGACGGCCGTGGCAGAGTCCGGGGAGCAAGCCGAGGAGGTCGAGCCGTCCGGCATCGTGCAATGCAGCTGACTCCTCATCGGTCCACGCCAGGTGCTGCGGGTCACACCAGATCAGCATGGGTGCGTCCCTGGGGAATCCGATAAGGTGATCACGGAAGGCGATCTTCTGATGCATCTCGGAGTGGACGGGGAGTCGGGCGCCCACCAGGTTGGCGACATGGTCGAGCAGCGGCCCGGCGGCGTTGATGAATACGTCGGTATTGATCCGCTTGCCACTGCTCAGGGTCACCGACCGCACACGTCCCCCCGACGTGTCGACGGCAACCACCTCGTCGTGGATAGGCTCGACGTCCGCCGCCTGGCACTCGTCCAGCATCCATGAGCCGAGCTGTTGAGCCGAGAGCCAGCCGGCTCTGCGGATGTGGACACCACCGACGGCATCCTCGGTGAGGGAGGGAAACCATCTCCGTAGCACGTCACCGTCCATGAAGAGATCGACTCCCGAGGGTTCGTCCTCCCAGCCGTCGCGCGCCGCGGGCCGGTATGTCGGATCGCCCGCGTCCCCGAGATACACCCGCAGCTCGCCACCACCCATCTGCTCCGTCGTGTGCGCCGAGCGAGCCAGCGCGGCGAGACGGTCCTGGTGGGCAGTCGCGAACAGGTAGCCGCGGCGGCCGAGGTGGAACGCGTCGGCGGACTCGAGCGCGTACCGCTCGAGCAGTTCGATCGAACGCGACATCAGTTGGAACATCGGGCGGGTCGGCCACCAGTCTCGATAGCACTCTGTCGACTTGTCGCTGGTCAGGCTGAGCGGGGGGCGGGAGTCGACGATCAAGACGTCGTCGATCCCGCACCGAACGAGGTGAAAGGCCGTGGAGATGCCGGCGATCCCGGCTCCGCACACTACGACCCTCGCCGATTCAGGCATCCTGGCAAATTAGCCGCCGACGACGACGCCATATCATGATGCCGGATAAGGACCCGTGAAAGAGAGATGAGTCCCGTGCAAATCACAGCCACGATGCAGGATGCGATGAACTCCCAGATGACCGAGGAGTTCCAGGCCGGATACAGCTACTACGCCATGGCAGGCTGGCTCGATCGCGCCGGGTTCCCCGGCATGGCCGGCTGGATGCGCGCCCAGGCAGACGAGGAATGGATGCACGCCAAGAAGTTTGGGATGCACATCACGGACCGCGGGGGAGGCGTGTCGCCGGGACCGCTGGCCGCACCCAAGGCCGAATTCGAATCGGTCGCCGAGGTCTTCACGGTCGGCCTCGCTCAGGAGCGGACCGTCTCCACCCTGATCAACGAGCTGTATTCGCTGGCACTCGACCAACGCGACCATGCATCGATTCCTCTCCTGGACTGGTTCGTGGCCGAGCAGATCGAGGAAGAGGCGAACTTCGGCCAGATCGTCGCCGATCTCGAGCTGGCCGCCGATGACAGCCGGGCGTTGCTGATGCTCGATCGTGAGCTGGGTGCTCGCCCCGCCGTGGTGCAATAGGCGGCGCAGCGCCGAGCGCCCTATCCTCGGAAGTCGATGGCAGGCAAGGACGATTACTTCCGGGCGCAGGGCAAGGTCGTAGAGACGCTGCCCAATGCGTACTTTCGTGTAACTCTCGACACGGGACAGGACATCACCGCTCGCGCCGCGGGAAAGATGCGGAGGGGCCGCAAGATCCGGATCATCCCCGGCGACCGCGTCGAGCTCGAGGTGTCGATCTACGACCCGACCAAGGGTCGCATCGTCTGGCGCCACAAGTAGCTCTTCAGCCTGTTTTGGCGTAACTGGGCACGGATATCCGTGCCCAGTTACGCCAAAACAAGAAAAGGAGAGGATCCGATGTCCGGGATCGCCGTGTTCGACGTCAACGAGACCATGCTGGACCTCGGCACGCTCGACCCGATCTTCGAGGAGATCTTCGGGGTGAGCGAGGCGAAGCGGGAATGGTTCGCCAGGCTCCTCCACACCTCCGTCGTCTACACGGCAACAGGCCAATACGATGCCTTCGGGACGCTCGGGCGCTTCGCCCTCGAGGCAACCGGCGCCTCACGCGGGGTACCCATCGGCGACGCGGCGTGGGACGCCGTGGCAGACGGAATGGGATCGCTGCAGGCGTTTCCCGATGTCGCGCCCGGTCTCGACGCGCTCGCCGACGACGGCTGGACGCTCGTCGCCCTCACCAATTCGAGCCAGGACGCTGCGGAACATGCGTTGACGTCCGCCGGGTTGGCTCCTCGATTCGCCCACATCCTCTCGGTCGAGGCCGTCGGCAGGTTCAAGCCCGACCCCGCTGCCTACCTCCATGCAGCCGAGACCGTGGACACCGCGCCGTCCGGGCTGTGGATGGTGGCCGCCCACGACTGGGACCTCGCCGGCGCTCGCGCCGTCGGGATGAATACCGCTTACATTGCACGCCCCGGCAGCGTGTACTCGAACGCCTATCCGGATCCCGATCGGTCCGCGGCATCGCTCACGGATCTGGCGAGAGGTCTGACGGGCAGGTGACCAACGGCGCTGTCCGTCACCGATCGCGCCACCAGGCAACGGTCTCCGGCACCGACTGGTCGAGAGGCGTGGCCTCGATCCCGAATGCCGTGCTGAACTTCGAGCCGTCGGCGATGAAGGGCTGCTTGAACTCGTAGAGCATCTCGGGAAGCTCACGAACGATGGGATTGAACACACCCATCGCCTTGAGCACGAAGTCCGGGGCCGCGCTCACCTTGATGTCGCGGTCGAGTTCTCTTCCCATCATGGCGATGATGTCGTCCGTGCTCGTCGCCGGCGCATTGGGCACGATCCACACGTTGCCGACGGCGCGGGCGTCCGTTCCGATGGTTGCGAGTACGCGACCGGCATCGGGCACATAGGTGTAGCTGTGTAGCAGCCCTGGATTGCCAAGGACCTGGGCCGATTTCCGCTGCATCGCACGGCCGAGTACCCGTTCGCCCAACGGAGATTGCATCGTGGTGCCGGGACCGAAGTAGCTGGACGCCCGTGCCGTCGTCAGCTCCAGGTCGCCGGACGAGGAAAGCGTCTCGAGGGACCGGGCCATGTCCGCCCTGAGCTTGCCCTTGCGGGTTTGGGCCGCATACGGGAGATCCTCGGTGATCGGACGCCCTCCGGTATCGCCGTACATGTAGAGGTTCTCGAAGGAGACGAAGCGGGCACCCTCGCTCTGCGCCGCGGCGACCACGGAATCCTGCAACGGTGGAAACATCTCGGCCCACCTGTCATAGGGCGGATTGAGGCAGTTATAGACCGCAGTTGCGCCTGATGCGGCCGCTGCCGCGGCTCCCGGGTTCGAGGCGTCGGCGGCGACGACCTCGACTCCTTCTGGCACGCCTGCCGTGCCAGACCGGTTCACACCACGGACGGGTTCGCCGCGAGCGTTCAACTCGGCGATAGCCGCACGGCCGACCGGTCCCGTTCCGAAGACCACGTGCATGTTTCTCCTTCTCGTTTGGTATGACCTTACGCACTCGGCGCTTTCACGAATCACGCTCGCAAGGTTCTCGTAAGCGGCGTATGGCACGGTGGGAGCGAGCGAGGCGGGTGCAGGGATGAACAGCGCAACGCAGCGGGTGGCCCCGTCCGTCGGGGCCACCCTCGGTAGAGTCGTCGGTGTCGTGGACGTTCGACTCCTCGGTCCGCTCCAGGTCGTCGATGGTTCCGGGGTCGTCATCGATGTCCCGGGAAATCGGCCGCGGGCGCTGCTCGCCCTGCTCGCTCTCCAAGCCCCTGACGCCGTCTCATCGGACCGGATCATCGACACCCTTTGGGGAGAGGAAGAACTCAGGTCACCGGATTCGGCGTTGCACGTTGCCGTTTCGCGGCTCCGCGGAAGCATCGGCGACGACGTCATCGAGACCCAGCCGGGCGGGTACCGACTCGGGATTCCTGTCTCCAACAGCGATGTGGAGCGATTCCGCCGCCAGAAAAAGCGGGGTCTCCAGTTCCTCACCCTTGGCCACCCCGCGGCGGCCGGCGAGAGCTTCCGCCAGGCGCTCGCCCAGTGGCGAGGCGACGCTCTGGCCGACCTTCGCAAGTTCGAGTTCGCGGAACAGGCAGCCAGACAGTTGACCGAAGAGCGGTTATCCGTCGTGGAGTGGCTCATGGAGGCCGAGCTCGGCGCCGGCAACCACGAGTTGGTCGTGGGCGAGCTATCCGGGCTCGTCGACGCGTTCCCGCTTCGGGAGAAGCTATGGGCTCACTTGATGGTCGCCCTCTACCGCTCGGGACGTCAGGCTGAGGCCCTACGCACGTACGCAAGGGTGCGCGACTTGCTCGGTGAGGAACTCGGCATCGAGCCATCTCCGGAGCTCAGCGATCTCGAGGAGCGCATCCTCCTCCATGACCCCGTCCTCGATGACCGTATCGACGGCAACCAGATCGACTGGCCGACCGAGACGGAGCTCCTCAACTTCAGTGCCGGCGACGTCATCGTCGACGAGGGAGCTCCCGCCGACACGGTCTACTGGATCGAAGCGGGCACGGTCGAGGTCTGTAAGTCGACCCCCGATGGGCGTCTGGCGGTCGTCACGAAGCTCGGCCAGGGCCACTACTTCGGAGAGCTGGCGTCGCTGCTCGGCACCGGCCGTACCGCCACCGTCCGGGCTTCGAGCCCGGTGACCGTGTCGGTGCACTCGGTAGATACGTTCCGGGCTCGCCTCGGTGCGGAACGAACAAAGGACGAGACCGAGCGGGCGCCAGCCGACGCCGTCCGCGAGCTGATCCGCGGCGGTCAATATCTTCGCGCCTACGACCTGGCGTCTTCAACGATCGACCTCGGCTCCGGCGACATCGAACTCTGCTGGCTCGGGGTCCTGGCCCTGGCGCGATCCGGCGCCACCACCCAGGCGAGGCGACGCTTCGACAGCCTCGGACTCGACTCGATCGATCCATCATCCGTGTCCACACGGCTGGCCCAAGACATCGCGGGCCTCGGAGCGCGGCTCGACAAGAACATGGCGCTCAGCACCACCGGAGAGGACCGCAGCGGCTGGGCCCGACGATCCGCGAAAACCTCGGCCTCGGCGTTCCAGCGCTTCGGAGCGGCGTACAACGCGGTCAACGCGGCAACGATGTTCCTCGTCGCCGGCGACAAAGAACGCGCCGCCGAGCAAGCGAAGCACGCCCTCGAATCGCTGCACGACTGGGAGCAACTCCCGCCGGAGGAGCAGTACTGGGATGCCGTCACCGAAGCGGAGGCGGCATTGGTGCTCGGTGACACCGACCGAGCTGCGACGGCGCTTGCTGCGGCAGGAGAAGCGAGCGAGGGGAACCATGCCGACCGAGCGAGCACCCTGAAGCAGCTCCGCATGGTGTGCGACCTCCTCGACGTCGACCCCGCCCTCTTGCAACCGATCCACAACCCGGTCGTGGCACACTTCTGTGGGCACCGCATCCTCCCGGACGGCCAGGTCGGGCGTTTCTCGGTCGACGACGAGGCGAGGGTTGCCGGCGAGTTGCGCGCCGCTTTCGACCGTCTTGGCGTAGGAGTCGGCTTTGGGTCGCTGGCGGCGGGTGCCGATATCCTGGCCGCTGAAGCGCTCCTGGAGCGGGGTGCCGAGTTGCAGGTCGTGCTGCCGTTCGATCGAGAGGAGTTCGTGCGAACTTCGGTGGCCCCCGCCGGCCCGGAGTGGGTGAGCAGGTTCGAACGGTGCCGCGCCGCTTCTGATCGCGTGACCACCGCAATCGGCGGCGAGTACCTCGACGATCCGGTGCTGTTCGACTTCTGCGCACAGATCGCCATGGGCGATGCCCTGATGCGAGCGCAGTTCCTCGAGACCGAGGCCCATCAGGTGGCGGTGTGGGACGGCGTACCGACGGGAGGCATCGCAGGAACCGCAGTCGACATCGGCCACTGGCAAACGACCGGCAGGGCGTCGACGATCATCCACGTCAATCCGGGGCCACCCGGCACCAACGGGGCCCAGGTCGCCCCACTGCGAAGGATCCGCAGCATCGTGTTTGCCGACTTTGCCGGATTCTCCACGCTCACCGATGCCCAGCTCCTCGTGTTCCAGGATGTTGTGATGGGCGGGCTGGCCGCGGCGATCGAGCCATTCAAGCCGCAGCTGCTCAGTGGACGCACCTGGGGGGACGGACTCTATCTCGTGTTCGAGGAGATCACTGCCGCCGCCGACTGCGCGCTCGGCTTGCAGGACACGATCCGGGAGATGGACTTCGCCGGCGCCGGGCTCCCTTCGCTCCGCGGCATGCGGGTAGCCGCCCACGCCACGCCGGTCTTCGATGGATGGGACCCGATCGCAGGATCTCGGTTGTTCTTCGGGGCCGGCGTCACCCAAACCGCCCGCATCGAGCCACGCACACCCGAGGGTGAGATCTACACGACACACCCGTTTGCGGCACTGGCGATGCTCGCCCGTGACAGCGACTACGAGTGCCAGTACGTTGGCACGATGCCCACCGCCAAGGGATACGGATCGCTTCCTCTCTTCTCGCTGCGGCGTCGAACCTCCTGACCACCAAGGCACCTGATCAGGGGTCGTGGTCGGTGGCGTGGCGTTCGCGGTGTTTGTGGATGTGGTGGGGTCGGCAGTACGGGCCGAGGTGTTTGATGTCGGTGCGGCCGCCTTCGATCCACGGGGTTTCGTGGTGGATGTCGCACCATTTGAATGTGCGGTCACATCCCGGCCACTGACACGTCGGATACATGATCGCCAACGCCCGCCGTTGCGCCGCGGACACCGTCCGGGTGCGGCGTCCGACGTCGAGCACCTCGGACGGTCCTTTGGTGATGATGCGTGAGATTGAGCAGTCACACAGAATCCGCAGCGTTGTTTCTCGGGTGATGACGGTGCCGTCCGTGTATTCGGATCGTCCTTCACCGGTCAAGACGCGTTCCAGGTCGATCACCAGCGAGACATGAGGCTTTTCGCCGCCGGTCTGTGGGGTGTCGGCGTAATCCAGGTAGTAGCGGCAGATGTCGACCAACGCATCGCAGCGCCGCTGCGCCGCCGACCGCGTGTCGGAACTGTCGCGGTTCCACGAATCCACCAACGCCGCCACCGCGGTGGTGACGACCTGACCCGATTCGGGATCCAACTCGCCGTCGACGCGAACCATTTCCTGGAACGTCGAAGACAGCTGCAACCGACGCTGCGCATAGAGCTCCTCAGCGTCGGCAGCCGCCACCACGGTATCCGCGGCGTCGACCCAATACGCCAACGCCTTGGAGAAGTCCCGAGGCGTCAGATCTCTGGCGGCCTCCACCAGAATCGCCTCATCTCTGGTGAACAACTCCACATTGCGGGCCCGGGCTTTGACCAGCAGGCGCACCGAGATGACATCGACCTCGCCCGCGGTGAACGCAGCCTGCGTCTGCGGCATCTCGCAGAGGCTGCGTGCCACCCCGATGACGTGTTTCGCCCTCCCCCACGCCAACCCACAACGATCAGCGATCCACGCCGCCAACGACGTATACCCGTCATGGAGGAACGTGTTGCGGGTCTCGAACTCGGCCACGTGGCGATACCACACCGCATCGAGAGAACTCCGCAACCGATGCAACTCCACGATGGAGTGTTCCAACTGATCGTCGAAGAGCCGATCCGGGTCCTGGGAAGTCAGTACCTCTGTCGCCTCACGGAGGGCCTTGATCGACTCAACCTCTGAGCCGAACATGGCACCATCATCACAGGGGGGTATGACAAATTTGAGGTACCTTCACGGAAACTTCGGAACTTCTCTTGTACATCGACGCCCACGCTCATCTCGACAAATACGGTGACGACGAGCTCGCTCGGGTGCTCGAAACAATCGAGAGCCACGAGATCCTCACATTCAGCGTCTCCGTGGATGTCGGATCGTTCCTCCGCACTGAGGCGATCGCCGCCCGCTCGCCGCTCATCGTGCCCGCCTTCGGGATCCAGCCCGAGGATGCTCCCGAATCGGTGGATTCCTTCGAAGAGATCGAAGACCTCGTCGAGCGGAGTCCGTTCATCGGCGAGATCGGCCTCGACCACCGCTTCGTCACCGATGAGGCCGCCTACGGCCCTCAGCGAGAGGTCTTCTCGAGGTTTCTCACCCTGGCTCGTGAACAGGACAAGCTCGTCAACGTGCACACCGCGGGAGCGGAGCAGGACACCGCCGACATGCTGCATTCGCACCGCATCGAGCGGGCGATCATCCATTGGTACTCAGGGCCTCTCGACGTCCTGCAACAACTGGTCGCAGGTGGCTTCATGTTCACGGTCGGGCCGGAGGTGTTGCACTCGGACCACATCCGCGAGGTAGCGAGAGCCATTCCCGCACACCAGCTCCTCACCGAGACCGACAACCCGGGCGGTCTGCGGTGGCTCACAGGCGATCCCGGTTACCCAACCTGCTTCTCGACATCGTTGACGAACTGGCTCTCGTCCGCGGCGTGGATCGCGACGATCTCGTCGCCACTGTCCACTTCAATATGACCCGCCTCCTCGCGGGTGACGAGCACCTGGCCTCCTGGATCGACGTGGTCCGCCCCTAATGTCATGAGTCGAAGGGACGATCGATTCATGCCCGATATTCGGTTCACACGCAGCGACGAGGTGGACGTGGCCTATCAGGTCGTGGGCGACGGCCCGATCGACATCGTCTACGTGCAGGGTGCCTGGTCACATCTCGAAATCGACTGGGAGTTGCCGGCATATCGCCGGTTTTGTGAACTGCTCGGCGAGTTCGCCCGGGTGATCCTCTTCGACAAGCGCGGCATGGGGATGTCCGATCGGGTCCCCGGCGCCACGCCACTCGACGTGCGCATGGACGACATCACCGCGGTCATGGACGCCACCGGCAGCGAGTCGGCCGCGCTGATCGGGGCCTCCGAAGGCGGGCCCCTGTCGATGCTGTTCGCTGCTGCCCATCCGGAGCGGACGACGGCGCTGATCCTCATGGGAGCCGAGGTCCGGGAGCGCAAGGATGAGGACTGGCCGTGGGGTGAGGCCACCGAAAAGGAGTTCGAGGCGTCGATGGCGGCGATGCCAGAGAGGTGGGGGAGACCCGGCGGCAGTTTCATTGAGTATTTCGCGCCCAGCCAGGAGATGACACCGTGGCTCGCCGAGTGGTCCGCTCGGCTTCAGAAGAACGCCAATACTCCCGGCGGAGCCGAGGCCTTCATGCGGATGGCCTTCGACATCGACGTCCGCGACGTCGCCCCCTCGATCCATGTGCCGACCCTGATCCTCCACTCCGAGGGAGACCGGATCTGCCACGTCGAAAACGGACGCTTCCTAGCGCGCACAATCCCGAACGCTCGCTATATGGAGCTGCCCGGTGCCGACCACCTCCCTTGGTTCGAGCCTGACCGGGCGATCGGCGAAATCCGCGAGTTCCTGACCGGATACCGGGTGCCGGCGACATCGGAGCGAGTGCTGGCAACCGTCTTGTTCACCGATCTCGTGGGATCGACGGAGCGGGCCGCCGAGCTCGGCGACCACCGCTGGCGAGAGTTGCTGGAATCCCACACCACGGTCGTCCGCGACCAGCTGGTGCGATTCAGAGGCCGGGAGGTCAACACCGCGGGCGACGGCTTCCTCGCCACGTTTGATGGCCCGGCAAGGGCAATCCGCTGCGCACAGGAAATCGCTCGCCATACCAGCGAGCTGGGACTCGAGGTCCGCGTCGGCGTTCACACGGGCGAGGTGGAACGCATCGACGGCGATATCGCAGGCATCGCCGTGCACATCGGGGCCCGCATCGGCGCCAAAGCCGGTCCCGGCGAGGTGCTGGCGTCCGGCACCGTGCGCGACCTCGTCGCCGGCTCCGGCCTCGTCTTCGAGGACCGCGGCGCCCATGAACTGCGGGGGGTACCGGGCGAATGGCGCATCTTCGCCGCCGTCGAATAGCGAATTCCGCGAGACCGGTGCAACACTTTGGGCACCACGAGTGTGTGTATGGGTGTGACGGACGAAGAGATCTACGTCAAGTACCGCGATGAGCTCATCCGGTACGCGGCGGTCTTGGTGGGCCCGTCCGACGCCGAGGACGTGTTGTCGTCGGTGGTGATGCGAGCCCTCAAGTCGGGTCGCTCGCTGGCGGACCTCAACGAGCCGCGTCCGTACTTGATGAAGGCGGTGCTCCACGAGTCGCTGAACCGTAAGAAGCGTCGACGCACCGAGGACCTCGGCGACTATGCCGTCGAGGCGAAGCAGAGCCAACCCGAGGTCCTCAAAGCCGTCATCGACTTGCCGACCCGGCAGCGGGCGGCGATCTACCTGTCGTATTGGGGCGGCATGAACAGCAACGAAGTGGCCGAGATCATGGGGTGCCGGCCGGCAACGGTGCGCCGTTACGTCCACCTGGCGAAACGAAAACTCGAGGCGGTGTTGAGCGATGACGACTGACCAACAGACGATCGAGGCGACGAGGGCGGCGTTCGAGGACATCATCGACGAGGCGCCACTCCCCCCGGAGTGGTCGACGGTGACCGGCAGCGTGCAGAGGCTGCACCTCCGGGAGGATCGACCGCGCTGGTTGGTGGGCGTCGGAGCCGCGCTCGGCGCGGCTGCCGTCGTGATCGTGGCCATTGGCGCCGTCGTTGTATTCAGCGACGGATCCAACGACGCACAGGGGACTCCAGCAACGACGGAGGTTCCTCCAACAACCGCTGCGCCGGAACTCACCTCCACAACGGCTGTTCCGAAAGGGGCCTCGGCTCCGATCGACATCACCGACGGCATCACCGTCGTCGCCTCCTCCGAGCTCCCCGGCTTCGAGGCCATCCATCTCGTCGACGGCGACCTGGACCGTGCCTGGAACGACGCCGGCCTGCGCGGCTTGGACGCCGAGATCACGATCACGTTCAGCCACCCCGTTGGCGTCGGCTATCTCGTCGTCCATCCATTGCGCGACGAGGAACGCTTCCTCCGCAACTACCGGGTTCAGGGCTACGAGATCACCACGGACGACCTCGCCGAGCCCATCAGCGGCAGGCTCACCGACACGTTGGACCCCCAGCAGATCGACGTGGCGAGCACCGCAACGACAGTCCTCACGCTGAAGGTGACGACAAGGTATCCGTCGCAGCCGTTCGATGGCGGACCTCCGTTCGACGAACTCGCTATCGCCGAGATCCGCGTCTTCGGAGATCCACTGCTCGACGAGCCGTCTGCGACGAATCCGATCGACACGACGACAACGATCGCGCCGCCGGTCATCGTTGAATCCACGACCTCGCGGTTCACCAGCCCGGACCTGGACGTTCCCGAGGACCCGTTCCTCTGGGATCACTACGTCGCCAACGCCAAGTCCGGAGATGTGCCCGTGGAGCTACGGGGGCAACTCTTCAAGGTCAACTATGAGGTGATGAAGCCCATGGGGGCCCTCCCGCTGGAGTACTACTCCGACGTCTATGAGGTGGGAGTACATGAATCCGCCACCTTCCTGCTCGATCCGGACTCGAACATCCTCGTCTCCATCGGATGGCAGGAATGGGACGCCGCAGACGCCCCCGACGCGAATCCCCTCGGTTTCCCCGACGATGCCGTGTCGGAGCAATGGGGTCCCGACCGGGTCTTGATCAACATCGATGCCGACCGCGGCGAATTCGGCCTTGTCAACGAGTCCATCATGAAGGTCGTCAGGTTCGCGACGCTGAACACGGCACAGGGCTCTTCGCCCCTCACCATCTCCGAAGCAGAGATGCGCCGGATCGCGGCGGACGTCTTCGCGGTGATCGAATCATGACCGCAGCGATTGGTTCACCAGGCCCTCTTCGACGAACCAGTGGTAGGTGCGAACCACCGTTTCCGGGAACGGTGTATAGACCAACCCCAATTCACGCTCCGCACGCGAGCCGTCGACACGGTGGCCGTGGAGCAGCGTGCGGACCATGTCTCCGCACACCAGGCCCCGCCCCACCCACGGCCCAGCCAGAGCAGCAACGGGCATTGCCGCTCGCAACAACGCACGGGGCACTCGGATCGGATGGATCTCCCGATCCGTCACCTCCGCGATGACCTCGACGACGTCGAGCGTGGTCAGGCTCGACCCGCTCAGCAGATACCGCTCTCCCGCCTCGCCGCGCTCGGCAGCCAGCAGGTGCCCTGCCGTGCAATCGTCGATATCGACGATGGACAGCGTCGCGTCGATGAGAAGGGGCCGTGACGAGCTGAGGGCGTAGCGGAGGATCTTCGCCGATCCCGTGTCGCGCCCTGGGCCCTGGACGGACGAAGGCAACACGGCGACGACCTCGATACCGTGACGCTCCCCTTCCTCGAAACCGGCCACCTCGCCGAGAAACTTCGATCTCGCATAGTGGGAGAGGAACTCGCCGCTGTGGGGCGTGTCCTCACGAGCAACGGCCCCCGCCGGCTCCCCAACCGCAGCCACCGACGAGGTCATCACCACCCGTCGCACACCTGCGGCGGCCGCGCTTCGCACCACCGACCGCACTCCGTCGACATTGACCCGATACATCTGCACCAGATCGCGAGGACACGGTTCGTTCAGACCGGCGACATGGAAGACGATCTCCGACCCGGCCATGCCGCTGCGCATAACCCCCTCGTCGCGAAGGTCGCCGACGAGAGGCTCGGCACCAAACCGCAGCAGCTCAGCAGCGGCTCCCTCTGAGCGAACGAGGGCCCGCACGTCGCGGCCGTCGCGGAGGAGCCGACGCAGCAGATGGCCTCCGATGAAGCCGGTTCCCCCGGTGAGGAAGACCGCCACGGTCAGGTGGACTTGGATCGGGGCGTCAGCGCCTGGCGGAACTTGGCGAAATAGTCACCCGCCGACAGCAGGGTGACGACGACCGTCACGGCCATGGCCCACTGGTCGAGGCGCCAGGGCCCGATCACGATGTCGAGACGGAGGATCGCCAGCGTGATGGCGACGAACTGCACGACGGCCTTGGATTTGCCCCAGATGCTGGGCGGCACGGTCGACTGATCGAGGGCGGCGACGCTGCGGAGGCCCATGATCGTGATCTCTCTGCCGATGATGATGAAGGCCACCCAGGCGGAGGTAGCACCGACCTCCACGAGCGCCAAGAGGGCGCCGGCCACCAGCACCTTGTCGGCGACCGTGTCGAGGAAAGCGCCGACGGTGGTGGTGATCCGCCACCGCCTCGCCAGGTAACCATCGAGCAGGTCGGTGAGGGCGGCGATCACGAAGACGACGGCAGCGACGACGGCCCTCGTGCTTGCCGGCTCCGAGTCGAGGATCAGCGCCATGGCGACCGGCGTCAGCACCAGACGAAGCACGGCCAGCAGGTTCGGAATGCTCACGCGTCGATCCAACCCATCGACTTGGTGACGGCCTTCTCCCAGCCGGCCAGCAACTCGGTGCGCTCGGTGGCCGACATCTCCGGTACGAACCGCGCCTCCTCCGACCAGTGGGCTTCCAGTTCGCCCGTGTTGGGCCACACGCCCTCGGCGAGACCTGCCGCGTAGGCGGCACCGAGCACCGTTGTCTCCCGAATCGCCGGCCTGATCACCGGTGCATCGAGGATGTCTGCTTGGAATTGCATCAGGAGATCGTTTGCCACCATGCCACCGTCGACCCTCAGCTCCTCCAGCCGGACACCTGCATCCCCCTCCATCGCCCTGACGACGTCCACGGTCTGGAAGGCCGTGGCTTCGAGCGTCGCCCTGGCGAGGTGGCCCCGGTTCGCAAAACGGGTGAGCCCCACGATGGTCCCTCTGGCGTCATCCCGCCAATAGGGGGCAAAGAGGCCGCTGAACGCCGGTACGAAGTACACGTCGCCGTTGTCCGGCACCGCCGCCGCCATTGCCTCGATCTCTGAGGCGTCGGTGATCAGCCCCAGGCCGTCGCGCAGCCACTGCACCGCGGCGCCGGCGATAGCCACCGACCCCTCGAGGGCATAGGCGGCGGGCTCGCCTGCCAGCTGATAAGCCACCGTCGTCAAGAGGCCGTTCTTGGAACGGAACGGTCGATCGCCCGTGTGGAGCAGGAGAAAGCACCCTGTGCCGTACGTGTTCTTCGCCATGCCTTCGGTGAAGCAGGCCTGGCCGAACAAGGCAGCCTGCTGATCGCCCAGGATCCCGGCGAGCGGCACACCATCGAGTACGCCGCGGCACACGCCAATGCGTCCCGAAGAGGACACGATGCCCGGCAGGGCCTCCATGGGCACCCCGATGGCAGCAGCGACCACATCCGACCATTCGAGCGTCTCGATGTCCATGAGCAGCGTCCTCGACGCGTTCGTCACATCCGTGACATGGAGCCCCGTGAGATTCCACGCCAGCCACGAGTCGATGGTGCCGAAAGCGAGGTTGCCGTCGGCGGCAGCCTCTCTCACCGGCTCGGAAGCGTCCAGGAGCCATCGCATCTTTGGCCCGGAGAAGTAGGTGGCGAGGGGGAGTCCCGTCGTCGCGGCAAACCGGCCGGGACCATCGTCTCCCCCCAACTCCCGGCACAGAACGGCGGTTCTGGTGTCCTGCCACACGATCGAGTTGGCAAGAGGACGGCCCGTGCTGAGCGACCAGGCGACGGTGGTCTCCCGCTGGTTGGTGATGCCGACCCCGGCGAGGTCACGGGGAGCCTTGCCGGCGGCGTCGAGGGCTTCGAGGACAACGGCCTCGGTGTTGGCCCAGATCTCGTCGGGATCGTGCTCGACCCATCCCGGTTCGGGGTAGATCTGGCGATGCTCACGCTGGGCCATGGCCACGAACCGCCCGTCGCCGTCGACGATGACGAAACGCGTGCTCGTCGTTCCCTGATCGATGGCGCCGACGAACTCGGACACGTCTCCTCCTCTCGATCTGTCAGCTCGATCTGTCAGCCGGTGTTCGACTCGCCGGCGAACCGTCGGGCGGCCTCACCATCTTCTGCCGCGAACACCGCCACGACATCCTCCGCGCGGATCACCGCCTTTTCCACGTTCGGCCGCTCGACCTTACTGAACCGGCGGAGGACGAAGTCGGCAGGATCCATCCGGCCCGGCGGCCTGCCGACACCGATCTTCAGCCTCCAGAAGTCCTTGGTCCTCAGCGACGCGATGATCGAACGCATTCCGTTGTTGCCGCCGTCACCGCCACCCATGACCACCCGGAGCTTGCAGAAGGGAAGATCGATGTCGTCGTGCACGACCAAGGTATCGACGGGGTCGACGCGGTAGTAGCGGAGCAACGGCGCAACCGCCTGGCCCGACTCGTTCATGAACGTCCGGGGCAGCGCCAGGATCACACGCTCGCCGTCGAGATGGAACTCCGCGACGTCGGCCCTGATGGGACGCTTGGCCCGCTTGAAGACGGCATCATTGTCCGCTGCCACGCGCCCAACGACCTCGGCACCGACGTTGTGACGTGTCCCCTCATAGGAGCTGCCGGGATTGCGCAACCCGACGATGAGCCGCATCGGACAGAGGGCCTCAGCCCTCGTCATCTCCCCCGGCCTGGCCAGCCTCCTCGGCACCCTCTTCGGTCACCGCAGGCTCCTCGCCCTCCGCGAGCTCCTCGCCCTCGACAACCTCTTCTTCCTCCTCCTCGACGATGGCCGGGAGAACGACGGTCGCCAGAGGACGGTCCGGATCAGCGGCATAGGTCACGCCTCCGATGATGGGGAGGTCCTCGACCTTCAGGGTGTCACCGATCACGAGATCCGAGATGTCGACGACGATCGATGGCGGGATCTCCGAAGGAAGCGCCGAGATCATCACCGTGGTCTCGATCATCTCCACGAAACCACCCTCTTCACGGACACCGATCGGAACGCCGGTGAAGTCGATACCGACTTCCGCCTCGATCTCAACGTCGAGGGAGACCTTGATGAAGTCGACGTGCATGATGTCGTTCCGCACCGGGTCGCGCTGGATCTCACGGGGCACGGTGAGCACAGGGGCGACGCCCTCCACCTCGAGGTTGATCAGCGCGTTGAGCCCTGCATCCGTGTGCAGAACCGCATAGAGGTCCCGGCCATCGACGACGACGGGTACGGAATCGAGGTCCTTGCCGTACACGACGGCGGTGACTTGGCCCTCACGTCGGAGCCTTTTCGACGGCCGGCTACCCGACGTGACACGCGGTCGTGCGCGCAACGTCTCCTGCTGCATGGTGGAACTCCCCTGCGGGAACGACGAAGTACGACATGAGTGTAGCGATCGACGCCTTCTTCTCGTCGGTCGTCCCGTCCGCTCTTGGTGGACGATCAGCCCGGCACGTGACTCAGCCGCACCTGCCGTACCGGATTGTCGGCATTCGGGTCCACGAGGAGGATCGACTGCCACGTGCCGAGAGCGAGCCGTCCCCCCATGACCGGCACCGAGACCGAGGGTGTCACGAAGGCCGGGAGCAGATGGTCCGCGCCGTGGCCGGGTCTGCCGTGACGGTGGCGATAGAGGTCGTCGCGCGGCGGCAGCAGCTCGTCGATGCGAGCCATGAGATCGGCATCGGATCCGGCACCGGTCTCCATGATCGCAACGCCGGCGGTGGCATGGGGTACGAACACATTCACCAGGCCGTCCGTCCTGTCGGCAGCGAACCGCTGCACCTCGGCCGTGATGTCGTACGTGGCCCGGGTGGTGCCGGTGGTGATCTGGAGGACGATGGATTCCATGTGTGTGACTCCTAGACGATGGTCTGTGTCCGATGGGCCTTTCTATGCAGAGCCACCTGACGACGATACGGGAAGATCTCGATCGTCTCTCCGCCGCGGATGCGGTCCTGGATCCGCTGCCAGAAGGTGACGTCGTACAGGTCGCCGTGCCGTTCCTCGAACGCGCGCCGCAGTTCGGGTGAGACGCCGAGAAAATGGCTGAACTCCTCGGGGAACACGTCGCCCTTGCCGACGCCGAACCAGGGGGTCTCGGCGAGATCGTCGTCGGGATGGAAGGACACCGGCATGGCGCGGAACTTGCAGTCGCTGAGCAGCGAGAGCTCGTCGTAGTCGTAGAACACCACCCGACCCTGTCGGGTGACACCGAAGTTCTTGATGAGCATGTCGCCGGGGAAGATGTTTGTCGCTGCCAGATTCTTGATGGCCGTTCCGTAGTCGATGATGGCGGCCGCGGCCTCTTGCTGGTCGTGTTCCCTGATGAACACATCGAGCGGGACCACGCGTCGCTCGACGTAGACACGCTCGAATCGAACGACGCCGGAGCTCGCGGTGACGGTGCGGCCCGCCGCATCGACGAGCTCGGCGAGCAGGTCCGGAGCGAATCTGGACAGTGGGAACGTCAAGCCGCGGAACTCCTGGGCGTCGATGAGCCGTCCGGCGCGATCGTGCCTGGAGACGATGGCGTACTTCTCCCGCACTTCGGCGGGTGTCACCGTCTTCTGCGGCGGGAAGTGGTCGCGGATGACCTTGAACACCATGTCGAACCCGTCGAGGGCGAAGACGATCATCACGAGCCCCCGGATCCCCGGGGCATAGGTGAACTGTCCTGTCGTCTGCTCGATGTACTCGGCGAGGTCGCGGTAGAGCTCCGTCTTGCCGTGCTTGCGGAACCCGAGTGCCGTGTAGATCTCGGCGGGTCGGCGGTGCGGAATCAGCGTGCGGATGAAGCGCACCATCCCGCCCGGATCGGGGACACGGACGGCGAACTCGGAATGGGTGTAGCTGAACAGCACGGAGACATCGTCGGGGTCGGTGAGCACAGCACCGAGGTACAGCCCCCGACGAGCGTGTTGGATCGCCAGTACGAGGGGGATGGGCTCTCCACCGTCGCTGATCCGGGCAAGCACGTAGGCGCCCTGGCCCCGGTAGAACGTGGGAACGAGCACATCGACGCTGCCGTGCCTGATGCCTCCCGCCTCGAGCGCGTCCCGGAGCGCATCGGCACCGAGCCGGACATCGCCGTGGAGATCGCGCCACGTCGCCTGGAATCTGCGGTCGCGCAGCAGCCCCCGGATGAGCTCTGCGGGATCCTCGGGCAGAGGGATGCTCACCAACCAGGCTTGGTCATCGCCTGATGGGCCAACGGGAGACAACGCGAGCTTCCCTCCTGCGAACTCGATGTCTTCATCGACGCCGATGGTGTCGAAGACACGGCGTGTCACCGAGTTGAAGAACGTGGCACCGAGTTCGGGATCCCTGCGAAACTCCATCGATCGCACGTAGTGGCCCTTGGCCTCGACCCACGTCTCATGGTCGAGAAGTCCCGAGCCGAGCATCGCTTCGGCGTCCGCGGCCGACTCTGCGACCGTGGTCTCGTAGACATCGATTCGCTCGACGATGTCGCGGTGGAAAGCGCGCCAATCTCGTCCCTCGAAACGGGGACGGGCCCGCAGCGTGATCGAGTCGAAACGTCGCCGGTATTCGTCGAAACGGGCCGCGATGTCCTCGGCGAGGGCGCGGCTCAGAAGTTCTCGCCCTTGAAGATGGCGCTCACCGAACTGTCGGTGAAGATGGCATTGACGGCCCCGGCGAGGATCGAGCCGATCGACAGCACGGTCAGCTTGTCGAGGTGCTTCGCCTCATCGGGCAGTGGCAGCGAGTTCGTGATCACGATCTCTTCGATCGGGGCATTCTTCAAGCGGTCGACCGCAGGCGGCGAGAGCACGCCGTGGGTCGCGATCACCCGCACCGAGAGCCCACCTCGCGCCTTGAGGAGATCAGCCGCCGCCACCACGGTGCCCGCCGTGTCGATCATGTCGTCGACGATCACACAATGCCGGTCCTCCACGTCGCCGACGATCTCGAGGGCGGATACCTGGTTGCGGGCATCGGCGCTTCTGCGCTTGTGGACGAAGGCGACATCCGAGTCGAGGTGGCTGGCATACCGGGAGGCCAGCTTCACCCTTCCCGAGTCCGGCGAGACGATCGTCGTCGGGCCGTGGATACGGCTCGAGATGTAGTCGGAGAAGAGATGGAGCGCGGTGAGGTGGTCGAAGGGAACGTCTACGAACCCTTGGATCTGGCCGGTGTGGAGATCGACGGAAGCTATCCGATCCGCGCCTGCGGCGAGGAAGAGATCGCCCATGAGCCGCGCCGAGATGGGCTCACGGGGCCTGCCCTTCTTGTCCTGCCTGGCGTAGCCGTAGAAGGGGACCACCGCGGTGATCCGTTCGGCCGAGGCACGCTTGAGCGCGTCGATCATGATGAGCTGCTCCATCACGTGGAAGTTCACCGGATGGGAGTGGCTCTGGATCACGAAGCAGTCCGCGCCGCGCACGCTCTCGGTAAAATGGATGTAGATCTCACCGTTGGCGAACACGGAACGCTCGACACCTCCCAGGCTCACACCGAGGATGCCTGCAACCTCCTCGGCGAGCGGCTCGTTGGCCGATCCCGAGAAGATCATGAGCCGCTTCCTACCGGGCAGCTCCATCGTTACCCCTCGTCTGCTCCCGCTCGCCGACGTCTTCGCTCAGCGTAGCCCTCGATCTCGCGTTGGGTCGAACGCTCGACGGCCAGGCTCCCTGATGAGACATTCTCGGTGATCACCGAGCCCGCCCCCGTGAACGCATCATCACCTACCTCGACCGGGGCGATGAGCATCGTGTCGGAGCCGATCCGCACCCGATCACCGATCACCGTGCGGTGCTTTGCGAAGCCGTCGTAGTTGACGGTCACAGTGCCTGCCCCGATGTTGGCGTCCTCGCCGATCGTCGTGTCGCCGATGTACGACAGATGCGGCACCTTGGAGCGGGGACCCACCTCGGAGTTCTTGATCTCGACGAAGGCGCCGGCCTTCGCCTTCTCCGACAGCACGGCACCGGGACGCAGGTATGTGAAGGGTCCGATCGTGGCGCCCGGACCGACCGATGCCCCATCGAGCACGGCGTACCGGACGGTCGCCCCGGGTTCGATCGTCGTGTTCCTCGCATGCACCGAGGGCCCCACCTCGGCACCGGCGCCGATCACGGTCGATCCTTCAAGGATCGTGTCCGGGTAGAGCCTGGCCCCTCCGGCGACCGCAACGCCGTGATCGATGTACACGCGTGACGGATCGAGCATCCACACGCCGTCTGCCAGCAAGCGCTTGTTGATGCGCGCCCGCAGGATCGCGGCAACGGCGGCAAGCTGGTCGTGCGAGTTGACACCCGTCCCTTCGATCGGTGCTGCTTCAACGGCTCTGATCCGGTGGCCGTCTGCTGCCAGCACGCCGATCACGTCCGTCAGATAGAACTCTCCCTGGCTGTTCTCAGTGCCGACGCGCTCGAGCGCCGAAGCCAACATGCCGGCATCGAACGCGTACACGGACGTGTTGACCTCGTCGATCATCAGCTGATCGTGGTCCGCATCGCCCTGTTCAACGATGGCAACGACGTCCTCGCCGTCGCGCAGCACCCGGCCGTAGCCGGTTGGATCCTCGATCCGCACGGTGAGCACCGTGGCGGCGGATCCGGTCTCGCGATGCACGCCAAGCATTTCGGCCAGGGTGGCCGATTCGAGCAGCGGCATATCGCCGGGTACGACGAGCACGGTGCCGTCTGTGCCAACGGCGGCCAGACCGACTTTCGCCGCGTCTCCGGTGCCGAGTTGCTCGGCCTGGATCACGGCGGTCGCCCACTCCGGCAGGGAGGCGTCGACCTCGTCTGCCTGATGGCCCACGACGACGGCCACCGCGTCGACATCGAGGGGCTCGAGCATTGCCAGCACCCAGTCGAGCAGGGACCGGCCCGCCGCCAGGTGGAGCACCTTGGCGAGATCGGACTTCATCCTCGTGCCCTGCCCGGCGGCGAGAACGATGGCGCTGGTTGTCACGTCACGTGGTCTCTCATTGCTGGCTGGGGGGACAGGACTCGAACCCGTACTGGATGGACCAAAACCACCTGTGCTGCCAGTTACACCACCCCCCAATTCGGGCTACCGAGTGTAGGGGCGACGGGCCACATCGGTGAGTCGAGAGCGTTCTCTGTAGTCTGGAACGGCGATGCTGATCGACTACCAGGAGCTGGCCACCGATCTCGACCGTGCCGATTCGGCCGCCCGCGACGCCGAGGCCGCCGGGTACGACGGTTTCTGGACCGCAGAGACCAAACACAACCCCTTCCTTCCCCTCGTCTTGGCCGCCGAGCACACCGAGCACGTCTACCTGGGCACCGGGATCGCGGTGGCGTTCGCCCGCAACCCGATGACCGTGGCCCACGTCGCCTGGGACCTGCAGGCGTATTCGGAGGGTCGCTTCATCCTTGGCCTCGGCTCCCAAGTCAAACCCCACATCCGGTTGCGTTTCTCCATGGAATGGTCACACCCGGCGGCTCGCATGCGCGACTTCATCTCGGCCCTCCACGCCATCTGGGATGCCTGGGAGGAGGGCACGCCGCTGCGCTACCGCGGTGAGTTCTACACCCACGCCCTCATGACCCCGTTCTTCGATCCCGGCCCCAACCCCCACGGGCGTGCCAAGGTTTTCGTGGCCGCGGTGGGAACCAAGATGATCGAGGTCGCCGGGGCGGTAGGCGATGGCCTGCTCGGCCACCCCCTCACCACCGAGGCCTACGTACGTGAGGTGGTGGTGCCGACCTTCTCACGGGCGCTCGACACCGCGCAACGACCCCGCTCCGACTTCCAGCTCTCGCAGCCGGTGTTCGTTGTCACCGGGTCCGACGATCGCGAGCTCGCCGCCGCCGCGGCCGAGGTGCGCCAACAGATCGCTTTCTATGCCTCCACGCCGTCGTATCGCGGCGTCTTGGAGCACCACGGCTGGGGCGAGATTCAGCCGCAGCTCAACGACCTGGCCCGCAGCGGGGAGTGGGCGGCCATGGGCGACCTCATCGACGACGAGAAGCTCGAGACCTTCGCCGTGGTCGGGCCACCCGAGGCCATCGGTCCGGCGATCAGGCGACGCTTCGACGGCGTTGCCGACCGCATCAGCTTCTACCCGCCGGAGGGCGGCTACGACCCGGAGACAATGGGCGCCATTATTGAGGGCACCCGCGGTCAGGCCTCTTCCCAACCCTGATCCACCGGTGATGCCGCCTCGGCAAAGCGGACACCCGCGGGCACACCATCGACCGCTCCCGCGGCCTCTTCGAGCGTCGGGAACATCCCGAAGAGGCACGATCCGCTTCCCGTCATCATGACGGGCACATCCCAGCGGGCGGCGAGCTCGGCCCGCCACTCCTCGACGGCCGGAGCGAGGGCCACGGCCGCCGGGTAGAGGTCGTTGCGCAGCGGCGCGTAATCGCGAAGTGGCGGCGGGAGCCGCGTCGCTTTCACCTCGGGACCGCGTGGCTCGTCGAGCTCGTCCCAAGCGCGGTAGACGTCGGCCGTCGATAGCTCGGCGGGCGGCACCACGAGGGCGAAGGCGAAGCCGTGAAGCGATGGCCGGGGCGATACGAGCTCGCCGCGGCCGGCGACGATCGCCGTGCCCCCGACGAGCGCGAACGGGACATCGGAGCCGAGGTCGGGTCCGATGGTGCGAACGGCGTCGAACGTGGCACCGAGAAGGCGACTGGCGGCAACGAGGGCGACGGCGGCATCGGCGCTCGCCCCGCCGAGACCTGCTTCTGCAGGTATTCGCTTCGTGATGGAGAGGCGCATCGGGGTCAGGCGGTCGGTCTCTTCGCGGACACGCTGGAGCGCTCGCCACGCCAAGTTGCTCTCGTCGTGGGGTGCCCATCCTCCGGCGATGACGATCTCGTCCTCTTCCGAAGCTTCCAGCTCCACGTCGTCGCACAGCGAGATCGACTGGAACAGACCGCGTAGCGGATGGAAGCCGTCGCTGTTGCGCGGCTCGACCTGGAGGGCGAGGTTCACCTTGGCAAAGGCCCGGATCACGCAGCCACCTGCGCTATCGCCACGAAGTCGGTGGGCTGCAGGTCCTCTGCCCGCGCCGTCGGATCGACACCGGCCGCCGCCAGCACCGCCTCCGCATCCACCAGCTCACTCGCCAGCGAGCGACGCAACATCTTGCGGCGTTGCCCGAACGCTGCAGCCGCAAGGCGAATCGCTTCTTCGGCATCGGCGGGCGCCTCGATACGATCGAGCACGACAACCGCCGAATCGACGTCTGGAGGCGGCACGAACACGCTCGCCGCCACGGAGAACGCCACCGATCCCGCGGCGTGGAGGGAGACGATGACGCTGGGGAGGCCGTAGGTCTTGGATCCGGGGGACGCCAGGAGCCGGTCGGCCACCTCACGCTGGACCATCACGACGAACCGGTCGATAGGACCGTCGGCGCGCAGCGCGTCGAGGACGATTCCCGAACCAACGTTGTATGGGAGGTTGGCCACCATTGTCCACCGACCGCCGCCGAGGTCCGCGGAGAGATCGAGGCGGGCAGCGTCGGCCCAGCGCAGCTCGACGTCGCGCCCGGTGAGGGTCTCTTCGAGAAGCGGTCGCAGCCGCTCGTCCACCTCGTAGGCAACGACGCGGGCCCCGGTGTCGGCAAGGGCGAGGGTCAAAGATCCCGTTCCGGGGCCGATTTCGACCACTGAGTCGCCGGGGCCGACGGCGGCGGTCCTGACGATGCGGTCGACGAGGTTGGGGTCGGCGAGGAAATGCTGGCCGAGGCGCTTTACCGGCCGCACGTCGTGGCGGTCGAGCAGTGCCCGGATTTCGCCGCGGCCCTGGCCGCTCATGAGGGAGGACCAAACACGCGGTCCGCTACCTCCGTCGTGGTCCTGGCGGCGTCTTCGATCGGCACGCCCCACACGTCGGCGAGAACGGCGCCGGTAATCGCGACGTTGGCAGGCTCGTTGCGCTCGCGGCGCATCGGTTCTGGTGTCAGGTACGGGGTATCGGTTTCGAGCATGGTTCGCTCCGGCGGAGCCTCGGCCGCTGCCAGGCGCAGGGTCTCGCCGGTGGCATAGGTGAGCGGTCCGGCGAACGAGAACGTGACGCCGAGCTCGTTGAAGCGCTTCGTCCACCTCCGTCCGCCGGTCCAACAATGCAGCACCGCTGGCTCCCCGAGCGCAGCATCGGCGAGCAGTTCGTAGGTGTCGGCGAAGGCGTCGCGGCAGTGCACGATGATCGGTTTGTCGTGTGTTGCGGCGAGGTCGAGCTGGTCGCGGAAGGCGTCGAGCTGGTGGTCGCGGGGCGACAGGTTGCGGTAGAAGTCGAGGCCGCATTCACCGATGGCATCGGCGTCTTCGATGAGGGCAATGAGCCGATCCCGTTGGTCCGGCCAGGCCGATGCATCATGGGGATGGAGCCCTGCACTCCAGAGGACGGCCACTGGGAACTCCGCGGCCAGATCCCGCGACGCGGCAGAGGTCTCGGCATCGACACCCGGGCACATCACCCACCGTACGCCTGCCTGAGCTGCCCGATTGAGGAGCGCGCCGGGCGCTTCGCCGTGCATGTAGAGGTGGCAGTGGCTATCGATCCAGGACGGCGATTGGTCGTCGTCAGTCGACATCGTCCAGGGAATCCATCTTGGCAAACAACGGGGGGAGCTCGCCGAGCGTCCGGCCGCTCTCCACCACGGGACCCTCCCAGCGTACTTCGTTTGCCCCAGCGCCGAGGGCATCGAGCACCCGCGGCGACGTGAACGGGAGATAGGGATACAGGGCGACGGCAACGGTGGCGATGGCGTTGAGGGCCACCCACAGCGTCGTTCCCGTACGCTCGGGATCCGTCTTGGCCGTCTTCCAGGGCTCCTTCTCATTGAGGTAGACGTTCACCGCCTGGGCGCCGGCCATGGCCCGCTGCAGCCCACCGCGAAGCTTGCGGGCCTCGATCGAAGCTCCCACGTTGTTGAGCGTCTCGGCAGCGGTTTCGAGCAGGGCCACATCGACGTCGTCGAGCTCGCCCGGGGTGGGGACGACACCGTCGAAATAGCGGCCCGTCATCGACACGGCCCGGTTGACGAGGTTGCCCCAGGTCGCAACGAGTTCCTCGTTGACGCGCCGCACCATCTCGTCGTCGAAGAGGTCGGTGTCGCTCGTCTCGGGGAAGTTGATCGCCACGGCGTAGCGGAGGGCATCCGGCTCGAAGTGATCGAGGTACCACTCGAGGGGACGCCCGACGCCCATCGACTTCGACGCCTTGTGCCCGCCGAAGGTGACGTTGTGGTTCGCCGGCACGTCGGTGGGAAGGTTGAGGCCGCCGTGACCCATCAGCAATGCCGGCCAGTACACGGCATGGAACGGGACGTTGTCCTTTCCCAAGAAGTAGTACGACTCGGCATCCGGGTTCTCCCACCACTCCCGCCAGGCATCAGGGTCGCCGTGGAGGGCGGCCCACTCCTGTGGCGCCGAGAAGTAACCCATCACGGCCTCCCACCACACGTAGATCGTCTTTCCAGGACCCAGATCCTCGACGGGCAGTGGAATCCCCCAATCGAGGTCGCGGGTGAAGGCCCGATCGTGGAGGCCCTCTTCCACCATTCCCCTGGCGAAATTGATGACGTGCGGACGCCAGCCTTCGCGAGTCTCGAGCCATTCGCGCAAGGGTTCCTGCATCTCGCTGAGCTTCCAGTAGTAGTGCTCGGTCTCACGCAGAACGGGTTCCGTTCCCGTGAACTTGCTCCGCGGGTCGATCAGCTCGGTTGGCTCGAGGGTGCGGCCGCAGTTGTCGCACTGATCACCCCTGGCATGGACGTATCCGCAATGCGGGCAGGTACCCTCGATGTATCGGTCGGGAAGGAACCTGCCGACCTGCTCGTCGTAGTACTGCTCGACCGTCTTGGGGTAGATGTAGCCGTTGTCGAAGAGGTGCATGAAGAACGACTGGGCGACACGATGGTGGGTCGGGGTATCTGTTGTCGTGAAGAGGTCGAACGCGATGCCGAGCCGGTCCCAGTAATCGAGAAACAAGGGGTGGTAGCGATCCACGATCTCCTGCGGGGAGATGCCTTCTTCATCGGCCTTGACGGTGATGGGCGTCCCGTGGGTATCAGTCCCGGACACCATGAGGACGTCGTTGCCGGCGGCCCGGTGATAGCGGGCGAAGACGTCGGGCGGCAAGTAGGAACCCCCGAGATGGCCAAGATGCAGCGAACCGCTGGCATACGGCCATGCGACGGCAACGAGGATCTTGAGGGGCTTGCTATCGGTCACGGGCGGCGATGGTACCGGTACGCGGGCTGCGCGCTCGCTCGGCGTCTTGGGAGACGCTGGACGGGGGTAATCTCCCGCGGCAGTGGCCTTGCCGTGGTTGGCATCTTCCCAATGGACCGACACCGCTGGAGGTTTTCGTGGACACCGTGATGGTGAGAAAGATCGATGACTTGGGTCGCATCGTGGTCCCCGCTGAGACGCGGCGTCTCTTCAACATCAGGGAGGGCGACGAGCTCGCCATCGCGGTGGAGAACGACGCCATCGTGCTGCGCAAGCTGGAGGCGAGTTGTGTGTTCTGCGAGGAGACCAAGGGCGTCACGCCCTACCGCGGCCGCGGCATCTGCGCCAACTGCCGCGAGGAGATCACCGGCGCTTGATGGCCTCCTCGTAGAGCGCCCTTCTGCTCACGCCGAGGCTCTCCGCAACATCCTTGACGGCGCTCGACAGCGAGCTGCCGCCGGCCACCTCGACGTCGACGGCGGCGAGGGCGTCCTCGATGCTCGCCTCGCGTGGTCGCTGGGGCGCGATCACGATGGTGAACTCCCCCTTCGGTTCGATCTCAGCCCACTGGGCCGCCGCAGCCGCAATCGAACCCCGCCAGATCTCCTCGTGGAGCTTGGTGAGCTCGCGGCACACCACGACCGGGCGCTCCGGGTCCATCACCGCGGCAAGATCGGAGAGGTCGCGATCCACCCGTTTCGTGGCGGCGAAGAGGACGATGGTGCGATCCTCTCCCGCAAGCGCCGCCACGCGATCGGCGCGAGCCTTGCCCTTGCGGGGAAGGAAGCCCTCGAAGACGAATCGGTCGCCGCTGAAACCTGAGACGGCCAGGGCCATGGTGACGGCGCTCGGGCCGGGAACCGCGGTGACCCTCGCCCCGACGTCGACGGCAGCCTGAATGGCCCGGACGCCGGGATCCGATATCGCCGGCGTCCCGGCATCGGTGACAAGGGCCACGGTTTTGCCGGCGGCCAGATGGTCTGCAAGCTCCGTTGCTCGATCCTCCTCGTTGCCGACGAAGAAGGAGCGGCTGGGCGTCGACACTCCGAGGTGTGCCAGCAACACCGCCGTGCGACGTGTGTCCTCCGCGTAGACGACGTCGGCCGAGGCGAGTGCCTCGCCGAGGCGCGGCGGGGCATCGGCGAGGTTGCCGATCGGCGTGGCGCAGATGATCAGGGTCCCCGGCACAGGCCTGAGGATGGCAGAAGCACAACACGGTCGCCCTTCTCGGGCAGTAGCGCGGTGTTCGGCGTCTCCACCACCCACGTCGCCTCCCGGCAGCGGGCGGTGCCCCCCGGTGCCAGCACCTCGGCGCGGATGACGGTGCCTGTTTCGTCGAGCCAGATGAGCCCGAGCGGTCGTCGCAGCCATCTGCCGTGGACCGCGTTCGTCTGCAGGATCGCCGCCGCGCCGGGCTCGAGGACGTGGATTCCCAGCAGCCGTCCGATGGAGCCCCGGCGGTGGATCACGCGGTGGGGAGGCCCATAGGCGTGGTCTGTTGGTAACCTCCCGCCCACAATGGCGAAGGCAAAGCGACGCAAACTCCGCGCCCGGCGCAGCAAGGCGAACCACGGCCGCCGCCCCAACGCGGGCCGCGGATAACCCTCTTCGCCTTCTTCTTCTTCTTCTTCTTCTTCTGTTTTGGCGTAACTGGACACGGATATCCGTGTCCAGTTACGCCAAAACAGAGCGGAGCTGCTGTTCGACGACCCGGCGTCTTTCGATGACGTCACGCCACGTGTAGCGAAGCACCCGCCACCCCAACAACTCGGCCCGGTTCTGCTTGTCGCGATCTCGCTGGAACGTCTCCGGGTCCATGTGGTACGCCTCGCCATCCAGCTCGATGAGGATCCGCGCCTCCGGGTAGGCGAAGTCGGCCCGCGACACGAAGTCACCGAACCGGTCGACGACCTCGAACTGCGCCACGGGCAGCGGAAGGCTCGCCAGCATGACCAGCCGACGGAACGCATCCTCCAATTCACTCTCCGTCTTGCCCGCCCATTGGCGACGCTCCCGTATCAAAGGCCGCACGACGCCCACACCCCGGCGTCCCTTTCTGGCGACCCTGGCGATGAACCCCTCCACCTCATCGAGCGTGACGATGGCCTTGCGCAACCCCGTGTCCAGACACGAAACGATAAGCCACAGGCGTGCCGTTGCCCCCAGGTCGACGATCGTGCGGGCGGGGACCGTCGTCGGTATCCCGTCGACGATCACCACGTCTTCAGGTATGAGGTCCCGGGACTCATGGACGGTGAAGTCCCGGTGCTCTCGAGTCCACCGCGGTGTGATGACCTCGACGTGCTTCCCCCGAAGCGACGTCAGGCCGAGCAATTCCGCCGCCGTCTGGTGCGATGCCGCCGCGTCAGACCCCGTGGACTGCACCGCCGCCGAGACCCGGCGGTGCCAGGTGTTGGGGGTCCCGGCGACGAGATACGCGCCGGATCCCAACGATAGGTATTGACCCCGATCGAGGCGATGTTGAATCCGATGCAAGGACAGGTCACTTGTCAAGGCCTGCTCCCTCGTGAACACGCCATGCTGCTTGGAAGCGATTCGGCTCAGACGCTCATCCGGTAGCACGCGCACAAGGTGCCAGAAACGGGCAGCCGAGTCACCCCCCTTGCTGTTTTGGCGTAACTGGGCACGGATATCCGTGCCCAGTTACGCCAAAACGGGGGGATCAGAGGCCGAGCTGGGTGCGGATATCGGCTCCGACCGTCTTGTCGGTGGCGGCCACGAAAATGACCTCATCGTCGACCCGGTCGACAAACCCATAGATCGATCCCAGGTTGTAGAGCAGGCCACCGCCCGACTCGACGGCACCGCCGGCACCCATCGCCTTGCGCAGGTGGACAACGAAGGCGTTGGCCACCTCTTCGGCATCCTGCTCGGTGTCGCCGATGTAGTGGATGACGGTCGCAACGTCATCGCCGGACGAGAAGACCCGGTAGAAGTCGTTGCCCCATCCGGAGGCGGTCTGGGTGAGCATGCCCGGTGAGAGCGTGTCGAAGAACAGCATGCGAAGTCCCCACTCGCCCCACGACCCCTCGTCGTAGAGATCCCAGCCGGTGACCTCGACGGTCAGCGGCGGAAGCTCAACGGGCAACTCGTTGCCGACGTACTTGGAAGGATCGAGGATTTGCTCGGTCGTCACAGGGGGCGCCAGATAGGCCGTGTCGACACCGGCGATGCCACCGATGTCGACCTGGCTGGCGACGAACGTCAGACCCTGGTCGTAAGGGAACGTCAGGTCGGCGCGCATCCAACCGGGAACGGAGTCGAGCACCGAGGTATCGATGGTGAGAGCTTCGGCGGCTGCCTGAACCGCTTGCAGCGGCGACATCCCTTCGAGATAGACGAATTGGAAGTACGTGGCGTCACCCTCACTGAGCGCTTGAAGCGATGCGTAGTCGTCACCCGTTCCGTTTTCGTATTGCTCGTCGAGCTGGTCCCCGAGGTCGAAATGTTGATCGGTGAGAGCGTGGATCAGTTCATGGACGACCACCGTCCTCTGCAGCGGGCTGAACCCGTCCGTAGAGGCGGGCACGACGAGCTCCTGCGTGTCGGTGTCGTAGAACCCGGCCACCTGCTCCGTGAACAAATCGAGGATGAGGGTGTAGTAGTCGGTGTCGGCGTCGAGCATCCCGAGGAGCTGGAGGAGCCGCCCATCCACGGCCAGCTCCTCTTCATCGAGGTCTTCCTCGAGCATCGTGAAGACGCGTTGGGAGAAGGCCTCCTCGTCGAGGATGGCCACGGCCGGAGCCTGCAAGAACGGAAGGCCCCGCACCTCCTCGGTTTCGCGGACAAGCTCACCGATTTCGTCGACCAGCTCGTCGACGACGTCCTGGGGAATTCCCTCGGATGCCGACACTGCGACCGTTGTCGGCGGGAGCGTCGTCGGCGAGGATTCGGGGACCGATGTCGTCGTCGTCGCCGTCGTCGAAGAACCACCGGGATCGGTCGCGGCGGTCGTATCGGTCGACGACGTGCACGCCGCGACGAACAAGGACAGTGCCACGGCGGCAACGACCAATGGGCGGCTCAAGGAGCGAGAACGATCCACGAAGAGCAGGGTACCGAGGCCCCGATTAAGCACGGGTAAACCCGCTACCAGGGGATGACGTCGCCCTTACCGATCACCACGATGCCGCTCTCGTCGACGTGGAATCGCTCCTCATCGGCCTCGCGGTCTACCCCGATCTCACAGCCCTCGGGAACCCGGACGTTCTTGTCGATGATGGCCCTGCTTACCACCGCGTTCCGGCCGACGTCGACGCCGGGCAAGAGCACCGAGTCGTGCACCTCCGCATACGAGTGGACGCGCACCTCCGATGACAACACCGACCGAAACGCCTGGCCCCCTGAGACAATCACGCCGGCACCGACGATCGATCCCACCGCAGTCCCGGTGCGCTCCTCCTGGTCGAAGACGAACTTCGCCGGAGGCAGGGAAGGCCGGTGGGTGTAGATCGGCCACTGCGCGTTGTAGAAAGAGAACACTGGATCGACCGCGATGGTGTCCATGTTCGCTTCGTAGTAGGCATCGATCGTCCCGACATCTCGCCAATAGCCCTTCTCGCGCTCGTCCTGGCCCGGCACGGCGTTGTCGGCAAAGTCGTAGACGAGGGCCCTCCCCCCTTCGACGAGCCGCGGGATGACGTCACCGCCGATGTCATGGGCCGTCTCCTCCTCGGCATCCCTGGCAACGATCTCGCGCAAGACGTCGGCATCGAATACGTAGTTGCCCATCGAGACAAAAACCGTGGCCGGATCATCGGGTGTCGGTTTCGGCTCTGCCGGTTTCTCGACAAATCCGGTGATGCGGCCCTCCGCGGTCGCCTCGATGACCCCGAAGTCATGGGCCTGATCGATCGGAACGCGGATACCGGCGACCGTCACGTCGGCACCGCGCTCGATGTGGAACTGCACCATCTGCTCCGGGTCCATGCGGTAGATGTGATCGGCGCCGAAGACGAGCACGTGGTCGGGATCCTCGTCGGAGAGGATGTTGAAGTTCTGGTAGATGGCATCGGCCGACCCGGAGAACCATTGCGGTCCCCGCCGCATCTGCGCCGGTACCGGCGCCACGTAGCTGCCGAGGAGGGGCGACATGTGCCACGTGAGCGCCAGGTGGCGATCGAGGCTGTGGCTCTTGTACTGGGTGAGTACCGCGATCTTGCGGTACCCCGCGTTGACGAGATTGGAGAGGGCGAAATCGATGAGCCGATAGACACCGCCGAACGGCACCGCCGGCTTGGCGCGGTCCCGGGTCAACGGATACAAGCGCTTGCCCTCGCCGCCGGCGAGAACGATGGCGATGACCTTGGGCCCAGTCCGCATCACCACCCACGCTAGTGGTGATCAGAATCGGCGGCGATAGCCCATCATCTCGTCGACGCGCTCCTCGGCCATCGCACGGGCCGCCGTCATCGGCATCACCCCATCGCGAGCGGCCCGCTCGAGCACCTCAGAGGTGTTGGCCCGCACCCGCTCCTCGATCAGATCGAAAGCCTGGCGCGCGGTACTTCCCGCGAGCTCCGCTGCACCGCAGATCACACCGCCAGCATTGACGATGAAGTCGGGGAGAGACACGACGCCGTGTTCGTAGAGCAAACGCTCTGCATCGGGGGTGACGGCGATGTTGGCGCCCGGCAACACGACCTTCGTTTTCGCGAGCCTGGCGGTGTGCCTCGTAAACACATCGGGCCGAGCCGCGGGTATCCAGATGTCGCAATTCATCTCGAGGAGGGCCTGGTGAGCACACGGCGTTCCGCCAGGAAACTCCCTCACCGGGCGGCCCTCGACCTTCCACAACAGGAGCTTCTCGACGTCGAGGCCATCGTCGTTGACGACCCCGCCGCGGCTGTCGGATACCGCCATGACGATCGCGCCGCGCTCGGTGAGGAACCGGGCGGTGTGTGTTCCGACCGCTCCGAAGCCCTGGATGACGATCCTGGCACCGTCGAGCGTCACGATCCCGGCAGCATCGAGGACGTCTGCGGCAACTGCCAACCCGAACGCGGTGGCACCGAGCGAATCCAGGGGGATCCCGCCGAGGACGACGGGCAACCCAACCGCTCGGCCGATCTCGTCGTGGATGACGGCCATGCACGACTCGTCGATACCCATGTCCGGGCCGGGAATGTAATCCGTCAGGTCGCGGATGGAGTCGGCGAACGCGCGCACCAGGCGCTCCCGCCGGAGCCTTGGCATCCCCGGGTCTCCAACGATGCCGGCTTTGCCACCGCCGTGACTCAGGCCGGCCGCGGCGCTCTTGAACGTCATGGCACGAGCCAACCGGGCCACCTCGTCGACCGTGATGTCTTCCGCCATGCGAAGCCCACCGATCGCGGGGCCGGCCGCGGTGTTGTCGACGACGACGATCGCCTCCAACCCCACCAGCGGTTCATGGATCAACAAGACCTTCTCCGGCCCGAGTTCGTCCCGGGTGCGCTGCCACATCGTCAACATCACGATCCCTCCTCGACACGGTCTCGAATCCTCCCCATCGGACCGCATGGAGTCACGGCCCGCAACGGCCGTTCGTCACAATCGTTTCAGCTGAGTACCGGCTGCAGCAGCTCCTCCAACGTTGGCCCGACCTTCTCTTCGAGGTCGTAGAAGACCCGTACCGACGGGACGGAGAGGTCGAGCACCCCCGACAGGTCGATCGGCGTTCCGATGATCACGACGTCGACCTCGTCGGCCGCAGACTCGATGGTGGCTCTGAGCTCCTTGCGTTGCGCCTCGCCATACCCCATGGCTGGCAGGACGCGCTCGAGATGTGTGTATTTGTTGAACACGTCGACGAGTGAACCAACCGCGTGCGGGCGAGGATCGATCACCTCGGCGGCACCGAACTGCGAGGCAGCAACCCACCCTGCCCCGTACGCCATCTCACCATGGGTGGTGGTCGGCCCATCCTCAATGACGAGGGCCCGCTTCCCGGCGATCGCACCAGGATCCTCGACGGTCACCACCGAGGCGGCCTCTGTCACCGAGGCGTCGGGGTTGATCCGGGTGATCGTTCGGCGCAGATCTTCGAGCGCCTCTGGATCCGCAGTGTCGATCTTGTTGATGATGACGGCACCCGCCCGACGCAGGTTGGCCTCCCCCGGCCAGTACTCGGTCTCGTGCCCTGCGCGATGCGGATCGACGATGCAGATGTCGACATCGGGCCGGATGAACGGCGTGTCGTTGTTCCCTCCATCCCACAGGATCACATCGGCCTCGAGTTCCGCAGCACGGAGGATGGCCTCGTAGTCGGCTCCGGCAAACACGATGGCACCGTCGCGGAGATAGGGCTCGTACTCCTCTCGCTCCTCGATGGTGACGTCGGCCGCATCGAGGTCGTCGAACGTCTCGAAGCGCTGCAGCCGTTGTCGGACGAGGTTGCCGTACGGCATCGGGTGGCGGATCGCAGCCGCCCGCTTGCCGGCCGCCGCCACAATGGCCCGGATCTTTCTCGACGTCTGGCTCTTTCCGGCGCCGGTTCGCACCGCCGTGACCGACACCACCGGCTTCGTGGACTCGAGCATCGTGGCGTCACCGGGGATGAGGAACGAGGCACCGGCGGCGTTGGCGCGGGCAGCCAAATGCATGACGTGGGAGTGGGTCACGTCCGAATAGGCAAACACCACCGTGTCGACGCCTTCGGCTGCGATCACCAGCTCCAGTTCGTCCTCGTCGACGATCGGAATGCCGTCCGGATAGAGAGATCCGGCCAACTCTGCGGGATAACCACGCCCGGCGATATCGGGAATCTGCGTCGCAGTGAAGCCAACGACGCGGTACCCGGGGTCATCCCGAAACAACACGTTGAAGTCGTGGAAGTCTCGCCCGGCGGCGCCGAGGATCAAGATGCGGGTGGGGTCTGAACTGCTCATGGCCACAGTTCAGCGACCGACGCACCGCTCGGCAAGGGCATTTCGGTCCTTGCCGACGAAGAGGCCCAGGGTCAGATCAGACGAGCTCGTCTTCGCTGGGCTCCTCGTCGTGATGCTCCTCGGACATCAGCAGCAGTCCGACGAGCGCCTTGCTGTGTAGATACACGTCGGTCGGACTCACCGCAACGAAGATGTGGCGGGGGAGATGCTTTGACATGCCAACGGCCGCTTGACCTGCAGCGATACCGCCCGCCATGCCAACGCCTTGGCGATGGCGTCGCCCCATCCATCAGCACCGACGGCCGCGCCGCCGACGACGTTGCCGGCTGGGTTTTGTCCTCGTTGCCTCTCAGCATTTCGCGTGGTTTCTCAGCGTTTCGCGCACGGAGCGCGCACCGTCGTGTGGTTGGGCGTGGTCAGCGAGGCCGGTAGGAGTCTCTGCGGTGTTGCACGCGGTGGATCAGAACAATCTGCTCGTCTTCGAAGACTTCGTAGATGATGCGGTAGTCGCCTCGGCGCGCCGACCAGAGGCCCTCGAGCTCGCCGACGAGCGGCCTGCCAAGGCGGTTCGGGTTGTCAGCGATCGGTCCGAAGATGGACTCCAGGCCAGCGTGTCGCACCTTCTCAGGGAGCTTGTTGAGATGACGGAGACCCTCAGCCGTGATCTCGATCTCGTACACGCCACGACCTCAGACGTGGTCCTTGAGACGTAGCCGCTTGCCTTGTTCAGCGTCTCTGCGAGAACGCCGAAGCGACTCCATCAGATCGTCGTCCTCAAGGATGTCCAACGACTCTTCGAGGGACTCGAGGTCGTCGGGACTCAGCAAGACAAACGAAGGTCGTCCATTACGGGTGACCAGGATGCGGTCGTGTTGGCGCTCGACCCGGTCGGCAAGTTCCGATAGGTGCGCCTTGACTTCAGAGAACGGCAGTGTATCGCTCATGTACACAATATAGGTCAAAATACTGACCTATACAAGACATCATGTGAGACGCTGATGATCTCGACGAGGTAAACATGCGCTGACCTTAGAAAGCGCTCTCAACTCTTCTCGCCGTTTCGCATAGGTTTCCCACCGTTCTGCTATCGAGGCGCGCGGTCTGCGAGTTCGCTTCATACTCGACGTTGAGTCCGATCATTGCGGTGTGAAGGTTTCCGAGGGCCTTGTCACGCGCCCACACAACCAGGGCGAAAAGCGACGAAGTGCCTGGTCATAGGCCTTCTTGGTGTCTCGTCGCTTCGCGTAAGCTCTCAGTGCTTTTCATCGTCATGTGGACGCGGTGTGGTCGCGAACCCAAACCTGCCGAGCCAGCACAGAGGACCGACGGAGGATCCCTTGTGCGCCATCCGTTTCCGGCGTTCGGGCATTCTCCTGACATTCTGGTAACAGGGCTAGGTGGCTGACGAAGAAGTGGTCTTCGTCGGGGTCGGTTCGGGCGAGTGTTCGGTGGTGTTGATCGGTTCGGACGCTGGCGCGCTGGGGCGGTCATGCATGGGCGAGGCCTGTTTCGAGGGTGAAGAGCTTCTTCATGTTGACCAGGCCGGCGGTGAGACGCAGTTGGAGGAGGTTCTTGCGGCTGCCGCGATAGCGGGCCTTGCCGAGGCCGTGCATCTTCAACTCTGCGATCTTGCGTTCTACGAGCGGTCGTCGCCGCAGCTTGCGTCGAGTCGATGCTCGGGCCTGGTCGGCTCGAGCAGCCTGGAGGCGACGCTCGTGGAAATTCAACGTGATCATTCGACCGGACTTGGCGGCGGTGCACTGTTCTCGGAGGTGACAGCCAGTGCAGCGGTCCCCGAACTTGAGGACCACGACCCGCCGCCCCTTGCGGTCGGTGCTCCAACCGGTTTCGGTGGTGGTGTGCCCGGCGGGACACGTCGCCGATAACCCATCGGGATCGACAACGAAGTCGGTCTTGAGGAACCGGCCGGTCGATGCCGGTGGCTGGGTCTTCGCGGTGACCTTGGCGCCGACGTGTTCGACAGCCTGGCGTGTGTCGCCATCGCCATAGGCCGTGTCACCGAGCACCTCAGCAACCGGCACACCCGCAGCCTTCGCGGCGGCGACCAGGCCAGCTGCTTGGGGCCCGTCCGCGACGTTGGCCGCGGTGGTCGCCACACCGAGAACCAGTTCGTTGTCGTGATCGGTGATGATGTGAGCCTTGTAGCCGTCAACGCGTTGGGATCGACTCTTACGGCCATGACGCATCTCCGGATCGACCACCGACACGACACGGTCCTTGGCGACCCCGCGGCGAATGGCCGGACCCTGCCCGTCGTCGGGCTCGGCATCGATATCTTGATCGACGATCCGTTCCAACAGCTCACGGGCCTCGGCCAATCCGGCGTTGTCGGCAGTGGCGTCGAGCACCGAACGGGCCACCGAGACCAGCCGACCCAACTCGCCGCGCCGCACCCCAGCATCGGCCCAATCGATCTTGGCTTTACCCGCAACGACACCGCGGGCTCGTCGCCGCAGCTTCTTGGGGAGCGCCTCGGCACCACCACCGCTGTTGATCACCTTGGCAATGGCCTGACGAACCAGCTCATAGGTGTCGGCCACCGCAGCGGCGCCCATCACCCCAGTCGAGTCAACCAACGCCAACACCTTCTTCGGAAACAGCTTGGCACCGACCGCACGCCCCAACGTCACCTTCAACACCCGTCCGTCGGCATCGTTTATCAACAACCGCGACCGGAACACCGACAACGTCGTCGCGTGAAACGGCACCACATCAACGTCGATACCCAACGCCCGTTTCCAGTCCAAATCCTTCGCAGCACGCCGGGCCGCTTCCCGGTCCGACACGTCATCGCGCAACTGCAACAACACCGCCCGCATCAACAACGACGGCGGGATCGACGGCCGGCCCATCCCCGCCGAATAACAGTCGGCGAAATCCTCGTCCCGGATCAACCCGGACCCGTGCTCAGCCATCCGCGCATAGAACGACGACTCGTCGTCGTCGAACAGTCCACACAGCAACGACTCCACCCCGAAGAGACTCCCTTGACGATCAACCGTTCCCAGCATCATGCCCCATCCATCGCCTTGCGTGAAGTCTCGCCAACCGCCAGCCAAAACGCGAGCACCCACCATCCCGAACCACCGACATTTTCGTCAGCCACCTAGGTCCGATGATCGACCATGGAAACGCACGAGAGGATCATCGTGACGAGCGATCTCGCGACAACGAGTGGTGGAAGCGGCGCCTGATGGCGGGGTGGATCCGTAGAGCCGACTCGGGCCGGTACCAGGCGCGGTACCGCACCCCGACGGCCAAACCCGATCGAGAACATTCGAGCGGCGCAAAGACGCCGACAGGTGGTAGCGGCAGGAGCTCGCTCGCATCGACCGAGGCGACTGGATCGACCCAAACGCCGGCACCCTCACCGTTGCGGAGCGGACCGACCGGTGGATGGCCACCCGGCTCCACATCCGAGACTCCACTCGAGAACGGGACGAAACCTACCTCCGGTCCCTCATCCTGCCCCACTTTGGCACCCGGCGGCGCCGTGACATCACCCGTCACGACATCCAGGACTGGATCGCAGAACTCGCCGAGGGAGGATACGCAGCGGCCACGATCCAGCTCGCCAATGGGCTGGTGTCGATGGCGTTCAACGCCGCGGTCGACGATGCCCTCATCCAACGAACACCCTGCTCGGGGGTGAACCTCCCCAGGCATATCGAAACCGAGAAGCGGTTCCTGAGCGTCGACGAGCTCCACCGGCTCGCAGACACCATCGACCCCCGCCACCGCACGCTTGTGCTGACCGCCGGCTACACCGGAGCGCGATTCGGGGAGCTCGCCGCCCTCCAACCCCGGGATCTCGATCTGTCCCGGTGCCGGGTCACCATCACCCGCTCACTCGCCGACGTCCGCGGCATCATCGCGGAGACCGAACCCAAGACGGCGGCATCCAAGCGCTCTATCACCCTCCCCCAGGCTGTCGTCGACGACCTCGCCACCCACCTCCGCCAACACGCCCCTGGACGCACCGACCGGGTGTTCGCAGCACCCCAAGGAGCACCGCTTCGGCGCCGCAGCTTCCGTCAACGAATCTGGTTCCCCGCCGTCGATGCATCCGTCGGCCAACCCATGCGGTTCCATGACCTTCGGCACACCCTCGCCGCGCTCCTCATTGGTGCCACCACCACCCGAAGCTGTTGCAATCGCGGCTCGGGCACTCCTCGATCAAGACCACCCTCGACATCACGGACACCTCTACGAACCCCTCGACGAGGTCGCCGCGGACCGCCTCGAACAACTCATCGCCAACGCGATCGCGCACCGAGCGCACACGGAACCTGGATTGGGGCTGTAGGCAATCGACCCCGAAACAGCGAGCAACCCTTGCGAGGCAAGGGCTGCATCATGGTGGAGGTGACGGGATTTGAACCCGTGGCCCCTACGTTGCGAATGCAGCGCCCCTACCTCTCTGACCGGGTCATATGTGCCCTGACCTGGGGTTTTGTACTCAACACCTCTCACCGTTTCGCGTAGTTTCTCAGTGTTTCGCGCGCGGAGCGCGCACAGTCGTGCGGTTCAGCGCGATCAGGGTCCGGCTTCGGCATCGCATTGGGCATTTCCGCAGCAGCTGGAATGCCCGTGGGCTCGGTCTGCGGCTTCCCGAGGAATGCTGTATGCAGCCGATTACGGGGTGTGAACGTCCGACGGATGTCTACGTCGCTGGCGCCCATCGTGTTGTTGCAGCGGAACCGTCTACCCCCTCCTCGGGACCCTCCGCCAACACGAAAGGGACGACTATGCCGCGCATTACTAATCCACTGCGGTTCCGTTCGTCTGCGATGTGGATGTGTCCGGCATGGATTCGCTGAATGGCTCACCTCATGGCTTGTTGCCGCCGCCAGGCGCGAGGCGTGTGCGTGGGAATCGATAGGATTCGGTCGATCCCGTCCGCACGACGGTCTGTTGTATCGTGTTCATGTTCCTCGCGGCAGCGTGTGGCGGAACCCGAACGACTGGTCTTGAGAACGCACCGCCGAATCTCCCTCCGCCCCCTGACTACAGCATCGAGGTGTGCGGGTGGGCAACCGACGAGGAAGCGGCGAATCGAGACGCGCCCGGCTCGATAGAATGCTGGCAGTGAGGCGGAACCATCGATGACGGGCGCTTGGCCGGAATTGGCGCTGATCGCTGTGTTGGTGGTAATCAACGCCTTGCTGTCGGGGACGGAGATCGCCCTCATTTCGCTGCGTGATCCGCAGCTTCGGAGGATGGCCGAGCGCGGCGGTACCGGGGCGCTGGTTGCGGACCTTGCCGGTGACCCGAACCGATTCCTCGCCACGATTCAGATCGGGATTACGCTTGCTGGTTTTCTCGCTTCTGCGGTTGCCGCTGTCAGCCTTGCTGAACCTCTCCTTCCTGCCTTCGAGGTTTTCGGTGACGCCGCAAAGACGGTCGCAATCGTCACCGTGACGATCGTCCTTGCGTTCATCACCCTCCTATTCGGTGAACTCGTGCCGAAGCGTCTCGGCCTGCAGCGGCCGGAGCGCTGGGCTTTGACTATGGGACGCCCGCTGCAGTGGTTCTCTGTTGCCATGACACCGGTTGTGTGGTTGCTCAGCGTGACGACAGACGTATTCGTGCGCCTGTTCGGCGGGGAGCCGGGGTCGAGCAGAGAGCAAATCGGACTCGAGGAGCTGAGGGACATCATCGTGACAAGCGGTCGTATCTCGGACCATCGCGGTGACATTCTCGTGGGAGCCTTCGATGTCGGCGACCGCACTGTGCGGGAGTTGATGACCCCGCGGCTAGACGTGTTCGCGCTGGAAGTTTCCACGACGGTTGGCCTCGGCCTCCGTCGATTGCTCGAGGAAGGATTTGCACGGGCGCCCGTGATTGCGGACCACGGGCTTGACTCAGCGATCGGCGTCGTCTCGCTGGCCGATCTCGCAGCCGCCCACCCTGATGCCACGGTCAGGGAGTATGCCAAGGAGGTGCAGGCATTTCCCGAGTCACTGTCGGTGCTCGTTGCAATGCGGCGGCTGCAGGAACGACGAGACCAAATCGGTTTCGTTGTCGACGAGTTCGGCGGTATCGAGGGCATCATCACCCTTGAGGACATCCTCGAGGAGGTGGTGGGGGAAATCTATGACGAGGCGGACCCGCTCGTCGCCACCCCACGCACCGATGGTGCCGACGCCGTTGTAGTGCCCGGCCGATTCCCTGTTCACGACCTCGGTGAGTTCGGGATCATTGCCCCCGAAGGCGATTACACAACCGTTGCTGGCTGGGTGCTCGCGGCGATCGGCAAGGTCCCCGAACCCGGCGATGAGATCGATCTCGAGGGATGGACCGTAACAGTGACAAAGATGGATGGCCCTTCGATTGCCGAAACCCGCTTCGTGAAGCCACCGGCCTGATCCGGGGATGTCCGGCATCGCAGTGTCGGTGAGATAGCACGCTCAGTCGGCGTCAGGTGATCTGTACATCCTACGCATCGCATCCGCGGCCAGTGCCTGGCCGGCCTCCTCGTAGAGGTTGCGGGCGACATCGACGCCCACCTCACGAAGCCCGGCGACCTGATCGCGGTATCGCGCGATGGCACGCCTGTTGATACTTGACAGCAATCCAATTATACGACATGATATTCATGTATTTAATGGCGTACGCAAGGGTCCGCATGGCAGTCAATGGGACGATCCGACGCACAAAGACAGCGCGAAACCTTCAGAATCCACTGACCCTCGAAACCATCCTGTTTGGGGCGCTCTTCCTCTACTCGGGGGTGGTGTAGCTTGTTCTTCTTCATCGCAGCGGCACGCCAAGGACAGCAAGAGGCAGCGCGACGAAAACGTAAAGAGAGGCTCCGGGGGCACCGATTGACCGCTCGAGGCCGGGCGAGCAACTCGCGAAGGTCGTAGCCAACTCGTTCCCCTCACGCAACGGGCCGTCCGGACGTTGGTGCCAGACGCTCCCCTAGGTGTACTCGGACAGGACGTTGATGACAGTTCTTGCATAAGTGAAGACCTCCGAGTGGAGTGGTGATTGCTGTCAACACCCACTGGAGGTCTTCATGGGTCACCGTAATGCTCGTCTCACGGTTCATGGTCGTCGTCTACTCGTTGAAAGAGTCCGTTTCGAGGGGATGCCTGTTACCCATGTTGCGAAAGCAATGGCGATATCTCGCCAGTGTGCCCACCGGTGGGTAGCCCGCTTCGATGCCGAGGGGGATGCGGGTTTGGAAGACCGGTCGTCGAGACCGCACCGTACTCGACTCGGACCAGTGCTGAGGTCGAGGAACGGGTAGTTGCGGCACGTCTTGAATTGCGGGTCGGTCCTGATCGGTTGTCTGACCACCTTGGTGTCTCTGCTCGGACGATCAGCCGGATCCTACGTCGACACCAGATCCGGTATCTATGGGAGTGTGATCCGCTCACTGGTGACGTGATCCGTGCCTCAAAGGCGACCAGCATCAGGTATGAACGGGACCGGCCTGGTGACCTGATCCACATCGATGTCAAGAAGATTGGGCGTATCCCTGACGGTGGCCGCTGGAGAGCATGGGGCCGCAACACGGCAACAGCCACCGACAAGAGCAAACGGAAGCGGGTCGGATACGACTACGTTCACTCAGCTGTCGATGACCACTCCCGTCTCGCGTACTCAGAGATCCATCCCGATGAGAAAGGCACCACCACAGCAGGGTTCCTCACCAGAGCTGCTGTGTTTTTCGAATCGTACGGTATTGAACGGGTCGGCGAGGTGATGACCGACAACCACTGGTCCTACACACACAGCGCAGCGTTCCGCGATGCCCTCGACTCGATCGGTGCCCGTCACATCACGATCCGGCCGCACTGCCCTTGGCAGAACGGGAAGGTCGAGCGCTTCAACCGGACACTGCAATCCGAATGGGCCTACAAACAGATCTACGCCAGCAATAGCGAACGAGCTGAAGCTCTGCAACCATGGCTCCACACATACAACCACCACAGGAACCACGGCTCCCTCGGACGACAACCACCTATCAGCCGAGTGTCACCAACCTGATGGCCGGGTACACCTAGGCGGCGTTCAGGGCGTCAGGGCGGACCCGTTCATTCATCTTCTGGAGAACGGCTTGAGATGCTGGACTCGGGGACAGGTTGTGGGCACAAAGGCCATACACGGTTGGATCGCCGAAACAGATTCCCAAACCGGGTGACTGAATCGGGACACTCTGCGGAACGGAAGTCGGCCCCAGACGGACGAAGACGGCAAGACCCCGCGACATTACGGTGATCGGATTCGGCTACTTGGCCTGGTCCAATGGGCCGTACCCACTACATGTACCGCCACAGGGCCGAGCACGGCGAGAAGGAAAACTACGGCCGTAGCGAGCGGTGCCAGTTGCGGTTCCAGGCCCGCCTCGACTCCCAGTTCAGCGATAATAATCGAGAATTCGCCTCGTGCGATCAGAAGCGCCCCGGCGCGCAGTCGACCCCCCTTGCTTGCTCCGAAGCGCCGGCCGGCCACCCACCCGGTGACCATCTTCCCGGCGGCGACAACGACCACGAGCGCCAAAGCCGGAGCGAGGACTGGAGGGATCGTTGATGGGTCGACCTGAAGACCGAAGAACACGAAGAAGATCGCCCCGAACAGGTCCCTCAGCGGGCCGAGGAGTCGGTCCGCACGCCTAGCGGCCTCACCGGAGATAGCCAATCCGATGAGGAATGCGCCTACGGCAGCGGATACTCCGACCTGTTCAGCCACTCCGGCCACGAGCAGGACCAGTCCCAAAAGGCCGAGCAGCACGGACTCGTCCGACTGACCAAACACCATGCCGCTGAGGCGGCCGCCGAACCTGCTCGCCCCCACCAGCACTGCAGCGACGACGGCAACCGGTCCCAGAATCGACCAGACCAACGTGCCGGTACTCGCTCCGAGCACGAGAGCCGCAGCCACGCCCAAGTAGAGCGCCATTACCAGATCTTCGATGACGAGGATCGAGAGCACCGCAGGGGTCTCGCGGTTGCCCAGCCATCCGAGGTCCCGCATCAGCTTCGCGGCAATCCCGGACGACGAGATGTAGGTAACGCCGCCGAGCAGGAAAGCGGCCGTAAGCGACCAGCCGAGCGCCCACCCCACAACGAATCCGGGGGTGAAATTCAATCCCAGGTCGACGGCTCCCGATACGTGGGCCCGCCTGACTCCTGCGGTGAGTTCACCAACGGAATACTCAACTCCCAGCAGGAACAGCAGCAGGATCGCCCCCAGTTCGGCACCGGCGTGGATGAACTCTCGACTCACGTCGAGCGAGAGTATGCCGTGCTCGCTGAGAACGACACCGAGACCCAGATAGAGCGGGATTGGTGAGAAGGAGAAGCGCCCGGCCAGCCTGGCAAGGACGGTCAAAGAGACCATCACCGCGCCGAGTTCCAGGAGGAAGGCGCCCCTCATCTACGCTTCGGATTGAAGGACGAGCGTGGCTGCTGCGAGGCCGTCTATCGTTCCTACGGCCACAACAACGTCACCGGCGGCGAATGCAAAGTCGGGCGTCGGCGACGGGATTGGGGCGCCGTTTCGGATCACCGCGACGACGGAAACACCCGTTTCGGCACGTAGGTGTGTGTCACCCAGCCGGCGGTCCGCATAGCGGGTTCCGGCCTCGATGGGCAACCAGTCGACCGCAATACCCCCGGCCGCTTGCTGGAGATGTGACAGTTCGTGCGAGAACGCCGATCCGCCGAACAGCTCGGAGAGCGTCGCAGTCTCGATTTCTGTCAGTTCCACAGCGGCGACCGTGAGGTCTGGGTCCTCGGAATCGCTGATGAACAGCTCAAGGCCACCCTGCTGTCGAAGGATCACTCCGACTCGCGGGCCATCGGCAGTGACGAAGTCGAGCCGCAGCCCTATACCGGGCAGCGGCGTCCGATCCACCGTCACCTCGCGCGGTGTGCTCACCAGGCCTCCCCTCCCACGTCGTTGCCGCGCCGGATCCGCGACTCAAGTTCTTGCCGATTCTCTTTGGTTATCGTAACGCCCTTTCTTGAGACTTCCCCGCAGCAGCCTCGATCGTAGGTCATGGAATGGCAGCGAGCGGGACCGGTGAGTGGCAAGCGAGGTAGGAGGCGGTGCCCCGAGCCCGCGGAACTGGCCTTCGCCCCGGGTACCGATCACGATCAAACCGACCAGATCGGATTTCGCGGTCTCGACCAGTGCGACACGAGGGTCGCAATGAGCGATAACAATGCTGTACCTCACACCGAGGTCGCGGAACGGCTTCATCTCCTCTTCAATATCGTCTCTGGCGCGGTCATCGATCTGTTTGACGTGGCCCGGCGGTCTCTCGCAGCCAGGGCTCACACACCGAGCGACCGTAGCCGGAACACCCAGGTCCGCGCAGAATTTGGCCGCCCATGACAGAACGCGCTCGCCGACAGCCGAGCAGTCGGCGCCGACAACGACCCGGGCCAACTCAGGCGGGTCAAGTGTCGACTGGCGCGGAACGACCACTAGTGGTCTGTGGGTGGCAAAAAGGAGGCGTCGGCTGGTCGACCCAAGCAGCAACCCAGACAACGGTCCTCGCCCTCGCGTTCCCACCACCAGCATCGTGGCGTCCACTTCGTCAGCGGCCTCGAGCAACACCTTGGCGGTCGGTCCCTCAATGGCGGCGACCTCGATGCCATCGACACCGTCGTCATGGAGGGATTCTGTCGCGACACTCGCCATTTGGGCGTTCATGGCAGCTGCGGGTACGTCGACGCCATCGGCGTGGATCGACGGCGAAAGCGACCATGCTGCCACCGCCTTGACGGATGCCTTCGTCCTGTGCCCAATCCCGGTCGCCCATGCCGCAGCGATGCTGGCATCTGAGGATCCGTCGACTCCAACGAGAATGGTGCTTCGCGTGCGATCAGTCATGTGGGCCTCCAGTCATTTCTCGGTGAGGAAGGTTGATGCGTGTCGAGTCACATTGGCGACCGGTGTCCCTCCCGGTCTGGACTTCGGCTCGAGGATTTTGCACAAGAGCCGTCTGGGCTCATTCCGTTGTCGACTTGGTCTGTGGTGTGGGTGTCTCATGAGGCCTCTCCTCTCCGGACCAGTTCGCGTGACCAGACCTCGGCTCCGACGACAGTGATGATGAGCGCTACGGCAACGAGGGCGAGAACCGGTGCGCTGAGCGGGACGAGGCCGAGCATCGTGCGGAGGCCCGGAACGGTGATGGTGAGGATCTGGAGTGCGATGCTGGCGACGATGATGATGTTGAGCGTCTTGTTCGGAAGTGACTTGCTGGTGAGCCGCCGCGCCGGGTAGACGAAGGCAAGTTGGGCAAGGGATTCGTAGAGGAAGACGGCGGTTTGCGTGGTGCTCCCGGAGAAGGCAAGGACGGGAAGAGAGAAGAACACGACCAGACCCATTCCGGCCTTGAGACTTCCGGTGGTGAGGATGAAGCGGATACCGGTTCGGGTGAGAAGCGGCGCCGAAGGTGGTCGGGGCCGTTGCGCCATCATTCCCGGGTTGCGATCCATCCCGAGGGCGAGGGCGGGTGGCCCGTCGGCAATGATGTTGATCCACAGTAGTTGGACGGCGAGGAGAGGGACAAGGAGGTTGCCAGCGTCGTCCCGCATGTTGAGAGCGGCGGCTCCCGTGACACCGATTGCGATCAGCAGTACCAGGGCCACGTTGGTTGAGAACAGAAAACGGATGAACTTGATGATGTTGGCGTAGATGCTGCGGCCTTCTTCGACCGCGGCGGTGATAGTGGCAAAGTTGTCGTCGAGGAGGACGAGATCGGCGACTTCACGGCTCACATCACTCCCGCGTTGTCCCATGGCGACACCGATGTC